>Ga0070741_10003592_pt1 | contig 38092 bp, 34 predicted proteins | sample Coa_R1_4_FD_66440 | JGI IMG/M metagenome (GOLD analysis project Ga0070741, IMG submission 66440) | Surface soil microbial communities from Centralia Pennsylvania, which are recovering from an underground coalmine fire - Coalmine... | ecosystem: Environmental > Terrestrial > Soil > Unclassified ... | reverse complement strand
CGTCCACGACCTGCCGGGCGGCGAATGGCGTCGCGTGCAGCGGCCGAAGGGCTACAAGTCGATCCTCGTGAACGGCGTCGAGACCTTCAGCGAAGGCAAATGCACGGGCGCGACCCCGGGCAAACTGCTGCGCCACGGTCGCGCTGCCGCTTAGACCGACTGCGCAAATGGGTTGGAAGCCGGACGGTCGCGGCCGTCCGGCTTTTTTTACCGGATCGAGAAAGCAGCCCGGCGATTGAGAATCGATGGCGCGGATGAGGAAGGCGTCGCGATTATTGCGTCGCGACGATGCGCGTGCCGCGATATCGCGCCTGGTGGTGGCCGGGTGCGACGGTTACTTCGCCGTCGATCCACGCCAGATTTTCGCCCGCGAGGCGCCGCTCGAACTCGAGATTGGCGCCGGCCGCGGCGACTTTATAATCGCGCGCGCGGCAAGCATCCCCGCGCACGATTTTCTCGCAGTCGAGCTCGCGGGACAGGTGAGCTCAGTGATGGCGGCGCGCGCCGGCCGCCACGGACTCACTAATCTCCGCGTGCTGCGGATGGACGCGCGGCCGTTGGTGAACCTGATGCTGCCCGCGGACAGCATCAGCGCCTGCCACATCTATTTTCCTGATCCATGGCCGAAGGAGCGTCAGGCGAAACATCGCCTGTTCACGCCGACGCTGGTCGCGAGTCTTAAGCGCGTTCTGCGCGATGGTGCCCGCCTGTACGTTGCGACCGACGTCGCCGCGTACGCCGAGGGCATTTTCGCGATGCTCGAGGAGGGCGGCTTTGCCCGCGTTGCAGAAGCGGTGCCCGGCGCGAGCGCAACCGGCTATGCGCGTAAATTTATCGCCGAGGGGCGCGCCGTTTTCGCGGGCGCGTTCGTCATCGGGAAGAAACCGCCGTTATTTCAGGAAACTCCTGACTAGACCCGCCACCGCCGCCGGCTGTTCGAAGGGCGCCATATGCGCCGCATCTTTAACCATCTCGATCCGCGCCCCCGGAATCAGTTTTTTGAACTCTTCAGCATAGACCGGCCGGGTTAGCGCATCATCTTGACCCCAGATGATAAGGGTCGGAGCGGCAATCCGATGGGCCCGCTTGCGCAGACCCTTGTCCGGAAGCGGCCAGATGAACTTGCCGGTGCATCCGAGCGCCCAGGTCACGCGAATCACCGAATCGGGCTCCTCAGGATTCATGAACACCAGTTTGCGCGCTGGATGATTCGGATCATGGAACATCAGAGGCTCGAGCTCGGCCTGCGGCGTCACCATGTAGTTCTTGATCGGCGCGTCGTCGCGCCAAACGCCGAGCGCATCGATCAGGACCAGCTTGCCGACACGTCTGGGATTGGTCGCGGCGAGCTCGGCCGCCACCATTCCACCGAATGAGTGACCGACGACCGCCGGCGCTTCGAGACCGAGCTTGTCGAACAGCTCGTAGTAGTAAAGAACCAGATCCCAGACATCATCGAGCGGCTTGATCGCGTCAGGGTCACCCTCGCTGGTGCCCGGATGTTCAGGCGCGTAAACCGTGAAGCTGCCGGCCAGCTCATCCAGGAAGTCATTCCAGACGAGGCCGTAGCCGCTGTGCAGAAAGACCAGTGGCTGGCCCTGTCCGGCCACTTTAACGTGTGCGGTAACTCTGTTTTCCCAGAGAGAGACGGTGCGCTCGGATGTCGCCGGCATGTTGGATTGGTCGTCCTTCGCAGAATCTTGAGTAAGGTTGCGGCGAACCTCCGAGCCGGAAGTTCGCCTGCGATCACGTGTTTGTCCTTGATCGATCAGCGCGAACCTGAGTTGCAGCTCACGCTCGCGCATGCTTCTCCGCTATTTTGCGGCGCGCGTCTCCGCGGCGCCATAGTCCGCCGCGCGAAAGGCCTCCTTGCCGCGCAGAGCATGCGGCCACCATTTGTTCTCCCACTGATCGTCCCAGAGGTTGCGGAAGTGCGGCTTAACTTCGCGCGCGAACAAGTCAATGTTTTTGAGGGTCAGCTCGTGCGGCATCGAGCCGATATGCAACAGCACCATGAGGTTGCCGACGTGCAGCTTCTTGACGGCTTCCATCAATTGATCCCGCACGCTTGCCGGGCTGCCGCCGATGACGAACTGGTTTTCGACGAAATCCTTGTACTTCCAGTTGGGAATCGCGTTCATCAGGCCGAGCTGCATCGGCAGCAGATTCTTCACGCTATTGGCCAGACTCTTGTAATCCTGGTTTCCCGGGATCATCTGGTACTCGTTCAGGATGTGCAGGCATTTGTCGTAGAAGAAGCGGATGTGCGGATAGTATTCCTCCTCCGCCTTGGCGTCGGTTTCCGAGACCACCACCAGTTGCAGGAACCCGGCGCGATACGGATTGTGATCAACGCCCGCCTTGTCGACAAAATCCCAGAAGCCGTCCATCACGCGTTTGCCGAGATTGTTGCCGTAGTAGCTGAGGAAGCAATAACAATGGTCGTTGCGGGCGGAGAAGTCCCAGGTGCTGAGACTGCCTTGACCGGGCACCCATACCGGCGGATAGGGCTGCTGGATCGGACGCGGCCAGAGATTGACCATGGGCAATTTGAAGTACTTCCCGTTCCAGGCGAAGATCTCCTTTGCCTGCCACGCCTTCAGAATCAGGTCGTGAGCCTCATAGTAGCGTTCGCGATGCTCGATCGGCGTGATGCCATAGCAGAGATTGGCATCCATCGGGGTGCCGAGAGGCATGCCGGCGACGAGACGCCCGCCGCTGATGCAATCGAGCATTGCGTATTCTTCGGCGACGCGAATCGGTGGGATCGTGGTCGGCAGCGTCGCGCCCATCTGCACCACCGCGCAGTTGAGTCCGTTGGTGGCGCGCGCCAGGGCCGATCCCATCAGGTTCGGACTGGGCATGAAGCCGTACGCATTCTGATGATGCTCATTGACGCAGATGCCGTCCATGCCGGCCTTGGCCCCATAGATCAGTTCGTCGAGAGTCCAGTTGTAGAACTGTCCGACTTTGGACGAATCCGCGAGCTCCCAATACGGCGGATCGACCCACACCGAGTGATATTTCTTCTCGAAATCCTGCCGCAGTTCCCGATACGGCATCAGATGAAACATCGAAATTTTCATGAACGCATCCCTCTAGGCGGCTCCGACTGATATCGCATACCATGGAGACGGCGCCGTACTCAACGTCACTCCGATTTTTCGTCAATCGATGCTGAACGTCCAGGTATAGGGGCGATCAGCAACGATCGTCGCCGTATAGCTGCCGGCGGTAAGGGGTTGGCGCGGAATCAGAACGACCGCGCCATAGGCCAGCAGGCCGTCGCGGCCGCGCTGCTGCTGAATCGGGTCGGGATTAACGTAGGTGCCTGCATCGAACGCGCAACTTTCCATCGCCGCCGGCGGGGAGCCGTTGAGCGTCAGCGAGTAGCCGCCCAACCGGACCGGAGCCCCTGGACCGAGTTGCAGGGTTATCGGCAGCCCGGTCGGTGCCGAATAGCCCGGACACGCGCTCAACGGATTGGGCCACTCACTGTGAAAGCTGCGCATTTTCAGATGTGAGCCGTTCGGCGGGAACTCTATCGGTGCAGGCGTGCGCGCCGAAGTCATCGAAACCTCGGCAAACTGGCTGTTGACGTTCACTCCGGCCGCGCAGACATTGTCGGCGCAGTATTGACCATACCCGATACGCGTCAGCCGCGGGCTCAGCAGCGTCATGCGATGGAACGGACCGCCAATAAGGTCGTCGATCACGCCGGGCGGTGCGAACGGCATCGGCAATCCCGGCGAAGCGTAACCCTCGTCAATGTCGCTCTCGGCCGCAGCTTTGGCGCCCTCGGGCGTGTAGTCCGGCAACGATGGATCCTCGGTATGGACCTCGGCGCCAAGTTTGCCGACCCTGATGAAGTCCGCGTAGTTGCGGACGAGATAACGAGCGTGGGCCTCGTCGGCAGTGCTCAGCGCCGGATCGATACGCACCGGGGTGAGTCCGGCGAGACCGCGATAATAGTTGAGCGATGAGGTTGCGGCGTCGAGTTGCGCTGAGTCGACCGCAGAGCTGAATCGATCGCCGCTCAGGGTATCGGTTGGGACGGTGCCCTGATCTGCTGGCGCAGTCCCCGGAGTGGCGCGGTCCATGCGATCGAAATTGATCACGAACATCGCCGCTCCGAAGCCCAGGATAACCAGAACGAGAGTCGCGAGAGCGGCGACGGCGGGATTCATGTAACGTCGTTTCGGCTCTGGCGCGATAGGATACGGGGTCGCGTATGCGGCCGGCGCGGTCGCGGAAGTTTGCGCCGCCTGGAAGCGCAGAGCGACGCGACCAAGACGGATCTCGTCACCCGCCTGAAGTCGATGCGGCGCGTGCAACCGTCGGCCGCCGACGTAGGTGCCGTTCGTCGACTCGAGATCAACCAGTTGGAACCCGTCGTCGATGCGGTCCACGCGGGCGTGGCTGCGCGAGACTGAACTATCTTCCAGCACGAAGTCGTTGGCGGCGGCGCTACCGATGGTGGTCGTATCCTTCGAGAGCGTGTAGCTGCGCAGTTCGCCCGAATAACGGGTGATCAGTTTTGCCGTCTTCACCGGGCCTTGCTACGCCATCTAGAGTTAGCGATTGCGATTCTTGCGCAGCGTTGGATACTTTTCAATAAAGCTCACGCCGACCTTTGGGATATCTCTGCGCGCATCTCTCTGTAGGTGTGGTGCGTCAGCGTCCCTGCCGATATCCGCTGCTTCAGCTCACGGAAGCTGCCAGTGAGGCTCGAGATAGTGACGCATCCGTTCGATCAGTGGCAGCGCGCGTTGTGCGCCCTCGGCCGCAGCGATTCGCTCGTCGGGATCGCGTCCAAGCTCCTCGATGACCGAGCGTCCACCGGCGGCTAATCCCTCCAGGTCGTAGCCGCCCTCGAGCACCGCGACCAGTTTGCCGTTGCACGTTTCAGCGGCGAGCCGATGAAGCCGCCGGGTCATCGCGGTGAAGCCATTTTCGGTGACGCGCATGCCGCCCAGGGGATCGCGGAAATGACAGTCAAAACCGGCCGAGATCAGGACAAAGTCGGGAGCGAATTGACGGGCGATCGGCAGCAGCACGGCGTCGAAGATCTGCAGATATTCGGGATCGCCGAAGGTGGCGGGGATCGGCGCGTTGATGGTGAAGCCCGTCCCGCGCCCGACGCCGACTTCGTCGAACCATCCGGTGCCCGGGTAAAACGGGTACTGATGCAGCGACATGTACAGCACTTCCGGCGACGCGTAGAACATCTCCTGCGTGCCGTTGCCGTGATGCACGTCCCAGTCGAGGATGAGAATCCGCTTGATGCCGTGATGGGTCGCCAGCCACTGCGCCGCGACAGCGACGTTATTAAAGAAGCAAAAACCCATCGCCTGATCCGGGCGCGCATGATGGCCGGGCGGGCGGACAATGGCGAAGGCGTTCTCGACGTCACCGTCAGCAACCGCCTCGACTGCCGTCAGCACGCCGCCGACGGCAAGCCGCGCGGTCTCCCACGTGGCCGCTGAGGTATGCGTATCGGGATCGAAATCGAAGTGTTCGAGCCTCGCGGTGCGCTCAACCTCGCCGATATAGGCCCTGGAATGACACAGCTCGATCTCGGCGGGTGTGGCTTCGCGCGGCAGATACCGCTTGAGATTGGCGCGGTTCAGATGCTCGGTCATCTCGATCATCGCCGCGATCCGCTCGGGGCGCTCGGGATGGTGGCGGCCGGCAACATGGGCCATGAAACGGCGGTCGGCGACGATTGCAGTGCGCGTCATCGTTGACTCTCCGCGGGGTGTCCACGAAGATTGTAGCAGCCGCGGGGTTGAAAGGTTGCCGCCGAAACGTGGGCCTTGCTGAGTTATTCGTCGTTTGTGTCATCGCCCTTATCGTGATCCCACCGGAGAAGTTGCCGGAGGTGATGCGGACGGTGGGCAAGGTGATGCGTGAGTTGCGCTTGGCGAGTAACACGGTGGTTCGCGAGCTGACCGATTCGATAGCCGATCCGTCGGCGGTGAACCGTCCGCCGAGCGCTATCGCGAAGCCCGCAATCACTGAGCCGCCAGCGATCGCGGCATCCGAAGCCACCCCGTCAACCTTGCCGCATCGTGATTGATCAGGATCCCAGGACGCTCGGACTACTGGGCGCGGACAAGGAAGGGCGGATGCCGCTGCTCGACCATCTGGCGGAGTTGCGCACCCGCCTGATTCGCGCCGTGATTGCGGTGGTGATTGGCTTTGCGCTGGCCTACGCTTTTGCCGATCCGCTGTTCGCTGCGCTTACCGAGCCATTGCGCGAGGCTGCGCGCGGCAAGGTGCTGCTTATCGGTACTGGCATCGGCGAGGCGTTCTTCACCAAGCTGAAGGTGGCGCTGATTGCCGGATTGTTTATCGCGAGTCCGGTGGTTTTCCTCGAAATCTGGAAGTTCATCGCGCCGGGCCTGTATGAATCCGAACGGCGGCTGGCCGTCCCGTTCGTGCTTTGCTCGACGCTGTTCTTCGTTGCGGGCGGTTACTTTTGCTGGGCCGTGGTGTTTCGTATCGGCTACGCCTTCTTTCTCGCCCAGTACGCCAGTATCGGCGTTACGCCGACTCTGCGCATCAGCGAATACCTGGCCTTCTCGGCGAAGCTCCTGCTCGCCTTCGGTATCACCTTCGAGATGCCGACCTTCGCCTTCTTCCTCACCCGTCTGGGACTAATCGACCACCGGCTGATGATCCGACAGTTGCGCTATGCGGTGCTGGTGGTCTTTGTTATCGCCGTGGCGCTCACGCCGCCGGATATGGTTTCACCCTTTCTGCTGGCTATCCCGCTGCTGGCGCTCTATGGCGTGAGTATCGCTGTGGCCTACCTGTTCCGGATCCGGCCGGAGACGTCACCGGTGCCGGCCGAAGTACCGCCCGCGAACTAGTTACTTACCGAAGCAGCGGATATACGGATAAGGCATGGCGATACTCGAATACGCGCCTGCCGCCAAGGGCGGTCCGGGGATTGAGCCGCGCTGGACGCATAGCGCGAAGGACGTCGTCGGCACCGCCTACTCAACTTCGAGCCACGTATGGTTTACGGTTTCGGACGGGGTCATCAGCGAGGTCTATTATCCGACGCTGGACCGTCCGCAGATCCGCGACCTGCAGTATCTGATCACCGACGGCGCCACCTTCTTCCACGACGCCCATCGTAGTCTCAACACGGCGATCGAGTACCTGGGCGAGCATGGGCTCGGTGTGCGGATAATCAACAGCGATCCCGAGAAGCGCTATCGGCTGGTGATCGAGGCCATCACGGATCCCCATCAGCCGTGCCTGCTGCTGCACACGGTGCTCGAGGGCGATGCGGATTTTCTTCGCCGGCTGCATCTTTATGCATTGCTGGCGCCGCATCTGAACGTCGGCGGATGGGGCAACAACGGCAACGTGACGCGCACGGCCGGTCGCGAGTTTCTGACCGCGCATAAGAACGGTGTCTGGCTGGCGTTGATGGCCGACGCCTCCTTTCTGCAGCGTTCATGCGGCTATGTCGGAACCACCGACGGCTGGCAGGATCTGGCCCGCGATTTCCGTCTTGACGCGGAGTACGCCTCCGCGAGCGACGGCAATATCGCGCTGATAGGCGAGATCGATTTGACCCGGGGCTTTGGTCATACATTGGCGCTCGGGTTCGGCCACACGCTCCATCGGGCGGTGACCAACGTTTTCCAGGCGCTTGGTCAGCCGTTCGAGCATCATCGGACACGCTTCCTCGAACAATGGACGCGCGCCTGCGGCGGGCTGAAACCTCTCGAAAAGTTGAGCGGCGATGGCGGACTGCTTTATCGGCGCAGTCGGGAATTGATCCTCGCGCACGAGGACAAGGGCTATGCCGGGGCCCTCATCGCCTCGCTGAGCATCCCGTGGGGTGAAGCCCACGGCGACGACGATCTCGGCGGTTATCATCTGGTATGGACCCGCGACATGGTCAACAGCGCGACCGGACTGCTGGCGGCGGGCGATCAGACCACGCCCCTGCGCGCGCTGATCTATCTGGCGTGTTCGCAGCTCGCCGATGGCAGTTTTCCGCAGAACTTCTGGGTGAACGGCGAACCGTACTGGACCGGGCTTCAGCTCGACGAAATCGCCTTCCCGATCATGCTGGCCTGGCGCCTGCGACGCGCTGACGGGTTGCGTGACTACGACCCGTATCCGATGGTCAAGGCCGCGGCCGGATTCCTGGTCGATCGCGGCTGCGTTACGCCACAGGAGCGATGGGAGGAGAATAGCGGCTATTCGCCGTCCACGCTGGCCAGTATCATCACGGCGCTGGTATGCGCGGCGGCGTTCGCCCGCGAGCGCGGCGACGGTCCGCTGGCGACCTTTCTGCTCGAATTCGCGGATTTCGTCGAAGCGCACGTCGAGGACTGGACCGTGACTCGACAGGGCACCTTGGTGCCGGAGATCCGCCGGCACTATATCCGCATTGCGCCCGCGGATCCGAATTCGTCGATGCCGAACGAAGACCCGGATCACGGCATCCTGACGATCAAGAACCAGCCGCCCGGAGCACGATGCGACTTTCCGGCCCGGGAGGTGGTCGATGCGGGCTTCCTTGAACTGGTGCGTTACGGTATCCGCAAGCCGGGCGACACGCTGATCGAAGATTCGCTGAGGGTGGTCGATGCGGTACTGAAAACCGACTTTCCAGCGGGGCCCTGCTGGCGGCGCTACAACCACGATGGCTATGGTCAGCGTGATGACGGCGGCCCGTTTATATCCTGGGGGCGCGGCCGACCCTGGCCGCTTCTAACCGGTGAGCGTGCGCATTATGAACTCGCGGCCGGCCGCGACGTGACGACCTATATCCACGCCCTGGAGAACTTCGCCACGCCGACCCGCTTACTCCCTGAGCAGATCTGGGATCAGGCTGATATCGCGCCGGCCTTGATGTATTACGGTAAGCCCACCGGCGCCGCGATGCCGCTCATGTGGGCGCACGCGGAATATATCAAGCTGCTGCATTCGGTGGCCGCCGGCGAAGTCTTTGATCGAATTTCCGAAGTGGCCGACCGCTACCTCGGCTTTACCCGGCGCAAGCGCTTCGAGGTGTGGAAATTCAATCGCCAGGTGCCGGGAGTCAAAGCGGGAGCGACCGTGCGGATCATCGCGAGAGCGCCGTTTATGCTCCATTGGGCGCGTGGTGAATGGCTGAACCCCACGAATACCGCCTCGACGGCGACCGGTCTCGGACTCTATTTCGTCGATCTCGAAACTTCGAACGCCGACGTTTCACCGATACGCTTCACCTTCCTGTGGCGCGAGGACAATCGCTGGGAGGGTCGCGACTTCGTGATTGATGTTCACCCGTAACGCTCTTGAACGATGCGGAGCGAAAAGTGCGGACCGAGCGAGGCGAGCAACTCGCGAAGCTCATTGGCGGATTCTTCCGTGAAGTAAAGCTTCAGGTGATGCCGATTCGGATCTTCAGTCCGCAAGGTCGCGAGATTGTCGTAGGATTCGACGATGGCTTTGAACAGCGCGATGTTTTCGGGGGGCATCGTTAATGTGATGGTTGCCGGACGGCGGCGATCCTGCGTCATACGGGAATTATGACGCTATCGGCTAACCGGCGCGCAACCAGAACCGCGGCCCCGCGGCGCCCGACGCTGGTCCAGACCTCCTTCATCACCGGAAAGGGCGGCAGCGGCAAGACGACGCTCGCCGCCGCGCTGGCTTTGGCGCTGGCGCAGCGCCACCACCGGGTTACTTTGGTTGATCTCGACCGTCGCGGAGCCCTCGCCGAGGGGCTTCGCGAGGCGCTGATCCATCCCAACCTGCGACTGCTGGCGCTCAGTCCGCACGGCGAGCTTCAAGCCTTCATCGAGCGCATCGTGCCGATCAGCATGATCGCGCGGCGGATGCTGAACAGTCGCACCTTCGCCTTCGTCACGGCGGCGTTGCCGGGGCTCGAAGCCTTTCTGATCCTCGAGCGGATTCGCCTCATCGCCGACGGGCTTGGGCCGGACGAACGCCTCGTCGTCGATGGCCCGGCGAGCGGCGGTGCGCTCGAGCTGCTGGCGGTGCCGACGCGGCTGACGCGGCTCGCCCCGGTCGGAACGCTGCATCGACTGGCCGCCGGATTGGTGGATTTCCTGCGCGACCCGACGCGCTTCCGGGTGGCCGTGGTGCTGCGTCCCGAAGAACTCTCCCTGAGCGAGGCGCTGTGCACGCGCGGCGCGCTCGAAACGGCGGGAATCGCCTGCGCCGGGATGTTGGTGAATGGCGCGAGCGATTTGCACTTCTCACCAGCCGAAATCGCCCGCGTCGCACGATATCCGGCCCTGGACCAACTGGCGCGGCTCCATCAACAGCGGCACGTCGCGACTGAGGCGACCCGGCGCCGCCTGCGACGTCTCGGCCTCCCGACGGTCGAGGCGCCGCGACTTGATCGTTCAATTACCGGTCGAGCGGAGCTCGAGATGCTGGCCGATTGCATGGCGGAAATTCTCGCATCGCGATGACATCCGCTCGCGATCTTGACGGGCGGCGATTGATTGTCTGCGTCGGACCCGGGGGCGTTGGCAAGACCACGGTCAGCGCGGCCCTCGCGCTGCAGGCGGCGGTCGCGGGTCGCGTCGTCGACGTAATGACGATCGATCCGGCGCCGCGGCTGCTTGATGCGCTCGGCCTCGGCGAGGATGCCGCCGAGCCGCATGCCGTCGATCTGGCACCGCTCGCTTCAGGCGACGCCGGTACTCTGCGGGCGATGCGTCTTGATCCCAAGGCGACGTTCGACGAAATCGTCACGCGCTATGCGCCGACGCCGGCGGCAGCCGCCGCGATTCTGCGCGGGCGGATCTATCAGAATCTGTCCAACGCCATGGCCGGGGTGGCCGATTACATGGCGATGGAACGCGTTCTCGCACTGTCTCGCGACGGGGGCGCCGATCTCATTGTTCTCGATACGCCGCCGGCACGCGCCGCGCTGGATTTTCTCGACGCTCCGCGCCGGATGCTCGAACTTATCGGGTCACGGGCGCTGACCCTGCTGGGCGCGACGCGAACCGCCGCCCGCGGGCCGTTCGGACTCCTCGATTCGGCGGCCCGCGCCGTCCTTGGCTTGTTCGATCGCTTCAGCGGTCTGCATCTTCTGGCCGACGTGCAGGAATTCGTCCGCAGTTTTGACGGCATGTACGAAGGCTTCGCGTCCCGCGCTGCCGATGCGGCCGCGTTGCTGCATGATCGCGCGACGGCCATCGTGCTCGTGTCCACAACCGACGAGAAGCGCATCGCGGAAATTCAGGAGTTTGCTGCAGTGCTCGACCAACGCGGATTGCGGATCAATGCGGTCATTGTCAATCGCGCGATGCCCCGGCTCGGCGATCCGTCGATTATCGAGCAGGGTGACCTGCCGGCAGCGCTCGCCCACAAACTGCGGAGATGCCTCGAGAGCTACAACGTGGAGCGGGCGCGTGAGAGCCGCGCGCTCGAGCAGTTGCGCGGAACCCTTCCGCCGGCCACCCGCATCCTGATCGCGAGTGATGTGGGTCGCGAGCCGTCCTCGATTCGGGATCTGCTCGCGGTGGCGGACGGCCTTCGTGTCGCTGACTAATTGCTGAAGGCCCGCGCGGAGCGGCGATCCGAACTCTACGGCTCGGCGACCTTGGCGGCGCGCGCCAAATCCTCCGGCGTGTCAATTTCGATTGAGGGCGCGACCGAGCGCACCACGCGGATCCGATGGCCGCGCTCCATCGCGCGTAGCTGCTCCAGTTTCTCGATCTGTTCGAGCTGACCCGGGGGCCACGCGGCGAATTCCAACAGGAAAGCTCGCCGATAGCCGTAGACTCCGATATGCCGCAGCGCCGAACCAGGCGGACCCTGATGATCGCGCCAGAACGGGATGGGGCTGCGCGAGAAATAGAGCGCGTCGCCATTTTGGTCGCGCACCACTTTGACAACGTTCGGATTCTGCCACTCGCGCTCGTCGATAATCGGCGTGGCGATGGTCGCCATCATGACCGACGGTTCGGCGCGCATCGGCGCAATCAGCGCGTCGAGGTCCTGCGGCGCGATGAACGGCAGGTCACCCTGCACGTTCAGATAGATTTCGGCGGGGAAGCGGCGGGCGATTTCAGCCACGCGGTCGGTGCCGCTTGCATGATCCGGTGACGTCATTTCCGCCCGTCCGCCCGCTTCGCGCACGACCGCGGCGATCCGTTCATCGTCGGTCGCAACGATCACTTCGGCGACCGCATGCGCGCGCTTGGTCTGCCGCCACACGCGCACGACCATCGGCGTACCCTGAACGTCGGCAAGCGGCTTGCCCGGCAGGCGTGAGGAGCCGTACCGTGCAGGGATTACGGCGATTACCGCCGGATGTTCATTCAAAGCGGGTCCTCCATGATCAGCGCCGCGCGGGAATCACCGGCAGGGTCAGGTAGGACGCATAATGGCGATCGTGCACGACGGTCTGGATCGCCGGCTGCGTCTCGGCGTCGACAAAAAGATCATGGCCGGTGTTGGGGTTCCGATCAAAGCGCGGAAAATTGGAGGAACTGATCTCGAGACGAATACGGTCGCCCTTGCGGAACAGGACCGAAGTTGACCACATGTCGATAGTGTATTCGTAAACCTTGCCCGGTGTGATCAGTTTCGGATCGGATTTCGACTCCCGCACCCGCGCGCGGATAATGCCGTCGGTCAGGTTCATCGCCGAGCATCCGCAGGGGCCGACGCTCACCAGCTTCGCCGTGAAATCGGTATCCGGCGCCGACGACGACGCATAAAGCGTCAAGGAGACCGGCCCGGTGACTTCGGTGTCCTCGGCCAGCGGCGCGGTGGTGTAGACCAGCACGTCGGCGCGCCGCTCGACGGGGGTCTGATCGAAGGCGCCCCCCGGCACGGCATTGTGATAGCAGCAGAGGCCGCCGCCGTTGGTCGGCACCGGATTCAGCGGATTGTAGAGAAATACGTCAGGTGGTTCATTATCGGGCGGTTCGCCCGCAAGCACGCCATCGCCGTCGAGGGTGTTAGCCCTGCCGCGGCTGTGAAGGTAGTAGCGCCGCCATTCGGTGCCTGGCAGCGGCCAGTCCTTTTCGTCGCGCCAGTCGGCGGCGCCGATGGTGTAGATGCGCACCGGCGCGGGGGCGCCGCGATTCAGGCCTTTGAGCCATTGGTCAAAGAAGTCGAGCTGCATGCCGTCGTAATCAATCGATACGTGGCCGGCTCGATAACCCATATCGGCCTGACCGACAAGGCTGCCGAGGGGCAGGGTATGATACCAGGGCCCCATCACTAGCCGCGCGTTGCGGCCGTTGCCGGGCGCTTTGGCCCGCATGCCGACGTAGTTGCGCACGGTGCCGCCGGCGAAGATGTCGTACCATCCGCCGAAGTTAAGCGTGGGCACGTCGATGCGGTGGTGATACTCCTCGATGGAGATCTGCTTCCAATAACTGTCGTAGTACGGATGCTCGAGCCAGTCGAAGAAGTAGGGCGCGCCCGTGCGGAAAAGCGGAAAGTCCTTGAGCGGCGTGTGCTTGACCACCTCGCGCATCGAATCCATCTGACTCATGACCAGCGCGAGCTCTCTGCGGGCCTCTTCCTTGTCCTCGCGCTCGCGCATCAGGCGCGCCAGCGCGAGGTTGCCCATCAGCCAACTGACGTTGAAGAAGAGCGCGAAACAGCCGCCCTGGTAGGTCCAGTTTTCGTGGTAGTTGCTGGCGGTGATCGACGGTACCATCGCCTTGAGCGACGGTGGTGACTGCGTGGCCGCAAGCCATTGCGTCGCGCCCATGTAGGAGGCGCCGAACATCCCGACCTTGCCGTCCGCCCACGGCTGCCGCGCGAGATACTCGATCGTGTCATAGCCGTCGAGTTGATCATCGAGGAAGCAGGTGAAGGTCCCCTGTGAGGCGAAGCGGCCGCGGGTATCCACAAAGACGACGTTATAGCCGCGCTGCGCCGCCCGCATCACATCGAGAGTATTAAAGTTGATCTGCGGAAATTTCTTGTCGTAGGGCGTCCGATTGAGCAGCACCGGCAGCCGCTCGGGCGTATCGGGACGAAACAGATCGCCCCGCAGAACACAGCCGTCGCGCATCGGGATTTCGATATCACGCTCGAAAATGACCTTCGCTCCCATCGCCTTCGCTCCTTTGATCGCCAGGCAGCCGCTGGGATGCTTCTAGCGCCGCCGCGCGTCGTTCTGCAAGTTTGCCCGGCTGCGCAAGTTTGTCCGGCTGCATAGGTTCGCGGTGGGACCCATTGCGCGCGGTCGGCGGCAGGTGCCGATCACCGTGGACGCGGGGGCGTGACGGAGTGCGATCCCTTCAACCGCACGCCGATCCGGTGTATTAGGAATGACGCAATGCTGGAGGAACTCTAATGCCGCTCGATCCACAGGCGGAAGCGTTTCTGAAACAGGCCGCGGCGTCGGGTGCGCCACCGCTGGACCAGTTGCCGGTCGCGGAAGCGCGCAAGTTCATTCGCGAGCTCTTTGCCCCGCCCGGCGAGCGCGAAACGGTGGGCCGGATTGAAGACCGCGTCGTCGAGGCTGACGGCGCGCAGATCCCGGTGCGCATCTATTCACCAGCAGTTTCCGGTCCGCTGCCCGTCCTGGTCTACCTGCACGGTGGCGGATGGGTTATCGGGGATATCGAAACCTACGATATCCCCTGTCGCCGACTGGCCAACGGCACGGGATGCATCGTGGTGTCGGTCGATTATCGACTGGCCCCGGAGCACAAGTTTCCGACCGGTCCAGAGGACTGCTACCGCGCGGTTAAGTGGGTTGCCGACAACGCCCGTTCACTCGGCGGCGATCCGACGCGGATCGCGGTCGGCGGCGACAGCGCAGGCGGGAATCTCTCCGCCGTCGTGGCGCAGATGGCGCGCGACCGCGGTGGTCCGGGAATTGTGTTCCAGCTCCTGGTCTATCCGGTCACCAACTATGCCTTCGATACGCCGTCTTATCAGAGCAACGCGGACGGCTATCTGTTGACCAAATCCGCGATGCAGTGGTTCTGGAACCATTACCTGAATTCCGAACGCGACGGGGCGAATCCCTATGCCTCGCCACTGCGCGCCGCCAGCTTCGCCAAGCTGCCGCCCGCCCTCGTGATCACCGCGGAATTTGATCCCCTGCGCGACGAAGGTCGGGCCTATGCCGAGAAACTGCGCGCGGCCGGCGTCGCGGTCGTGCACAGTGCTTATGACGGCATGATCCACGGATTTTTCACCATGGGCCATATTCTTGATCGCGGTAGGCAGGCAATGGATGAGGCCTGCGCCGCTCTGCGCCAGGCTTTCGCAACCAAATAGAAGGAGCTCGACCAGACACTGATGGCGTCGGAACGACAGAAGGAAATCAAGCGCCGCCGCAAGCGTCGCGAAAAGCGGTTGAAGGCACGTATCCGCGAGGCGCGCACGCAGAAAAAGAAGCGCGCGTAAGAAGCTCATGATGCACTACGAAACCCTGACCTATGAGATCGATCGGGAGATCGCGACCGTCACCCTCAATCGTCCGGACAAGCTGAACGCCTTCACGATGAAGATGGGCCGCGAGATTGTCGCGGCTTTTCGCGAAGCCGATCGCGATCCCGACGTGCGCTGCGTCATCCTGACCGGCGCGGGCCGCGCCTTCTGCGCCGGCCTCGACCTCGCGGCGGTGGCCGAGGAGAGCAAAGAGGCTGAGCGCAGCGCGGCTCATCGGCCGCAGTCGCCTCCGCCCACCGATCAAACGATGCTCGCGTTTCCCCATCTGGTGCGCGCGATGCGCAAGCCGTCGATCGCGGCGATCAACGGCTATGCCCTCGGCGTCGGCATCACAATGTGCCTGCCGTGCGACATCCGGGTGATCGCCGAGGACGCCCAGGTGGGGTTTATCTTCGCGCGAGTCGGCCTGATGGCCGAGCTGGGTTCGACCTATTTTCTGCCGCGCCTGGTCGGGGCTTCGCGCGCTGCGGAAATGATGCTGACCGGGCGTCGCTACAAGGCGCAGGAGTGCCTCGCGATGGGTCTGGTGAGCACCGTCGCGCCCACCGGTCAGGCCCTTTCGAAGGCGCAAGCGATCGCTGCAGAAATCGCCGAAGGCTCGCCGATGTCTGTCGAGTTGACGCGTCAGGCGCTTTTCCAGGGGCTCGACGGCACCCTCGATCATGCCATGACGTTCGAAAACTTTGCGCTCGAGAAGTGCTCGCGCAGCGCCGAGCACAAGGAGTACGTGAGCGCGTTTATTGAGAAACGCAAACCGGACCTGAGCCGTATCCGCCGCTAGCTGACAGGAAGCGGCGCTGACGCCGAGGCGCATGCGGTCGCAGGGCTATTGCTCGGCGAAAAATATATGATAAAAGAAGTCATCTAAGTACAGAATTCCGCCGCGCAAACAGATTTAAGGAGGCAATCATGAGCTTGCAGATAGGCGATACCGCTCCGGACTTTGAAGCCGAGACCACCCAGGGACGCATCCGATTCCATGAATGGATTGGCGACTCCTGGGCCGTCCTTTTCTCCCATCCGAAGGATTTCACTCCGGTGTGCACCACCGAACTGGGCTACATGGCCCGGATCAAGCCGGAATTCGATAAGCGCAACGTCAAGATCATCGGCTTGAGCGTCGATGCGGTCAACGATCACAGTCGCTGGGCCAACGATATCAAGGAGACTCAGGGCGCTGCGCCCAACTATCCGATAATCGGCGATCCCGACCTCCGCATCGCGAAGCTCTACAACATGTTGCCGGCCTCATCGAGTGGCGACGCCTCTCAGCGGACGGCTGCCGACAACTTCACCGTGCGCAACGTCTTCGTGATCGGACCCGACAAAAAGATCAAATTGATCCTGGTCTATCCGATGTCCACCGGGCGCAACTTTGACGAGGTGCTGCGGGTGATCGACTCGATCCAGTTGACGGCAAAGCACAAGGTCGCGACGCCGGTCAATTGGAAGCCGGGCGAGGACGTGATAATCGCACCGTCGGTTTCGGAAGAGGAAGCGAAGAAGACCTATCCCCAGGGTTACAAAACCTTAAAGCCTTACTTGAGATACGTGCAACAGCCGAAGTGACCCTCGGGACCGGCGGGAGCCGGCTGTCGCGCCAGCGGCTCCCCGGGTCGGCGCCGACCGCCGGCGACCTCCGGCATCGTAACCTGACGCGGGCTTGCGCAGGCATCCGTTCGCTGCGAAGCTCGAACCCTAAATTGCTCGCGGGTGAATGAACACATGGCGAACGGTACGCTTTTTCCGGTCACAGTCGTAGGTTCGTGGACGCGTCCGCAATGGCTGGTGCAGGCGCTCCGACGCCGGCAAGCCGGCGAGATCAGCCTCGAGGAGTTCTCGCGGATCGCCGATGATGCAGTACTGGCGGCGATCAAGTATCAGGAGGACGCCGGGGTCGATATCGTCGCCGACGGTGAGATGCGCCGCGACAACTTCTATTCGTTCGTGGTCGAGAAGCTGTCGGGGATGCGCCTGATGAAGCTGTCCGAGCTGCTCGACTACATCAAGGACCGCGCGGGTTTCGAAGAAATTCTGCGCGCGCTCGACGTTCCCGCATTCGCCATCAAGAGTCCGATCGCGACGGAGAAAATTCGCGGTGGTGAAGAGGGGATCGCGCTCGACGAAGCAACCTTTCTCAAAGCGCACACTGGGCGTCAGACCAAGGTGCCGATCCCGGGCCCCTACCTGCTCACGCGGTCGAGCTGGTTCGAGGGCCTGTCGGACCGAGCGTATCCGACGCGAGAAGACCTGGCGAAGGACGTCGTGCAGCTTCTGCGCAAGGAGATCGAGGGTTTGATCCGGCTCGGCATCGATTTTATCCAGCTTGATGAGCCGTCAATCTCGCAGGTCGTTTACGGGGATGAAGCCGAGCAGACCTTTATGTGCGCCGCGCTCGGCTCGCGCGCCGATCCGACGACCGAGCTCGAATTCGCCGTTCGGCTCGTCAATGAGACGGTGGCCGGTTTCAGCGGCGTGCGCTTCGGCGTCCACGTTTGCCGCGGCAACTGGAGCCGCAAGGAGGACGTCCTCTTGAGCGGCAACTACGGTCCCCTGCTGCCCTGGCTGATGCGGATGAACGTGCACCAACTGGTGCTCGAGATGGCGACGCCACGCGCCGGCGAGGTCGAGGTCTTCAAGGAATATCGCAACGAAAAGGAACTCGGATTGGGCGTGGTGAATCCGCGGACAGACGAAATCGAGCGGCCCGAGCAGATTGTCGCGCGCGTCAAGGAAGTGCTGCAGCACTTCGATCCCTCAAAGATCTTTCTCAACCCCGATTGCGGGTTCGGCACCTTCGCGGAGCGCTGCGTCAACACGCCCGAGATTGCCTATCGCAAACTGCAGGCGGTCAGCGCGGCGGCGGCGCTGCTGCGTCGCGAGTATGCATAATCAACGCACCGCATCTCGTGACGTCGAACTCTGGGTATCGCCGGGGGCAGTGCGGTAATTGCGTACGGTTGCGAAGGCGCGGCGATCACTCCACGCGTGACACGGTTTTGGCATCGCAACGCTGCTTTCGTGGAAGGAGCTGACTGATGGCCGAAGAAAAAGAACTCAACGGGCTGCGGGTCGATAAAATTACCGCGATTCTCGATTCGATGCGTGACGATCCCGCCACGCTGAAGGCCGTCACCGGACCATGGAAATCGCGCGTGGTTTGGCAGGGCGGATTCAAAGCCAAGGCCTACATGCGCAAGCATGTCGTGCAGATGGACGAGCCCGAAGGCCTTGATGCGAGCGACTCGGCGGCGAGCGCGCACGAGCAGCTCCTCTCCGCCATCGGCAGTTGCCTGACGGTCGGCTACGTGCTCAATGCGACCAAGCGCGGCATCAAAATCCACGACCTCGAGATCGCGCTCGAAGGCAATTTCGACAATATTCTTAAGTGGGCCGGTCACAGCCCTTCGGGCAACCCCGGCTATCCGTCGGTGAAGGCCAAATGCTTCGTGCGGGCCGACGCCGATGAAAAGACCCTGCGCGAGCTATGGCAGGCGGCGATCGACGGTTCGCCAGTTACCCAGACGGTGGCGCGGCCGACGCAGATCGTGACCGAGTTCGAAAAGATTTGACGGTGAAGCTCACCGTGGGTCGTCAGCCGTGTCGCCGGTTGCCGCGGCCTGCAGATACGCGGTGAGGTTGCCGATCTGCGGCGCCAGCCACGGCATCGGACGCATCAGATGGGTCGAGCGCTTGGGGACGTACGCCGGTGGATAGGAGCGATGGAGCACCCGCGCTTCGACCAGCGCGCGCGGCGAACCGGCTATCGGTGGACCGACGCTGCCGGGCAGACGCGGATCGGCGTTGTGGCATGAGGCGCAATTGACCAGATAGACCATCCGTCCTTCACTCACCGGAGTGCGCGCTGGCGGCGGCGATTTGGCGCACGCGGCTATCAGCAGAAGCGAGAGAGCGGCCACGAACGGCAGGCGTTCACGATCGCGCGAAACCGGTCGGTAGGTCGGGCGGAATCGCTCCGACGCACGAGTGGAGGGGTGCCTTGCAGAGAAAGAGGCGGGGGAGGGCGGCGCCGCAGCCCTCCTCCGGACGCGTCGACCTATTTCAGGTTCGATGCGGCGAATTCCCAATTCACCAGATTGTTCAGAAACGTCTCGACGTACTTCGCCCGCAGGTTGCGGTAGTCGATGTAATAGGCGTGCTCCCAGACGTCGCACGTGATGATCGGGTTCTTGTTCTGCGTCAGCGGGCAACCGGCATCATGGGTGGCTTCGACCGCGAGCGAGCCGTCGGCGTTCTGCACCAGCCAGGCCCATCCACTGCCGAAGTGGCCGACTGCGGTTTCCTGGAATTTCTTCTTGAACGCCTCGAAGTCGCCAAAGGCCTTGTTGATGGCGTCGGCGAGCTTGCCGCTCGGCGAGCCGCCGCCCTTGGGTTTCATCGAGGTCCAGTAGAAGCTGTGATTGTAATGCTGGCCGGCCTGATTGAACATCCGCCCCGGCTCGGCCGTTTTGACCACCTCTTCGAGCTTCATGGTCTCGTACTTGGTGCCCTTGGTGATCTCGTTCAGGACATTGACGTACGCCGCATGGTGCTTGCCATGATGGAATTCGAGGGTTTCCTTGCTCAGATGGGGTGCGAGCGCGTCAATGGCATAGGGCAGGTTCGGTAGTGTAAAGGCCATACGCTTATCCTTTCGCTTGCGGACACGATCGCGGTGCCCGGATAGAAGTTGAGAGTGATACGCCACAAGAGGCTAGTCGCCGCATATCATCGATTCAAGCTCGACCGTTGACTCACCTCTCGTCGCTGCTCGCGGATGAGCTAAACGCGCCCCGGGGGTCGAACGGGATGATGGGCAACGCACATCGATCTAGAGCTCCCGTCGGCCGTTTAGAGCGCTGGAGAGCGTCGCCGCATCACTGTATTCGAGATCGCCGCCGGCCGGCAGTCCACGGGCGAGTCGCGTAATTTTGACTTCAGTGGGTTTGAGCACCTTGGCCAGGTAAAGGGCGGTCGTTTCACCTTCGACGGTCGCATTGGTCGCGATTATGACCTCGCGCACGGGAGCGGGACCGCTCACCCGCGCAATCAATTCGCTTACCTTGATGTCGTCGGGGCCGATACCGTCGAGCGGCGCGATCGCGCCGTGAAGCACGTGATAAACACCGTTAAAGCTGCGTGCGCGCTCGATCGCCATCAGGTCGGCCGGTCCCTCGACCACGCAAATCAGATCATGCTCGCGGGCCGCATCTTCGCAGATTGCGCATCGCGGCCTATCGGAGAGCCCGAAGCATTCGGCGCAGAGGCCGACGCGCTCCTTCATTTCGAGCAGCGCCTCCGCCAGGGCGATCACCTCCTGACGCGGCCGATTGAGGAGATTGAAAGCGAGCCTCGAGGCGGTCTTTTCGCCGATTCCCGGCAAACGCGACAACTCCTTGACCAACCGCGTCATCGCCGGCGGCAGTCCGTCGTTGCGCTTGAGATTCTCCGGCATGGCCGACGCCGATACCTGTCACGATCGCGGGCGGTTGACGCGCGCCAGATCGCGGGCTTCAGGACTATCCGCGCGGCGACCGGGCAAGATCGGGCGCAATGATGATCGATGGGATGATGGATGCGGTCCGCGGCGCGCGGTCATCGGTTATCAACCCCGGCGGCCGAGCAGACCCGGCAGATTCATCGCGCCGAAGGGCGCCAGCTTGTTCATCTCTTCGGCCATCACGGCCTGTGCGCGGCGCAGGGCTTCATTGACCGCCGCAACGATCAGGTCCTGGAACATTGCCGGATCGTTCGCCATGAGCAGGGCGGGATCGACCTTGAGGCTGCGCAGGCGCATCGCACCGTCGGCGACGACTTTGACCAGCCCGCCGCCGGCTTCGGCCTCGACGGTGCGTTCGGCCACGCGCTCCTGAACTTCGCGGAATTTTTCCTGCATCGCCTGTGCCTGTTTAAGCAGGCCCGACAAGTCGAAGGACGGGGATTCAAATTCAGCCATTAGTGCCACTCCCGCAGGAAATTTGATGCCGACCGCTACTTCTTCGCGTCGGCGGAGGTCCGCGACGGGTCGGCGCGCACTTCAACCAGGCGGGCCTCGAATTCATTGAAGATGCGCCGCACCACCGGATCAGCATACAACGCTTCGCGGGTCTCTGCTGCCGTCCGCCCGATCTGATTTCCCTGATTGGCGGTCGCGACTGTCACCTGGTCGACGGATTCGCTTAGTTTGGTCAAGGCTGCCGGCGAATCGCCGCGGCTGGTTGCGGTCGATGCGGCAGCAGCCGGCTGCGGCTGAAGCGTCGCGGCGGCGTCCGTCGGGCCGATCTCCACCTTGATCCTGCGGCCGTAGAGCTCGGATGCGAGATCGGCGATGACCGCGCGATTGTCGCTGAGGTAGCGGACGTAAATATCGTTGCGCGGCGTGACGGTCAGGCTGGCATCGTCAAGGCGCAGCACCGCTCCCTGTTCCATGAAACCGGCCAGCGCTGCGCGTCTGCTCCGGATAAATTCGCGCAAGTCCGGGAGATCGGGAACGACGTTGGACGGTTCGGACAAGGCCGGTTCGGGCGATGCGCGATCGACCTTTAGCTCGCCGCGCAGCGGAATTCGCGTCGTCGTCTTCGGGAGTCCCGCGCTTACCGTCTCGAAGGCGGCGCGCAGCGGGCCGGTTGCGGGGGCGGACGCGGTCTTTTCCGTACTGTCCGAGGTAGCCGTGGTGGTTGAAGTTGGCGGCGGCGAGCCCGCGTCCGCGAGGCCTTTGCGCAACGGCTTGGTGGGGCTGCCGCCGGACGGAGTTGAACCGCCGCTGCCGCCCCCCGCGGCGATCGCTTTCAGCAGCTCGTCGGCATCCATCACCGGCGCGAGGGAAGCCATCCGCACGACCGTCATTTCGAGGATCAGGTCGGCGAAGGGCGAGCGCATCAACTGTTCCTGCGCTTCCGCCATCAGATGGAAGAGGCGCATGAGATCGCGCAGGCCAGCTTTGGTGGCCAATTGGCGCAGCGCCGCGGCTTCCTGATCGGGCAGGTCGGCGAGCGGACTTTGCGGGCCGTCCGATCCGGGTAAGCGGGCGGTGGCGATATTGCGTAACACTTCGAGGATATCGCGCCCGAGCGCTTCGAGATTCGCGCCGCCTTGATGCAGTTCCCGGACCGCGAGCAGAGCCTTGGCGGCGTCCTTGTCGAGGATCGCCTCCGCCACCTGGATCACTCGGCTGCGGCTTGCGACGCCGAGGATCGCGGCGACCTCGGCCTCGGTAACATTGCCGTCGAGCGCGGCGATGGCCGTTTCGAGCATCCGCTCCGCGTCGCGCATACTGCCGCCGGCCTCACGCGCGATAAGGGTGAGCGCCGCATCATCAACGGCCATCTGTTCGCGCTCGGCCAATTGCCTGAGTCGCGCGAGGATCGTTGCGAACGGAATACGGCGGAAGTCGTAGCGCTGCAGCCGCGAGAGGATGGTCTCGGGCATCTTCTGCGGTTCGGTCGTGGCGAGGATAAACTTGACGTGCAGCGGCGGTTCTTCGAGCGTCTTCAGCAAAGCGTTGAAGGCCTGATCGGTGAGCTGATGGGCCTCGTCGATGATGTAGATTTTGAAGCGGTCGCGCGCCGGTCGATAGCTCAGGTTTTCGATAATCGCGCGCGCATCGTCGATCTTGCGATAGGTGGCACCGTCGATTTCCACCGTATCCAGGGCGCCGGAACCGCGAATCTCGACGCAGGCCGCGCACTTGCCGCACGGTTCAGGTGTCGGTCCGAGCTCACAGTTAAGGCATCGCGCAAGGATCCGCGCGGCGGTGGTTTTGCCGACACCGCGGATGCCGGTGAAGAGAAAGGCATGGGCGATCCGACCGCTGCGCAGCGCCGCCATCAGCGTGCGCGTGACGTGCTCCTGCCCGACCAGCTCCTCGAACCGCTCGGGGCGCCATTTGCGCGCAAGCACGAGATGGGATGCGGGCGATGCGGCCATGGGTCAATTATATCCAGCTCGGCGGCGCCGATGCCGGTCGAATGATAGCCAGGCGCCCCTGCGGCACAGGACGTCAACCGGTACCGTTGCTTCCTTCCGGACCTGGCGGGGTTCGCGGCCTGCCCTTGCGCAGGACCCGGCTATCAGCGGCCGGCAGTCAGTGCCGCCGAGCAGACCTACATTAGCAGATTCCCGCGCGGTTCAAGCGTGTCGAGGATGCGAAAATCGACACCATCAAAGCGCGCACTGGTCGCCGGCCGGTCAGGCCGGGCGTCGCGGCCCTTCGCGACACGCCGATAGGGCGCGGGCCGCACTACATTCTCCGCCGCAGATTGCGTATCTTGATGGCCCAGTCGAAGTCACGGATGAAACTTCAGGCACAGAGGACAGACCATCATGGAATTCGGCGTCTGCGTCGATACACACATCGATAAGTGGGACCTGATTCGGTATGCCGAGGAGCTCGGCTATGACCGCGCCTGGGTGCCCGATTCCCAGATGATCTGGTCGGACTGCTACGCCACGATGGCGCTGGCGGCGCAGGCCACCAAACGCATCAAGATCGGCACCGGTGTGTCGATACCGGGCACCCGCATCGCGCCCGTCACGGCCCATTCAATCGCGACGATCAACCAGATCGCGCCCGGCCGCGTGTTCCTCGGGATTGGCACCGGGCATACCGCGATGCGCGTGATGGGGCAGCATCCGATGCCGCTCAAGGAGTTCCGCGAGTATTTGCGCGTGGTGCGCGCGCTGCTCCACGGCGAAGCGGTCGAATATACCTTCGGCGGCGTCACGCGCGAGATTACCTTCCTCCATCGCGACCGTCATTACATCAATCTCGATACGCCGATTCCGATCCATGTCGCGGCGAACGGACCCAAGGCGTGCGAGGCGGTCGGGATGTATGGGGACGGCTGGATCACCGCCGGCGCCGAGGATATCCGCAAGAAGCTGCCGCTGGTTGAAAGCGGCGCCAGGAAGATCGGACGGCAACTGCCGCAGCCGTTTCCGATCACGGTCCTGACGAGCGCATGCGTGCTGCGGCCCGGCGAAAAACTGACCGACGAGCGGGTGATTCTCGAGACCGGCTCATGGGTTACCGCCATCCTGCACTTTGCCTATGAAATCTGGAACGACCTGGGTCGCAAGGACGCGCTGATTCCGCCGTTCTTTCGCAACGACTGGGGCCGCTATCTCGAGCACGTCGCAAGCTTCAGCCTGCCGCCCGAGAAGCGGTTCCGCCAGATTCATGACGGCCACTGCACCTTCCTGCAGACCGGCGAGGAGGTCTTCGTCACGCCAGACGCGATTCGCGGCACCTGCCTGGTCGGCACGCCCGAGGAGATCGCCGAGCAGCTTCGCGCCAAAGAGCGCGACGGCCTGGGCGGAATCGCGCTGCTGCCGCCGGCGGAGTATCAGCGCAAGGTGCTGAGGGACTTCGCCGAGATGGTCATGCCGCTGATGCGCTAGGCGCGCTGCGCTGGTACGTCGACTTCAGGGCTGCACGGCGATTCCGCTCGGCTGGTCGAAGCTCGAACTGGTGAACGTCTGCACCACGTTGCCCTGCGGGTCGAGCTCGACCACGCCGCCATTTATGTTGGTGACGAGCACGTCACTGCCTCCGGCCGCTACCGCGCCATTCGCGGGTGACGCGATGCCGTTGCCGGAGGTGACCGTGGTCGGCGCAATATTCTCGTCGCCGCTAATCGCCGTCGGGAACTGCAGGACGCCGTTGAAGCTATCGAAGGCGAACACCGAGGTCGATGCGGTCGGCGGATACAGCAACAGGCCCGCCAGACCGAGGATATCGGTGGCGCTGCCGCTGATGCTCGCCAGCGGCGCCTCGTCCAATGCGCCAGTGCTGGAACCCAGTGGCGGATACTCGTTGATACTCTGATAGTTCGCGACCCAGATTGATCCGTTGTCCTGGACGGCAACGCCAGCCGGAGTATCGAGACCGGTGTCGGCGCCGACGATGGTGGCGATCGGCGCGATGTTAAGCAGGCCGGTCTGATTGCCGAGCGGCGGGAAGATGCTGACGCTGCCCTGCAGGGCGCTCCCGCCCAGGAAGTTCGCCACATAAATATTGCCGGTCGCCGGATCGATCGCGATCGCAGACGGATCGTTCAGGCCGGTGTTGTCCACGCAGGTGCCGGTGCCCGGTCCGCTACAGCACGCATAGGGAACAGCGGCGGCGGTGCAGGCGAGATTGAATTCCCCTTCGATCGTGGCGATCGGCGCAAGATCCTGAGTCCCGCTGCCGCTGAGCGGTCCATAGATCGTGATGCTGCCCTGACCGGTCGTTCCATACTCGATGCCGCCGTTCTCATTGACCACATAGAGGTTGCCGGCACTATCAAAGGCCGCGCTGATCGGGCTGCTGAGACCGGTGCTCGGTCCCGCGATCGATACGGTTGGCGTCACCTCAGTACTGGGAACGCTGCTCGGGCTGGCCGTGGGTGAGGCGACTCCGGGGAAGCTGAACACGTCCACTTCGGCGCTATTGTATTCCGTAACGGCAGCAACCGTCGGCGATGCCGCCCCGGTCGGCGTCGGGCTTGGGGACGGAGTTGGGGTAGGGGTCGGCGTGGCGCTGGCGGTTGGCGTCGGGCTTGCCGTCGCCGCGATGCCCTTACCCGTTACCTTGCGGTGCACCGCGCTGCAGCCGTCGGAGAAGCTCACGGTGGCTTTGCCCGTGACCTTGCCCTTCGCCGAGGGAGAAAAGGTCACACCCAGGATGCACTCTGCGCCGGGCGGCATTTCGCCTGCGGCGCAGGTCGTGGCGGAATCGTCGAGGGTAAAAATCGGCGCCGTTGTGACCGCGATCGAACTGATTTCAGCGCCCAGCGTCTTCGAAGTGTTGGTCAGCGTGAAACTGCGGGCGACCTGCGAACCCATGTTGACCGGACCGAATTTGAGCGGCGCCGGCTGCCATTTCAGCTTCGCGCAGTCGGTTTTCGCGTCGACTCGAGGCGGGCGGAGCGCAAGACTCAGAGCAAATGAAGCTGCTAAGGAAACAGCGATAAGGATCAGACGTTTAGTTCGCACTACAAACCCTGATGGCAGATTATTCAACCTAAACTCTCATATGCTTGTGCCTGAGCTAAATCAACAATAAAAATTACTCTATGATGGTTTAGAGAAAGCGTATTTGTGGAATGACGCGTGGGTGCGCAAACCTGACCCAAGAGTTCATTGCGGCGCGACTTTGCGATACGTGGTGGAATCGCACTGCCGATGCTGATAGCAGATCGTTCGATGGAAATCGGCAATCTACGCGTCGCCCTGATTCAGATGCGCTGCGCCGGCGAGCCGCAGGGAAACCTCGACAAGGCGGCGACCCGAATCGCGGAAGCTGCGGCGCGCAGCGCCCGGGTGGTCTGTCTGCAGGAGCTTTACCGCTCCTGGTATCCCTGTCAGACGGAAGAAAATGCGAACTTTGATCTGGCCGAGCCGGTTCCCGGCCCGACCACCGAGACGCTTGGCGCGGTCGCCGCGCGGTGCGGGGTGACGATTATTGCGCCGATTTTCGAGCGCCGCGCCCCGGGCGTGTATCACAACTCGGCGGTGGTGATCGATGAACGCGGGCAGATCGCCGGGCTCTACCGCAAGATGCATATCCCCGACGACCCGGGCTACTACGAAAAATTCTATTTCACTCCGGGCGATCTTGACTTCGTCACGCATCGCACGAGCAGCGCCGAGATCGGCGTGCTCATCTGTTGGGATCAATGGTTTCCGGAGGCCGCGCGGCTCACGGCGCTGGCGGGCGCGCAGATCCTCTTCTATCCAACGGCGATAGGATGGACCGCCGAGATGCCCGACAAGCTGCGCCGCAAGATGTATTCGGCCTGGGAGACGATTCAGCGGGCGCATGCCATCGCCAACGGCGTCTATGTCGCCGCGGTCAACCGCGTCGGCGTCGAGGGCGCGATCGAATTCTGGGGCGGCTCGTTCGTCAGCGATCCCTTTGGTGAGGTGATCGCGCGCGCCGATCACGGTGAGGAGGAAATTCTGCTGGCCGACTGCAATCTGGACAAAATCGAGGAGACCCGCCGCAACTGGCCATTTCTGCGCGATCGCCGGATCGATGCTTACGGCGACCTGCTGCGCCGTTTCCGGAGTTGAGTGTGATCTCACCGACGGATAAGGCGCGCCTCAAGGGCTATCGGATGCCGGCTGAATGGGCGCCGCACGCGGCCACCTATATCGTCTGGCCGCATAATGTCGACACCTGGCCGGGAAAATTCGAACCGATTCCGCAGGTCTTTGCGCAGATGGCGGCAGCGATCGCGCATTTCGAGCCGCTCAGGATCCTCCTCGCCGACCATCTCCGCGCCGAAGAGATCGCTGCGTTGATCGTGGATGCGCCGACCCCCTCGGGTGCGCCGGCGCGGCTCGAACGTATCGAGTTCGTGCCGATTAACACCAATGACTCGTGGATTCGCGATCACGGACCGATCTTCGTCAACCGGCTGACCGCGCCGCTCGAGGAAACGGCGCAAATCGCGCTCGACTGGAACTTCAATTCCTGGGGCGAGAAATACGGTCCTTACGACCTTGATGACCGCGTGCCGCGACGGCTGGGCGAGCGCTACGGCTTCGAGGTTATCGAACCCGGAATCGTGCTCGAAGGCGGCTCGATTGAGGTCAACGGTGAAGGCGCGTTGTTGACTACGCGGAGTTGTCTGCTCAATCGCAATCGCAATCCGCAGCTAGCGGAGGAGGAGATCGAGGAGTACCTGAAAGCGTACCTCGGCGTAACGCAGATTCTCTGGCTTGGCGATGGTATCGCGGGGGACGATACCGACGGGCACGTCGATGATCTCGCGCGCTTTGTCGCTCCGGACACGATCGTGACGGTTGTGGAGCGGGACCCTCGCGACGCCAACTATCGAGTGCTGCAGGACAACCTCGCGCGGCTCCGCGCGATGCGCGATGCGGGCGGGGAGCCGTTCCGAATCGAAACGCTGCCGATGCCGCCGGCGCTCTATTACGAGAAAACGCGCCTGCCCGCTTCGTACGCCAATTTCTATATCGTCAACGGCGGCGTCATCATGCCGTCATTCGATTGTGTCGAGGATCAGGTGGCGGCGTCGACGCTGGCGCGGCTGTTTCCCAATCGGCAGGTGGTGGCGATCCCGTCGACGGACCTCGTCTGGGGACTGGGTGCCATCCATTGCCTGACCCAGCAGCATCCGCAGGCGCCCTGAGCGGCGGCGAAGGCTGCGACGGTCGCTGCCCTAATAGGTCAGGCGGCGCACCAGGGCCTCGGCGATAATCAGCAGCATCGCCGGAACGATCAGCCACGGATCGAGCGACGTGGTCTGCTGAAATATCGGACGGGACAGTGCCAGCTCTGCGGGCGACGCGTTGAGGCGTCCCGTGGTCGCCGAGGCGAGCTGCTCGAGCAGGCCGTAATTAGGGGCGGGACGCGGCAATTCGGCGTTGACCGCGGGCGAGACCGTGTAGGCGAGCGGCGGCAGGTTTAGCGCGCTGCCGGAGCCTGATGACCTCAAGTCGATGGTATATGTACCGGGCTGCGGGGCTGCAAAACTTCCGGTCAGCTCGCCCGCAGCCGAGGGAGCGAGGAGAGTTTCAAAGCGGGCATGGTCCGGCGCGGTGACGATCGCATCGAGCGGGCGGGAAGCCACGCCCGCGTTCGCGCTGTAATCGGTAAGTCGCATCGTGATGCGACCGGCGCTGTAACCCAGCGCGACATCGTACTTGTCGCGAGTGGTGGTCGCGGGCGCCATCCAGTTGATGATCCGATCCCATAACGCGCTGAAGGTGCCGTTGCCGACCCAGTCGGCGGACCATCGGCCGCTCGCATCGGTCGTCAGCGCCAGGGTCCTGCCCGCGCCGTAGTGCCAACTGGCGAGGATCGGCTCACGGTTCCCATTACTCTCGACGAACATGCTCAGGCTCGCGCCCGGTTTCAGATCGGTTGCGACGAAGCCCTTGAGCGGAGCGAGGCGGCGACCGGCAAGATCCTTGAGGATCGGGTCTGGCGTTACTGTGAACGGAACAAAGTCCTTTTCGACCATCGTGGTGTCGCCGCCGCCGCGCCGGTTCACATCTTCGAGGAAAAGTTCGGGCAGAGTCTCGGGGCTGTCGGTTTGATAGAAGCTGCCGCCGCCATACTTCGCGATTTGCTCGAGCAGGGAGACGTTGGCTTCACGGCCGACGGCGATGGTCGAGATCGTCGCGCCGCGGTCGATATGCATCGACGAAACCAAATCGTAATACTCGTTGGGCGTGCCGCCGGTCTCGCCGTCGGTCAGCACGACGACGTGCTTGAGCGCGGCCCCGCTACCGGCGAGCGAACGGTCGGCCTCCTCGAGCGCCGGCAGCATAAAGGTCGTGCCGTGAGCGGCGAGCCGGTCGACGGATTGCGCGAAGAAGGGGCGCACCTGAGCCAGCGGCGACAAGGGCACGACCACGAAGGGTTGGGAGTCAAACCCGATCACTCCGACCAGGTCGGTGTCTTTGAGACTTTTGGTAACCGTGAGCGCGGCGGCCTTGGCGTAATTGAGTTTATCGTTGCGGCCCATCGACCCGGACTTGTCGATGATGAGGAGCAAAGCGCGGCGGCGCTCATGATGCTCGGGCGGTTTCATGACGACCGGCATGATCTTCGCCAGCTCGCTGCCGGCGTAGCCGCCGAGGCCAAAGCTCTGATCGCCGCCGACCATCGCCAGCGACCCGCCGTCGGCGACGTATCTGACCAGCGTATTCTCGTTGGCGGCGCCGAGCCGTGCCCGCGAAACGTTGTTGAGGATCACCGCGTCGTAACCGCGCGGGTTGATTGCCGCGCCGGCGATCGTTGCGACCGTCGGCTCCAGACCGAGGCGGCGCACCGCCGTTTCCAGGTAGCTCGCGTCGCGACCCGAATCGGTGAGAATCAGCACTTTGCGCTGCGCCCCGACGCCGACCCAGCCCTCGAGCGCATCATCTTCGGGGTAAATGTCCTGTGCTGGATTGGCTGGACTGAAAACCGCCCGATACGAGGCCAGCCCCGACTCCTCGGTGCGCGCGGGGAAGTCGATGCGCGTCTCGCCCGGCGGCAGCGTGACCTGCTGCCGCGCGATCACGGCGCCGTTGCGATAGAGGGTGATCACACCGCCGGCGGCGCCCGCATTCAGGTTATTGAGGGTAACGTCGAGCGTGAACGCTCCGGCTTTGTCGAGCACGGTCGGCAGCGTCATTTGCGTCATCGCGACATTCGGGATGGAAGCGGCTCCGGGCGGCGTGAACACGTAGAGTTGGATGCCGGCGGCACGCAGGGTGCTGGATACGGCGGCGACGTTGCCGCGCGTTTCCCAGCCGTCGGTTACGAGCGCGATAGGTCCGTCGTGGGCGGCGGGGTCGGCGGCAATCAGGTTCAACGCGTTCTCAAGGTTCGTCGCCTCGGGTTGACAGGCGCTGCAGCCGCTCCCCTCGAGGATCTTCACGGCATCCCCAACCGTCGTATTCAAGGTGCCGCCCGCGAACAGCAGCGCGGGGTCGCGGTCGCGCAGTTTGAGTTGATCGCGCAGCAGGGCGACCGTGTAGGCCCGCATCGCCGGCGTGATACTCGCCGAAACGTCGATTACGACCGGGCGCGTCAGGCCCTCGGAATGGGAGACGGCTTGGGGCTGCGTCAGCGCCAGGACGAAGAGCACGAGCGTCAGTGTTCGGAGAATTGGCGCGAGCCAGCGCCTCGGGCCGTCCGCCTGCCAGAGTCCATAGAGCAGCAGCAGGCCGACCGGGATCAACAGCAGCAGCGCGCGTGGTTCCGCCAGCGCAAGCCCCTGAAGCGAAGGCATCCGGAGCTTCTGTAGTGCGGTTGACCAATCCACGGGCTTAGGCATCGATTAGCGGCTTGCGCGCTCGATAAACCATCAGCCCTTCGAGCGTGAGCAGCGCCAGGATGGCGATCAACAAATAAGCGGCAAGCGGCTGACGGACGGCGGGCGCGGTCGTCGGCGCGGCTGCCGAAGGGGCTTCGACCTTGAGCGGGGCCAGATTCTCGAGGTCCGAGGCATTGAGGTTGAACAGGTTGACGGCGCGCGTGGAGGCATTTGCCGGGCCTTCCAAGCGATAGACCCCTTGTTCATCGGTGGCCGTAAAAACAGCGCCGGCCGTGGTCGGCAGCTTCTTGCCCGACGGCAAAACAATCGTCGAGACGCCGGCGGGCACGATCCAGGGTTCGCCCGTGCGAAAGATCCCGGTCTGGCTGCCGAAGCCCGCCAGATGGCCGAGCATATTCAGGGTCAGGATCGACATCGGCAGGTTTTGCCGTCCGAGATAGGGAAACGGATTGAAGCCGGTCGCAACGAACCGATGGCCGCCGCGCTCGCCGGTCAGCAGCAGCCCGCCATCGGCGCCGGCAATCACCGTACGCATCCACGGATGCTGCTGGAAGTATTCGCCGGAACGCACGTTCAGCAGGCGAAAATTCACTCCGTCGGTCAGCGGGTCGGTGGTCGGCCACGCGGTGACGCGCAACTGTGCGGAAGGCGTCACGCGAAAGTTGAAAAGCGGATCGCCCGGCGGCGGCATCACCAGCAAAGTATTCGTCGTGGGCAGCTCTTTCGGCGTGGTGTACTCGAAGATCACGACGTCGGCCCCGGCGAGGTCTTCGGGCGTGTACGTCTCGGGGGTGCGGGTGGTCACCGTTACGCCCGGAATCGAGCGCAGCGAAAGACCGTCGGTCGTTATCGGACTCACGAACAGCACTGAAAAAGTGGTGGCTGCGGTACCGACCGCGTAGGCCACGTTGTCGAGCGGAAATCCGTCGGCCGGCTCGAGCTGCGCGCGATAGACTCGGGCGGCCGGCAGGTTGGCGAAATCCAGCGTTGTCACTTCACCGGGCGCCACCTGGGCCTGGGCTTTGGCCACCGGCTTGCCGTCCGCCGCGATCGTGACGGTTAGCTGCGCGGCGTCCCGTGCGAAGTTCCCGAGCTCCACATGGCCTTCCTCGATATCCGTACCGAGGTTGGGGCGCGTTATGCTGAACGATCCGATCGCATAATTCGGGACCGCGGTGCCGACGACGACCGGCGAGACGTGCGGCGGGATCGGTGCTTCGAACGGCCGATAGGTGCCAACGATGATATGATCGACATGTCGATCGGCGAGCAATTCAGTCACCAGTCCCGTGATCGCGTTGGGTGGGGCCGGAGCATCCGTCGGATGAATCCGCCCGAGCTCCGCCACTGCGGCGTCCGGACTGCTGAAGCTGCCCGCCTGATGCGGTGTCGGCGCGATCAGATACAGGTTCACCCGGGTGTTGCCCTCCCCATGATTCAGCCCATCGTTGACCTCGGCGACCATGGCTTCGAAGCGCGTTCGACCATCGGCCTGACGCGCCTGCATCGGCGCCGAGTTATCGATCACGATCGCGGCCAGCTTCGCCGGCCGGGTCAGGTAGGGGCCGGCAAGCGCCATCACCGCCAGGGCGAGGATGAGCAGTTCGAGGAAGAACCACCAGGTAAAGCGCGGGCGTCCGCCGAAGCGCTCACCGCGCATCTCGCGCAGGGCGCGGAACGCGAGGACGCTCGAGACGATCGCCTGTCGCGGCCGCTCCCGGGCAAGGTATGCCAGCACCAGGAGCGGCAGAATCGCGAACAGGTAAAACGAAGCGGGGCTTAGAAAACCCATACCGCCAGCTCAATCCTCGCAGGACCGCATCGCCGTCATCGTGGGCGAGTCAGCCTTAGTGAACCAGTCCGAGGCTCGTTGCGGCGTGGAGGAAAAACCGGTCGAACGCGAGGTCAGTGGTGTAGAGCGCATAGCGCAAACCGCTCCGCGTGCAGAAAGCGCGGATCTGATGCGACAGACGCAGCAGGGTGTCGCGGTATTGCCGGCGTTCGCGCGGACCAATCGTGACGCGCAGCCGCTCGCCGCTCTCGGCATCGACCACCTCGACATCGCCCTGGAGACCCTGACCGTCGAGCTCCGCCGCGCCGAGGACCTGCACCGCGCTGACGTCCATGTTGGCGGCGGTGAACAGGCCGAGTGCGCGCTCGACGGAGTTCAGCAGGGCAAGAAAATCCGAGACGACGAAGACCTTGCCGGCGCGGCGAATCGAAATCAGTTCGCGGGCGAGAGCGGGAGCGAAATCAACTTCGCCCGCAGGTTTAATCGCATTCAGAGCGCGGCCGAGTTCGACGATACGATGGCGGCCGTAAACGAAAGCCGACGGCGGCGGCGTGCCGAGGCCACCGAGTACGCGCAGCATCACGCGGTCGCCCGAGGCCAGCGCGACGTAGGCAATTGCCAGCGCCGTCGCCACCGCCGCATCGAACTTGCGGTCGCGTCCCGGGTGGCCCATCGATGCGCTCGCATCGACGAAAATATACGTCAGCAGATCCTCTTCCTCTTTGAACAACTTGATATAGAGCTTGTCGCTGCGGCCGTAGAGGCCCCAATCGATATAACGGAAGTCATCACCGACCGCATAATGGCGAAAGTCGCTGAACTCGAGCGACGAACCGCGGCGCGGCGACAGATGGGAACCCTTGCCGAGTCCGGCATATTCGCGCCGCGTACGGATGCGCAGGTGTTCGAGACGAGCGAGGAATGCGGGCGTCAGTTCCGGCGGCAGCTCGAGCATCAGCGCGATCGCTTCAGACGCTTCAGCGCCTGCTCCAGAATAGCCTCGGGCGTGACGTTCTCCGCCTCCGCCTGGAAGTTGCGCAGCAGGCGATGACGCAGGGCGGGAACGATGGCGTCGTTGACGTCGTCGTAGCCGACCGCGACCCGTCCTTCGAGCAGCGCGTTGACCTTGGCGCAGAGGATCAAGGCCTGCGCCCCGCGCGGACTCGGGCCGAAACGCAGGTACTGTGAAACCTCGGGAATCGCCGCCGGCCCGTTCGGCGTGCAGGCGCCGATAATCGAGATGATATAGCGTTCGACCGGCTCGGCAACCATCACTTCGCGCACCAGGGTTTTAAGCGCCTCGATCCGGCGCGGCGCCGCGCCGGGTTCGAAGACCGGCTGCGTGTGATAGCTCACGGCGCCGGTGGTGCGGTCAAGGATTTCGCGCAATTCCTCGGGCTTCGGCGCGCCCATCACGACCTTGAACAGGAAGCGATCCATTTGTGCTTCCGGCAGCGGGTAGGTGCCTTCGAGCTCGATTGGGTTCTGCGTGGCGAGCACGAAAAACGGTGGATCCAACTGATAGGTGACGCCGAACACGGTCACCTGCCGTTCTTCCATCGCCTCAAGCACGGCCGACTGGGTCTTGGGCGTGGCGCGGTTGATTTCGTCGCCCAGCACCACGTGCGCGAAGATCGGGCCGGCCTTGAAGCTGAACTCGCGGCGTCCTTCGGTCTCGGTCAGGAGTTGCGTGCCAACGATGTCGGACGGCATCAGGTCGGGCGTGAACTGAATCCGCTTGAAGCTCAGGCCGAGCGACTCGGCGGTGGTTTTGACGAGCAGCGTTTTGCCGAGACCGGGGACACCTTCAATCAGCACGTGGCCGCCGGCAAACAGTGCGGTCAGCACCTTCCGGATAACGTCGCGATGGCCGACAATGACACGGCCGACTTCGGCTTCCGCCCGGGCGAAAGCCTGGCGGAATTCGTTGACCCGATCGTCGGCGGAAATCGGTGGTGATTTTTGCGGCGCCGCTCCCATCAATCCTCCTATATCAGCGAATCAAGTCCCGATAACGCGGTGGCAGCAGTTGTTCTTCGTCCGGTGTCGCGGGGCTGCCTTCCTGCTTCAAAGGCGCGTTGGTGTATGGTGCAGCGGCGACCGGCGCGCCGTTATCGCGGACCAATCGGCCTTCGCCGCCCTTGCTGACCGTCGCGGCCGGAATGCGGAAGGTGACGTATCGGGCATCCTTCAGGTCGATTGGCGGTCCCTGCTCGCCGAGTTTGTAATAACGTTCGTAATTGACCGGTTTCGGAAACTCGCCGAGGTGGGTATCGCCCTGGCTGCCGGAATCGCGGCGAAAGCCGGGATTGGTCCCGGCGCTGGTCGACGTCTGATTCTGCGCCAGTTGGCCTTTTTCCGCCGTCAACGAGTGGCCGCTGCCTTGCGGATTCGTGCCGGCGCCCGCTCCCGGCGAACTGCCGGCCTGCGGGAGGGTTCCCGATGCGCTTTTGTCCTGATTCGATGCGGTCTGCGGTGACTGCTGGGTCGTCGCGGTCTGCTCGAGCTTCGCCTGCGCCTGATCGAGACTCTTTTGCATCCGGGCGGACTGCGGATCGCGCGCTTTGGCCTGGTTTTGACCGCCGGGTCCGGTGCCCGCGCCGTTGCCGCCGGCCGCGCTGCCCGCACCTTTACCCTGTCCGCCGCCGTTGCCACTGCCCGATCCGTTCCCCGAACCGGCGCCGTTGCCGCTGCCGTTTCCGTTGCCCGCCCCGGAACCGTTCGCGGCCTGCTGCGAACCGCTCGGCTCGTTCTGAAACTTTGCTATTTCCTGGCGAATCGCCTGCAGTTCGGCAAGCTGCTGAGTCGGTGGCACCCGCGGATTTTCCAAATCGTTAGCAACGTCGCGTGCCGCTTCGGCAATCTGCTGCGCGGCGCTGCTCGCCCCGGGCACATCTATGCGATTGGCGAAGTCACGCAGCGCGTAAGCCCCGGCTTCGATAGGCGTCGGCCGATGCATCAGGAAGAACAGCGTGAGCACGACTCCGGCGGCGATCGCCAGCGTGGCGAGCGCTGAGCGGCCAAGAGGTGGAACGATGGCCAACCTGAAGACCCGGCGCGGATCGAAGGTCTCGAGATGACTTATGCAGTGGCGCCACAGCAGGGCGAAAAGCGGCGAACGGTCCTTCGGCTCCTGCGGATGTGACGGATCGACCAGAGCCGCGAGAGTCAGGACCTCCTGATGGGCGCCGACCAGCTCGTCGACCTTCTCGGCGGCGTCGACGAATCCCGCCGCGCGCCGCCAGGCAAAGAGGATCAGGAATCCGGTTGCCATCAGTTCGAGGAGCGCCAGGACGAGAATGCCCCGATGAAAATTCCTGGCCGCGGCTGGCCGGATAATCACGCCCCAACGCTGCCACGCCGTCGCCCCGATAAAGTCGGTCGAGTAGGCGAAAGCGAGGGCGGCGAGAACCGGCAGGACGCCGACCAGCGCGGCTTCCGTCGCCGCCAGCTGCGCCAGACGTTTGCGGGTCCGGGCGATTGACTCGATCGGGTTCAGCATCAGTTGACCCTGGCGGATTCCCGGGCGCGCAGGCGGCGCAAGGCGGCGATCGCCGCCTCATGATCGCGCAGCGTACGCGAAAAGATGTGGGTGCCGTCGGGACGCGCGACGAAATACAGATAATCGGTTTGCGCTGGATACAGCACGGCTTGAATCGAGGGCCACCCCGGGTTGGCGATCGGCGCCGGCGGCAATCCACTGATCGAGTAAGTGTTGAACGCAGACGCCGTATGCACCGAGTTCAGAGCCGGTTCCGGCTCGCCTGCGCGATTGTATTGCGCCGTAGGATCGGATTGAAGCGGCATATTCCGGTGCAGCCGATTGAGGAAAACGCTCGCGATCACCGCGCGTTCTCCCGGCACCTGAGCTTCCTTTTCGACCATCGAGGCGAGAGTCACGAGCTGGCGTTCGTCGAGACCCAGCTCGAACATCCGCGCTGCCACCCGCGGCGTCAGTACGGCGTTGAAGCGCGCGAGCATCGCCGTCAAAACGTCGTCGGTGCGCGCATCGGGTGAAAAGGCATAGGTCGCCGGGAAGAGATAACCTTCGACGCCGAGGGCGCCGAGGCCCAAAGCCCGCGGCAGTGGTCCGGCAAAGGCCGCCTCGTCGAAGTCGCTGTCGCAAACCAGGCCGAGCGCCTGCAGGCGTTGGCCAATCTGATGGACCGTCATACCCTCGGGGATGGTCACGACAATTTTAACCGTATCACCGCGGGTCAGATGATCGAGCACCTGGGCGAAGCCCTCGCCGCCGGCAAACGCGTAAAGTCCGGGCTTTACCTGCGTCGCGCATCCCTTCCACTCGGCGTACCATCGGAGCAGCAGGGCGCTGCGAACGACGCCGAGGCGCGCCAGGTTCCGCGCGACGGCGCCGAAAGGCTGACCGCGCGCAACGGTCACGCGGCGCGGCTGCGCGAAGCGCGCCGGTGGGCTCGCGAGATAAATCGCGGTGAGCGCCGTCGCGACGATCGTCGCCAGGCCCAGTAAGATAACCGGCAGTCTCATCGGCGGTGGTTCTCGAGCCAGGTCTCCAGAATGGCGCAGGCCGCGATCGCATCGATGGTTCCGTGGTTTCGACGCGGGCGGCCGGGCCGGGTGCGCAAGCGCTCGCGCGCCTCGAAACTCGTCAGCCGCTCGTCACACATCGCGATCTGGAGCCCAGTGGTTTGACGCAGTGCGGCCGCGAAACGTTCAGCCGCCTGCGCCTGCGGTCCGGCGCTGCCGTCCCGGTTGAGGGGCAGGCCGACGATCACCTGCTCGACGCGAAGTTCACGCAGATGGCGGCCGAGCACTTCGAGGCTTGCCGCGCGCGAGCGCTCGGCGATCGCCCCGATCGGCACCACGGTCCGTCCATCGACAGCAACCGCGAGGCCGATTCGAGCGCGACCATAATCAATCCCGGCGACGATCATGTCAGCTTATGCCAAGGCATCGCGCATATTAGGCGATTTCATTTCCTGGAAGAAAGCGCTGCTTGATCGGGTCGGAATGGTAACATAACCTAGCGCCGGATGCTTCGGGGGAAGGGCAACATCCAACGTGCGTAGGTGTGTCCTTGCGGTGGTGGTGGCAAGCCTGGCGACGCTCG
>Ga0070741_10003591_pt1 | contig 38097 bp, 34 predicted proteins | sample Coa_R1_4_FD_66440 | JGI IMG/M metagenome (GOLD analysis project Ga0070741, IMG submission 66440) | Surface soil microbial communities from Centralia Pennsylvania, which are recovering from an underground coalmine fire - Coalmine... | ecosystem: Environmental > Terrestrial > Soil > Unclassified ... | reverse complement strand
TTCATGGACACTCCCCGAAACGGCATCCAACCTCCCCTCTCCGAGAGACCTGAATGCCAATCTGAATGTGTCCACTATGTCCCCATACACCCGTCCACTATGTCCCCGGTCAGCACAACAAGCTCAGCACGGGGTGAAAGTATGAGGGTAGAGCGTGCTCGCAAGGGCGGGAGGACATGCGCGTTGCAGGAGCGCGCAACAAAGCTCAATGCGTGCCGCAGGGACAGGCGGGAAGGCGCGAGACGCCGCCGAGGCGGCGCATCATGTCGCTGAAGCGGGGCAGGTGCCGGCGCGCCCGGGTCAGGGTTGCCGGCTCGTCGAGGCCCAGCACGTTGCGGTCCTCCATGATGACGCGGCCGTCGACGATGCTGGTGACGACGTCGCCGGCGCGCGCGTAGTACACCAGGGAAGCGGGGTCGCCGTAGAACGGCGCGAGGTGCGGACGCTCCAGGTGCACAAGGATGAGGTCGGCCTTCTTGCCGGGCTCGAGCGAGCCGATCTCGTGATCGAGACCGATGACGCGGGCGCTGCCCATGGTGGCGAACCACAGCGCGTCAGCCGTCGTCAGCGCCTCGACCTTGCCGGTCTTGAGGCGCAGCGCATTGAGCGCATTGCGCATGCCCTCGAACGGGTCGTTCATCATCCAGTCGGTGGCGAAGCCCATGGGAATGCCGCGGGCGCGGATGGCGGGCACGTCGGGATAGACGCCGCGGCGAGGGTAGATGGTGGGGCAGTGGGCGTACCTGGCTCCCGCGGCGGCGACGGCATCGAGGTCGGCGGCGCTGGCGAAGGTGAGGTGCGCCAGCACCGTGTCCGGCCCCATCACCTCCAGCGCCGCCAGGTGCTCGAGCGAGCTGCGGCCATACATCTGCTGCACCACCTCCACCTCGCGCGCGGACTGGGCGGCGTGGACGTGCAGGCCGATGCCGAGACGCCTCGCCTCGCCGGCGATCTCGCGCAGGAAGCCCGGGGCGCAGGTGTCGACGGCGTGGGGGCCGAGGCGCGTCGTGATCCGCCCGTCCGCCGCTCCCTGCCAGCGCCGGGTGAAATCGAGGCTCTTGCGCAGGCGCGCGGCACCGCGTTCGGGGTAGCGCGTATAGTCGCCGTCGGCGAGGTTCTCCTTGGCGACGTCGAAGATCTCGTCGCACAGCTGCGCCCTGAGCCCGAGGGCCGAGACCGCCGCCGCCAGGCCGTCCGGCTCATAGTAGATGTCGTTGATGGTGGTGATGCCGGCCTTCACCATGTCGACGGCGCCGACGTGGGCGAGGTCGTGCCACTCCTCCGCGGTGAGCTCCTGCTCGCCGCGGAAGCCGATGGTGTAGAGTGTGATGCCGCCGGGCGGATCATCGGTCTGGCTGCGGAAGACGACCGAGGCGGCGTGGCAGTGGGCGTTGACGAAGCCCGGCAGGATCGCGTGGCCGCGCCCGCGGATGGTGCGGGTCGCGGCCCATGAGCCCGCGGGACGGGCGGGCCCGGCGTGCACGATGCGGCCGCCGCGCACCGCGACCTCGGCCCCCGTGATCACGGGGACGCCGTCCGTCATCGGCAGCAGGAAGTCGCCCTCGACGAGAAGATCGATCAGCTCGGCCATCGACGCTTTCTCGCCTGGGGCGCTCCTTGCTGCAAGCGGGCCCTCAGGGCGCGTAGGCGTGGCCGGCGGGAAGCGGCATCACGGGGTTGGCAGTGCGCAACTCCTTGGGCCACACGACCGTGGTCTTGCCGTCGACGTACTGCATGACAACGGCGATGGAGCGCTCGTTCTGCCCCGCCATGCGGTTGCCGGGCGGATAGAACTTCACGCCGTAGCCCTGCATGGTGCCGCCGATGGGGATGTCGGTGTCGAGGGCGGCCTTGCGCAGCGCCTCCGCATCGATGCCACCGTACTTCTTGATGGCGCGCGGCAGCACGTCGGTGAGGAAGATGTAGGTGTTGTTGAAGCCCATGGAGAGATGCGGGGGCGCGACGCCGGTGCCGCCCGCCGCCTGCCAGCGCTTGAGCATCTCCTGGGTCAGGTCGCCGACGCCGGGCTTGAGCGACTTGGCATCGAGCAGCTGGGCCGCGACCGGATCGACGTCCATCACGAAGTTCACGTCCTTGCCGAACGTCTCCTCGAGCTTGCCGTATTGCGAGTAGCCGGCGCCGTGGCCGATGAGCGCCGCGAACTTGAGGCCCGCCTCCTTGGCCTGGCGCAGGAAGAGGGTGATATCGGGATTGTAGCCCACGTGCAGGATCACGTCGGCGCGGGCGCGGCGCAGCTTGGTGACGAGCGCGGAAAGATCGGTGGAGGTCGCCGCGTAGCCTTCTTTGTGCACGACCTGGATGCCGAGCTCCTTGCATTTCTCCTCGGCGGCCTGGGCGACGCCGAGTCCGTAGGGCCCGTCCTCGTTGATGATCGCGACCTTGACGTCCTTGGGGTCCTTGCCGAGCTTCTCCTTGGCGTTCTCGCTCACGAAGATGCACGAGGCCTGGCCGTACTGGTCGGAGTGGACGGTGGGCCGGAACACGTACTTCAGGTTCTTGTCCTTGAAGACGCCGGAGGCGATGCACACGGTCGCCCACCAGAACTTCTGCGCGGCGTCGACCTTGGCCGACAGCGGCACGCACTGGGCGCTCGAGTAGACGCCCATGATCATGTCGACCTTGGTCTCGTTCAGCAGGCGCTCGGCCTCGTTGATGGCAATGTCGACCTTGGATTGCGCATCGGCATAGGTGGGCACGATCTTGTAGCCCTCGACCCCGCCCTTCTCGTTGATCATGTCGATGGCAAGCTTGGTGCCGATCAGGTTGGCCTTCGATCCGCCGCCGGCGAACGGTCCGGTCTCGTCGAAAATCACGCCGATCTTGAATTCCTTGCCCTGAGCGAGCGCTCCCGCTGTCATGAGCGCCAGGGCCGCACCCCCGATGACCATCCTCTGCAGAAGAGATTGCATGCGTTCCTCCGTACAGTTCACTTCTTTGCAAAACATGCGGGGTCGAGCCCGCGCGATCATATCGCGAGGATAGGCCGTGATCGAGCTTTCTTGCGGGCGGTCGGCCCTGGACCTCCCGCGCACGCAGATTCGGGCGGAAGCCGGCAGCGTCACTGCGCGGCGGGTTCGGGCCCCAGCCTCACCTGCAACTTGCCGAAGTTCTCCCCGCGCAGCAGCCCAATGAAGGCGCGCGGCGCCGCCTCGAGCCCCTCGACGATGTCCTCCTTGTACTTGATGCGGCCGGAACGGACCCACTCGCCCATCTGGCGCATGGCCGGAGCGTACTTGGCCGCGAAATCGGAGACGATGAAGCCGCGCATGTTCACGCGTCGGCCGACGAACAGGCCAAGCAGGCGCGGCCCCATCTCAGGCGTTGCGGCGTTGTACTGCGAGATCGATCCGCACAGGGATACGCGGGCGAAGAAGTTGAGATTGACGAACACCGCATCGCTGACGGCGCCGCCGACGTTGTCGAAGTAGACGTCGACGCCATTGGGGCAGGCGGCCTTGAGTGCGGCGCTCAGATCCTTTGTGGCCTTGTAGTCGAGGCAATCGTCGAGGCCCAGCGTGTCCTTGACGAAGGCGCACTTCTTCGCGCCGCCAGCGATGCCCACCGCGCGGCAGCCGGCGATCCTGGCGAGCTGCCCCACCACCTGGCCCACGGCGCCGGAGGCCGCCGACACCACCACCGTCTCGCCGGGCCTGGGCTGCCCGACCTCGAGCAGGCCGAAGTAGGCCGTCATGCCGGGCATCCCCAGCACGCCGTTGGCGGTGGAGATGGGGGCGAGCGAAGGGTCGATCTTGCGCAGCGTCGCCCCGCCCGACAGCGCATACTCCTGCCAGCCCAGGCGCTCCTCGACGATGTCGCCCACCTTGAAGCCTGTATGGTTGGAGGCGACGACCTCACCCACCGTGCCGCCGGTCATCACCTCGCCGATGCCGACGGGGGCTGCGTAAGAGGCGGCATCGCGCATCCGCCCGCGCATGTAGGGGTCGAGCGAGAGATAGATGACGCGCACGAGAACCTGGCCGGGCCCGGGTTGCGGCACCGGCACCTCCTCGATGCGAAAATCCGATTCGGCGGGCTCTGCGGGGGGACGGCGGGCGAGGACAATGCGCCGGCAGGTTTTGGGGATCATCGAGTTTCCTCCTCTGTGGCGGTCCTGCACGAGCTTCGCATCGGTCGACGTGCGGGTCGAGCGGGCTTGCGGTGCACTGGGGCCCCGCTTCTGACGGGCCATGCCTCGTTCGTTCGCCACTAACGATCTGGTGCTTCTCACGCAAGATTCTCGGTTGCTCGCCGGGGGCGACGCCACCTTAACCGGTGCGGAGCGGGGGGGCTTTTGTGCTAAGAACGAGTTGGGGCAGAATTGCGAGGACGGCGCGCGCAGAGGCGGCGTCCTGGGTGTGGGGGTATGAGGCGATGACCTGGAGTGCTGACGGCTCCAAGCCTTCCGTTGGCGCAATCGCACTTGCGATCGCAGGATCGCTGCTTGCGGCGGTGCCGGCCGGTGCCCGACCAACCTTCCCTCAGATGCAAGGCGAGGGCGCGCTGCTCCACAAGGCCGCCGACTACGGCATCAGCATGGTGCGCATGCCGCCGCGGCCCGGTACCGGCGGCCAGTCCACCACGCCGACGTCGCAAGAGACGCCGCCCGTCCGTCCCAAGGACCCGCCGAAGCAGCCCCCCCAGCCACAGGGCCGCCTCGTCAAGCTCACGGCGCGCATGGGCAGCCAGCCCACCGACGGGCTGAAGGGCTGGCTGGGCGTCAACATGGAGGCGGTCGAGCTGCCGCTGGCGCTCTCGCTCGGCCTCGTCAACGGCGACGGCGCGCTGATCCTCGGCACTCTGGTCGGCAGTCCCGCGGCGCAGGCCGGCTTGCGCTTCGGCGACATCGTCGTCGGCCTGAACGGCAGGGCGGTGCGGGACATGAACGACCTGCGCCAGCAGGTCATGCAGGCCTCGCCCGGAAGCGAGGCGGCGCTGGAGGTGTGGCGCGTCGCCACCGACGAGAACGACTTCGTGCAGACGCTGCGCCGCCTGGCCGACGGCGGCAACGCGCACGTCATGTACCGGCTGGGACGGTTCCATGCCGGAGGCAACGGCGTCCCCCGCGACGATACGCAGGCCGTGCAGTGGTACCGGAAAGGATCGGACGCCGGCAATCTGAGCGCCATGACGGCGCTGGCCGGAGCGCTGCTCGACGGTCGCGGCACCGGCATCGACCAGCAGGAGGCGCTGCGGCTGCTCAGGACCGCTGCGGCCGGCAACCACGCGGAGGCCATGAACCGGCTCGGCAACATCCTCCACGAGGGCAGGATCACGCAGAAGGACGCGCTGGAGGCGGCACGCCTGTTCACCAAGGCGGCCGAGGCCGGCCATGTGCCGTCGATGGTCGATCTGGCGCGCATGTACTACAACGGCGACGGCGTGCAGACCGACCTCACCAAGGCGGCACTCTGGTACAAGCAGGCCGCCGATCTCGGCAGCGCGCCGGGCATGGTTGGCCTGGGGTGGCTCTATGAGCACGGCAAGGGCGTCGAGACGGACGTCGGCAAGGCCGCCATGCTCTATCGACGCGCGGCGGACCTCGGCAACTCGGTGGCGATGGTGGACCTGGGGCTGCTCTACGTGCAGGGCAAAGGCGTGGAGAAGAACGAGTTCACCGCCGTGTCGCTCTACCGGAAGGCGATCGCCCTCAACAACTCGATGGCCATGAACAACCTCGCCTGGATGCTGCAGGCGGGACGGGGCGTGGAGCGCAGGGACCCCGAGGAGGCCGCCGAGCTGATGATGAAGGCGCTCGACCGCCGCAACGAGTTCTCCCGCCAGCGTATGACCCAATACTCCAACACCTGGAGCCGGGAGTTCCGCCAGGCCCTGCAGCGCCGGCTGCAGGATGCGGGCTTCTACACGGGTCGCATCGACGGCGAGTTCCGCCAGTCGACCATCGCCGCCATCGACGCCTACTTCAATCGCAATCGTTGACGGACGGGCGAGGGCGCGCCGCTTGACACGGGCGGCCTGCCGGGGGCACAAGCGGGCGCCGTGGGGCGCCGCTCGGCCCCCATCATCACATCCACTTACCTGCTTGGTTGGCAGCGAGTGAGAGGAGGATACCCGTGAGCGACATCACCCTGACATTTCCGGACGGCGCCAGGCGATCCTTCCCCAGAGGGATCACCGGCAAGGCGCTGGCCGAGAGCATCTCCAAGTCGCTGGCCAAGAAGGCCGTGGCGATGACGGTCGACGGCCGCCTCGTGGACCTGGCCGATCCCATCGGCGCGGATGCCGCCGTCAAGATCGTCACACGCTCCGACCCGGAGGCGCTCGAGCTGATCCGGCACGACGCGGCGCACGTCATGGCCGAGGCCGTGCAGGGACTGTGGCCGGGTACCCAGGTGACCATCGGCCCGGTGATCGAGAACGGCTTCTACTACGACTTCGACAAGAAGGAGCCCTTCCACCCGGACGACCTGCCGCGCATCGAGGCCAGGATGCGCGAGATCATCGATCGCAATGCTCCCTTCACCAAGGAGCTGTGGAGCCGCGATGAGGCCAAGGCCTTCTTCAGGAAGCAGGGCGAGCACTACAAGATCGAGCTGGTCGATGCGATCCCGGAAGGCGAGGACCTGAAGATCTATCGGCAGGGCGAGTGGCTGGATCTGTGCCGCGGCCCGCACATGACCTCCACCGGGCAGATCGGCAAGGCCTTCAAGCTTACCCGCATTGCCGGGTCCTATTGGCGCGGCAACGCGCAGGGGCCGAAGCTGCAGCGCATCTACGGTACCGCGTGGGCCACCGACCCGGAGCTGGCGAACTATCTCAAGCAGCTCGAGGAGGCCGAGAAGCGCGATCATCGCAAGCTCGGCCGGGAGATGGATCTCTTCCACTTCCAGGAGGAGGGGCCGGGCGTGGTCTTCTGGCACCCCAAGGGCTGGGAGCTGTTCCAGAACCTCATCAACTACATGCGCCGGCGCCAGAACGCCGCGGGCTACCGCGAGGTGAACGGACCGCAGATCCTCGACAAGTCGCTATGGGAGACCTCCGGCCACTGGGAGACCTTCCGCGAGCATATGTTCACCACGGTGACCGAGGACGAGCGCGAGTTCGCCATCAAGCCGATGAACTGTCCGGGCCACATCCAGATCTTCAAGCACGGACTGCGGTCCTACCGCGAGCTGCCCTACCGCGTCGCCGAGTTCGGCATCGTGCACCGCTACGAGCCTTCCGGCGCGCTGCACGGCCTCATGCGCGTGCGCGGCTTTACCCAGGACGACGCGCACGTCTTCTGCACCGAGGCACAGCTTGCCGACGAATGCCTGAAGATGAACGACCTGATCCTGTCGATCTATCGCGACTTCGGTTTCGACCACGTCGTCATCAAGCTGTCGACCAGGCCCGAGAAGCGTGTCGGCTCCGACGCGGCGTGGGACCAGGCCGAAGCGGCGATGTCGGCCGTGCTGAAAGAGATCGAGGCGGAGGGCGGCGGCAAGATCAAGACCGGCATCAACCCGGGGGAGGGCGCGTTCTACGGCCCCAAGTTCGAGTATGTGCTGCGGGACGCCATCGGCCGCGACTGGCAGTGCGGCACCATCCAGGTGGACTTCAACCTGCCCGGCCGCTTCGGCGCCTTCTACATCGATGCCGACGGCGCGAAGAAGACGCCGGTGATGATCCACCGCGCCATCTTCGGCTCGATGGAGCGCTTCGCCGGCATCCTGCTCGAGAACACCGCGGGGCACCTGCCGCTCTGGCTCGCGCCGGTGCAGGCCATGGTCTGCACCATCGTCTCCGACGCCGACGCTTACGCCGAGGAGGTGCTGGCGATGCTGAAGCGCGCGGGCCTGCGCGCCGAGGCCGACCTGCGCAACGAGAAGATCAACTACAAGGTACGCGAGCATTCGCTGACCAAGGTGTCGGCGCTGCTGGTGGTAGGCAAGCGCGAGGCCGAGGAGCGCACGGTGTCGTTGCGCAGGCTCGGCAGCCAGAAGAGCGAGGTCCTGCCCCTCGCCGAGGCGGTGACGCGCCTCGCGGAGGAGGCCGTGCCGCCCGATCTGCGGCGCGCCTCGCAAGCCCTGGGCACGGCTGCGTAGAGCCGCTGTCATCGCGGAATTCGCGCAGCGAATGTCCGGGACCCAGGGCAGGGGCCGAACCGTCTCTCTCGTGAGAGCTATCGGCGCGACCCGCCGCCCTTCGACAAGCTCAGGGCGGTGTCGGGGTTACGGTCCTGGGTTGCATTTTGGAGTCGGCGATTCCGCTAGCTGCTTGAGAATATTACCAGTTCTCATTGTCTCTGCGCCGGCGCGCAGAAGTTCCCGAAAAGATTGGCAATTTATTGTGATCGACTGCGACGGACGGCCGCGTAGCCGCGGGCGTGCTGCCGGGCGTTTCTCGCGCGGCCGACGGGCGTGGCGAGGGTTCCACGGAGGTTTTCGCGTACGACCCGGCCTGAGGCTTGCCGGCGATGAGGTCCTCGTCGCGCGGGGCGGCAGCCTCTGATCGACAAGAACGGGTCATGAGGGAAACATGCGCCTCGCAGTCACTACCTCCCGCGCACTGGCGACGGGTCTCTTTGTATTCGCTCCGCTGCTCGGAGCAGCCAAGGCCGGAACGGCCCACGAGGACGGGGCACCCACTGCACACGAGGCCCTGTATGATCTGCATTCCTTCGGCGCCGAGCCCGTGGAGATGTGGTCGTCGTCTCTCACCGGGCCCAAGATCGTTCCGGTGACCGAAGCCGCTCAGCCGAAGCTCGTCCGCGAGCCGACGCTGGTGCGACGCGAGCGCGGCGTTGCCGTTGCCTCGCTCGGACCGCAGAGGTCCCGTCCGGTGACCGATGCCGCCGCCCGCGCGCGACCCGAGGCCGCTCCGTTTGCCTTCGCCCCGACACCGCCGGTGCCGCCGCTGCTGACGAAGGCGGCCGAGCGGAGCGGGCGGCCCGAGATGCGGCTGCCCGTCCTCGAGGACCGAAGGGCCGTCGCGCTCGAGGAAGCTCTGGTCGCGCTGGCAGCCAATCCGCCCGTGCATACCCATCTCATCGAGCGCAAGGCGGCGCAGACCGAGCGGGGGCGGCCGCCGATGTCACGGCTGGTGCTGCAACACATGACGACGCGCTGGTCCGATCCGCTATCGACGCTGCCGCCCGAAGAGGCGGAAGGCGCTGGCTGGCCGGAGTTCATCATGCCCTTCGCCGGCGGACGCGTGACCAGCCTCTTCAACCAGGGCCGGCGCCATCCGGCCATCGACCTCGCCGGCGCGCTCGGCTCGCCCGTGCTCGCCACCACGTCGGGGCAGAAGGTGGTATTCGCGGGGTGGCGGGGCGGCTACGGCAATGCCGTCATCACGCAGGACGGCTACGGCTGGACGCACCTCTACGGCCACCTCAAGAGCATCACCTCGCGCGTGGGGCAGATGCTGAGCCAGGGCGAGAGGCTCGGCCACCTCGGCAGCACCGGGCATTCGACGGGTCCCCACGTCCACTACGAGGTGAGGAACGCCAAGGGTCAGCACATCAACCCGGTGACGCTGCTGTTCCCGGGACGGAGCGTCTCCAAGGGTCTCGCCTGGTCGGACGTCGGACAGTTCGGGACAGTCGGGACAGCCGCGCAGGTGGCGGGACGATCGGTTGCGGTCGACCGCGTCGCCATGGCGAGCCAGGTCGAGGCCGAGCCGCCCCGGCCGCGGGCGAAGCGCAGAATCCGGTCGGCGGAGAACAGCTACCGCACGCGGGGCTACAGGACCGCCGGCTATTCGCATCGGGCACGACGCGCCTGGTCCGACGACGGCGAGTGATCGCCGGCTCCCAGGGGCACCCTTACCAGACACAAGCAAAAGCGCATCGAGCCGTCGGACTTAGTGTCATTCCGCCTCGGGTAGAACCACTCTTCCAAGCGCAATCTGTCATCCCGGCGCTTGTCGCCGGGATCCAGCCATCAGCGAACGCCGGAGCAAGCCGAGAGATGGGTCCCGGGCATAAAGCCCGGGATGACAACTATGAGTTCGGGATAACGGTCGAGATCCCATTGGGGTCGGAAAGGTACTAGCCCCGTCCACGGTAGGGCGCCACGCCCTGGTCGGGCAGCCACACGCCCTCGGGGCAGGCACCGGTCTGCCAGAAGACGTCGATAGGCATGCCCCCGCGGGGGAACCAGTAGCCGCCGATGCGCAGGAAGTGCGGCTCCAGCAACCCGGCGAGCCGCTTGCCGATGGCGACCGTGCAGTCCTCGTGGAAGACGCCGTGGTTGCGGAAGGAGATGAGGTAGAACTTGAACGACTTCGACTCCAGCAGCCATCGGTCGGGCACGTAGTCGATGACGAGGTGGGCAAAGTCGGGCTGGCCCGTCACCGGACAGAGGCTGGTGAACTCGGGCGCGGTGAAGCGGGCGACGTAGCGCGTATCGGGGTGCGGGTTCGGCACCCGGTCGAGCACCGCCTTGTCCGGGCTTTCCGGCAGGTCGGCGGGCTTGCCGAGGAGCGCGGTCGGCGGGGGTTTCCTGGGGTTTGCCATGGCCCTACTTGCGCTCCCGGGCCGCCGTTGACAAGCGGGGCGGCCAAGGGATCGTTGCCGGCAAGCCACGGCCCTGGAGGAGTTCGTCACGATGGCCGCAGGATGGTCACCATTGGTAAGCATGTTCAGTGGTACTGAGGCCCGATCTGGCGCGCGCAACCGGAAGAAGCCGGCCCATGAGACACACGACCCTACTGGCAATCGGCCTCGGCGCGATGGCGCTCCTGGCCTGCAACGGCGGCGCCATCGCCGCGGACCGCCAGGGCACGGCGGCTTACGTGCCGACGTCGGAGCCCGCCAAGGTGCGCTACCAGCGCAGGCGGCCGGTCGAGGTGACCATCTACCGGCGCCGGCATATCGGCGGCTATTCCTATCGCGCGCCCGACGTCACCAGCACGTACGGAGCGGCGCCGCCCCCGTGGATGAGCGTGAAGCAGTCCCCCGGCGGGCCGTTCGACTCCGGCTTCTTCTTCGACTCCGCCATCGACCCCCGCGGCGGCAACTCGCCGTACATGCACTGAGGGGCCCAGCGCGCGTGCGCCCGCCGATGTCCCTACACCTCGCGTGAAGGGCCGGTGGCACAGCGCTCACTGTAGCCACAACCCACGATCCTCCAGGCGGGCGAGAAGGGCTGCCGCCCTTGCAGGATCGAGGGCGCGGCTTAGTATCGTGCCCGCACAGAGGCTTGGAACAGGATCGGAATGGGCAGCAAGGCGGCCCTCGTTACAGGATCGGCACGGCGCATCGGGCGCGCGATCGCCGTGCATCTGGCCAGCGAGGGCTGGGACATCGCGGCGCACTACAATACCTCCCGCGCCGAGGCGCAGAGCCTCGAGGAGGAGGTGCGCGCGGCCGGGGTCGACTGCCGGCTCTACCAGGCCGATCTGAGCGATCCGACGGCGCCCGACCGTCTTGTCCAGGACTGCATCGACGATTTCCCGCACGCGTCCCTGCTGGTCAACAGCGCCTCGATCTTCAAGAAGGACACGGTGGCGAGCCTCAGCCCCGACCTGTGGGACGAGCATCTGCGCATCAACGCCCTCTCGCCGATCCTGCTGACCCGAGCCTTCCACAGGCTGTCGGCGGCGCAGAACTGCGTCATCAACCTGCTCGACCAGAAGGTGACGGGCGTCACGCCGGACTTCTTCTCCTACACCATCAGCAAGCTGGCGCTGCACAACGCCACGCGCATGCTGGCCATGAGCCTGTGGCCCAAGACACGGGTCAACGGCATCGCGCCGGGGCTGGTGCTGAGGAGCGGTGATCAGACGGAAGAGCAGTTCCGGCAGGTACACAACCGCACGCCGCTGGGCGTCGGCCCGTCGCTGGCCGAGATCTGCCGCGCTGTGGTGCTGCTGGCCGAAACGCCGTCGATCACGGGCCAGGTCATCACCATCGACGGCGGGCGCCATCTGCTCATCAAGTTCCCCTTCGAGGACTTGCCGAGGGAGTAGGGTGCCTAGGGAGTAGGGTCTTGCCGCCGCGGATGATCGCCAATGGCTGAGCGCCTGGTCCCAGACCTCGGAGAGCGGTGCGTCCTCGTCGAGGACCTACGGCTCGACATCTTCATCGGCGTGCACGAGCACGAGAGGCAGGCGCGCCAGGAGGTGGCGATCAGCGTCCACATGTTCGTGCCGGACACCGGGCCCTCGCGCTCCGACGACATTGCCGACCATGTCTCCTACGCCGATATCGTCGAGGCGCTGAAGGAGCGGGCGCAGTCGACGCGCCACACGAACCTGGTCGAGACACTGGCCGAGGAGGTGGCGGAGCTCGCCTTCAGGGACCCGCGCGTGGTGCGCGCGATCATCGACGTGCGCAAGACCGAGATCATTCCCGAGGCGAAGAGCGTCGGCGTGATCCTGCATCGCCGGCGCGCATCCCTGCGGGGCGGCGGCTGAGCCGATGGCGATCGACGTCAGCGTCATCATGGCGGCCTACCGGGCGGGCGGCACCATCGTCAGGGCCGCGCAATCGGTGCTCGCCCAGACAGGCGCGGCGGTGGAGCTCGTGCTGTGCGCCGATGACGAATTGGACTACGGCGCGCTGCTGGCGCGGGAGCTCCCCTCGACGGCTGCCGTGAGGCTGTGCCGGACGCCGTCGCCGCGCTCCGGTCCCTCGGCCGCGCGCAACATCGCGCTGGGGCAGGCGCGTGGACCGATCATCGCCTGCCTCGATGCAGATGATGCCTATGCTCCCGATCGGCTGCGACGGCTGCTGCCGCTGGCCGAGCGGCATGGAGCAGCGACCGGGCCGACGCGCGAGATCGATCCGCACACAGGGGCCGTGCGCGTGGCGCGCCCGCGCCGGGAGGGCCCGTCGCTGCCCGTCGAGGACATCTGCGAGCTGCGCATGCCCTTCTCGCCGGTGTTCCAGAGACAGCTCTGTCCGCAGGGCTGGCCGGCGATCGACTTCGCCGAGGACGTGATCCTCAATGTCGACCTCTACTGTGCGGCAGGCGGTTACGCGTTCGCCGAGGCGGCCGACTATCACTATCATCTGAGCCCCGGTTCCCGCTCGCATTCCGCCGATGCCCTGGGCTCGGCGCGGGCGGGCTACCTGCAGATCCTCGACCTCGTCGAGAAGCGTGGCTGGCCCGAGCCCGTCAAGGCGCTGGTGCGGCGCGTGTTCCGCGAGGACCTGGCCGCGGTGGACCGTGCCCAGGCTTCAACGCGTGATGCGCCGAGCTGGCGCGCCATCGTGCGCGACGGGTGTGGCGAGCGCGAGGGATGAGACAAGCGGCTGATATTGTCATGCCGGGCGAGGGCGACAGCCCGAAAGCCGGTACGCAGGAACCGCAAGCCCGACACCGCCCTGAGCCTGTCGAAGGGCGATTGGTAGCGCCCGTGGCCTCGTGGTTCGACAAGCTCACCACGAGGGTGGTGGTTCGGCCCTGGATAGCCGCTGACGCGAATTCCGGGATGACGGCACCGGCTGATGCAGTCTGCTCGTGGTTGACCGCATGATGTCTTGGAAGAGCGTTGCTGCAACTCTGTCCCAACGTCGCCGTGAGCTGTTGCTGGCGCTGGGGATTGTGCTGGCGACCGTGCTCTCGTTCGTCATTGCGTCGGGGCTGCACCTCGCTCAGCCGTACTGGTCGGTGATCACTGCCGCGATCGTGGCGCGAACGACGGCGACAGGGGCGGTGCGCTCCGGGTTTCAGCGTCTGCTCGGCACACTCGCGGGTGCGGCTCTGGGTTTCTTTGCGGCCCTTGGGCGCGGCTCCGGCCTGTCCGACGTCGTCTTGCTGACGCTGCTCGTCGCACCCCTCGCCGTGGCCGCGGCCCTGCGTCTCGAGTTGCGCGCGGCGCTGGTGGCGGGTCTCATCGTCTTCTCCACCACCGCTGCCCCCGCCGCGCCTGCAGAAGCCGCCATGGCGCGCATTCTGGAGGTCAGCCTCGGGGCTATCGTCGCCGCGCTGGTATCGCTGGGGCTGGCCATCGTCGCCCGGCAGTAGGCCGCGGGCTCACGCCGGCGGCAGCACGATCAGGTGGTTGCTCAGCACGTGCGGATGGCGCGCGTCGGGCGGGAAATGCTGCGCCAGGTGCTCGCCCACGGCGGCAATGGCGCGCACGAAGCCGTCGGCGGCCCGGCCCTTGCCGATATGGTCGGTGAGATCGGCGACAATGGCCTGCCAGACCTCTTCCGGCACCCTCTGATGGATGGCGGCATCGGCCAGGATCTCGGCGTAGCGCTCGGCGACGGAGACGAAGATCAGCACGCCGGTGTGGCCGACGGTGGTGTGCAGGTTCTGCGCCAGGAACTGCTCCACCGCGCGGCGGTGGGCGCGCGCGCGCTGGACGCTGCGCGGCACCAATGCCATGCGAACGGTCCGCGGCATGAGGACGAGGGCAAGGATGGCGAAGGCCGCCATCTGCAGGAGGTAGATGTGCTGGATCGGCCACCACGTCCAGAACACGAAGGGCCAGGGGAGCGCGAGGGCGGCAAGCGCGGCCCACAGGACGGGATAGTGGAGATAGCTGGCGCTGTCGGGGGTGATCATGGCCACGATCTCGCCCGAGGTCGTGCTCTCGGCGTGCGCGATCGCGTCGGCGATGCGCTTCTGGTCGGCGTCCGAGACGAGCGTCATGTCTGTCTCCTTCCCTACCGCCCGCAATTCCTACCAGCTGCCCGACGAGCCGCCGCCGCCGAAATCGCCGCCGCCTCCGGAGAAGCCTCCGCCGCCGCCTCCGGACCCGCCGCCGCTCCAGCCGCCCGATCCGCCGCCCCAGCCCCACGGGGACGCCGGGACGACCGCAGGGCCGCCGCGCCGGCGGTCGCGCAGGGCGCGGCTCGGGTGGGCCGTCTGCCGCGACTGCGCCCAGACGATCGTCATGGCGAGCAGCACGAATACGACGAGCATCACCACGGGCAGGGCGCCGTTGCTGCCGGGCGAGCGCTTGGCGGCGACGCGGGCGCGCTGCTTGACGGCCTCCGCATCGCCCAGCAGCACGTCGCGGATATCGCGCACGCCGGCCTTGATGCCGCCGGCGTAGTCGTTGCGGCGGAAGGCCGGGAGGATGGCGTTCTCGATGATGAGCTTGCTCATCAGGTCGGTGAGCTGGGGCTCGAGCCCGCGCCCGACCTCGATGCGCACCTTGCGGTCGCTGGGGGCGACGATGAGGATGACGCCGTTGTTCTTGTCCTTCTGGCCGATCTGCCAGAAGCGCCCGAGCCGGTAGCCGAAGTCCTCGATCGGGTAGCCCTGCAGCGAGCGGGTGGTGAAGACCACGAGCTGGTCGGTGGATTTCTCCTCGAGCGCCTTCAACTCCTGCTCGATCGTGCGACGGTCCTCGGCTGAGAGCAGGCCCGCGTCGTCGACGATGCGGCCCGTGAGCGGGGGAAACTTGGGGTCGGCGAGCGCTGCGGTGGCGGCTAGCGCTGCGATTAGCAGCATCGCGATAAAGGACGCAATCGCGCGAACGCGAGCGCCACCCGGTCCCCTCTCCCCGTTCTTCACGGGGAGAGGGTTAGGGTGAGGGGCAGAAGCTTGCGCTGTCATGTTGGCTGCCCCTCACCCCAACCCTCTCCCCATCGTGAAGAACGATGGGGAGAGGGAGATGAAGCGTGCCTCGCCTACTCCTACTTCTTCGTGCCGAAGTCGACCTTCGGGGTCTGCTGCTCTTGCGGCGTGATGTCGAAAGTCGCCATGGGCTGAGACGAGGAATAGAGGACCGAGCGCCAGATGCGGCCCGGGAAGGTGGCAAGCTCGGTATTGTAGACGCGCACGGCCTCGATGTAGTCGCGCCGGGCGATGGCGATGCGGTTCTCCGTGCCCTCGAGCTGGGACTGCAGGGCCAGGAAGTTCTGGCCCGACTTGATGTCGGGGTAGCGCTCGGCCACCACCATCAGCTGGCGGAGCGCACCGCCGAGGCTGTTCTGCGCGTCCTGGAAGCGCTTCATGGCCTCCGGGTTGGTGAGGATGTCGGCGGGGATGTTGACCTGCGCCTGGCTGGCCTTGGCGCGGGCCTCGATGACCGAGGTGAGCACGTTCTTCTCCTGGTCGGCGAAGCCCTTCACGGTCTCGACCAGGTTCGGGATGAGGTCCGCGCGGCGCTTGTACTGGGAGAGCACCTCCGACCACTTGGCTTTGGCGGTCTGCTCATAGGTCGGAATGTTGTTGACGCCGCAGCCGGCAAGTGTGGCTGCAAGCAGGAGCGCGGCAAGGAGCGCCGCGGTGCGGGCAAGACCCTGGCGGAGCATGGTAGGCCTCCTGAAAGTCGTGGCAGGGCACGCGCCCTCACGCGCGCCTTCACATGGGAGCGGATTGTGGCGGCCGCCAGACCCGGCCGCCAGGAATTTAGCCCGACATGCCTAGCACCGCTGCAACTACCGCGACGCAAATGGAGTCAGCCATTTCCCTTGTTGTCCGGCTGCAATTCAGCCTCGATCGCGCGTATTGCCGCGTCGAGCGGTGGAAGATGCAACCTCACCGTGTCCCAGACGATTCGGGCAGCGACGTTATGATACTCATGGCGAAAGACATTGCCGATTGCGGCAACGTCACTCCACGGAATCTCGGGGTGCTTCGCCTTGATCGCGTCCGGTATGTGGCGCGAGGCCTCGGAGATGACCTCGATGCACCGCTCGACGGCGCGTTGCGTCTTCTGGTCGGATGAATACTCCACGAGCGTAGCCGCTCGCTTGCTCGATGTAGTCGAGCAGCTCCTCGACAATCAAGTCGAGCGGTCGCGACATCACAGCACGCTGACCGCATCCTTCAGAACGCGGCGGAGTTGGTGAGGCCGGTAGCCGTCGCGCGTCGACACGTGCACGTCGAGGCCGGTGAGCTCCTCAAGCAGACGCTCGACGCGGACCAAGTCGTACAAGGTGAAAGGGCGGTCCGGATCGTATCCTACGAGGACGTCCAGATCGCTGTCGCTACGCTCATCGCAACGTGCTCGCGAGCCGAAAATGGCAAGAGAGACGATACCCTGGCGCTGGATCTCGTTCGCATGGGCGCGGAGCTGAGTGACGAGCGCGGCTGGGTACGTCGGCCGCTCCGACGCCTTGGCGCTCGCCTTACCGATCGTGTCCGACATGCCGACACCATACCATACCGCCGCGGTACCGACACCCATGTCACTCCGGCAGTTTGTGGTCGGCGAACTTGGCGCGCAGGTCCTTCTTGGAGATCTTGCCGGTCGCGGTCATGGGCAGGGCGTCGACGAAGACCACGTCGTCCGGCATCTGCCATTTGGCGATCTTGGCGGAGAGGACCTCCAGGATGTCGGCCTTGGTGGGGTTGGCGCCGGGGGCCTTGACCGCCACGAGCAGGGGCCGCTCGTTCCACTTGGGATGCGGCACGCCGATGACGGCGCAATTGGCCAAGCCCTTGCAGGCCAGCGCCGCGTTCTCCACGTCGATGGAGCTGATCCACTCGCCGCCCGACTTCACGAGGTCCTTGGTGCGGTCGACGATGAGGAGCCAGTTGTCGGGCGTGATCTTGGCCACGTCGCCGGTGCCGAACCAGCCCTCGCTGTCGATCTGCCTGGCCGAGGCCTCAGGGTTGTTGAAATAGCCCGACACCACCGTGGCGCCGCGCACGAACAGCTCGCCGGAGGTCTGACCGTCCGGAGGGGCGCGGTTCCCCTTCTCATCGATGACCTTGAGGTCGACGCCGAACATGCGCCGGCCCTGCCGCGCGGAAAGGGCAGCGCGCTCCATGGGCGGCCTGGCGCGCTCGTCCGGGCGAAAGAGCGTGAGGGTACCGACCGGGCTCATCTCCGTCATGCCCCAGCCGTGGGTGACCTCGATGTCGTAGTCGCGCGTGAGCGTGTCGATCATGGCCTGCGGCACGGCCGAGCCGCCGCTCAGGATCTGCTTGAGCTTCTTCGGCTTGCGCCCGCGCTTCTTGAACTCCTCGATCAGGCCGAGCCAGACCGTGGGCACGCCCCAGCCGGCCTCCACGCCCTCATTCTCCATCAAATCGTAGAGCGTCGGTCCATCGAGCCTGGCACCCGGCAGGACGAAGGGACAGCCGGCGAGCGGCGCTATGTAAGGCAGACTCCAGGCATTGGCGTGGAACAGCGGCACGACGGGCAGGATCGTGCGATTGAACGCGAACAGGTCGGGGCGCGTGGCGATGAGGAAGAAGGTGTGCAGCATCATCGAGCGGTTGGAGTAGAGCACGCCCTTTGGCTCGCCTGTGGTGCCCGACGTGTAGCAAAGCGCGCACGCGGCGTTCTCGTCGAACTCGGGCCACGCGAAGGCCGGCGGCATCTCGGCCAGCAGGCCCTCGTAGCACAGAAGCCCGCTCATCTTGGCCGCAGCCGGCATATGCTCGCGATCCGTCATCAGCACGTAGGTCTTGATGGTCTTGAGCGCAGGGGCGACTTTCTCCACCAGCGGCAGGAAGGTCGCGTCGAAGAACAGCGCCGTGTCCTCGGCGTGGTTGGCGATGTAGGTGATCTGCTCGGGGAACAGCCGCGGATTGATGGTGTGGCAGACGGCGCCTATGCCGGCGATGGCGAAGTAGAGCTCGAAATGGCGGTAGCCGTTCCAGGCCAGCGTCGCCACCCGATCGCCGGGCTTGACGCCCAGCCCCACCAGGGCATTCGCCAGCCGGCCGATGCGCTCGCGCGCCTGGGCATACCCGTAGCGGTGGAGGCCCCCTTCGACTGTCTGCGAGACCACCTGGACGTCCGGATACGCTTCGGCCGCAAAGTCGATCACGCTCGAGACCAGCAGCGGCCGGTCCATCATCATCCCGCGCAGCATGAGCATATCCTCCCTGGAATGCTTTGATCTCTGAGAGTAACCTCGCGCACAAGCCCGCGCCAGCCAACGCGCGGTCGCATACGGAACCGGGGAAACAAGGAGACCAGTCGTGGCCGTCGTCGAAACCCAAAGGCAGGGCGAAATCGCCGTCATCCGCATGGACAATCCGCCGGTCAACGCGCTGGGCCACGCCTTGCGCGTAGGGCTGGAGAAGGCCTTCGCCGAGGCCAACGCGGACGCGGGCGTCAAAGCCATCGTGCTCACCGGCACGGGCCGGTTCTTCTCGGCCGGGGCCGACATCACCGAGTTCAAGGCCGAGATGAAGGAGCCGCACCTGCCGCCGCTCATCGACAAGATCGAAGCCGGGTCCAAGCCGGTGGTGGCGGCCATCAACGGCACGGCGCTGGGCGGAGGACTGGAGCTGGCGCTCGGCTGCCACTACCGCGTCGCCGCCGCGGACGTGCGCCAGCTGGGGTTGCCGGAGATCAAGCTCGGCCTCATCCCGGGGGCCGGCGGCACGCAGCGTCTGCCGCGCGCCGTGGGCGTCGAGCAGGCGCTGCAGATGATCACGACCGGCGCCTTCATCGACGCCAGGAAGGGTGCGGCCGCCGGCCTGATCGACAAGGTCGCCGACGGCGACGTGGTTGCCGCAGCGGTGGCGTTCGCCAAGGAGCACGTGACGAAGCCGCTGCGGCGCATCGGCGACAAGAAGATCGACAAGGGCGGCGTCCCGGCTGGGCTGTTCGAGAAGGCACGCGCCTCGCTTGCGCGACACCCGAGCGGGCCGGTTGCGCCCAGGTGCGCCATCGATGCGGTGGAGGCCGCCGCCACGCTGCCGCTGGCGGAAGGCAATGCGCGTGAGCGCCAGCTCTTCCGCGAGGCGGCGGCGAGCCCCTATGCTCGCGCGCTGCAGTATGCCTTCTTCGCCGAGCGGCAGGCGGCCAACCTGCCGGGCATCGGACCCGACACGAAGCTGCGCGACGTCAAGACGGTAGGCATCCTCGGTGCCGGCACCATGGGCACGGGCATCGGGCTCGCCTTCCTCAACGGCGGCTTCCCGGTGACGATCGTGGAGACGACGCAGGAGGCGCTCGACCGCGGCGTCGCCCGCATCAAGGACACGCTGGACGCCAACGCCAAGCGCGGGCGCATCACCGAGGCACAGGCGGCGGACCGCTTCGCCAAGCTCACGCCGTCGCTCAAGATCGAAGACCTGGGCAAGTCCGACCTCGTCATCGAGGCCGTGTTCGAGAACATGGCGCTGAAGAAGGAGGTGTTCCAGAAGCTGGACAAGATCGTCAAGTCCGGCGCCATCCTGGCCTCCAACACGTCAACGCTCGACGTGGACGAGATCGCCGCGGTGACCAGGCGGCCGCAGGACGTGCTGGGCATGCACTTCTTCTCGCCCGCCAACATCATGCGGCTGCTGGAGATCGTGCGCGCCGAGAAGACCGCCGGCGACGTGATGGCAACCGCCATGGCGCTCGCCAAGCGCATCGGCAAGGTGGGCGTGCAGGCGGGCGTATGCGACGGCTTCGTCGGCAACCGCATGCTGGCCGCCTACGGCAACGAGGTGCAGGCCATGACGCTCGAAGGCGCCATGCCGCAGGAGATCGACGGCGCGCTGGAAGCCTGGGGCATGGCCATGGGGCCGCTGGCGGTGAGCGATCTTGCGGGCCTCGACGTCGGCTACCGCATCCGCAAGGAGCGGAAGCTCACCGGCGAGGCGGCCCAGTTCGCGCGGGTGCCGGACAAGATCGTGGAGATGGGGCGGCACGGGCAGAAGACGGGTGCCGGCTATTACAAGTACGACGCCAGCCGCAAGCGCATGGTCGATCCCGAGATCGAGGCGCTGATCCGCGCCGAGGCCGAGGCCCTGCAGATCAAGCAGCGGCACATCCCGGCAGACGAGATCGTCGAGCGCTGCCTGCTCAGGCTCGCCAACGAGGGCGCCAAGATCGTGGAGGAGGGCATCGCGCTCAGGGCCAGCGACTGCGACGTGATGTACCTCAACGGTTACGGCTTCCCGGCCTGGCGCGGCGGGCCCATGTGGCAGGCCGATAACGTGGGGCTCAAGACGGTGGCCGAGAAGATCAAGGCCTACGAGGCAAAATACGGCGCACGCTGGAAGATCGCCCCGCTGATCGAGAAGCTGGCCGCCGAGGGCAGCTCGTTCGCCGCCCTGGACGCGAAGCGGAAGTAGGTTGGGTCGAGCGAAGCGCGGACCCAACGCATGGCGGCAATGATCCGACGTGTGTTGGGTCATCGCCCAGCCTTCGCCGGGGTCGCCCTACCTACGGATCTCGCTCCAACCCTGGGCTGAGCCGGTCGAAGCATCCGCCTGGCGCGGGCGGTTCGTCCTTCGACAGGCTCAGGACGGGGGTGGTGGTCGTTGCCAAGCACTCAAACGCCGCGCTGAGCCTGTCGAAGCGCAGCTGTTACCAGCAGTTCGTCCTTCGACAAGCTCAGGAAGAGGGCGGCGCGTGTGGCGCCGCATCAACCCCGCTCGGGGTAGTCATGCGGCACCCCGCCGGGGTCGGTGACGGTGCCGTCCTGGGCAAGGTAGCTGGGCCCGACCGGCACCTTGCCGTGACCGCCGGGGATGTCGAGGACGTAGGTGGGTTGGGCGAGGCCGGAGAGGCGGCCGCGCAGGGCGCGCATCAGGCGCTGGCCCTCGGCGATCGGGACACGGAAGTGGCCGGTGCCGGGCGCGGCGTCGAGGTGGTGGAGGTAGTAGGGCTTCACGCGTGCCGCCACGAAGGCGCGCATCAGTGCGGCGAGCGTCTCGGCATCGTCGTTGATGCCCTTGAGCAGCACGGTCTGGCTGAGCAGGGGGACGCCGGCCTCGACGAGGCGCGCGCAGGCGGCGCGCGCGGCCTGCGTGAGCTCGCGCGAGTGGTTGGCGTGCAGAGCCACGTAGACCGCCTTGCCGGGCGCAAGCAGCGCGGCGGTGAGCTCCGGCGTGACGCGACCCGGGTCGGCGACCGGCACGCGCGTGTGCCAGCGCAGCACCTGGACGTGGGCGATGGCGGCGAGGCGCTGAGTCACCTCGGCGATGCGGCGCGGCGAGAGCATGAAGGGATCGCCGCCGGTCAGGATCACCTCCCAGAGCGCGGGTGTCGCGGCGATGTAGGCGAGCGCCGCATCGAGCGCCTTTCCCGAGAGAGCCTGGGGCCCGCCCGGGCCCACCACCTCGCGGCGGAAGCAGAAGCGGCAATAGACCGGGCAGGCGTGCGTGAGCTTGAGGAGCGCACGGTCGGGGTAGCGGTGGACGATGCCGGGCACAGGCGACAGGCGGGCCTCGTCGAGTGGGTCGGGGCTCTCTCCCGGCTGTGTCTGCAACTCGCGCGCGTCGGGCAGGAATTGGAGGGCGATGGGGTCGGCGGGGTCGGAGCGGTCGATCAGCCGCACCATGTCGGTCGTGACGGCCACGGCATAGCGCGATGCCACGGCCTCCAGCAGTGCGGGATCGGCCGCAGGCGCAAGCCCGGCTTCCCGCAGCTCGGTGATGGTGCGGAGCGTGCGGCGCGGCTCGGTCATGGGCGTGCGAAAAGCTCAGGGAGGCGGCCGCTGACGGCGGACGCGAGCTCGTCGAGCTGGCTGGTGGTGCGCGGCTCGATCTCCGCGAGCGCTGCCAGGAACGTGTCTGGCGTCAGCTGCGACAGCGGCAGCGACCGGTACCAGCCGCGGCGTGCCAACTCCTGCCGGTATTCGGCCTCGCGCGGCTCGAGAGCAATCGAAGCCGGCGTCACCGACACGACGGGCAGGCAGGCGCCGATGGCCTCCGAGATCATGGTGGTGGAGTCATCCGTGCATAGGATGGCGTCGGCGGCGGCGAGGATGCGGGGCATGGCGCCGGGACCGGCGCTGCGGAAGTCGATGAAGGTCTCGAGGCCGCTGCCCGGGTCCGCCGCCATCGCCGCCAGCGCGTTGCCGATAACGTCGCCGGAGCGGCGCGAGGTGGTCGCGAGCCAGCGCACCCCGTGCGCGCGGTGCGCCTCGTGCAGGAAGCGGGTGAGGTGCTTCCAGTCGGGGCCGGCGTAACGGTGGGCACCGGAGTTGCCGCCGACCAGCACGCCGACGCGTGCGGGAGGGTTGTCGGGCCCCAGACGCGCGCGGCCGTTGCCGCCGGCAGCCGGGCGGCGGGCCTCGATCGGGGAGGGCGGCAGCGAGACGAGGTGGTTGGGCAGGACGCCCAAGCTCTCCTGGGCGACGATGACGAGGCGTACGTGGCCAGGCTCGAGGCGGCGCAGGCGCCCGCAGAAGATGTTGGGGACGCCGAGCGCCTTGGCTGCGGCGGCGTTGGCGGGCAACGTCTCGCCGCCGGCGGAGACGACCATGTCGGCCACCGGCAGCGAGCCAGCGCGGATGCCATAGCCGAGACGCAGGACGAGAGACGGTGATGTGCCGGCGTTGACGAGTTGCACCAGGGTGCGGGTGGGGACCAGGAAGCGGCGGCGGACCTCCAGCCGGGCGGTCGTCACGGGACGCACCTTGCCGATCGCGGCGATCACCCCTTCCGCCTGGTGGTAGTGGCCCGGCTTGCCGTCGCTGAGAAGGAGGGCGGTCAGGGGGCGGGTGGGCAAGAGCAGGGGCTCGCTGGCGTTGGGCTCAGGGGGTTGGCGGGCGCCCGGCGTGCCGGACCCGTTCCGGGCCGCCGCAGGCCCGCCGTCCCGCCGGTGCTGGTGGGCCCGGCAGGACTCGAACCTGCAACCAGACGGTTATGAGCCGCCGGCTCTAACCATTGAGCTACGGGCCCCGCCGGCCGGAGCGGGTGCGCCTCTATAGCATCACTTTCCCGCCGGGTGGAACGCCCGCTTTGGGCATTGTTCCGACAAAGGCGTAAGCTCTGATGGCGGCGTCGCGGCCGGGGCTGCGAGGACACGGAACATGCACATTCTCACGAGGCTGGCATTGGCCGCCGCGATGGTGGCAGCGGCAACTGTTGCCCAGGCGGGGACGGTGATGGCAGCGGATGGCGACAGGCAGCCCGAACGCACGATCAGCGTGTCGGCCACGGGCAGCGTGACGGCGGAGCCGGATCTCGCTCACATCTCGACCGGCGTGGTGGTGGAGGCGGACACGGCCAAGGAGGCGCTCGCCCGCAACAGCGCGCTCATGGCCAAGGTGATCGACGGGCTCAAAGGGCTTGGCATCGCCGCCAAGGACATCCAGACCAGCGCCGTCAACGTGGAGCCGCGCTACACCCAGGCCAAGGACGGCCGGCCGGCCACGCTGAGCGGCTACCGCGTCGTCAACCAGGTGCGGCTGACGGTGCGCGACGTCAAGCGGCTGGGCGAGATCCTGGATGCCGCCATCGCGCTTGGCGCCAACCAGGTGCACGGCATCGGCTTCGAGGTCAGCAACGCGGAGACGCTCAAGGACGAGGCGCGCAAGCAGGCGGTGGCCAACGCAAAGCAGCGCGCCGAGCTCTATGCCTCGGCCGCCGGCGTCCAGCTCGGACCCGTGCTGCAGATCGCCGAGGGCGTCAGCGAGGGGCCCCGCCCCACGTTCGCCGTGCGCGCGGCCGCGGCGCATCCCGTGCCCATCGAGGCCGGCACGCGCTTGCTGACGGTGGAGGTGAGTGTTGTCTACGGGCTGCGGTGAGGATGCCGGGGCTGGTGGCGCGATGGCGGCCCTCGTCGTGAGCTTGTCGAACGACGGGCCACGCATCAAGCCGTGCTTCTCGACAGGCTCAGCACGGGGGCGGAGCGAGAGCCGTAGATTGGGTCGGACGCGAGTGCCCCTGCGGCGGGATGAACAGCAGGGCAGCGGGGCCCTGCGACATGAATTGATCGCAATCAACGCAACGCTAACGGGTTCCGGCGTGAGCTTGGCGCTGGTCGTTGCCAGCCCCGGAGCCGCGAAGGCTATGCGCAGACTTGCTCCCGCCGTGATCGCTTTGAGCCTGCTCGCCGGAAGCGCCGAAGCCCAGGAGCGATCGGAAACCCAGCGCAAGGCGGAGGTCGGCGCGCCATTCGAGATCGCCCTGGTGGCCAATCCGTCGACAGGATACCAGTGGCAGGTCCAGACGGCATCCAGCTCGGGCCTCCAGTTGATAGCCATTGACGATCTCGGCACCTCGTCTCCCCCGAGCAAGGGTGGACGGCCCCTGATCGGCGCCCCGGTCATCCACACGTGGCTCGTCACGCCGCGCCAGGCCGGCTCCGTGCGCCTCGTCCTCACCTACAGCCGCCCCTGGGAGCATGCTCCGCCCCTGAAGACGCACATCTTCCTCATCGACATAGCCGCCGGCCCATCGCGGCCCTGACCCGTCACCGCCGGGCTCCAGCTGCGCGCCCCGCAGATTCCCGGATGACAAACGGGAGCATGGACGCAATAAGGCATCCCGGGTCGTCCGGCGCCGGATCGGTTGCGGCCGGGCCGAGGCCTGAGCGACGACGGGATTGTTGCACCCATGACGAGCGCAGACACGGGACTTTTGCGGGTCCGCGGCGCGGCGGAGGACGGCAAGGTCACCTTCGTCGAGCTGTTCTTCGACCTCGTCTTCGTGTTCGCGGTCACCCAGCTCTCGCATTCGCTGCTCGAGCACTTCACGGGCCTCGGCGTGGTGCAGACCACGCTCCTGCTCATGGCGGTGTGGTGGGTGTGGATCTACACCTCGTGGGTCACGAACTGGCTCGATCCGGAGAAGACGGCCGTCCGGCTGATGCTGTTCGCCCTGATGCTGGCGGGGCTCGTGCTCTCCACCTCCATCCCGCAGGCCTTCGAGGCGAGGGGGCTGGCGTTCGCCGGCGCCTACGTGTTCATGCAGGTCGGGCGCTGCCTGTTCACGCTCTGGGCGTTGCGCGGGCGCAGCCCCGGCAACACCCGCAACTTCCAGCGCATCACGGCGTGGCTGGTGCTTTCCGCAGCGTTCTGGATCGCGGGCGGCTTCGCACACGAGGGGGTGCGCCTCGGGCTGTGGGCGGTAGCGCTCCTCATCGAGTACGTCTCGCCCTCGGTCGGGTTCTGGACCCCGGGGCTCGGGCGCTCCACCACGGCGGACTGGGACATCGAAGGCCACCACATGGCCGAGCGCTGTGCGCTCTTCATCATCATCGCGCTGGGTGAATCGATCGTGGTCGCCGGCGCCAAGTTCGCGAACCTGGCCTGGACACCAACCACGGTTGGAGCGTTCGCCGTGGCATTCCTGGGCAGCGTGGCCATGTGGTGGATCTACTTCAATGTCGGGGCGGAGACCGCCAGCCGACGCATCAGCAACGCGACCGACCCGGGAAGGCTCGGACGCCTCGCCTACACCTACATGCACCTGCCCCTGGTGGCGGGCGTCATCGTCGCCGCGGTCGGGGACGATCTCGTGCTCGCGCACCCCGACGGCGATGCGGATGCCATGACGGCCGCCACGCTGCTGGCGGGCGCGGCGCTCTATCTCGTGGGCAACCTGCTCTTCAAGCGGGCCACCGCAAATCGGCCGGCGCTGTCGCACATCGTGGGGCTCATGCTGCTGATCGCGCTGGTGCCGCTGTCGTCGGGGCTGCAGCCCCTGGCACTCAGTGCCGCGACAACCCTGGTGCTGGTGGTCGTTGCCATCTGGGAGACGGTGTCGCTGGCGGGCGCGAAGGCGCGAGACGACGCTGTCAAGCTGTCGTCTCCGAAGCGGGCGCCCTAAGCTGGGTGGTGGGCCCGCGGAAAGGGAGGGTCACATGCACATCCTGATGATGGTGGTGGCGGGCTTTGCGGCGCTCGGGATCTTCGTGCTGGCCGCCGTGCTGCTGGGGAGGGGTATCGCCGACGGCGCGCGGGTGTTCATCTGGCCGTGGCTCGCCGTCTCCGTGATCAACATGCTGGCCGGGGTCTACTGGGCGAAATACACCTACAGCGTCGAGCTGCCGGTGCTGGTGGTCGTGTTCGGCGTGCCGGCAGGGGCGGCGTGGCACGTCGCGCGGCGCTTCCGCAAGGCCGCCGCTTAGAGTCGGCCGCACGAGCGCGACAGCCGTCGGACGCACGGCGGCCGGGCGGTGGCGATGTGTATACTGCTGCACGTGCAAGGCTTGCGCTTCGAGGGAAGGGGCTGATGGCTCAGGAGTTACCGCAGGACCTGCTGCAGCGAGGCCTGGCGTTGCATCAGCGCGGGCAATTGGACGACGCGCAGGCCTGCTACCGCGAGATTCTGGGCCGCGATCCCCGCAACGTGGATGCGTGCCACCTCCTGGGCATCCTCAAGGCCGCGCGAGGCGAGGCCGACGAGAGTCTGCGCCTCCTCAAGACGGCGGTCGACGGGGCGCCGAAGTCGCCCATGGTGCTGATGAACTATGGCAACGCGCTGAGAGCCGCGGGACGCAGGGAGGAGGCACTGCGCGCCTATGAAGCTGCGCTCGCCGTGCAGCCCACCAATGCGCCCGCCTGGCTCAACAAGGGCATCGTGCTCAAGGAGCTCGACCGGCTGGAGGACGCGCTGGCGAGCTTCGATCGCGTGATCGCTCTCAATCCCAATCAGATCGAGGCGCATCAATTCCGCGGCACTCTGTCGGGTCAGCTCAAACGGTTTGCGGAGGCGCTGGCGAGCTTTGATCAGGTCCTGAGGATGAAGCCGGACCACGTCGAGGCCCTGTGCAATCGCGGTCTCGCCCTGAGGGGACTGGGGCGTCTTCAGGAAGCGCTCGACGGCTTCGATCGGGCCATCATGCTCGCGCCCGCCTATCCCGATGCCCACAATGGCCGCGGCGTCGTGCTCGTGGATCTCAAGCGCTTCGAGGAAGCCTTGGCGAGCTTCGACAAGGCGATCGCGCTCGCGCCGCGGCATGCGGAGGCGCATTACAACAGGGCTAACACGCTGGGCGAGCTGAGGCGCTTCGAGGAGGCGCTGGCGGGCTTCGATCAGGTGATCGCGCTCCAGCCCGACAATGCCGCGGCCCACAACAATCGCGGCAGCATGCTGACCGCGCTGGGCCGGCTCCAGGATGCGCTGCAGAGCTACCAGCAGGCACTGACCCACGATCCACGCTTGGTGGAGGCTCTCAACAACTGCGGGTGCACGCTCACCGAGCTCGGCCGGCCGGACGAGGCGTGCGCGAGCTACGAGAAGGCGCTTGCGGTGGCTCCCGCGCATCGCCTGGTCCTCGACGGCCTGGCGAAGGCGGCGCTGCACGCCTGCAGCTGGAAGCTGGTCCAGGACATCAAGCCGAAGCTCGAGCTGCATATCGGCGAGGGCCGCTCGCTGATCACGCCCTTCACGCTGCTCGGCTATCATGACCGCCCGGATCTGCAGCTTCGGGCCGCCACCGCGTACGTCGCGGGAGAGCTTTCGAACACCAAGGCTTCGCGATGGCAGGGCAGGCTCTCCCGCCGCCCGAAGCTGCCTATCGCCTATCTTTCCTCCGATTTCCGGCAGCATCCCGTCGCGTTTCTGATGGCCGAGATGTTCGAGCTCCACGACCGGGACCGGTTCGAGGTCATCGGCGTGTCCTGGGGGCGCGATGACGGGAGCGCCATTCGCGGGCGGATTTGCAGGGCCTTCGATTCCCTGGTGGATGTCACCCTGCGGCGCAACGACCGCGAGGTCGCGCAGGAGCTGCGGGCGCGGCAGATCGCCATCGCCGTCGACCTCAACGGTCTGACGACGAGCCATCGCATCGGCATTTTTGCCCACGGGGCGGCGCCGATCCAGGTGGGCTATCTCGGATATCCGGGAACGACCGGAACCAGCTTTGTCGACTACGTCGTGGCCGACCCGATCGTGCTGCCGCTGGATCAGCAGCCGTATTGGACGGAGCGCATTGTTCATCTCCCCGTCTGCTATCTCCCCAACGATGGCAAGCGCACCCTTCCCACGCGCCCGGTCACGCGCGCCGAGTTCGGTCTTCCGGAGACGGGCTTCGTGTTCTGCTGCTTCAACAACAGCTGGAAGATCACGCCCGCAATGTTCGACGTGTGGATGCGGCTGCTGCGCGACGTCCCGGGAAGCGTGTTGTGGCTGATGAACACGAGCGCAAGCGCGGAGCGCAATCTCCGGCGGGAGGCCGAGGCGAGAGGCGTGGGCGCCGACCGGATCGTCTTCGCGCAGAGAGTGAAGGAGATGGACCTGCATCTCGCCCGGCATCGGCTGGCCGACCTGTGCCTGGACACGCTGCCCTACAACGCGCACGCCACGGCCAGCGATGCGCTATGGATGGCAACGCCGTTCGTGACCTGCCCCGGCGTGTCGTTCTCCTCTCGCGTCGGCGCCAGCCTGCTCCATGACGCGGGACTGTCGGAGCTGATTTGCCGTGATCTCGGGGAGTACGAGGCCACGGCCCGCCGCCTCGCGGCCGAGCCCGAGCGGCTCAAATCCATCAAGGCCAGGCTGGAGGCCAATCGCCTCAAGAATGCGCTCTTCGACAGCCGGCGCCGCTGCCGCGCGCTGGAGCAGGCCTACCTGACGATGTGGGAGATCCATCAGCGCGGCGAGAGCCGGCGCGCGTTCGCGGTGGGCGATGCCGGACGGATCACGACTTGAGGCCTGTCGCGCCGGCTCAGACCTGTCAGCGTAAGGCTGTCCTGCCACGTGCTCCAACCCCGTGCTGAGCCTGTCGAAGCACGGTCGGCATGCGTGGTCCGTCCTTCGACAAGCTCAGGACGGCGGTGGAGTGTGTGAGACGCGGGCGGAGCGTGTGGCATGATGATGCGGTGGGCGACCCGCGCCATGGGCGATCGGGTGTGCCCGGGTTGCGCGACGCGAGGGTAGTGCAACTCGCGGAGCGGCCGATCAGGGCCTCGCGGCGAGCAGGCCGGCAACGATCGAGAGGCAGTCGTCGAAGGCGGCAAGATCGGTGAGCCGAGCGCCGGGCGGGACGTCGCGGCGCACGAGGCTGCAGCCGCTCGAGAGGATGGCGATCTCGATCATGAGGTTCTCGGCGAGGCCGAAATCCTCGACCTGCACGTCGGCGCGGTCGCCATCGAAGTGGGCATGGGCGGGTCCGCGCGCCCGGTGTGCCCTCGCCCGGTCGGCATAGGCGGGCGCGACGTTGGTGTAGCCCGCGACCGGGCGGCCGAGCGCACGCATGAAGCCCACCTCGAACACCGTGCCGGCATCGGCCGATGCGCCTCGGAAGGGCGTGAGATTGGCGATGAGCGCGTCGCAGGAGCGCATGAGGCCCTCGTTGGCGTGCGAGATGCGACGTGCCTGCTCAGCGGGCGCGAGGCCCTCGAGCTTCAACGCGGCATCGAGGGGAAAGACGCCCTCCAGCCCCTTCTCCGCGGCACGCCGGCATTTCTCGGCGCCGACGGCAACGGCGTCGGGCAGAAACACCTCCGGGCCGGCGAGATAGACGCGCGGGCGTGGGAGCGGGGTCATCTCGGGGCCTCGGCATTGGCTGTGGCTGCGGCGCCAAGGATAGGGCGCATTTCGAGTTGCGGCGAGCGTCCAGCTAGCGACGCGCCGGGATCGCAGCGGGCTTCAATGCGCGACGTTGGCTGGCAGCGGGCCTGCACCCGAGGGGTCGTGCCAGGCCTGCGGCATGCGCGCGCGACGCCGCAGCAGGAGGAAGAGGGCGATGGCCGCGTTGAGGAGGTTCCACAGCAAGCCGTTGGCGAACGCCAGTGCGTAGGAGCCGGTGAGATCGAAGATGGCGCCCGACATCCAACCCCCGAGCGCCATGCCGAAGATGGTCGACGTGATCACGAGACCCACCAGCGTGCCCGCCTGCTGCGGCGGGAAGTAGTCGCGCACGACGATGGCGTACATGGGCACGATGCCGCCCTGGAACAGGCCGAACAGCGCCGAGATGACGTAGAGCGGCGTGAGTCCGTCGAACAGCAGGTACAGCAGGAGGGCCGCGCCCTGCATCAGGGAGCCCAGCAGCAGCGTGGGAAGGCCGCCGATGCGGTCGGCGATCAGCCCTGAGCCGATGCGGCTGATGATGCCGAAGCCCAGCATCAGCGAAAGCATCTCCGCGCCGCGCGCCACGCCGTAGCCGAGGTCGGTGCAGTAGGCGACGATGTGCACTTGCGGCATCGACATGGCGACACAGCAGGCGACACCCGCCAGCCCCAGCAGCACGAACAGCAGGGACGGACTGAGCCCGAGCGCTTTCCTGGCGTCGGCCGGAGCAACGTTCTCCACCTCGGCCTCGTGCGTCGCCAGGCGCCGGCGCAGCACGAGCAGCAGCGGCAGCATGGTCAGGATGCAGGCGACGCCGACCACGATCTGGTTCTGCCGCCAGCCGCCGAACTCGATGAGCCTCTGCACGACGGGCGGCCAGAACGCTCCCCCGAAGTAGTTGCCGGAGGCGCACACGGCCACGGCGATGCCGCGCCGGCGCGTGAACCAGTGCGAGATGTCGGCGATGAGCGGTGCGAACGTGCCCGAGCTGCCGATGCCGATGGCCAGGTTGGCGAGCGCGAACGGCATGAAGCTCGGCACCAGGCCGGACACGATGAAGCCGAGCCCGAGGATCAGGGTCGCGACCGTGAGCGGGGCGCCGATGCCGAAGCGGTCGACGAAGGTGCCGATGGCCGCAGCGCCCAGGCCGAAGCCGACCATGGTGAGCGTGTAGGCCAGCGAGGCGTCGGCGCGGGTGAGCGCGAAATCGGCCTGCACCACCGGCAGCGCCACCACATAGGACCACAGTCCGACGCTGCCGATCGTGCCCAGGAGCACGGACGCGGCGAGGCGCAGCCAAGCGTAGGGCGATTCCGCCGACGCGGTGCCGTTGCCGAAGGTTTGAGCAGCGATAGCCATGGGGGCGCGACAATCCGGGCTTCAGCCGCCCAGGTCAAGTGCGGCCTGCCCGTAAAACGCGCAGCAGACATGCAGTTGCTGACAAGGGTTGTCTGCAACCTGAGCCGGTGACCCCGGGGCCCGTCCTTCGACCAGCTCAGCGAGGGACGGTGGTCGTGGCCAAGTGCTCCGCGCCCGCGCTGAGCCTGTCGAAGCGCGGCTGTCACGTGCGGTTCGTCCTCCGACGAGTTCAGTACGAGGACGGTGGTCGTGGCCAGCTATGAGAGCCGCAGACACTAGGCGCGGAAAGGAGGATCGGCTTCAATCGATCGGCGCACGGGGCGCGCCGCATCTGGCAGGGAGGAACGGACATGATGCCGGAGAACCAAGTGTCTGCCGTGGCTGAGCGCATCATCGCAGCGCGCCGGCAGGGCGCCCGCGTTGCTCTCACGCCAGCGGAGACGCCCAAGGACTTCGAGGAGGGCTTTGCCGTCCAGGACAGGGTGGTCGCGGCGCTCAGCTCGCCCGTCATCGGCTGGAAGGTGATGCCGGTGCCGAACGGCCCGGTGATCTTCGCGCCCATCCTGCGGTCGGGATGCGTCGCCGATGGCGGGAGGTGGACGGTGGTGGGCGCGGAGCCCGCGGGCATCGAGCTCGAGATCGCGTTCAAGCTCGGGCGCGACGTGGCGCCGGGGGCGGCACCGGGCCAAGTCCTCGACGCGGTGGAGGCGGCCCACGTCGTCTTCGAGCTATGCCAGAGCCGGATCGCGGAGCCCGCGAAGCAGCCGCGTCACGTGATGCTTGCCGACTGCATCGCCAATGCGGGGCTGGTCGTCGGGGCGGCGATCGCGGACTGGCGTGGCAAGGACCTGAAGGAACGGGCGGGCCGGCTGCTGGTCGACGGCAAGGTGCACGTGGAGGGCCGCAGCACCGATCCGGTCGCGGCCCTGCAGATGCTGCCTCCCGCCATGGCCGCGCGGGGCAAGCGTCTCCAGGCCGGCCACATCGTGATCACCGGTAGCCTGATCGGCATGAACTGGCTCACCGGCCGTCACGACCTTGCCGGCGAGATCGACGGGCTGGGCAAGGTGGGCATCAGCCTGGCGGCGGCCTGACCGAGCTCCGCCGCATCGTCACGTCATTGCCGCGAGCGTGGAGCGCGTCGGCGGGAACCCATCCCGAGGCTCGACGTGGTGCTTGCTGCTGTGTCGCCCGGGATCAACGGCCTGCTTCGGCGTCGCGTTCCGGTTGCGCGGGCAAACCTCCATACGCACCAGTGGTAAACAAGCCGAGCAGGCGGGTTCGGACGGACGTGGCATAGGCGATGGCCGCTTTGCGCCTGTTCAGCGCTTTCGACTCGAGCAGGGTCCACGAGAGGTGCGCGCACACGAGCGACACAACGGCGCTGACAAGGAAGTTGAACAACCAGGCACGATGACCCGGAAACACGTAGGAGACCGATTGCTGGATCGGGAAACCATAGAGGAAGACGCCATAGGAATAATCGGTTCCATCTATGAACCATAAGCGCCTGGGATTGAGCATACCCAGGAACACGATGATGTAGGCGACGGGAATAGCGAACAGGTGCGTCGTCTGCCGAAAGGATACGAAGATCACGCCGAATATCAGGGATAAGACGAAGAGCGTAGGGCTATGAGGAACCTTGTCCCTCCAGACGTGGAGCAGAACGCCCAGTAGAAATGACAGGAACAGCAGCCCGACCGACGGACCGGCAACAAACTGCGGAAAGCTGTCGAAATAGTAATTGCGCAGGAAACCGACGATAAATACCGCTGCAACGAGAAGCGTCAGAGTATTGCGCCGCTTCATCAGGCCGACAGCCGCGAGCCCGGCAAGCACCAGGTAGCATCCCAGCTCGTAGGGTACCGTCCAAAGCTGCACGTTGACGATGCTCGGATAGGGATTGCTGCCAAAAACGCCCGGTAGCTTGTAGTGAATCCACCCGCTGATGTTGAGGAAGTATGTGAAGAACGTGGGGTCTGCAAAGTAGGTTGTCAGCGAGGTTGCGGTGAGGAGAGGCCCGAGCAGGATCGCGGAGAGCACCACCTCGCACGTCAGCGCGGGGAAGACGCGCAGGCCGCGAAGCGTCAGGAACGCGGTCAGGTCCGGCACGCGGTCGAGGCTACCGGCGACGAGAAATCCGGCCAATGCAAAGAAACCCGGCAGGATTGCAAACAGAAGTGGCCGTACCGGACCATCCCAATACGGAGCCTCTGCCGCAATACCGTAGGATGCCAGGATTGAATGCCAGGCGACCACGGCGAGTGCCAAGATCAGTCGTAAATAGTTAAATCCCGTGGAGTTGTTTTTTGTCGCGTGGATTTGGTCCGCGATCGTCCGCATGTACTGGCTGTCCCCCAACTTAACCTGTGTGCCGGCAACTTCCACCCGCGCGTGACTGCAAATGGCGGGCGTGCTCGCATTCAGCCGGCAGCGGCGGAATTCTTGACTCGGTCACCGGGCCGAGGACAGCGTGCTCATGCGAGACAGTTAAACAGTTAACTCGGCGCCGCGGGCAGCCTCCCACCAACGGCAGCGAACTCGGCGGTTCCTGGCCTGCGTGTACGCTTGTGCGGCCGAGCATGAGCGCGGCCGTGAGGCCGCATCGCGCGACGGGTTTGAAGGGCCGGGCGACGTGCTCGGTAAAGGCGCCTTGGCGCCAAGTCGGATCGTGCCGGCAACGGGCTCGAGCGTATGCTTGCGCGTCCAGCGCGTGGCCACCGCGTGTGGTCCGGATGGGCACATTGGCATCCAAGCGGCCCGCCCGCTTGCACGCCGGCCCGGAGGGTTTATTCTGAGCGTCTCCTCTGCTTAGCGGCGTCAACTCTGCCCGGATCCAAGCCGGCTCCGGTCCACGTCAAAGGATGTCCATGCCCGAGCCTCTCGAGATCCAGTTCATGCCCCTGTCGGCGGCGCCCGAAGGCACGGTCGTGCTGCTGGCCGGCCAGGACATGGCGCTGGCAGGAACAGCGCGGGGCCTCGACGAGCGCATGAAGGGCGCGCTCTCGAAGGCGGCGCGGGCGGCCGACTTCACCGGCAAGCCCAAGACGGCCATCGAAATGCTCGCGCCGCCGGGCATCGACTCGTCCCGGCTCGTGCTGGTGGGCGCCGGCCGCGGCGCCAAGGAGATCGACCGCCTCCTTCTCGGCGGCTTCGCCTATGCGCAGGCGAGCGCCCGCAAGGGCGAGGCGGCGAGCCTCATCGCCGAGGTGCCCGACCCCGGCGAGGCGAGCCCGGAGGCGTTCGCCGTCGACCTGGCGATGGGGGCGCTCCTGCGCAGCTACGCCTTCAAGAAATACCGCACCCGCAAGCCATCCGAGAACGGTGCCGAGGACGAGCCCCGCCAGGAGCTGCGCAAGCTCGTCATCCACTGCGCGAAGGCCGACGCGGCGGCCCGGGCGTTCGCGGCCCGCAAGGCCGTGGCGGAGGGCGTGTTCCTCGCCCGCGATCTCGTCAACGAGCCCGCCAACATCCTGGGACCGGTGGAGTTCGCCGAGCGCATGCGCGATCTCGCCCGTGCCGGCCTGGAGGTCGAGGTGCTCGACGAGGACCAGCTCGCCGCCCTCAAGATGGGCGCGCTGCTGGCGGTGGGCCAGGGCAGCGAGCGGCCCTCGCGCGTGGTCGTGCTGCAGTGGCACGGTGCCAAGTCCAAGCGCGCCAAGACGCTGTGCTTCGTCGGCAAGGGCGTGTGCTTCGACACCGGCGGCATCTCCATGAAGCCGGCGGCGGGCATGGAGGATATGAAGGGCGACATGGGCGGCGCCGCCTGCGTGGCCGGCCTGATGCTGGCGCTCGCCGCGCGCAAGGCCGCCGTCAATGCGGTAGGCCTCATGGGCCTCACCGAGAATATGCCCTCCGGCAAGGCGCAGCGGCCGGGCGACATCGTCACCAGCATGTCCGGGCAGACGATCGAGGTGCTGAACACGGATGCGGAAGGCCGCCTGGTGCTGGCCGACGTGCTCTGGTACGCGCAGGAGCGCTTCAAGCCGCGCTTCATCATCGATCTGGCGACGCTGACGGGCGCCATCATCGTGGCGCTCGGCAAGGAGTACGCGGGCCTCTTCTGCAACGACGACCGACTCGCGGCCGAGATCACGGCGGCCGGAGAGAGTACGGGCGAGAAGGTGTGGCGCATGCCGCTCGGCAAGGCCTACGACAAGCTGATCGACAGCAAGACCGCCGACATGAAGAACATCGGCGGGCGGCACGCCGGCGCCATCACGGGCGCCCAGTTCGTGCAGCGCTTCGTCAAGGACACGCCGTGGGCGCATATCGACGTGGCGGGGACGGCGATGGATTCGAACCGAAGCGACATCAACCAGAGCTGGGGCTCCGGCTGGGGGGTGCGCCTGCTGGACCGTCTGGTGGCGGACAACTACGAGAAGGCGGAGAAGTGAGCGGCGACGGATGCCCTGGATGCGCACCGAGTTGTATGTTGATAGTTGGTCCTAATCTACTCTGATTTTCCATAATATGTATTATGCGAACAAGGACGCAGGCAAAGGAGAGGACCGATGGCAAGCCTCGTCACCGCAACTCCGGCGGCGCCGCCTTCCGAGGCGGCCGAGCATTTCGCGCGCAAGCTGGCGCTCGAGACGGACTGCTCCGACGTCCGCGAGTCCATGAAGGGCGGCGCGCAGGATTTCGTGCTGCTCGACGTGCGGGGACCCAAGGCCTACGCGATGGCGCACGTGCCCGGCGCCATCAACCTGCCCCATCGCGAGATCACGCCCGAGCGCATGATGTCCTGGCCGCACGACGTGCTGTTCGTCGTCTACTGCGCCGGTCCGCACTGCAACGGCGCAGACAAGGCGGCGCTGAGGCTCGCCGAGCTCGGCCGACCGGTGAAGGTGATGCTGGGCGGCATGACAGGCTGGGCCGATGAGGGATACGCCTTCGAGGCGAGCCCGGATGTCCAGGTTGAGGCGTGAGCGGGAGCCGGCGTCATCCGAGCCCTTGAGGGCGAGGCCTGCCTGGCACGGCGTCAGTCCTCTGCTCGCGTCGGCTTGCGCATCGACTTGACGGCGGAGCGGCGGCGCTTGGCCTCCCGGCGTGCGATCTTCGATGCCAACGGCGGCCTGGTGGCGCGCCGCGCCGCGGGCGGCTCGGCCGCCCGACGGATGAGGGCCGCGAGCCGCTCGCGCGCATCCTCGCGGTTGCGCGCCTGGCTGCGGAACCGGGCCGCCGTGATCACGATCACGCCTTCAGCGGTGATGCGCCGGCCGGCGATGCGCTCCAGCCGCATGCGCACGGCCTCGGGCAGCGATGGCGAGCGGCGCACGTCGAAACGCAGCTGCACGGCGGTCGAGACCTTGTTGACGTTCTGACCGCCCGGGCCGGAGGCGCGCACGAACGCTTCCTGCAGCTCGGCCTCGTCGATCCTGAGGGAGGGCGTGACGTTCAACATGGCGGCGGGCGGGGGCGCCTCTTTCGTGCTATCAGAAGCTCCCATCAAGAGCACGGAAGGCGGAACGACGGCAAATGACGGCACGCGCGTTGAAGTCGATCGACGAGCTCCTCGCCGTGATGGCGGCCTTGCGCACGCCGGGCACGGGCTGTCCATGGGACCTGGAGCAGGACTTCAAGACCATCGCTCCCTACACCATCGAGGAAGCCTACGAGGTGGCGGACGCCATCGAGAAGGGCGACATGGGCGCGCTCGAGGAGGAGCTGGGGGATCTGCTGCTGCAGGTCGTCTATCACGCGCGCATGGCCGAGGAGCAGGGCGCCTTCGCCTTTCCGGACGTGGTGGAGGCCATCACCGCTAAGATGATCCGGCGCCATCCGCACGTGTTCGGCAGCGAGGCCGAGCGCGCGGCCGGCGCGGCGCCGGGGTTCTGGGAGCGCATCAAGGCCGAAGAGCAGGCGGGGAAGGCCGGCAACGACCGCGGCGCGGCTTCCCCTTCCCCTGGGGTGGACTCCCCTCCCCCTGGTGGGGAGGGGTTGGGGGTGGGGGGAATCACAAGCGCTAACGTTGGGAGTCCCCCCCTCCCTATCCCTCCCCCACAAGGGGGGAGGGAATACGCACAAGGCATCCTCGGCAATGTCCCCGTCGGGCTGCCGGGGCTCACGCGCGCGGTCAAGTTGCAGGACAAAGCCGCCAAGGTGGGGTTCGACTGGCCCTCGCTCGCCCCGGTCTTCGACAAGCTGAAGGAGGAGCTGGGAGAGCTGGAGACGGCGGTGGCCGACAAGGCGGGTGCTGCTCACGAAGAGCGCACAGCCGGCCACGCCGAGATCGTCGAGGAGTTCGGCGACCTGCTGTTCGTCGTCGCCAACGTCGCCCGGCACCTGAAGGTCGATCCCGAAGCGGCGCTGCGGACGGCCAACCAGAAATTCATCCGCCGCTTCCGCCGCATCGAGGAGCTGCTGGCCGAGGGAGGACGATCGCCCGCACAGTCGAGCCTCGCGGAGATGGACGCGCTGTGGGATCGCGCGAAAGCGGAGGAGCGTGGAGCCCGATAGCCGCGCTTCGACAGGCTCAGCGCGGGGGTGGAGTGCTCGGCCGCAACCACCGTCCCCGTCCTGAGCTTGTCGAAGGACGAGACGCGGATCGCAGAGGCGCTTCGACAGGCTCAGCGCGGGGGTGGAGTGCTCGGCCGCAACCACCGTCCCCGTCCTGAGCTTGTCGAAGGACGAGACGCGGATCGCAGGGGCGCTTCGGCAAGCTCAGCGCGGGGGTGGAGTGTTCGGCCGCAACCACCGTCCCCGTCCT
>Ga0070741_10003590_pt1 | contig 38103 bp, 33 predicted proteins | sample Coa_R1_4_FD_66440 | JGI IMG/M metagenome (GOLD analysis project Ga0070741, IMG submission 66440) | Surface soil microbial communities from Centralia Pennsylvania, which are recovering from an underground coalmine fire - Coalmine... | ecosystem: Environmental > Terrestrial > Soil > Unclassified ... | reverse complement strand
GAGAGCTTTTCCGCAGGCCAGGGTCGATGCGGTCGATATCTCCAACGATGCCCTGGAAGTCGTCCACATCAATGTGCGCCGTCATCGGCTGGCCGGTCGCGTGCGCGTGCTTCGGTCCGATCATTTCAGCGCGCTCCGGCGACAAACCTACGATATCATCGTCTCGAACCCGCCTTACGTGGGGGAGCGCGAGCTCAGGGGGCTGCCGGCGGAGTATCGCCATGAGCCGCGCATCGCGCTGGCCGCCGGTCCCGCTGGCCTGGATTCGGTGCGAATCATTTTGCGCGAAGCGGGCCGGCATCTGCGCCCGCGAGGACTGCTGGTCGTCGAGGTGGGAAACACCGAGACCGCGGTGCGGCGGGCCTTTCGTCATCTCCCGTTCGTGTGGCTCGAGTTCGAGCGCGGCGGCGGCGGCGTTTTCCTGCTGACGAAGGAAAACTTGGCTGAGACTCTCTTACCGGCGCGCAGCGCGCGCTGATGTTTTCACGACATGTCTGGCAACACGATCGGCAAATTATTCAGTGTGACCACCTTCGGCGAGAGCCACGGGCCGGCCTTGGGCTGCATCGTCGACGGCTGTCCTCCGGGCCTGCTCTTGAGCGAGGCGGATCTGCAGCCTGATATCGACCGGCGCCGTACCGGCACCTCCCACTTCGTCAGTCAACGGCGTGAGGGTGACCAGGTACGCATCCTGTCCGGTGTGTTTGAAGGTCGCACGACCGGCACACCGATCGGCATCGTCATCGAGAACACCGACGCACGCTCGCGCGATTACGACAAGATCAAGGATCGCTTTCGCCCCGGCCACGCCGATTACACATACCAACAGAAATATGGTTTCCGCGACTATCGCGGTGGCGGTCGCTCCTCGGCCCGCGAGACGGTCATGCGGGTAGCGGCCGGTGCGATCGCGCGCAAGTATCTCGGAGAACGGCTGAAGGTACGAATCCACGGATACCTGAGTCAGATCGGCGAGCTCGTGCTGGATCCGGTGGATCCGGAGTTCGCGTACCAGAATCCGTTTTTCTGCCCCGACCCCGCGCGTATCCCGGAGCTCGAAGCGCTGTTGTGGAAGGTACGCGGCGACGGCGATTCCATCGGCGCGCGTGTCACCGTGGTTGCTTCGGGCGTGCCCCCCGGCTTGGGAGAGCCGGTGTTCGATCGGCTGGATGCCGACATCGCGCACGCGCTGATGGGCATCAATGCAGTGAAAGCTGTCGAGATCGGAGCTGGGACACGGTCCATCGTGCAGAAAGGCAGTGAGCATCGCGACGAGCTCACGCCAACTGGATTCAAGGGGAACAACGCCGGTGGCGTGCTCGGCGGCATCTCCTCAGGCCAGGACATCGTGGCCCACATGTCGTTGAAACCGACTTCGAGTATCCAGGTGCCGGGCAACACTATCGACATCGCGGGCAACCCGGTCGAAGTCGTGACGACCGGGCGGCACGATCCGTGTGTCGGGTTGCGGGCGACGCCGATCGCCGAGGCGATGTTGGCGATCGTCCTGATCGATCACTACCTGCGCCATCGCGCACAGAACGCTGATGTCAAATCAACCACGCCCGATATCACCCAGGTGAGCGAATGAGTCGAGAATTCAGGGTCGCGGTGGTCGGCGCCACCGGGCTGGTCGGCGAGACCATGATCGAGGTGCTCGCGGAACGTGATTTCCCCGTCTCCGAGCTGCATCTGCTGGCGAGCAACCGCTCGCTGGGCAAGCGCTCGGAGTTCAAGGGCCGCAGCCTACCGGTGAAAGAGCTCGCCACATTCGACTTCAGCACGGTGGATCTGGCCCTGTTCTCCGCAGGAGCCGAAGTTTCCCGCGAGTACGCGCCGCAGGCCGCCGCCGCGGGCTGTATCGTCATCGATAACACCTCCGAATTTCGCTATCAGGACGATGTGCCACTCGTGGTTCCCGAGGTGAATCCCCACGTCATCCCGCAGTACAAAAGCCGGGGAATCATCGCCAACCCCAACTGCTCAACCATCCAGCTCGTGGTGGCGCTCAAGCCGATCCACGACGCGGTGGGCATCGAACGCATCAACGTGGCGACTTATCAGTCCGTCTCCGGCGCCGGAAAGGAAGCGATCGAGGAGCTGGCACAACAATCCATCGCGCTGCTAAGCGGCAAGGGGCCGGTCCAGGGGCACGTCGTGCCGAAGCAGATCGCCTTCAACTGCGTGCCGCACATCGATCGATTCGAGGATAACGGCTACACGCGGGAGGAGATGAAGATCGTCTGGGAGACCCGAAAGATCCTCGAGGTACCCCATCTGAGGGTGAACGCGACCGCGGTGCGCGTGCCGGTTTTCTATGGTCATTCGGAGGCGGTGAGCATCGAAACCCGGACGAAGATCACACCCGAGGAAGCGCGTTCTTTGCTGGAAAAGGCTCCTGGGGTAGAGGTTCTGGACGAGCGCCGGGCGGGCGGGTACCCCACGGCAGCCACCGAGGCAGCGAACCGCGACACAGTTTATGTCGGCAGAATACGTCAAGATGACTCGACGGACAGGGGTCTTAACTTATGGGTTGTCGCCGACAATGTGCGCAAGGGGGCTGCCACGAACAGCATCCAGATCGCGGAGATTTTGGCGCAGCAGCCGATTTAAGTTATATTGCCGCCCTTATTGCGTCGGAGTCGCGCATTGCGACCCACGCAATTGTTTTAACAAGATTTTTTACCCACTGATGCCTCCCGGGGTGTCGTAATGGTCGCCAAACGCTCAAGCCGGGCACTGGCATTGCTGCTGACTTTGCCGTCAGCCGCGTTTGCCCTCGGTCTCGGAGACATTCGTCTCCTTTCTCCGCTCAACTCGCCTCTCGACGCTGAGATCGAGGTGGTGGACGCGACGCCTGAGGATCTACAAACCCTCCAGGCGCAGATCGCTTCGCGCGATACTTTCGCGCGCCACGGCCTCGATTGGCCCGTCTTCCTCACCAGCGTGCAGGTGAAGACCAACCGCACGAACGACGGCCATACCTACATCAAGCTGAAGTCGACCGATGCGATCACGGAGCCGTTCGTCACGCTTCTGATCGAGGTCAACTGGGGACGTGGCCATCTCGTGCGCGAGTACACGATGCTGCTCGACCCGCCGGTGTTCACACCGGGACAGTCGGCAGCCGGCAACGCGCCTGTGGCGGCGCCTGCGACCGGTGCGGGTGCGCGCGAGGGCGCGATCGCGCGCAGCGCTGATGCGGCCCCGCCTGCCGCTCCGGGGCAAACTCCCGGCAGCGACGCGGCTGCTCCACCAGCGGCGGCGAACGAATCCTCGACGAGCTCCGAGACGAGCAGCCGTAAGAAAGGTGCGCGCAGTGTTGCTCCGCCGCCGGCCGCCGAGCAGGGCTCTGGTTCGTCGCACGTGGTACAGCGCGGCGAGACGCTATCCTCCATCGCCTCCGGGGTTGCGGGGGCCAAGGAGAATTCGCCGGAGACCCACAGTTGGATGTTGGCTATTTTCCAGGCCAATCCACGCGCATTCGAACAGAACATGAACCTGCTGCGCACGGGCGCAGTGCTGCGTATTCCGGACGGTTCCGAGGCAGCGGCGATTTCGCCCGCGACGGCCGCCACCGAGATTCGCCGCCAGTACGCCGCGTGGCGTGGTGGCGCCGGCGCCGAAACCGCCTCCGCGGGCAAGCAGTCCGGGCAGTTGCATTTGGTCACACCATCCGACGATGGCGCCGGACCGGCGACCGCGGCTTCCAACGCGGAAGTGAAGACACTGCAGGGTCGCGTGCACGATCTCGAGGGACAGCTCAACGAGTCCAAGCGGTTGGTGCAGCTGCGTGAGTCGCAGTTGGCAGATCTTCAGGCCCGGCTTGCCGCCAAGGAATCTTCGGCGCCGCCCGCGGCCGCATCGCCCCCGCCGGCGGAGCCCGCTCAACAGCCTTCCGCCGCCCCGAGCTCGCGCCCACAGGATCAGGTCGCTCAAGCTGAGCCGCCCGCGGCTGCCCCAGCGCCCGCCGCGGAACCCCCGGCGCAGGCTGCGGAGCCGACCCCGCCTCCTGTTGCGGAAGCCACCCCGCCCAGCGCGCCGGTGCAAAAGCCCAAGCCGACACCGCAGCCCCAGGCTCAGCAGCAGGGAGGCTTCCTCGATTCCTTGATGGATTACTGGTGGGCCCTGGCCCTCCTGGTCGCCGTGGTCGCCGGTTACTTCGGATTCAAGACCTGGCGTTCGCGTCGGGAGTCCGAGTTCGATGACTCCCTGAGCCGTCTCGCGGTCGCGGGAGCAAGCTCCGCGGAGCGTGGTTTTGCCTCGGGTGATACCGCACCGATGCGCCCGGCCGGCGGAGAAAGCCCGGAAGGGGCGTTCCTCGTCGAGGAGTCGGGCACGCATCAGCGTCCCCGGTTCGGTGCCGCCGCTGCCGCGCCCGCGGCCGCACGGCACGTCGCCACGTCCGACGAGACGATCAGCAGCGAGGCTGCGATCAACCTGGATCAGGGCGACCCGCTCGCCGAGGCTGATTTCCACATGGCCTATGGTCTTTATGATCAGGCCGCGGATCTCATCCGTATCGCCATCAATCGTGAGCCGAATCGCCGCGACTTGAAGCTCAAGCTCCTCGAAGTGTTCTTCGTGTGGGGCAATAAGGAGCAGTTCCTCACGGCGGCCCGGGAGCTTGCCGCCAGCCGCGCCGAGGCGGCCCCGGGTGAGTGGGAAAAGATCGTCATCATGGGCAAGCAGCTCGCTCCCGAGGACCCGCTGTTCGCGGGCGGCGGGACGACGGGCGCGACCGCCGGCGGCGTGGACCTCGATCTCGAGGGTGGCCAGAGCCGTGTGGACTTCGATCTCCTGGGCGAGCCCGTTCCGGGCGGGGGTGATGTCGACCTGGACATCGGGTCGGCGTTGGGCGAGACGGAAGCACCGGGTACGGCCACTGATCGCAACACGGCCCTCGAGGGGGGCTTCGGTGGCAATAACTCGACGGGCACGACGCGGCAGATGACCGCGCGGATTCCGCAGGAGGCCAATGACCTGCTGCCGGAGTTCAGCTCGGAGACCGAGGGTCCGACGGTTGAGCAACCGGCGCTCTCGTCTGCCGAGAATCCCACCATCCGTCAGAAAGTGGCGATGGCCCTGAAACAGACGCCGAGTGCCGAGCAGACCGCCGAGCTTGCCATCGATGACCTCGGGTTGGATCTCGCTGGCCTGGATACCGTTGATCAGCCTGGGCTGGGCGCCTCGTCCGATGCCCCCACGTTGGTGGCGGGTATGGACGATCGATCGCGCAAGATCATCGAAGAAGCGCAGCGTCGCGCCGGGGGCGAGGACACGTCTCTTTCCACCGGTGCGTGGCAGCTCGACGAGAACGAGCTCGATGCCGCTCTAGCCGAAGATGGTCATGAGAATGCCGAGCATGACGGCTCGGTGACTTCGCGACTGACGCAGCTCACGGGTCAGGATGTCGACTACGATCTTGGCGAGCCTGAAGCCGCGCACGCGACGAATGGATCCGGTCTGGATCTGGACCTGGGTACCGCGACAGTTCCTGACGCGGCATTCACGGCCACCCAGAAGCTGTCGTCCGATGATCTCGCCTTGCCGGACCTGGAGCCGGTGACCATGAGCGAGGTCGGCACGAAGCTGGACCTGGCGCGTGCGTACATGGATATGGGCGATCCCGATGGTGCGAAGAACATTCTCGAGGAAGTGCTCCACGAGGGCTCCATGACGCAGAAGCAGGAAGCGCAGCGTCTGATGGAATCGCTCCCGGGCTGATTTAATGGCCGAAAGTCGGCGGAGTTGGCGTTAGTGCACGCTTGGAGGCGCCCCCTGCGCGGGCCGAGCGAAAAAGCGTGGTTTTTGCCGGCTAGTGGTCGGTGAGACTAGCCGTCGGCGTGGAGTACGACGGCACTGCCTACGCAGGCTGGCAAACACAACAGTCCGCGCGGAGCGTGCAGCAGGTCGCCGAGGCTGCTTTCAGCAGGATTGCGGCCGAGCGTGTGAGCCTCATCTGCGCGGGGCGCACCGACGCCGGCGTACATGCACGCTGGCAGGTAGCGCACTTCGATACCAACGCGAACCGCCGGTTGCGGGCCTGGCTGCTGGGATCCAACAGCGAGCTACCGCCGGATGTCAGTGTTCCCTGGGTACGTCGAGTTCCGATGCACTTCCACGCGCGGTACTCGGCCGAAGCGCGCACCTATCGTTACTTGATTCTGAACCGCGCCACGCGCTCAGCGTTCGCCGCGCATCGCGCTGCTTGCGTTTTCCGGCCACTTGATCATGAGTGCATGGCACAGGCCGCCGTGGCTTTACTCGGCTCACATGACTTCAGTGCCTTTCGCTCGTCCGAGTGCCAAGCCAACTCTCCAGTGCGGCGGGTCGAGAAACTGACCGTCGCCCGCCAGGGGGACTGGGTGGTGATCGAGGCGACCGCGAACGCGTACCTGCATCACATGATGCGCAACATCGCCGGCATGCTGATTGCCATCGGGCGCGGCGATGCGCCGCCCTCGTGGGCGAAGGAGGTGCTCGAGAGTCGGGACCGCAAGCGTAACGCTGCAACCGCGCCCGCGGAGGGGTTGTATTTCTGGGGCGTTCGCTACCCGGCCGTGTTTGGGCTTCCCGTTCCGCCTGAAGACAGCGCAGCGATCGGCCCTACGGCCTGGCCGGGCTGATCAGAACAGCCCGGGCTGCGAAGGTCGGCCCGGGGGCGGCGTGTCCAAGACGACCGTTTTCGCCCACCGCAGCTCGAGCGTTCTTGGGCCGACCGGCGGCCCTGCTATGATGCGCTCATCATCTTAGTTGCCGCGGTCATCCCATGTCATGGTTTGAGAAGATCATGCCCTCCCGGATCAAGACCGAGCGCCGCACGCGCTCAGTGCCGGAAGGGCTGTGGATCAAATGTCCAGCCTGCGATGCGGTGCTTTATCGCGCCGAGCTCGAGCGCAACTTGTACGTTTGTCCGAAATGCAGTCATCACATGCGCATCGGCGGCCGCGAGCGGCTCGAGCGTTTCCTGGACCCCGGGACCACGGTCGAGATCGGCGCGGAGGTGACCCCCGAGGATCCCCTGAAGTTCCGAGATAGCAAACGCTACAAGGACCGCCTCGTCCAGGCGCAGAAAGCGACGGGCGAGTCGGACGCTCTCATCGTTCTCGCGGGCTCGCTTTTAGAGCTGCCTGTGGTCGCTTGCGCGTTCGAGTTCCAATTCCTGGGCGGCTCCATGGGCTCCGTGGTAGGGGAGCGCTTCAAGCGGGGAGTGGATCATTGCATCGAGCACCGCAAGCCGTTCGTGTGTTTTACGGCGAGCGGCGGCGCACGTATGCAGGAGGCGCTGTACTCCCTGATGCAGATGGCGAAGACCGCTGTCTCGCTGTCGCGTCTCGCGCAGGCGCATCTACCCTACATCTCGGTGATGACCGATCCGACCACCGGTGGCGTCTCCGCCAGCCTCGCCATGTTGGGTGACCTCAACATCGCCGAGCCGCGCGCCCTGATCGGCTTCGCAGGGGCGCGAGTGATCCAACAAACTGTGCGCGAGACTCTGCCCGAAGGCTTCCAGCGAAGCGAATTCCTGCTCGAGCACGGCGCGTTGGACATGATCATCGACCGGCGCGACATGCGGGACCGTATCGGCGGAATGCTGCGCCTCCTGCTGAAACAACAGCCTGCGGCCGCAGACACCGCGGTGGCCGCCTAGACAGCTCCTTTGCGTACCCTCTCGGAGTGGCTGACGCTACAGGAGTCGGTGCACCCTAAAAGCATCGATATGGGACTCGCGCGCGTCACCGCGGTGGCGCGCACCCTAGGCGTCGACAAACCCGCTTATCCGGTGATCACGGTCGCCGGCACGAACGGCAAGGGATCGACGGTCGTGCACCTGGAGGGATTGCTGCGCGCCGGCGGCGCCCGGACGGGGATGTTCACCTCGCCGCATTTCCTTCGCTACAACGAGCGTATTCGCGTCAATGGCGTCGAGGTGGCCGATGAGGATCTCGTCGCCGCCTTCGAGCGGATCGAGCGCGCACGCGGCTCGACTACGCTGACATTCTTCGAATTCAACACGCTGGCGGCATTGGTCATCTTCGCCGAGCACGCCATTGAAGTGGGCGTGCTGGAAGTCGGGCTCGGCGGGCGACTGGATGCCGTGAATCTCGTGGATGCGGACGTCGGGGTCGTTTGTTCGGTCGGCTTCGATCACCGTGATTACCTGGGCGACACGATCGATCTCATCGGGGCGGAGAAGGCGGGAATTTTCCGCGCGGGCCGGCCCGCGGTGCTGGGCACCGACGAGATGCCGGCGAGTGTTTATGCCGCGATCCAGTCGCTCGGGGCTCGGCCGGTGATTGCTGGCAAGGACTTCAGCTGGCGTCTCGAGAGCGCTCGGCCGGCGCGTGCCGCGGGCCACGCGATCGCATCAGCCGAGGTGTCCGCGGCCGGCGCGCTCCCCGCGGCGGGTGCGCTCTCCGCGACGGCAGGCGCGCGCTGGAGTTACCAGGGGCTGCGGTTGTCCTTGCACGACTTGCCGCCGTCCGCGCTGGTTGGCTCGATCCAATACCGCAACGCCTCGACCGCTCTCGCCGCGATCGAGTCGCTCGAGGCCGGCATGCCTGCCATTGCCGCGACGCCGGGCAGGCGTGGGCTATCCAAGCTGGTGTTGGATGAGCGCACGGTCGGTGAAGCACTGCGGAGTGTCAGGTTGGCCGGACGGTTTCAGGTCGTGCAGGTCCCGGTTGAGCGTGGTCAGCCTGGACAGACTGACCTTGGCCTCCCCGGCGCTGACCGTGGAATCCCCGGGGTCGCTCGCGGGCCATCCGTGGAGTGGATTCTCGACATTGCTCATAACGAGCCGGCGGCGGCCATTTTTGCCAGACACGTCCGTGAGCGGCCGATGCCCTCGGGCGAGGGTCGTACTTTCGCGGTCGTGGGTATTCTCGGCGACAAGGACGCGAAGGCTATCGCCACTTCTCTCGACCCGCTGGTTGACCACTGGATTTTGTGCGGCTTACCGGGACCGCGAGGCACGACGGCCGAGCAGCTCGCCGCCCGACTCAGTCTGCCCGCCTCGCGCGTGACTCTCGCCGCATCGGTCGAGTCCGGCTGCGAGGCCGCCTGGGCGAGCGCCAAACCTGGCGATCGCGTGCTGGTTTTTGGTTCGGTCTATACGGTGGGGCCGGCGCTGAGCTGGCTTGAGATATACTGACCGCACTGCCGCTCGCGTTGCCGCGCGCGCGGCCATCCAAGTACGGCTACGGTTGTCTAACGCGATTTCCTCCCCATATTGGATAGCCTGGTGAAAGAACGACTAACCGGCGCGATCATCCTCGTGGTGCTGATCGTGTTGTTGGTCCCCGAGCTGCTGAGCGGACCGTCGCGGTCCGCGCCTGCGCCCCAGGCGGCAGCCCCCTCTTCAGAGGAACCGCCATTACGCTCGTACACCATAGATCTCGCGGACGAGTCGCACGCCCCGGCGGGCGCGAGCTCCAGTGCGAGCCCCCGAGCTACCGGGCCCGCGCAACCGGAAACGATTGTCGAGTCGCCTGCGGCGGGCCAGGTCGAATCGCCCGCGGCGCGCCAGGCCGAATCGCCTGCAACAGGCCAGGGTGGGTCGCGCGCGGCGGATCAGGCCGAAGCACCTTCGGCGGGCTGGGGCGAATCGCCTGCGGCGGGTCGGGCGGAATCGCGTGTGGCCGGGCATGTCGAGTCGCCGGCGACGCAGCAGGCGGGGCGCGCTGCGACGCCGGCGAATTCCAGCGCCGCCCAGCCGCACGCCGACCAATCCCCCGGCGAGCAACGCCAGATCTCGTCGTCGCAATCGAGCTCGGCAGCCGCAATCGCACATCAGACCACTCAATCGCCCCCAGCGTCCTCGCCCCCACATCGCGCGTCGCCGGAGCAGCGGCTTGCGACGGCGGAAAAACCGACGAGCGACTGGGTGGTCCAGCTCGGAGTTTTCCGCAAGCACGACAATGCCGAGCGGCTGGCGCAGGAGCTGAAACAGAAGGGATTTCACGCGCTCGTCTCGGAAGTCAGCGTGGGCGGCCAAACGTTGTGGCGGGTGCGTGCCGGTCCTGTCGCGGAGCGTGCCGCGGCGGAGCAGCTCAGAGCGAAGCTGCGGACGGCCGGGCATGCCGGCTCGGTTGTACCGAAGTAGGGCACTTGCGGAGGCGTGACGGGGTGCCTGAGCACCACGGCGATTGCTCTTGTACAATCCGCGCGCGCTCAAGCATGGTCGAGTCCGGGGCCGATGAATACAACCGACTATCTCGTGATCGCAGCCGTCGTCATTTCGGCGGTCGTAGGCTCACTGCGGGGTTTTCTGCGCGAGGCAATCGCGCTTGTGACGTGGATCATCGCGCTCTTCGTCGCGTGGCATTTTTCGGATCTGATCGCGCCCCATCTGGGTGGCCTGCTGGCCGGCAATCCTGTGGCGACCTGGGCGGCGCGGGTCATCATCGTGGTGCTTCTTCTGCTTCTCGGCACGGGTATCGGTGTCACGCTCGCGCATTTTGTGCGGCTGTCGATCTTCAGTGGCATGGATCGCCTTCTCGGGTTCGTTTTCGGCCTCTTCCGTGGCCTGGTGATGCTGGGCGTGTTCGTGATCCTCGCGCAGGTGCTGCGCCTGGACGGCGAGCGCTGGTGGCGCCAGTCGGTGCTCATGCCTTACGGAGAGTCCATCGCGAACGGCTTGCGCGCGGTGATCGGGGACGAGCGCACCCGACACGTGGGTCGTACTGGATCCAGGGCCTGATGGCCAAAGGCGGTTGAGCATGTGCGGAATCGTAGGTGTCGTCGGAACCAGCGCAGTCAATCAGCGCATCTATGATGGGTTGACGGTGCTGCAGCATCGTGGCCAGGATGCGGCCGGTATCGCGACCTACGGCGATGGCGAGCTGTGCGTGCGCAAGGGCAGCGGCCTGGTGCGCGATGTCTTTCAACAGCATCACATGCTCGAGCTGCGCGGCAATGTTGGAATCGGCCACGTGCGCTACCCCACGGCCGGGTGCGACGGCGCCGCTGAGGCGCAGCCGTTTTACGTCAATGCGCCTTACGGCATCTGCCTGGCGCACAACGGCAATCTCACCAACGCGACCGAGCTCGCCGAGATCCTGATCCGCGAGGATCGACGGCATCTCAACACAACTTCCGACTCCGAGGTGCTGCTGAACGTGTTCGCCTCGGAGCTGCAGCGGATCGGCACTCCCCGCATCACGGCGGCCGACGTGTTTGCCGCTCTGAACGCCGTGTATCGCCGCTGCCGCGGCGGTTATGCGGTCGTGGCGATGATCGTTGGGCACGGTATCCTGGGCTTTCGCGACCCGAATGGCATTCGACCCCTCGTACTCGGACAGCGCGATACCCCGCGCGGCCCGGAATGGATGCTGGCCTCCGAGAGCGTTGCCCTCGATAGCCTCTCGTTCCGTCTCGTGCGCGACATTGCGCCCGGTGAGGCTGTATTCATCGACGAGCAGGGCCGGCTGCACTCGCATCAGTGTGTTGCGACCGTGCGGCACAGCCCCTGCATTTTCGAGTACGTCTACTTCGCTCGCCCCGATTCGAAAATTGACAACATCTCCGTATACCGCGCCCGGATGCGCATGGGCGATCGGCTCGCCGAGAAGATCCTGCGCGAGCGCCCGAACCACGACATCGACGTGGTGATTCCGATTCCCGATACGAGCCGCACCAGCGCCCTGCAACTCGCCCAACGGCTCGGGTTGAAGTATCGCGAGGGCTTCACCAAGAACCGCTACATCGGGCGCACCTTCATCATGCCGGGCCAGGAGCAGCGCGAGAAGTCGGTGCGTCGGAAGTTGAATGCCATCGACCTGGAATTCCGCGGCAAGAATGTTCTCCTGGTCGATGATTCCATCGTGCGTGGCACCACTTCCGCGCAGATCATCGAATTGGCTCGCGAGGCGGGTGCCCGCCGGGTGTATTTCGCCTCCGCCGCCCCGCCGGTGCGATTTCCAAATGTCTACGGCATCGATATGCCGGCGGCCCGTGAGTTGGTTGCCAGTGGCCGCAGTCACGAGGAAGTGCAGCGGCTCATCGGCGCGGACTGGCTCGTCTACCAGGATCTCGATGACCTCATTGCCGCCTGCAAGCACGAGGATGCGCGTGTCGAGGAGTTCGACACCTCCTGTTTTTCGGGTGAGTACGTCACGGGCGATGTCACTCCCGAGTATCTCGAGCGCCTACAGCTCGAGCGCTCCGACGATGCGAAGGCTTTGCGTCGCGAGCCTCGTGGGAAGCTCAAAGTCATCCGTTGAGTCAAAGTCATCCGTTGAGTAAGTGAACGCGCCAGATCCACGCCGTCGGCTGCTGCTCGATCTCTTTCATGCCGGTCTGACACGGGTCGACGGCAGAGCTTGCGTTCGTGAGAAGTTGCTCGCCGGATCGCCTGCCGGTGATCTCAACCCCCCCACAGGGCCTGTGTGGGTTGCGGCGGTGGGTAAGGCAGCCAGCGCCATGATGTTGGGGGCACATGATGCGCTCGGCGCCGCCATCGAACGGGCCTTGGTCATTACCAAAGACGGCCATGGGCTGCCGCAGTTGATGACTCTCGGCGCGGAGCTTCACGAGAGCGCGCATCCCGTGCCCGATGAGCGCTCACTGGCGGCCGGCGAGCGGCTGCTGCGCTGGGTTGACGAGCTTCCCGCGCATGTCGAGCCCTTGTTCTTGATCTCTGGCGGGTCCTCGAGCCTCGTCGAGGTGCTCGAGTCCGGTACTTCGTTCGCCGACCTCGAGCGACTTACCGCTGAAGGCCTCGCCGCGGGTATCGCGATTGGGGAGTTGAATGCGCGTCGTGCGCGCCATTCCTTGATCAAGGGAGGGCGACTGAGCGCGCGCCTCCGCGGGCGACCGGCGCGAGCGTTGTTCATTTCGGATGTTCCGGGCGATGACCCGGCAGTGATCGGTTCTGGAGTGCTCGGGCCGGCCCCAGACGGAGTCGACAATGTGGAGCGTACGGTGGTCGCCTCCGTCGATCATGCTGTCGCGGCTGTGGCCGCGGCCGCTGTCGAAATGGGACTCGCCGCGGAGTCGTCTCCCCGCCGCTTCGAGGGTGACGTGATGCGGTTGGCAGTCCGTTTTTCACACGAGCTGCACCTGAGCACCGTGGAAGTGCGGGTCTGGGGTGGCGAGTCAACAGTGCAGCTTCCCGAGCAGCCGGGAAAGGGTGGCAGAAATCAACACCTCGGGCTGGCTGTCGCGCGGTTGATCGCGGGCCACCCCGATCTGCTCCTGCTGGCAGCGGGTACGGATGGCACGGACGGAAACACCGCGAACGCGGGCTCGCTGGTTGATGCCGAGACTTGCGCGCGCCTGACCCTCTCGGGCATCGATGCCGATTCGTCTCTGCGACGCGCGGATTCCGCAACAGCGCTGGCCGTTTCCGGAGACCTGGTCCATACGGGCCCCACCGGGACCAACGTGGGCGACCTGGTCATCGGCCTGAAATTGTCCGCGGATGCCGGCCGCGAAGTGCGACGGCGATAGCGACCCCGCCTTCCCCGTGCTCTAATCGGGCGAATCCCGCGACCGGGCGACTCGAAACCCCTATGGTCCCGACCTGATGCGTTTGTTGTTGATCGAACAAGACAAGCGCTGCTGCGCGCAGCTACGGCAACAGCTTGCGTCCTGGCGACCGGAAGCGGAGTTGGTCGTGCGCGATCCTGTGGTCGAAGGTCCTCTGCCGCACGAGTTTCTCGCGCAAGGATTCGACGCCGTGCTGTTGGCCGAAGAGTGGTCGGGGGGAAGCGGGCTCGGCTGGGCCAAGGAATTGGCGGCGCGAGTGGGATTCGCCCCCTTGGTGCTCTTGAGCGGACGGGATTCGGTGGCGTACGAGGCCATTCCTCTGGGCGTGCAGGTGGTCGATCGGGACGAGCCCGGGCAAGGAAGATTGTTGGAGGTGCTCACCTCGGCGCAGCAGCGGCAATCCTTCGCGCGAGCCGTGTGGCGGACGAGCGCCGCGGGGCGCGAGTCGCAGCGTTTTGGGGGCGCGTTCATTCGCGGATATCGACATATTCGCCGTATCGCAACAGGAACGGTGTCGGATCTCTACCTCGGAGAAAGCGAGGCGGCGGGTACTCTGGTGGCGCTCAAAGTGGCCCGGGATCGGCACCTCGAGAGCCGCGACCTGGATGATTCGTTCCGGCGCTTTCTGCAGGAGTACGAAATTGTTCAGCGTATCCGCAGTCCGGGGGTCGTGCGCCTCTATGATCTCGGAGTGAGTGACGAGCACGCATGGCTCGTCATGGAATACTTCGCGGCCGGCGATCTGCGTACCCGGCTGCGCGCTGGCTTGTCTGTCCGGCGCGCGTTATACACCGCGATCTCGATCGCGCGCGCGTTGCAGGCGATTCATGCAGCGGGTGTGTTGCATCGGGATCTGAAGCCCGGCAATGTCATGCTGCGCGACGATGGCAGCATTGCGCTCATCGACTTCGGATTGTCAAAGGACGCCGCGCTGGCGCGCGAGGTGACCGATCGGGGCATGATCTTCGGCACCCCACACTACATGAGCCCGGAACAGGGGCACGGCGAGCCCATCGACGCGCGCAGCGATCTCTACAGCCTGGGCGTGATCCTGTTTGAAATGCTGACCCGGGAGAAACCTTACCGGGCCGAGAATCCCATGGCGCTCATTTACAAACACCGCAAGGAGCCGATACCTTGCCTGCCGGCGCCCTACGAATCCCTACAACCCATCATTGATCGCTTCCTGGCGAAATCGCCGCAGGATCGCTTTCAGGATGCCGGCGAGGCCGCGACCGCGTTGGAAGGCGCGTTCCGGCAGCTTTTGAAAACCGAAGGGGAGCCGGCGCGTTGAGTAGCGGGAGTCTGGAGTCGATTCTGCTCGCGCCTACCCCGAGCGCGTGGGTGGAGGCGGCCGTCGCCGGCTGGCGCGAGCTGCTCGTCGATCATGCCAACTGTGAGAAGAAGGCGGCTTCCACGGCGGTCGCGTTGATTTTCGCTTATCCGGAAGATACGTCGCTCGGTCTGTCCCTGTCACGGCTGGCGCGGGAGGAATTGCGACACTTCGAGCAAGTGCAGAGCGCCATGACCGAGCTCGGTGTGTCCTTCATTCGGCAGAAGCCTGGACGCTATGCCTCCGGCCTGCGTCGCGAGCTACGCACCTCCGAGCCCGGCAGGAAGCTCGACCTGTTGCTGTCGGGTGCGTTGATCGAGGCGCGCTCGTGCGAGCGCTTCAGATTGCTGGCGGGCCGCTTGCCCGCGCCACTCGGGCCTTTCTACACGCGGCTCGCCAAGTCGGAGGCGCGCCATTTCGACCTCTATGTTGGGCTTGCCCGCGAGCGCTATCCGCGCGACTGGCAGTCGCGCTTGCACGTGTTGGCCACGACGGAAGCCGAGTTGGCTACCGCCGTGGATGGCGAGCTGCGCTTTCACTCGGGGCCACCGGGCCTAGGCGGGCCACCGAGCTGACTGCCGCGGCTCACCCGCGGCGCGTCAGCCCGCCGGTCAGGAGCACGGGATTACCGCACGCGGTCGTAGACGCGCTTGAAGTCAATCGGGCCTTTCTTCACGTGCGTGACCAAGGTCGCGAAGATCAAGTGACCTTCGGAGTCGAGCGCAAAGTCATCTTCCTTGCTCGGTCCCTTCTTCGCTTTCGTGATGACCACGAAGGCGGCGTCACGCCAGCCGGCGCTGCGATCCGCTTCGGTCTGTCCGAAGGGAATGGTGCGTTGTTCGCCGGCCGTATATTCCTCGGTGGTCCCGTCAGTAACGGATTTCACCACGACCTTCGCGCCGGCTTGCGAGATGCTGAGGCGCTCCGGGGCGGCCAGCATCCGGGATGCCGTACCGACGCGTCCGCTCTTGGGTGGCGATGGGCGTGGGTCGCTGTCGTTCGCGCTGCCAGGCAGGTCGGTGCTCTGGGCGTACAGAACGGGCAGCAGGCTCGAGCTCGGGTGAGCCCTGTCGGTCAGGTTCTCGCCGCCACTGCCCGGGTCCAGGCCACCCGGGCCAGTGGGTACACCCGGCATGGTGGTCCCCGGCTTGCCAAAGCCGCCCGGCGGGCGGTTGCGCTCCGGGGCTTTCAGCCCCGGCTCCTTTGGCTCTTCCAGTCGCAGCGGGTCGTCGCTGAGATTCACGTTCAGCCGCCACTCGCCACTCAAATCCACCCCTTGCGGCGCGGCCGCCACAAGGCGATCGGTGGCGGCGCACCCCGCCAACCAGGCCGCCAGGGCGCACGCGGCGGAAACGAAGAGTGGAGCGGCTTTCCTAGGTTCGCGATAGGGCATTGACGATTTCCGGTTGGTTGATGTCCCAGGGGGCTCGGAGGGCCTCGACTGCCCTCGGCGCGGTGGAGTTCGCGCTGCCGTGGTGGCGCGCTGTGGCGTGTATACAGCAGTTGGCGCAGACGCTCCAGCGCCGGGCGCATCCTAAGTCAAACCAACAGTTTGTTACAACTACGGCACAGGGGGCGGCAAAACAGGGTGCGACTGTCAACGGCGCCAGGTGTGCTGACGTTTCCGGCAAGGCGTGCGTCGGCTTACGTTCGGCAGCAGTGACGTCGTCGGGCTCGAGTGGCTACGCGATCGCCGGTGCGCCGGCCGCACCAATTGCTCTGGCAAAGGTCCGAAGGTTCGGTATCTTAAGCGTTGTACGCGAGGCATGATGAACGAGCGTCCCCACCTGCTGATCGTCGATGACGATCGCGAGATCCGCACCCTGCTGGGGCAGTATCTGGAGAAGCACGAATTCCGCACCACCGTCGTCCCCGATGGGAAAGAAATGCGACGGATCATGGAGCGCTCGCGCGTTGATCTCATCGTGCTCGATCTGATGCTACCGGGCGAGGATGGTCTGTCGATTTGCCGCGAGGTGCGCACCCGCTCCCAGGTCCCCATCATCATGCTCACCGCTCGGGGCGAGGACGTGGATCGTATCGTGGGGCTCGAGCTCGGGGCTGATGACTACATTGCAAAACCATTCAACCCTCGTGAGTTGCTGGTGCGGATCAAGGCGGTTCTGCGCCGAGCCGCGCATGCGCCGCGTGATCCGACGCCCGACTCGGTACGCGCATTCCACTTCAACGGGTGGCGACTCGACACGACGACCCGCACTCTTACCGATTCCGCCGGCAAGGAGGTCGCGCTGAGCGGGGCCGAGTACCGTCTGCTGGCCGTGTTGCTTGCATCGGCGAATCGGGTGCTCTCACGCGCCCAACTCACCGAGCTGCTGCGGGGACGAGAGGCCGACCCGTTCGATCGCAGTATCGATGTCCGCGTCAGCCGATTGCGGCAAATTCTGGGAGACGACGCGCGAGCGCCGCAGATCATCAAGACGGTATATGGCGAGGGCTATGTCGTTGGCGTCGCGGTTCAAGCGCACTGATCGCACTCCAGGCATGAGATGCGGCTAAACCCCTGGCCGCAGTCTCTCTTCGGTAGGCTGATCGCGGCGTCGGTTCTGGCCGTGTTGGTGGCTGAGGCCTTCGCGTTGGTTCTCATTGCCCACGAGCGCGGCAACTTCGTGCTCCAGGGCAACATTCGCGAGTGGTCGCGACGGATCGGCGAGATCACGTTCATGCTGCAGCCTCTGAGCGCGAGTGAGCGTGAGGCCGCCATCACGCGCCTGATCGAGCAACCGCGCCGCTTCGCCCGCTTTCTGGTTGGTGGCGGACAGTACCGTCGGATTCCGGGATTCACGCCGGACGACCTGGAATTGCCACGGTCGGCCTTGACGGCCCCCTCGGGCGATGGCCCGGCCGATGCGTTGCGGCCGCCGCGGTCGGAGCGAGCCCCTCCCGCTCGCCGACCGCCACCCGAACGGGTCGACCCAACACCCTACATCATGGTGCGCCTGCCGCTCGCTCCCGATTTCGAGCCGGCGCTCAAACAGCAGCTCCAAGCGACCCTGGGGAGCGCCTACCAGGTCTCGATCAAGCCGACGACGGATGCGGCGCAACGCGCCATCCCGGTTCCCACGCTTTTTTTCGGGGCTCGGGAGGGCTCGGGCATGCAGCTCTTCGATATCACTGTTGGGTTTCCCGACGGGGATACGGCGGTCTTTCGGATCGCGAGCATGCCGCGCGGCGTCCCGTTGTCGCGCAATCTTTTCGTCAATCTGGCGTTGCTGGTAGTGGTGCTCGTGATCGCGCTCTACGCGACGGCGCGCAGCATCACGCGTCCTTTATCGAACCTCGTGCGTGCCGCGGAGGGGCTTGGCCGCGACGTGCGGCAGCCGAAGTTGGAAGAGAAAGGCTCGCGGGAGCTGCGGGACGCGGCACGTGCTTTCAACACGATGCAGGATCGTCTGCAGCGCTATCTCGATAGCCGCACGCGTGTGCTTGCCGCGATGTCACACGATCTGAAGACTCCACTCACACGTCTTCGTCTGCAGGTCGAGACTGCCCTGGAAGATCCAGCCATCCAGGCGCGCTTCGGCAAAGAGCTCGATGAGATGGAGAGCATGGTGCGCGGCGCGCTCGCCTTGTTCCGGGGCCTCGATGATGACGAGACATTGGCGCCGATCGACATCAACGCGCTCCTGGCGACGCTCCGGTCGGAATTCGCGGAAATGGGCGCCGAGGTGACCGTTGAAGGCGAGGCAGGGCAAGCGTTTACCGGTAAGCCGCAGGCCCTGAAGCGCTGTCTGACCAACCTGATCGCCAATGCGATCAAGTTTGGAGTTCGCGCGAAAATCCTGGTGGAGGATGGGATTGCCCTGATCATCAGGGTGAGAGACGAAGGGCCAGGTATTCCTCCGGAGGAGCTCGAGCGCGTGTTCGAGCCGTTTTATCGGGTCGAGTCCTCTCGGAACCGTGACACCGGAGGCACCGGGCTGGGTCTGAGTATCGCGCGCGACGTCGCGCAGGCGCACGGCGGCTCGCTCGTCGCGCAGAATCTTCCCGGTGGGGGGCTCGAAGCGCTTCTGGTGCTACCCCGCTCCCGCTCTTAGCCTGTTTCCGTAGGGTTGCGGCATCCTTGCGTCATGCATGTGAGACGGTTGCGGAGTAGCGGGGTAACTCTCGCAACTCGTAGCGCTCGTTCTCATATACGAGGTAACTCCCCTGCTCGTACCACGCGCCCAACACGATGCGTTGAACCGGAGTGCCCTCGACCGTGAGGTCGTGTATTCCCGGACGGTGCGTGTGACCATGGATGATTCGATGCGCGCCCGTGACTCGGAAGGCGGTTGCGACCGCTTCAGGATTGACATCCATGATCTTCGGGATCGTTCGCGCCGTATGTTGACGGCTACCCGCGCGAGCTTGGTTCGCGAGCATCTCGCGGTCTGCCAACGGTAAGGCGAGAAAGCGCCGTTGCCACGGAGCGGTTCTGACGATGCTGCGCAACTCTTGGTAAGAGTGGTCGTCGGTGCACAGACCATCGCCGTGCGTGAGGAGTACGCGCTCACTATCGAGCTCCGTGATAACGGGGTCTGGCAGCATTTGGCAGCCCGTGTCATCACAGAAGCCGCGGCCGAGAAGAAAGTCCCTGTTGCCGTGGAGGATGAAACAAGCCACTCCGCTGGCTGTCAGGGAGCGCAGCCCCTGGCGCACCGTTGTTTTGGCCGCCTCGGTTTCATCGTCGCCGACCCACACTTCGAACAGATCGCCGAGGATGTAAAGGGCCTCAGCGTTTGCCGCGTACGTGCGCAAGAAGGTGAGAAACTGCTCAACCGCCTCGGGGGAGTCGGCATCCAGGTGCACGTCCGAGACGAATAGTCGGCTCACTTTGGGGATTGGATCGAGTCAGACGATTGCGGTACGGGCTTCGCTACCGGGCTCGGATTGGTCGGTTGGGCCTGGGTCGCATCCATAAGCTCCATTTTCTGGATCACAACGGGCTTCAGCGGCGCATCCGACTTGAAAGGACCAAAGGAGCCGGTGGCGGTCACTCCGATTCGATCGACGACATCCATGCCCTGTACGACGCGACCGAATACCGCGTAACCCCAACGGGTAGGCAGGGGATCGAGATCGGGGTTGTCGACCAGATTGATATAGATCTGGGCGTTGCCCGAGTGCGGCGCCTCATTCCGCGCCAGTCCCACCATGCTGCGCTTGTTCTGCAAGCCGTTGCCGGACTCATTGAAGATGGGCTCGTGTACGGGCTTGAGCTGATAGGTGGTGGCGTCATGTCCGCCGCCCTGGATCACGAAGTTCGCCACGACACGATGGAGGAGAGTATTGGTGTAGAAGCCTTCCTTGACGTACCGAAGGAAGTTCGCGACGGTGAGGGGCGCTCGATCCGGGAGCAGCTCGATCACGAAGTCGCCCATGTTCGTGGAAACCTTCACGAGCTGGGAGGGCTCGGCGGCGCTGGCTCGTGGCTGCGCGAGCAGCACCATCGCGGCGGCGGCGGCCACCACGAAGGTGCGGGCGAAAAGCTGCATTCGGCGATTCCTGGGCTGGGTGTACATCAATCCTCCGTCATTCAAGCCGGTCATCGTACTTCGCCGCCGTCCCCGAGGCCACGGCCTCGCCTTGGGTGCTTTCGTCGCGGTACGGATTTCCGTATGGCGCTACGGATTCCCGTAACATTGCGGCTATGAGCGCAATGGACAGTACAAGCGGCGGCGCGTTCGCCCAGCCCGCGACAACGCGGTTCGCGCCTAGCCCCACCGGCGAGGTGCACCTGGGTAACGCCCGCACCGCCCTATTTAACTTCTTGCTGGCCCGCCATTCGGGCGGACGTTTTCTTCTGCGTATCGAAGACACCGATATGGAGCGCAGCCGCGAGGAGCACACCGCGGCGGTGATCGAGGATCTGCGCTGGCTGGGGCTCGAATGGGAGGCCGGTCCGGACCACGAGGACGAGCGGGGGCCTTATCGGCAGTCGCGGCGAGCGGCGATCTATAAGCACTACTTCGAGGTGCTGGAGCGCGGGGGCGCCGTATATCCCTGCTATTGCTCGCCGCTCGAGCTCGAAGTCTCTCGCAAGGCGCAGCTCGCCGCGGGTAAGCCGCCGCGTTACGCCGGCACCTGCCGCAAGCTTTCGGCCGCGCAGCGCGAGCAGAAACGGGCCCAGGGCGTTGTTCCCAGTGTGCGGTTCCAGGTGCCCAACGGCCGTCGGATCGAGTTCGTGGATTTCGTGCACGGTCCGCAAAGCTTCCTCTCCGACGACATCGGAGATTTCGTGATCCTGCGAGCGGACGGGTCGGCTGCGTTCTTTTTCAGCAATGCGGTCGATGACGCCACAATGGGTGTGACGCGGGTGCTGCGTGGCGAGGACCATCTGACGAACACGCCCCGGCAGCTGTTGATTCTCGAGGCGCTCGGCCTGCAGGCGCCGAGCTACGGGCACATCTCGCTGATCGTCGGGGCGGACGGTGCGCCACTATCCAAGCGACACGGCGCGACCAGCGTTCGTGAGTATCGCGAAAAGGGTTATCGGCCCGAGGCGCTGACGAATCATCTGTTTCGTTTAGGTCATGCGACACAGGAGCATGGCTTCCTGACACTTGCCGAGATGGCTCGTGCATTCGATCCCGCGCATCTCGGCAGATCACCCGCCCGTTTCGATGAGCAGCAGCTCAATGTGTGGCAGAAAGAGGCCGCGCACCGCCTGCCCCTCGAGACGGCGCGCCGCTGGCTGGGCTCGGTCATTCCCACCGGGTTGGATGAGGGTGCCGTCACTGCATTCATCACCGCTCTGCTGCCGAACATCGTCCTCCCGGAGGATGCGCGGCCGTGGATCGATGTCGTGTTTGGTGGCCCGTTGGTGTTGTCTCCCGCCGAGGAGCAGCTCGTTCGCAAAGCCGGCACGGAGTTCTTCGCCGCCGCCGCCAGCGCGGCCGAGCGCAGCGGTAACGACCTTACGGCTATCGCGGGCGCTGTCCGGGAGGCCACTGGAAAGAAGGGCGCGGATCTCTACATGCCGTTGCGTGTGGCGCTGACGGGGCGCTCTCATGGCCCGGAGCTCGCGCCTTTGTTGAGGACCATGCCACCGGGTAAGGCGCGCGAGCGGCTCGCCCGGTTTACCTGAGTTTGTTTTTTTATGATCCGTATTCACAACTCATTGACGGGCGAGAAGCAGGAACTGCAGCCGATTCGGCCGGGGCACATCGGGATGTACGTCTGCGGGATGACCGTGTACGACTTCCTGCACATCGGGCACGCCCGCATGATAACGGTGTTCGACATCCTCAACCGGTACCTGCGTCATCGGGGCTACCAGGTCACGTACGTCCGGAATATCACCGACATCGACGACAAGATCATCAAGCGGGCGGCCGAGAATGGCGAGCCTATCGGTGCACTGACCGAGCGAGTCATCCAGGCGATTGACGAAGACTGCGCGCAACTGGGCATCGTGCGGCCGGATCACGAGCCTCGGGCCACTCAACACGTGCCCGGGATGATCGCCATGATCAGCACGCTGATCGACAAAGGCTATGCCTACGTGGCCGCCGATGGCGACGTGATGTACGCCGTCTCGAAGTTCGAAGGATACGGCAAGCTCTCGGGCAAGAACCTGGCGGATTTGCGCGCGGGCGCCCGAATCGAAGTCGACGAGTTCAAGCGTGACCCCCTCGACTTCGTGCTCTGGAAACACGCCAAGCCTGGCGAGCCTGCCTGGGAGTCGCCGTGGGGGCCGGGTCGCCCAGGCTGGCATATCGAATGCTCGGTCATGTCGGCGGCGTTGCTCGGGACGCACTTCGATATCCACGGCGGTGGGATGGATCTCAAGTTCCCTCATCATGAGAACGAGATCGCGCAGTCTTGCGCCGCCACGGGTGATCGCTTCGTGAACCTTTGGGTTCACAACGGCTTCCTCAATATCGATAACGAGAAGATGTCCAAGTCACTCGGCAATATTTTCACCGTGCGCGCGGTGCTGCCGAGGCTGCGTCATCCGGAAGTGTTGCGTTTCTTTTACCTGATGAGTCACTACCGTGGGCCGATCAACTACTCACTCGATCAGCTCGAGCAGGCCGATGCGGCTCTTCGGGGGATCTACACGGCCTTGCGCGATGTGCCCGTCGTGCCCGCCGTGGAGAGTGAGTACACGGAACGCTTCCACGAGGTGATGGACGATGATCTCAACACGCCGGAGGCGATTGCCATCCTCCAGCGGATGACGCGAGAGATCAACCTCGCGAAGGATAATGGTAAGGAGCGCAAAGCCGCGGCTTTGAGCGCGGAGTTGCGGGCGCTCGGGGCGGTGTTGGGAGTCATTCGGGTCGAGCCGGAGCAATGGTTTCGGCTTGCGAAACCGGAGGGCGTGACAGACGGTGGTTCGGGTGCCACCGAGGGTAAGGCGGCTGCCGCTGCACTGACCTCGTTGGATGACGCCGAAGTCGACCGGCTGGTCGAGGCGCGCATTGCCGCTCGCAAGGCGAAGAATTTCGCCGAGTCCGACCGCATCCGCGACCAGCTCGCGGCGGCGGGCGTCATTGTGGAGGACAAGCCAGGCGGGAAGTCGACCTGGCGGCGGGCGTAAAGAGCACCGGGCGCGTACGTCGCGTAATTCCGAGCTGCCGCGCCCGCCGGGCCAGTCGTTGCGAGTGCGAATGCAATTGACAATGATTCTTATTTGCGATTACTATCTCTCCTGAGACGGGCCGCCTGGGCCCGCTGCTTGAGAGGCCTGCCGAGATGTACGTTTGCGTCTGCAACGCTGTGAGTGACCGTCAGATTCGTGAGGCCGTCGACCAGGGTGCCCGCTCCCTGTTCGAGGTGCAGTGCCAGCTTCCGGTGGGCGCCTGCTGCGGTCGCTGCGAAGACACCGCCAAGGAGCTGGTCTCGGAGCATCTCCAGGCGCGTACGCAACGTAAGGCTGCCTAGCGATACCTCAAGCGAAAGCCGCGCCGATCCGATCGGCACGGCCGGTTCCGCGTAAGCCCACGCGCAAGGCCTGGGCGCCTCGTTCGCACCGCGGTCGTTGCGACACCCGCGACATTCCCCCAAGATCGCCTGTCAACAACAACCAGGAATCACGCGCATGAAGGGCGATCCCAAGATCCTGCGGCATCTGAACGCGGTGCTCAAGAACGAGCTTACCGCCATCAACCAGTATTTCCTGCACGCGCGGATGTTCGGCCATTGGGGCCTGGAGGGCCTGCAAGCGCATGAGGAGCGGGAATCCATTGATGAGATGAAGCATGCGGATCGCCTGATCCAACGCATCCTGTTCCTGGACGGCCTGCCCAACCTCCAGGATCTCGGCAAACTCCTCGTCGGCGAGAGTGTGACCGAATGTCTGGAATGCGATTTGAAGCTCGAGATGGCGGCGCATGTGCAGCTCAAGGCTGCGATAGTGGAATGCGAGACGGGCGGCGATTTCGTCTCTCGCGAGCTGTTCCGAGCCATTCTCGAGTCCGAGGAGGAGCACATCGACTACCTCGAGACTCAGCTCGACCTCATCAAGCGCGTTGGCCTGGAGAACTACTGTCAGTCACAGATGGACTCCGCGAAGGAATAGGTTGGAAAGCGGTCGCGGGTTCTACCGACGGTGAGACCCGACTCACATCCGGCCGGCAGCCGGTTTGCATAACATCGCGTTTCGGGTGCATCCGCCGGCCACAGGGCTGACCATGACCACGCAGCGTGCACGGCTTCTCATCGTCGACGATGAGGAAGCGTTGATGACAGCCCTCTGCAATACCCTCAAGGCGGAGGGCTACTCCACTATTGGCTTTACCTCCGCCACGGCCGCACTGGCGCAGTTGCGCGAACGGCAGTTCGATTTGTTGCTCACCGACCTCATGATGCCGGAGATGGATGGTATTGCTCTGCTGCATGCCGCCCAAGCTGTCGACCCGGATCTGGCCGGTATCGTGATGACCGGACACGGCACCATCGACACCGCGGTGCAGGCATTGCGCGGCGGCGCGCTGGACTACGTTCTGAAGCCCTTCCGCCTCGGCAACCTGCGCCCTGTCTTGACGCGGGCGCTGGAGACCCGACGGCTGCGCACCGAGAACATCCAATTGCGCGAGGCGGTTTCTATCTATGAGCTCTCGCGAGCCATCACTCGTGGCCTTTCGCAAGAGGAGGTGCTGCGGAGCACGGTAGCCGCAGCGGCCCAACAGAGTGACGCCGATGCCGTTGGTATCCTGGTGCCCACCGCCGACCGCAAGCGGCTGCAGGTGGCTGACTGTTGGGGGTCCGTCGCGCGATGGACGCAAGCCGAGCCCCTGGAACTGAACCTCGCCGTTGAGCAATGGGTCGCCGCGACACGCGAGGAGTTGTCGAGTTGGGACGGCAGCAGTGTGTTGGAGAAAGTCTTCGCTCCGCCATTTGCCCAGGATGGGGTCGGGATCGCGCTACCGATCGTCAGTGGCGCCAATTTCTTCGGCATCCTGCTTTTCAGCTCGAAGGCCACCCAGCGACGACTCACGCCCGGGCAGGTCAAGGCGCTCGACATCCTGGCGGGCACGGCGGCCGCGGCCCTCGAGTCGGCTTCACTGCTCGGTCAGTTGCGCACCTTGAACCAAGAGCTCGAGGAGCGCGTGCGCCAACGCACCCAGGACCTCCAGGCCGCCAATGCCGACCTCGAGTCCTTTTCGTATTCTGTCTCCCATGACCTGCGCGCGCCCTTGCGCAGGGTCGATGGGTACTGCCAGATGTTCATGCACGAGTTCGGTGGCACATTGACAGCCGAGGGCCGCCGCATGCTCGAGAGCGCGTGCGCGGGCACTACCCACATGGGTCAGCTCATTGATGACCTGCTACGGCTCGCCCGGTATAGCCGGCAACCCCTACAGAAACGACCGGTGCAGATGGAGGCACTCGTACGTCGCGTGGTGGCGAGCTTCGCTGAGCAAGTTCAAGGCCGCGACGTCGCGCTGGAGATTGGCGAGCTGCCCGATTGCCTGGGGGACGGCTCGCTGTTGGAGCAGGTTTTCACCAACCTCATTTCCAACGCGCTCAAATTCACGGCCGGACGGTCCCCGGCGCGGCTCGAGATCGGCTCGTTGGATCGGCCGGGCGAGCAGGTCTACTATGTAAAGGACAACGGGGTCGGGTTTGACATGCGCTATGCCGAGCGGTTGTTCGGTGTGTTCCAACGCCTGCACGCTCAGACCGAATTCGAAGGGACGGGTATCGGGTTGTCCATAGTGCATCGGATCGTCAGACGGCATGGTGGCAACACCTGGGCCGAGAGCAAGCTGCAAGAAGGCTCGACCTTCTTTTTCAGCCTGCCCCTACGGACCGCGCCCTCATGAGCATTCCTTCCGGCTCAGACACGAGCGTCCTCGATCTGGACGTCCTGTTGATCGAAGACTCGACTTCGGAAGCCGAGCTCGCCATGTGGCGCCTCACGCAGGGTGGTTTTCGGTGTCGCTATCGGGTCGTCGCGCGCGAGGAGGAGTTGGTCCAGGCGTTGCAGGAGCGAACCCCGAGCGTCATCGTGTCCGATGTCAATCTCCCAGGTTTTGACGGTATGGCGGCGCTTGCTATTGCGACACGCGTGGCGGCCGAGGTGCCCTTTATCTTTTTCTCCGGCGCCATGGGCGAGGAGCGCGTCATCGAGGCGCTCCGCCGGGGAGCGGTCGACTACGTGTTGAAATCCAACCCGTTGCGGCTCGTTCCTGCCGTGAAGCGTGCCCTGGAGGAAGCGCAGCTACGACAGGCCAACCGGCTGGCGGAACAGCGGGCGGCACGCGTCACGCGCGTGTTGCAGATGTTGTCCGGAATCAACGCGGCCGTCGTGCGGATCCAGGATCGGCCGTCGTTGTTGCAGGAAGCCTGTCGGCTCGCGCACCGCGTCGGCGGCTATGCTCTGGGAATGATCGCCATGATCGATCCGGCGACGCGTACCGCTCACCCGGTGGCCACCAGCGGCCTGGTGGTCGACAGGACCGCGGGCCTGGTGTTCTCGGTGGGCCAGAGCGAGGGCAGCGATACGAGCCTCACGGGGCGGGTGATCCGCACCGGGGAAGACGTGTTCTGTGATGATCTGGCGGAAACCACTCTGCCCATCTCCGGCAGGGCCGAGTTTCTTGCCGGCGGTATACGATCGCTCTCCTGCTTGCCCTTACGAGTGGATCAGACGACGGTCGGCACATTCATGGTGGGATCGAGCGAGCCTGGTCCGGTCGGACGGGACGAGCTGCAGCTCTTACACGAAGTCGCCGCCAACCTTTCGTTCGCCCTGCAGTACCTCGAGCAACGGGACGCGGTCAATTTCCTGAACTTTTTCGATCCGCTCACCGGCTTGGCCAAGCGGACCTTGTTCTGTGAGCGTCTCGGCCGGGTCATCGGGCGCGGCACCGATCCGGCACCCCGACTCGCGGTGGAGGTGTTCGATCTGGATCACCTGAGCGTCATCAACGACTCGTATGGGCGGCACGTCGGCGATCGCCTGCTGCAATGTGTCGCCGAGCGGTTGAAAGCTCATTGCCCTGACACCGAGCGCCTGGCCCATCTCGGCGGCGGTACCTTCGTCATGCTCGTGATGTTGGAAAGCGAGGAACAGGCCGAGCTGCAGCGCCTGCATCGCGAGGTGATGCGCATGTTCGAGCAGCCTTTTGTGCTCGAAGGGCGCGAGATCGCGGTAACCGCCAAGTGCGGTTTCGCTTTCCACCCGCAGAACGGGCGCGATGCCAACCAACTGGTGCAGAACGCGGAGGCGGCGCTCAAAGAGGCCAAGGCTTCCGGTGAGCAGTACCTGCATCACCGGGTGGAGATGAACTCGGCGCTCGCCACGCGAGTGAGGATGGAGCATCGGCTGCGCGCGGCACTCGGCAACAATCAGTTCGAGCTGCACTACCAGCCGAAGTTGTCTCTACGGACCGGCAGGATCGAGGCCGCGGAGGCGCTGTTGCGTTGGCGCGATCCGGAGCGCGGGCTCGTAGCGCCGGGGAGCTTCCTGCCCATCCTCGAGTCGGCGGGGCTGATGGCGGCGGTTGACGCGTGGGTGCTCAACCAGGCGGCGTCGGATTGTCGCGACTGGCGGCGCGCTGGGTTGCCGCCGGTGCGGGTGGCCGTGAATATCTCGCCGATCGAGTTACGCCGCCGTGGATTCGAGCACCAGGTGGTGTTGGCGGCCGGAACACTGGCGGACCACGGAGGCTGGGGAATCGACATCGAGGTGACGGAGGGCGCCTTGCTGGGTGACTCCACCACCTGCGTGCAAGCGTTGCGCTTCATGCGCAATGCCGGAATCCGGATCGCCATCGATGACTTCGGGACCGGCTATTCCTCTCTCGCGCGGCTGTCTGAGTTACCGATCGACACGCTGAAGATCGACCGCGTATTTACGCGGCGCTTACCGCTGGACCGGCGTAGCGGCAAGCTCGTGGGCACCATCATCGATCTCGCGCACGCCTTCGATATGACGACGGTGGCGGAGGGTGTCGAGACCCAGGCGCAGCTCGATTATCTGGCGCGTGCCGGCTGCGACGAATCGCAGGGATACCTGCACAGTCGGCCCATCGTGCGCGCGGAGTTCGAGCAACTGCTGGTCAAGGTCAATACCAACCCGACACCGGTCCTCGGCTTCGACCCTGAGGAACTCTCCGCTCTGGAGCGCCCGACGCCGGCTCTCGAAACGGAGCGTTAGCGCCCCTGCCGGGGCCAGTAAATTCAATGGGTTCGGCCGCTGGCGGGCCGCCCCGACGAGTTTCGAGTTGCCGCCCCCTCGAGCAAACCGTAGACTGCGCGTCCCCTTGCCGGGGTGTAGCTCAGACTGGTAGAGCGCCACGTTTGGGACGTGGATGTCGCAGGTTCGAATCCTGTCACCCCGACCACCTGTTACGGGCATTCCGGCTTGAACACCGCCCTGGGCGTGGTCACCCGCCGAGAGGGGTGAGATCAAGTCACCGTTACGCGCCTGCCGGTTTCGTTTGCCTTCTCGATTGCCGCGATTACGCGATGCACTGCGACCGCGTCTTCGAAACTCGGTGCGGTGCGGGTGCCCTCGCGCAGATCGCAGGCCATTCTGGCATAGAGCCGGGCAACGTTCCCCGGCTCTACTTCCGCCGGCCATCCCATACGGTATGACGCAGGGACTTCCAACCTGGAGAACGTTTTCTCCTCGCCATGCGCGCCTTGGAGAGAGAGTTGGACCATCTGCGTGTGACCAGACGGGCCCGACACCCGGATATCACCATCCGTGCCGTGGATCTCCCAAAGCAAGCCGTCACCGTCTCGCGGCGCTCCGCCTCGATAATGAATTGAGATCGGCACGCCGGAAGCAAACACGCCGGTGATCAGCACTTCATCCGGGGCCGTCACGGGCATCGCTTCCCCTGTGTCGACCACGAATGCCGTCGGCCGCCGCACGGCCAGCACCGAAGAGACCGCCGCGACCTCGCCGAAAACGTCCCTCAGCGCCGCCAGCGTGTGGCCCACCGGGATCGTGAGGAGAGTGGCCCCATTGGCACGATCAAGCAAATAACCCCAGGTCTTCTTGTCTGGGATGCTCCCGCCTCCCTGGAGAGCGCCACCCCGCGCAACCAACGTGGTCGACAGCACATCGCCGACGAAACCATCCGCGATCAAGTGCCGCAGGTATTCGATCTCTGGAGCGACACGCGCCTGTGTTCCGATGACACCAAGCACCTCTCTCGTCTGCGCAAGTGCGGCCATTTCCTCCGCCTCAGCCAGGTTTCTACCCAGCGGCCATTCACAATAGACGTGCTTGCCGCTGCCGATCGCAGCCTTCACGATTCCAAGGTGAGGAGGCACCTTCACCGTGACGGCGACGATGTCCACGTCCGGAGCGCGGACCATCTCGGCGACATCGGCAAAGGCGCGTGGCAGCCCGACAGCCGCCGCGGCCGCTTCAGCACTTGCCTTGCTGGTGTTAGCGACGCCAATGATTTCGAAAGCGTCGGGCAGAGCCCGCAACGCGGGGATATGGGCCCGTGCGGCCCAACTCCTACCCGGCTCCAACCCCACGATACCAATCCGGAAACGGTGCCTTGGCATGCTGCTCTGTCCTCCTTGGGTCGACTCGGCCCTTAGAGTATGTCGGAACGCTCGATGCAGGAATTCGGCAGCTCCTGCTACTCCTGCGGGCCGGTCAGGCGCGCCGCGCTTCGCGCGAGAGCCGAAACTGAGCCGCAGAAATGCGCGTTCCCATGTCCATGCCGCGCTGCGACCGACGCGCACAATCCGCTGAGCGATCCCGTACGCACATCAAACACGTGGGCTCCAAGGGGAGGGTAACCATGAAGACGGTATTCAAGATCATCGTCGTGCTCGCCGCGGCTGCCGCACCTCTGTTCAGCCTCGCCTCGAGCCATCGCGAGGCGCCGGCCATTGCCGGAATGCCTCGAGTGGACGGCACGGATCTATACCTGTTCAGAAGTTACGAGCCCGGCCGGCAGAGCTTCGTAACGCTGATCGCGAACTACATCCCGCTACAGGATGCCTACGGCGGGCCGAATTTCTTTCAGTTGGATCCGCGCGCGGTCTACTCGATCGTGATCAACAGCGATGGCGATGCGAAGCCGGATATCGCATTCGAGTTTCGCTTCACGAATATCGCCAAGAACCTGACGGTGCCCGCGGGCGGAGCGAATGTGGCTGTACCGCTCATCAACATTGGACCGATCGATACGAGCGGCAAGACGCTGAACGTCCGGGAAAGCTACACAGTGACGGTGGTGCGATTCGCCGGCTCCGGTTCACGCCATCTGGCTGAAAATGTCACCCTCGGAGGCACTCGGTTCATGAAGCCGGTGGACAACATCGGCCACAAGTCCATTCCCGATTACGCAACCTACGCCAGCCATTTCATCTATGACATCCGGATTCCCGGGTGCGCCTCGCCCGGGCGCGTGTTCGTAGGTCAGCGCAAGGAGGGTTTCGTGGTCAACCTCGGCGAGATCTTCGATCTGGTCAACACCAACCCCGTGGGGCCGAGGGATGCCGAGCCAAATATTCTGGCCGACAAGAACATCACCTCCCTGGCGCTCGAGGTCCCGATCGCTTGCCTGACCAATGGCAAGGACCCGGTCATTGGCGCATGGACCACCGCGAGTCTGCCGAAAAGTGGCCACCCGGGCGGCGCCCAGGAGGAGGAGGACCGAAACGCTTCCGAGACCCCGTTGATCCAGGTCTCACGGCTCGGAAATCCGCTCATCAATGAGGTGATCATCGGCCTGCCGGACAAGGATGAATTCAATGCGAGCAACCCGCGCAGCGATGCGAAATTTCTGACTTACGTCACCAACCCGACACTGCCCGTTCTGCTCAACGTGCTGTTTGGAAACGCGGCCAAGGTGCCCGGAACCCCGCGCAATGATCTCGTTGCCGCATTCCTGACCGGTGTGAAGGGGTTGAATCAGCCCGCCAGTGTCAGGCCAGCCGAGCTCCTGCGCCTGAATACCTCGATTCCACCGACACCGGCTGCCTCACAGAATGATCTCGGCGTACTGGGCGGAGATAACGCCGGATTCCCGAATGGCCGCAGACCGGTAGACGACGTCGTCGATATCGAGCTGCGGGTCGCGGAGGGTGCCCTGTGCGGCAAGATCGGTAGTTGTGGCTCGCAGACGTCCGACCCGAACAACGGCGCACCGTATACCGATGGAGCGCGAGCGGCTGGGGCGGATGCGGGAGCGATCAAAGTGTCAGGAGCGGTCAATCCGGCGGATACCTATCTCGATGAGTTTCCGTATCTCAACACGCCGCTGCCCGGATCCCCGAACGGTGTCGCGGATTGACGAGGGCGCGCAGTTACTGCCCGCCGCTTGGGCGTTCTGCCGAGCACGAGAGCGACGCTGGCCGAGCCCCTGTCTGGAGCGATGGGGGCTCGTCGGGCTCGTGGGGGTCGTGTTTCTTCTCGCAGGACTCCCGGCGATCGGGACGCCGCGAGTACCCTCCGACGATGCCGCGGTACTGGAACGCGTGCCGGCCGCGGCTGAAACACGGAAGCTCGAGCCGCTGCGCAGGGCAGTGGCTACTCACCCAGATGACCTGAAAAGCGCGTTCGCGCTCGCCCAGGGCTATCTCGACATCGGCCGCACGACGGCCGACCCTCGTTTCGTCTCGTACGCTCAGGCCGTCCTGTCTCCCTGGTTGTCCAGGCCTCGACCGGATCCGGTGGTCCTCACGTGGACCGCAACCTCGCTGCAATATCTGCATCGTTTTGAGGAGGCGCTGGACCTGTTGGATCGCGCGACCGCTGCCCAACCTCAGAATGGCGAGGCCTGGCTGACGAAAGCAACTATTCTGCAGGTCCTGGGCCGCTTCCAAGCGGCGCGCCGGGCCTGTCAGCCCTTGACGTTGACCAATGGGCAATTGATCGCGTTAGGTTGCCTCACGAGCGTCAACAGTCTCACAGGGCGCCTGCGTGAGAGTTACTCTGCGCTGCGCAGCGTGTATGTCGATGACCCGCGGATTCCGCTCAACATCCGGGTCTGGATTCTCGATGAGCTCGCCGACATGGCATTGCGTGCGGGTGATCCGACGGAGGCGGAGAAATACTGGCTTGCAGTATTGCGCGCAGCACCGCGGGACGCGTACTCCAAATCCGCGTATGCAGACCTGCTGCTCCAACAGCATCGCGAAACCGAGGTTGTCCACTTGCTACGGGCGGACGAGCAGCAAGACAACCTGCTTCTTCGGCTCGCGATCGCCGGGACGCGGCTGCGCATGGTAGACGGTCGCCGTTGGAGCGCCCTGTTTGAGGCGCGCTACGAGGCAGCGCTCAGGGCCGACGATTTCACTCACGCACGCGAACACGCGCGTTTCCTGCTCGAAGTGCGTGGCGATTCCGCAGGGGCTCTGAGGCTTGCCGCTCGGAACTGGCAGATCCAGCGCGAGCCCGCGGACGTGCGCGTCTATCTGGCCGCTGCCAGAGCGGCCGGAAATCGGCCCGCTCTGCAAATCATTCAAGAGTGGATCGCGCAGACCGGCTACGAGGATCGGTCGGCCTCCGCGGACACTCTGCCGTGAGCCGCCTCGGACGCGTACTGGCAGCGATCCTCCTGTCCTGCACAGGTACGGCTGGCGTACAGGCCCACAAGCCGAGTGACAGCTATTTGACCGTGAGTCAGGCACTCCCCGGTACGGTGCTGGATGGCCAGTGGGATATTGCACTACGTGACCTGGAGCATGCCATCGGCCTCGATGCCAACAGCGACGGCGCGATCACCTGGGGGGAGCTGAAAGCGCGCCGGGCAGAAGTTGTCCATTATGCGTTCTCTCGCTTGTCGATCGAAGCCCTTGCCGCTGGCGAGCGGCAGTCGTGCCGACTCGACGCCCCGGCGCTACTCTTCGATGAGCACGTGGATGGGGGCTACGCCGTGCTGAAGTTCCTGGTGCGTTGTCCATTTCCACCGGCTCAGATCGTTGTGCACTACTCGCTGCTGTTCGATGTGGATCCCAACCATCACGGGCTCTTCGATGTTCGTGCCGCGGCGGCAAGTCAGGCGTCGGTATTGGCAGATCAGACCCGTACAGTGACCGTCAGCCTCGGTTCACCGGATCGCATGGGGCAGTTCCGTGCCTTCATGGACGCGGGAATCTGGCATATCTGGAAAGGATATGACCACATTCTCTTTCTACTGACGCTGCTCCTGCCGGCCGTCGTGATCTACCAGGCTGGCCACTGGCAACCCCGCGCATCCCCGAGAGAGGCGCTGTTCGACGTTCTCAAAGTCGTGACGGCCTTCACCCTCGCGCACTCTCTGACGCTCTCGTTGGCCGTGAACGGACTGGTGAATCTCCCGAGCCGTCTCGTCGAGTCGGCGATTGCCCTGACCGTCCTGCTGGGCGCACTCAACAATCTCTTCCCGATCGTCCGTGAGCGCCGCTGGATGGTGGCCTTCGGGTTTGGCCTGATTCATGGCCTGGGATTCGCCTCGGTACTGAGCGATCTCGGCCTGAGGGGGTGGAATCTCGCCGTGGCGCTGATTGGATTCAACACTGGCGTCGAGGTTGGGCAACTGACGATCGTGTCGATCTTGATCCCCCTGGCGTACAGCCTGCGCGGGACGCGCTTCTACCGTCGAGCCCTCATGCCCACGGGAGCCGCCACCATCGGTGGCATCGCTGCCTATTGGCTCGCGATGAGAGCGACGGGTCTGGCTCTGCAGTGACGGCGCAAAGAGGGTCCTCGGGAGGTCGCCAGCTCCTGCTACTCCCCCGCGTGCAGCGATTGTTTACGCACCTGCACGTCGTGCGAGAGCGTCGTAATCGAATGGCCCTCGATCTTGTACCGGGTTTTGTAGCGAAACTCGCCGGTCTCGTCGACAGTCATGTAGCTTCCGGTGGCATCGATGAGGATTTCCCCACCGTCTTGGGTGACTCTGATGCGGTCCCAGGTCTGTTGATTCGATGCCGTGTCAGGAGTCAACTGACATAGTTTTTTGAGCGTGCCCGGACGTTGGATGTCGACATACTCGTTCCGATCTGTCGCAGCCCCGGACATCTGCGGCACCGATTTGAACCAGGCACCGACCAGCTGCAGCTGTGCGTCGGAGCATTGCGGGCCCACTTTCAGTGCAGTGGTCAGAACGCAATCCAGTTTCCAGTTGTCTTCCATTGCTCCGCAACCGGCGCTGTTCTGTAGAGCGTACATCGCCAGGATCGCTCTCAATCCTTCCGTCAGCGGTGGAGATAGTTTCTCCAGTCGCACGACCGGCTGGAATTTCGCATCCAACAGAAAAACCGTCACCGGTTCGGCGGCACGAGTGGACAGAGAGCTGGCGAACGTCATGACGAAAACCAGTGCACAGCCGATCATACGCGAGCCGATCGATCGGGTCCGTTTCTGATGCTCCATGTACAGCCTTTGCAGAAGAGTTGTTGTGTGAGTACGACATGTTAGCATCCATCCCACAAGCTGACAAACGCATCGGGCGCTGATACCCTTCGATGAGGGGTCATCGGGATGTACGCTCCGTAAATTTCGAGCCTCGAGCGAATCAAGGGAGATTTCAATGGCCTCGGGGCAACCGACATCGATGCGCGCCGCCATCGATGAGATGAATCGAGTCCTCGATCGACCGCCTCCCGTTTGCACGGAAACTCTGAAGGATGAGGCGCACCTGACAGGTCGCTGGCTTCACGGTGCCATTCATAGCTGCACGGCGTCCATGCGCGATCACGTCGTGATGACGTATTACGGCAACCCGCAGCGGATCGAGTGGCGAGACGGACGCCGGCGGCGGCAATCGTTTACCCGGCCTGGCGCGATTATCTCATCCCGAGCGGTCACGAGGCCCGGTAGGATATCAGTGGTTCCCTCGAGGTCTCGCATGTCTATCTCCCCCACACTCGTCTTCTGGCGTGCGCCGAGACGGTTTATGGAAAAAGTGGGATCGAGCTGCTGGACCGCGTGGGATGCAACGATGCCACAGCCAGTCAACTCCTCGAGCTGCTGGCTCGCGAGGCGACCAACGTCACCTCCCTCTCCCGGTTGATCATCGAACAGACCATCGATGTTTTGTGTCTTCACCTGCTCCGCGAGCATTCCTCGAGCGCCTGCGTGGCCCCAGAGGCTCCACGCCGGGGACTGGCTGAATGGCAGGTGAGGAAAATTCACGCCTACTTGAAAGAAAACCTCGACCGGGACGTTGGCTTGGATGAGCTGGCCGCGCTCCTGGGGCTCAGCCGATTCTATTTCTGCACGGCTTTCCGCAAAGCCACTGGTCTCACACCCCACCGATTCTTCGTCTCGCTTCGGATCGCTCAGGCTCGCGAGCTGCTGCGAGACATCAGAATGCCGATCACGCAGATCGCCGCTTCCGTCGGGTATCAGACCCCATCAGCCTTCGCAACAGCCTTTCGTGCGATCGAGGGTACCAGCCCATCCGAGTTCCGCCGGCGGCTGTAATCCACTTCGTCGCAACTCCAGAAGCGACAGAGCAATTTTCGGAAAGCGCGCGACCGCGGTCGCATCTACGCTCAGTGCTGTCGTGGTGGTGCCGCCGATCAGGAGACAGACCGGTGAGACAGTGTGACGAACTCTTTGGGGATAGCGACGAATCCGAAACGCTCTCGCCGCAGCAGATCGTCGAGCGATGGAAGCCCATCCTGGAAAGCCTCGATCGATTGTTCGGGGATGCGCGCGAGGAGGCGGCCGGGACGACGCCCGTCTAAGGCATTGCGGGCCGCGGTCAGGCGCGCCGCGCTTCGATTTCGAACGCGAGCGGCCGCGGCGGCGCGCCGCCGTTACAGCTGGAAGCGGGGCATGCTGACAATGCAATGGCGAGATCCATTTCGGCCCGCAGGAGCAGCGAGTCACCGGAACGACACCGGGGTTCGGCGATCTTGAGCCGGCCGTCCGCGAGCACGTCGACATTCATGAAGAAGTTGAAAGCGGTGGGCAGAGAGTCCGGCTCGATGCCGAGCTCACGCAGTGCCGCGAGCAGGTTGTCGTGGCAGTTCGCGTGATAACCCGTCGCGCCATATTGGATGCGATACATCTCGAGACTGCAGGGCGAGTACAGAAAATCATGCCGCCCTACATCGTCCTCGATGATTGTCAGCATGGCGTTGCTGCGATCCGACCACAGCACATCTCCGGTCGATAGATAGATCTTGCCGCCGTAGTCAAATGTGCGGCCATTCGACAGGCGTTCGCGTCCGTCTCGGGAGAAGGCCATCAGATCACCGGTTTGCCCACCCTCCACATCGACGATGCGCAGGTGCTCGCCACGGGCGAGACGCAGCCCAACTCCGGCGGCCGCGGGAATCAGTTGTCGCTCAGCCATGGGTCACTCCCTTGATGGTCCGTCCCGATTCGTCCCACTCAATCTTACGCCAAAGCGGTCCTCCAGCCGTAAGACGCCAGTTGGCTCACCTGGCGTTCAGCGCCTTGACGCCCGGCACGATTAGTCACACAATGTGATACTAATCATGCTGGGCGAATTCGAATACCTGTTGATCACGACCGCGGCGGGACTGCGCGAGAACGCCTATGGCGCCTCGATTCGCGCCGAGATCGAGCGAACAACCGGACGGAAATGCTCCTTGGGCGCGCTCTATACGACGATAGATCGCCTCGAGAAGAAGGGGCTGCTCGAAACCTGGATGGGTGACGCCACGCCGACGCGGGGTGGTCGCGCGAAGCGCATGGTTCGCGTGACACCCAGCGGAGTGCGCGCGGCAAAGAGCTTCTATGAGGCGGTTATCCGCGTAAGCCGCGGCGCCTCCTGGGCGATGAGCTGAGTCGGAGCCATGTCATGACGAGGGTCGACAGGTCAATGTGGGTGATGGCGGCTCGACTCCTCGGGCGGGATGATCGCGAAGCGCTTCTCGGTGATCTGACGGAAACAGGTGCAAGTGCCTGGGAGGGCGTGCTCGAGATACTGGGCCTGGTGATGCGCCGGGAAGCGGCTCTCTGGAACGACTGGCGCCCGTGGCTCGCCGCGTTTGGCGTGGCGCTGCCTGGTACCCCGCTGCTCCTGGGCGCCTCGTTCTGGGTGAGCTGCACTTATGAACGCCTCACGACCCCTGTTGTTTGTGCGGGGTGCTCGCCACCCTCGCAAGAGGGGTACCTCTTGCTGCTGTGCCACGTCCTGCTGCTGATCGCCTGGTCCTGGACTGGCGGCTTCATGGTGGGATCGGTTTCGCGACGGACGCTTTGGGTGAGCGCGGTTCTGGCGCTGTGCCCCTGTATCTCTTGTTTGGTCAGATTTGGCGAGGCCTCCCTGTCGAGGTTTTGCGTGTTGCTGTTTATTCCTCCGGCGATCCTGGGCATCCGCCAGGGACTGCGACGCATGCGAATCAAGCCCGGTTTCGCCTTTGCGCTGGCCGCGATGGTCACCGCCTTGACCCTGTGTGCCTGGATGAACAAGGGCTTAGGGATTCTCAATTGGGCGCTGATCGGGCCTGCCTGGTACATCGCCTGGTCTGGAGGCAAGACATGGCTGAGGAGCTCAGGTTAGTCGTCAATGGCGCCGAGAAAAGTGTGTCCGCCACGCCGGAGACGCCGTTACTGTTCGTGCTGCGCAATGAGCTGAAGTTGACCAGCCCACGCCTGGGTTGTGGGATGGCTCAATGCGGAGCATGCGCGGTGCTCGTCGATGGATCAGAGATCCGCGCGTGCATCACTCCGGTCTCGTTCGCGGTGGGTAAGCAGGTGACCACCGTCGAAGGGCTGCCCGCGTTATGGGCCGCCAAGAAACGGTTGAGCGCGGCGGAGGCGGTGCGCGAGCTGCACCCAGTCCAACAAGCGTGGATCGATGAGCAGGTGCCGCAGTGTGGTTATTGTCAGAGCGGGATGATGATCGCCGCGGTGCAGTTGCTCGATCACAACCCGAATC
>Ga0070741_10003589_pt1 | contig 38116 bp, 39 predicted proteins | sample Coa_R1_4_FD_66440 | JGI IMG/M metagenome (GOLD analysis project Ga0070741, IMG submission 66440) | Surface soil microbial communities from Centralia Pennsylvania, which are recovering from an underground coalmine fire - Coalmine... | ecosystem: Environmental > Terrestrial > Soil > Unclassified ... | reverse complement strand
GACGGTATAGCTTCCCTCACGGTAAAAGCTTAATGTGGTCGTACTACCAGGCTCGACGGGAGTCGACCTGACGCCCATATGCCTTGTATGGCAACCACTAGTGCCAGCAACCGTAACTACCTGTTCCTGAGAAGTCAGGTTACGTACAACCAGGGTATTGCCTTCTGGTACTGCGACCACGGAAGACTGATTGAACGCTGTGCCTTGATCTCCCGGAACAATGGCAAGTTCCGTTCCCTGTGTCATGTCACTGCTCGATGTTGTAACTACTAGCTGATAGGTTCTCGTTGATTGTACGGTGCTCGCTCCTGCTGTTGGCGAATTTGCCATGACAAGCGCGCCTGCGAGAACAAAGAATGCCAGAATGGCAGCCCCCGCAAGTGTGCCTATCGATAAACCGAAGCGTCTTTCCATTGCTTCCTCCTCATACCGTCTTTTTTTCTCCAAACCCCATATACGTTCAGAAACCCCAAAGGGGGCACGGCGCCGCTATCGCTTCGCGCTCATCTGAACGCAAGGAAATCTAAAATGGATTCGGCGTTTTGCGACTCCACTAATGAAGTCGGATGGGATTGCGATTTGTGACATAATAATCAGACATCTACCATTTTTTCTCAAAAATGATAGGATGAAATTATGGACAGAAGAGAATCACCTCATACTTCTAATTATACTACCCGGATAGCGCTTGAGAAACGCCGCGCTGTAGCACAGAAAGTTGCCAATACACTCGACAATTATCCAGCCATTTCAGCCGTACTGGCGTGCGGCTCGGTAGCCCTGGGATATGTGGACGAACGCTCGGATGTTGATATGTACGTCATCTGCCGTTCTGCGGTCCCGCCGCTCGCAGAGCTGCTCAACAGGCACTCACAGATAGGGTCCGACTGGAGGATGAACCAAGGATCTGCTACCAATCCAATCTTCGGTGATATATGGATAGAAGGGCTCGTCGATAGTATTTCTGTCACATTGCACTACCAGACCGTCCCCTGGATGGCAGAAGTGATCCAGGGGGTACTTGAGAATGGCGCAATCACTACGGAGAAAGTTCCTTTCCGCCCTTATACGCTGCTCGGGTTATTGCAACGGGCCTGGATCTTGCGGGATTATGATCGGACGGTAGCTCACTGGCGCGCGCAGATGCGCAACTATCCACGCCAACTGAAACTGAACCTATTTGATCATTTTGTGCCTATCCTGATTGAAAACACCGAAGACCTCGTAGCAACCGCAGAGCGTAAGTTGGGACCAATCGGTATCTTATTTCACCTCTTCATGGCCACTGATGGGCTCAACAGCCTCTTATTCGCACTCAATGAAACCTACGATCCAGCAGATCGTCGAGCGTGGAAAGTGATTCTGCCTACGCTGCCCCTTTTGCCACATAAGTATATAGCCCGACTGACGGGCATATTAGAGGGACCATTTGACGAGGTGAACGCCATATACAAAACTCACCAGTTTCAGCAACTGGCCAACGAAGTAGTACAGATGATACGGGACGCTCAGCGAATGGAGACATGAAACACTGCTATCCTGTCTCTCATGAGCGAAAGGCAGGATAGTAGGGCATGAAAGCAGCTTCAGGCCAGAGATCGCGGAGTTTTGTGGCTATAGCCTGCACGGTTGCGCCTATGGCTTCAAGGTGCCTGAACTCTTCGGTTGCCTGCATCAGAAGTTCCGAGCGCATCAGAAGCCGTTGTCGTACCGTCGTGCCCTCTACCATGAAGTCTTTCTGCAACAGCTTTGAAAGAGGGAATGATTGGTATAGATCAAGCATCCAGAAGGCACACGCCTCCACAACGGCACGATAGAAGAGGGTATCATCCGCTGCCGCTGGACAACCCTTGATCAGTTCGGCCCGGTAGGCCGCTTCCATGCGCAGCGGGATACGCTCAGGCATACGGAACACACACGAGCAGGTAGGGAAATGTATTCTACCATAAACACCTCCCACGAGCGCATGACCAAGCATACCTCCTTCAAAGTCTATGAGCCGCACTTTATCATCGATGTACAAGCAGTTACCAGGGCAAGAATCTCTTTGGAAAAACGTCAGAAACGGCCCCGGATTTTGCATCGATGCCTTGAGAACTGCAAGTTCGGCGTCAACCCCAGGCGCGGGCGTAATACCGACCGTCTCTGCGACCTGATAGAGAACAGAAGCAAACCATTCATAGGTGAACTCGTCGGTACCTATCGAGATAGCCCCGAGAGGGTCGCGAATACGCGTGAACTCAGTATATAGACCTGCCATTAGTGCGTGTAGGCGACCGTGTGTGGCAGCGAATGTGACGAGAAGGATTTCGGCTGCGGCAGGATCATCGGCTAATAGATAATGATCCATACGCTTAGCATCTCCCAGGTCTTCCATAACAAGCACGCCTATTGTGCGGTCGCCGCCATAAAAGCGCGGGCTAAATGGCAGGCCGGTAGCCTCATCGATGAGATGGCTCAAGAACTGCAAGCTGGCCCATTCGTTGAAAAAGGTCCAGGCGATAAGGCCGGGTTTATTAGGATCGTATACGGCATCAGCGGTAGAATGAGCCTGTTTGACAATCACACTGGTGGGTGTACCGCTTGGGCCGTCCAGCACAGAGAAGCGGTACACCTTTGAGCGGTTGCTCCCCCTGAGATTATGCCCTTCTCCAAGGCGCACGGGACCACCGAATTGTTGCTCCAGAAGACCTTTGGCAGTGCTTACGGTCTCCCTGGAGGGTTGCGATTTTGATGGTTCCACTAAAAACTCCTATCGTTGGTTATCCAGAATACGCCGGACGAAGCCTAACATAATAAAATCAGGATTATATTCTCCAGTAGAGACCATTCTCACGCTTCATCAGCCCTTCTTTGCTGCTGATTAATTCGCGGCGCAAGGAGGCTGTGTCTGGATGGTGGCGCTGGAGGATTTCGTTGACCTCGGTCTCTTTGTAGAGCACACCCGGCTCAAACTGATACGCTAGCCACTTGAGAATAACCGAGCGCTTCTTACGGCTGGCCGGTATCTCCTTGAGACGCATACCATCAAAGAAATCGCTGAGCACCTTGCGTTCCCAGGCATCACCTTCCACATCGTCCACCAGAGAGGCCATTTTTTCGGGCGTGAGCAGTTGCTTATTCGCCGCACGTAACCCTTCGGCATTGAGCCAGTAATAATGCGTATTACCATCCGAACGCATACCTACCAGGTTCAATTCTTTCAACCTGGCGAGATGGTGCGATACGGTCGGTGCCCTCAACTGGAGGAGCGCGGCCAGTTCCTCGACACTTCGCTCGCCATTCGCCAGGATACCCAGCATCTTGAGTCGGTTCTCATCAGCCAGGACCTTGAAAAATTGGAGCAGCGTTTGAAATTCTTCTTGTGACATAGACGCCTTCTTAATAGATTTCTATCTAATTAGAAATGTATCAAAACAATGAAAGCATGTCAACACCTGTCAAATGCAATCCATATAGCGCTTATGGTTTACCCACTTCTAAGAACCTGGTCGTCTCTAAGTTGTCCGGGTTGGGAAATTTTTTAGCAAGATGGAAAGCAGGAGAACAGGTATGTCGAACGAAGATATGCGGTATGAGAATGATCAGATGAACACCTCTGGTCAGGAACAGCAAGACATCAACGCAGCGAGAAATCAACCGGGGCAGTTCCCTGATCAGTTTGCGCAGAATACGCCGGATGCTCAGCAATATGCAGGGCAGCCACAGAATGTCCCGCCAGCACAGCAAGGCACGGACAATCCTCTGATGGACCCGGCACGCCAATGGGCCGGAGAGCAGGTAAACCAGGCTATTGACCAGTACGCGAACAGGCTCCCCGGTGGCGAGCAATATAAGGACGAGGCCAAGCAGATGGCACAAAAAGGCCTCGATACGTTGGAGCAACAGGCCGAGCAACATCAAGGAGACATCGTGGAAAAATTGAAAAATGCGCTGGGCGGGCTCTTTGGCGGAGGCGGGCAGAAGCAACAATAGGAGAATTGTGATCGGATAAAGGGTACTACTGTGTGTGCTACTTTTTGTCACATAGTAGTATCCTTTATCTGATTCAAGAATGAGGAGTTGAGTATGGAGAGTAATGCATATCATTTTATCACACGTTGGCGTGTAGAAGGCATAATAAAAGAAGTCAGTGACATATTAGGCGATGCGTCCGATCTGGTACGCTGGTGGCCTTCAGTCTATCTAGATGTGAAAGTGTTGGAGCCAGGCGATGAACGTGGATTAGGCAAAGTAGTCAGCCTGTACACGAAGGGCTGGCTGCCTTACACATTGCGCTGGTCCTTTCGCGTCACTGATGTACGCAATGATGGTTTCATGCTGGAAGCGTGGGGCGACTTCGACGGGCGTGGCATCTGGACATTTGAACAGGACGGGTCGTGGGTCAACATCACGTATGATTGGAAGATTAACGCTGAAAAACCGTTACTACGCAACTTCTCATTTCTGATCAAGCCGATCTTCTCTGCTAATCACCATTGGGCAATGGCAAAGGGTGAAGAGAGCTTGCGAATTGAATTGGCGCGCCGCCACGCCGTAACAACAGAGGAACGCGCGCTCATTCCGGTACCTCCTCAACCAACAACGAGTTCTCCAGTTCCGCTTCTCCTGGGAACAGTTGCCACCATCGCAATAGTAGGAGGACTCTTCTATATGATGCTAAAATTCCTATTTGCAAAAGAATAAGCCTTTACAAATATTACAAATATAAGGAAAAAGAGGGAATACGCTCGCAAGTGAGAGAAGGTGGAGTATTCCCTCTTTTTCTTATGTTAAGGACTCTAATGTTCCGCCTATAACAATAGTGTGGCCGCTCGGCAGGGTAGCATCTGTCTCTACCATAACTTGCTCCTGATCATGTTTATTATGCGTCCACCGGCTTAATAAGCACTTCGCGCCCCTGCAAGGCCGAGGCATAACAGGCATCGATGATGCGGGCACGGCGTAATCCTTCGCTGCCGTTATGCAGCGACCAATTGCCACTGCTGATCGTGTTGATGAACTCGCGAACAACAGCCCGATGAAACTCGCCAGGATGGGTTTTGGGACGAATTTCGGCCGGGGCACCGGCAATATCTGTATAGATGCGCAACGTATCCTGCCAACCATAATTGACCACGCGAATTTCCGCGCCGCTCTCGGTACCATACAGCGTCAGGCCATAGTCATCTTGCGCGCTGCTGTGCGTGGCCCAGCTGGTTTCAAACAAAAGTGTAGCACCATTTGCCAAGCGTAGAAAGGCGGTTGCCAGATCCTCAACTTCGAAGCTGCTGCCGGTACCGCTTTTGTTGGCATGGAGATCGATACCGATGCCGCGCTTACCAAGCTCGTTATAGGTTGAGGCGCTAACCGAGACAACTTCTGGTTCCCCAAGCAAGTACAGGGCCATGTCGAGCACGTGAACGCCCAGATCGATCAAGGGACCACCTCCCGCCATTTCTTTGCTGACAAACCAGGTACCCGCACCAGGGATACCGCGGCGACGCATCCAGTATGCTTTCGCATAGTAAATGTGGCCCATTTTTCCTTCATCAATGTAGCGTTTCACGATCTCGATATCGCCACGCGTGCGATGATTGAAGACAACTTGCAGGACGCGATTGGCCTTTTTTGCTGCCTGCACAATTGCTTCCGCCTCGTCGCCAGTGCGCGCCAATGGTTTTTCGCACAACACATGCAATCCACGCTCAAGTGCGGCAACCGCAACAGGCGCGTGCAGATAATTAGGAACGGCAATACTTACGGCATCGAGATCATCGCGAGCCAGCAAATCTTCGGAGTGACGATACAGGTGCGGCACGTCGTAGGTGCTGCCCAGGTATGCGCGTTTGTCGTCTTCCAGTCCGGCCAGTGCGATTACCTGTACATTTGGCAATTGCTTATACGCTTTGAGATGGGTTTCGCCTCCCCAACCTACCCCGATGATACCCACACGAATAGGACCAGTACGCAGATCATCAGTCATGGCGAAAGAGTGCTCCTTTTAAAATCCCCGCCTGCGGCGGGGTTCATGGGAAGATAATTTCCTGCAAAAACTGCCTGCGGCAGTTTTTGCAGGAAATTATCTTCCCACCACTCAACCTCCCACTTCACATAAAGAAGGTTGATGGTATCTATCATAAAAGGCTTCCCAAGCTTTTACAAGGGATTGGATAGCCATAAAGAGATTGTACGGTATGGACAACGCTGACCGCGCCAGCCTCGTGTAATAGACAAAGAGGATCGTATGGTACAATCAAGCCAGGATGTAGATGCCTGCCCTAACGATTGAGAGATTTCGTCATGAAGTACCAGGTGATGTATCGCCTCACACATCCTGAATATCTGCCGACCACATCCATACAGGTTGTAGATGCGTATACGCATCAGGAACTTGTCGGCGCTTTGGCAAAAATGAAGGCTAAATGGGAAACTCAGGGCTATCATGTTCGTATTATGAGAGTTATGGGTAAGCAAACGAAGAAGGGCAGAAATTGAGTAGAAGCCAGCAGGCAAACATGTGAGCGAATATGCTCTAACACAGAGTCAGGAGGCATTTTGATGAAACTCCCTATCGGACGTTGTATTCTTTGCGGGCAGCAGACGAGTGGACGCTGCGCATATTGTAGTCAGCCGATTTGTTCGCACTGCCACGTCGTACACAATCGAAAATCTTATTGCCGTCCGCTGCACCGCGACAAGGATGCAGGTATCGGGCATCTGCTGCGTAAATTGGATCGCTCGTTGCGGCAATACGCTTCGTAGCTTTTTTGTAAAGAATGGCACCCTAGTTAGGAGAGCAGTGTGTCCAATTTCAGGGTGATGACGTTCAATGTGCGCGGGGCGAACCGCGAGGATGGCGTCAATATCTGGCCGCAACGTGCCGGATTGAATGTTGAGACGATTCGGCGCTATGATCCTGACGTGATCGGCTTCCAGGAGTTCCAGCCTGGCAACCTCGCTACTTACCAGGAGCAGTTACCAGAGTATCAGTATGTGTTTGGGCCGCGAGGAGGCTACGAGGAGCCGTGCGATTACAATGCAATTGCCTGGAAGCCGGGACGATTGATACAGGTTGTTTCAGGAGGATTCTGGCTGAGTAAGACGCCAGAGGTCGTTTCTTTTGGTTGGGATGCGGCCTGTATCAGGGAAGTACACTGGATGCGCTTCAAGCTTGCAGATACTGAAAGAGAATTCCTGCACGTCAATACACACCTGGATCATCGCGGCGAACAGGCGCGCCAGGAAGGTGCCCGGTTCATCCTGCACTGGTTGGCAGAGTCTCAGGATGATACGTTGCCTGTGATTGTCACGGGAGATTTTAATTGCGGACCCGACAGCCCGGCCCATCGCCTCTTTATGGAGCAGAACTTCGTAGATGTCTATCGCGCGACGGGCAATCTGGACGATGAGCAGGCAGGCACATTCCATGAATTCGGGAAGATCGACCCATCATCCTGGGAGGCACGATGTCGCATCGAATGGATTTTCTTGCGCGACCCTACAGGGCAGTTCCAGCCTAGATCGTGCACTATCATTCGCGATGCACAGCCACCACTCTACCCAAGTGACCATTATCCCGTGCTGACCGAATTTGCAGTAGAGTGATCATAAAATTTAAGGCCAACATTCAGCCACCTGGCAGGTGGCTGAATGTTGGCCTTAAATTTTATGATCTAGCTTTTCATCAAGATATGTACGGCACGTCCCAGAGCGCTCTCAGCACCCTCCTGTAGAAGCTCGCTCACACTGGGATGGGGGTAGAGGATTTCGGCCATGTCGGTCAGGGTTGCGCCCATCTCGATAGCCAGGGCAGCCTGTTCGATGATCTCGCCTGCACGCGGCCCGACTATTGTGGCTCCCAGCAGCACCCCGTTATCGGCATTGGCAACCAGCAGCGCAACACCGTTATCGACTCCCAGCGTCAGGGCGCGTCCATTGGCACCCAGCGGGAAACGGCCTGTTGTGACGCTATAGCCCTCGTGTTTCGCCTCCTGGGCGGAATAGCCAACTACAGCCAGTTCTGGCGAGGTGTGGACCACCTGGGGTATCACCAGCGGAGCAAATTGTACGCGTTGACCACAGAGCGCTTCGGCTGCAACTTTGCCCTGTTTGATTGCTACGCCTGCCAGGGCATGCTCACCCAGACAATCACCAACGGCATAGATACGCTCCGCACTGCTCTGCATCATCGTGTTGACGGCAATGCCACCGGCTTCCTTCACCTGAACGCCTGCCTCATCCAGATGTAAGCGGGCAATATTCGGCCTGAGACCAGACGAGATTACAAGGGGACGATCATCGATGTCTGCAACGTTGGCCTTTGTCTTGATCGAGATACCAAGCTTGCGTAAACCGGCCTGGACCAGGCGCAGTGCTACTGGATCAGCCGGAGGAAATATCTGCTCGCTGGGTGAATAGAGGCTGATTTTGACGCCGAGACGAGCAAAGAGCGTCGCCATTTCCAGGGCAATGTAATCCTCGCCGAAGATGCTGAGGGTCTCCGGCAACTCTGGCAGCACTAACGCCTGTTCAGGGGTAAGCACTTGCTTGCCGTCGTATGGTATATTTTCAATCGGTGTCGCACTGGCTCCAACGGCAAGGACGCAGTGCTCGAACTTGAAACGATGGGAGGTATGTTCTCCCTCGACGCGCATCTCTTGTCCATTGATAAACCAGCCCGTGCCCTTGACTACTTCGATACGATTGCCGGAGATGAGGCGCTGCACACCATCGCAGAGACGCTCGGAGACACTTTGCTTCCACGCTTGCATTCTGGGCCAATCGAAGGCTACAGCTTCGGTGTGAATACCCATAGGGGCGAGTTCTTCTGGTTGCGCCTGCTGGTAGCGCTCGCTGGCAGAAACGAGCGCTTTGAGCGGGATGCAGCCACGATTAAGGCATGTTCCCCCGATGGGACCGGGCTCTACCAGAGTCACGTGTCGCCCAAGTTGGGCTGCGCGGATGGCGCTTACATAGCCCCCTGGTCCCGCGCCGAGCACCAGCACGTCTACTGCTGTTGTAACATCGCCGACAACCATATCTCTATCTCCTTGTAGTTAGCTCGATCAAAATACAGTGGATTGTAAGCGGGGCAGCACTTCGCGTCCGAGCAATTTGAGTGAACGCAGAGAGTCTTCGTGCTGCATGCCCGCTGCGTACAGCTGGCACATAATTTCGTCAAAGCCCATCTCTTGTTGCCATGTTACGAGTTGTTCAACTATCTGATCAGGTGTACCGATGACCATGTTCAAGCGCCTGGATAAATCGGCGTACTCCTGGCTATCTGTACGACCATCCCAGTCAACTTCACAGTCGTATTTTGCGTAACGGCCAAAGGTGATACGTGTCTGCTCTCTGGCCTCTTGCTCGGTTTCGGCAACATATACGAAGCGCAATTGTGAGACAAAGCCGACTTTGCCAGCCAACGCCTCACGGTAACGGGTTATCAAGTACTTATGCTTCTCTGCAGAACCAGGACGAGGGATGAGCAGTCCATAGCCAGCTTTACCCGCAATCTCTGGCGTTGTGCCGCTAGCAGCGAGCCAGATCAATTTCTGCGCCGACTGGAGCGGACGCGGGTTCATCTCAATAGCCTTATAGCGATAGTAGTCGCCTGCAAAATCTATGTAACCGTTGTCGAATGCCTGGCGCAGAATCTCGACGATCTCAAGAGTGCGAGGGCCTTTTTCAACAAGCGGAATGGCAAATCGGCTGAATTCTAGCGCTTTTTTGGCACTTCCAGAGCCAATGCCCAGACGCGCCCGTCCCCCCGACACGATATCTAGCAAGGCTGCATCCTCAGCAAGACGCAATGGATGGTAATAAGGAGCCTCAACAACAGCTGTACCCAGACCAATATGTCGTGTCAGTCCACTGAGCCGAGCCAGGTAGAGCAATGGAGCAGGCATACGACCATAGATCTCAAAATGATGCTCGGCCAACCAGATCGCATCAAAACCGAGTTGGTCGGCAACCACCGCCTGGACCTCGATCTCATTATACAACTCAGGGATGGCTTTGCCAGGGAGAATGTCAACGTTGTAAAACAGCGAAAAGCGCATCGGGGCATCTCCATAAAAACAATCGGTTGACCAACTTTGTTACGATTACAAGTAACAAGTAACATATTTTCCCTATTTCCTCAAGTTATCATAGATCACCCGATTTGTTATGTTTAGAGATGAGACAACGACCAGGGACGGTTTCGTTGACATCACGCTTGGATATATGGTAAGAACACAGTATCATGTTGCAACCGTGAGGAGAGAGACATGCGTATTGTCATTCCCGACGATTACCAGGACGCTGTGCGGAGCCTCGACTGCTTTGGTAAGTTCAGCGAACATCAGGTGACAATTTATAACGATAGCGTGAAGGATATTGAGCTGCTGGCGAGCCGGTTTCGCGATGCCGAGGCGTTAGTACTCATTCGAGAGCGCACCGCGATCACTGAAGAATTGCTCGCACGACTGCCAAACCTGAAAATCATCGCTCAGACGGGTAGGGGAATTCCCCATATCGATCTAGACGCTTGCACCCGGCACGGTGTCGCGGTCGCAGTTGGTTCCGGCATGCCCTACGCCACAGCGGAACTGACGTGGGGACTTGTGCTGGCAGCAATGCGCCACATCCCGCAGGAAGTAGCTGGCATGAAGGCCGGTCGCTGGCAAAGCACTCTGGGGCTGAGCTTGCATGGTCGCACGCTGGGGATTTTCGGATATGGGAAAATCGGCAGCCTGGTAGCAAGCTATGGGCGCGCCTTCGGGATGAACGTGCTGATATGGGGCCGGGAAGGCTCGATTACTCGAGCTCGGAGCGATGGCTTTGCAACTGCCAACAGTCAAGATGCGCTGTTCAGGCAGGCCGATGTACTCAGCCTGCATATCAAACTGGTTGCAGAGACTCGCGGTATTGTTACAGCAGCTAATCTGGCGGAGATGAAACCCTCGGCGCTGCTTGTCAACACTAGCCGAGCCGGACTGATTGAACCTGGAGCACTGGCGGAGGCGCTGCGAGCTGGTCGGCCAGGATTCGCTGCCGTTGACGTGTATGAGAACGAGCCAGTAACAGATCATCCCTTGCTACACCTGGAGAATGCTATCTGTACCCCGCATCTGGGCTACGTCGAGAAGGATAGCTACGAAGACTACTTTGGAACGGCTTTCGATCAATTGCTTGCATTTGCCTCAGGAAAACCTATCGATATAATTAATCCACAAGCACTGGAACACGCTTGATCTGGTGCAGATTCATATGAATGGAGCGCACTTGAGCGAGAAAGAAATTCGAGAGGTCGGCGTGCAGGAAGGATATGCCTTCTGGGCCGCCTCGTATGATCAGGAAAAAAATGGCTTAATCTTTCTTGAAGAACAGCAGGTGAATCGCCTGCTCGCGCAGATTTCATTTACCAGAGTGCTTGATGTCGGCACTGGTACCGGCAGACATGCCTTAAAGCTTGCCGAGAAAGGTGCAAGCGTTACAGCTATTGATCAGTCCCCTGAGATGCTCGCTGTAGCTCACCAGGCTGCACAGCGTGAAGGTCTCCCGATTGATTTTCGACTTCTCTCTCTGGATGATGGTCTGCCCTTCGAGGCACAGCAGTTTGATCTGGTGATTTGTGCACTGATGTTGTGCCACGTCCCTGACCTGACTCATGCACTTGAGGAGTTTGCTGGTGTGCTGCAAAAAGGCGGGCACCTTCTCATTACCGATTTTCATCCAGTCCACACTACCTATGGGTGGAGGACAACATTTGAGCACTCTGGAGTGACCTACCGTCTGCCAACGGTAGCACGTAGCAAAGACGATTACCTGGAAGCGATTACAGCGAGTGGTTTGACGATCCTCGACGTGGCCGAGGGTCTTATCGGGGAAGTGCCAGAGAGCTACATCCCAGAGGAATTTCGGCGCACGTATGCTCACACGCCGTTTTGTTTAAGTATTCTAGCCCAGAAGTAGAGAACACAGGGGTCACGCCAAATTTTTCAATCATCTGTGCAATCGAGCTGGATTCCTCCTGCGGTGAGGGCTCACGAGAAAATCACTTTTTCAACCCCTGCCTGCGGCAGGGGTTGAAAAAGTGATTTTGTTAGACCATATCTAGCATCAATTGCTGGGGATGCTCTACCAGTTCTTTGAAGCGCGCCAGGAAGCGACCGGCAAGAGCACCATCGATCAGACGGTGATCGAACGAGAGGGCAAGCGGCATCATCATCCGAGCAACCAGGGAGCCACTACGCACGACGGCTTTTTCTTGCAGACGACCTACGGCGAGGATAGCCACCTCTGGATGGTTGATGATAGGTGTACCACTGCTGCCACCGAAGCTGCCAACGTTGTTGAGCGTAAAAGTGCTGCCGGATACTTCTGAGAGAGAGAGCGTGCGCTTCTGCGCTCCAGCTACCAGATGCTCAAGCTGCTGAGCAAGCTGTACCAGGGTCATTTGATCAGCGTTGCGTAGGACCGTCACGAGCAAGCCTTCGGGCGAATCGGTGGCAATGCCGATGTGATAGACGCGCTTGTAGATAATTTCGCGCGTCCCCTCGTCCAGGCTGGCATTGAAGACGGGGAACTCTTTGAGCAACGGGATCAACAGCTTGATCAGCAACGGCATGTAGGTCAGGCGCACACCACGTTGCTCCGCAGCAGGCTTCAAGGCCTGGCGCAAAGCAACCAGTTCGCTGCCATCTACTTCATCAAATGCGGTCGCGTGGGGGATCGTACGCCATGAGCGCTCCATGTGCTCGGCGATACGCTTACGCAAACCCATAAGAGGCTTGCGCTCCTCCTGAATTGTCGGAGAAACCGAAGGGGCAACAGGTGCGACAGAAACAGGCTCTTGCTCAATGGGCTGTACAGCCGGTGCAGCTGCTATTCCATTGGTTGAGACAACGGGTGTCGCAGGGGATGTTGGAAGAGCAGCGGGTGCGGCTTTCGCACGCTCGGCGTAGGCCAACAGATCATCCATCGTGACGCGCCCGGTTGATTGAGAAGATGGGACCTTTTCCAGGTCGATACCTAGCTCGAAAGCTCGCTTGCGCACGGCAGGTGCTGCGAGGACACGGCGTTGTGCAGTCGTCGACGGAGAAGCAGTGGATGCAGTCGGGGCAATAGCGCGAGAGGCTGTGGCGACACTCACGGCACCCTTTGCACCATTGGATGGGCTACGCGAGGTGGAGACACTGCCTGCGGGAGCCTCAAACGTGACCAGCGCGGCACCCAGTTTCGCTACCTGGCCCTCCTGCACAAGAATGTCGGCGATGCGTCCAGCCACAGGCGAAGGAATTTCGACGACGGCTTTATCTGTCTCGACTTCGACCATTGGTTGGTCCATTTTGACTACATCGCCGGGTTTGACCAGCCAGCGGCGTATCTCCGCCTCCTGCATGCCTTCACCCAGGTCGGGGAGTTTGAATTCTTGCATGATCACTCCTTATGCCACTATGACCAGTTAAGGCTCCATTACCCTTTTGATGGCATCGAGCACTTTGGGAGGCGAGGGCAGATAATAATCCTCTTGTCCGGGCGGAGGATAGGGAGCATCGTAGCCAGTGACGCGCTCTATTGGCTTGAGCAGGGAATAGAGGCAGCGTTCGTTGATGATGGCTGCGACTTCGGCTCCGACACCGCCCGCACGCGGGGCCTCGTGAACGATGATGGCACGCCCCGTTTTTTCGACCGAGGCGGCAATGGCGTCTTCGTCAAGCGGCCAGATGGTGCGCAAATCGATGACTTCTACGCTGACGTTCAGCTCTTGCTGCGCTTTTTTGGCAGCTTCCAGAGCAACGGCAACCATCGCACCATAGGCAAATACGCTTACGTCGCTGCCCTCCTGCACAGTGTGAGCCTGACCCAGCGGAATTGAGTAATGTTCTTCGGGCGTCTCCTGGCGGAAGGAGCGATACAGCTTGATGTTCTCCAGGAAGAGCACGGGATCAGGATCGGCAACAGCTGAGGCTAGCAGCCCTTTGGCGTCGTAAGGATTGGAGGGGATCACAACTTTCAGTCCGGGTGTTTGCATGAAGACGCCTTCTACACTGTCGGAATGCAGTTCTGGCGTGCGTACACCTCCACCATAAGGGGAGCGCACGACGAGAGGGCAGTTGAAGACACCTGCACTACGGAAACGCATACGTGCCGCCTGCGTGACCAGCTGGTTCATACAAACGAAGAGAAAACCAGCAAACTGGATCTCGGCCACCGGACGTAAGCCATAAACTGCCATCCCAACAGAGCTACCGATAATGCCCGATTCGGAGAGCGGTGTGTCAAAGACGCGGCGCTCGCCAAATTTTTGCTGAAGGCGCTCGGTGACACGGAAGACACCACCGTTGAGGCCGATATCTTGGCCGAACAGCACAACACTCTGGTCACGTTCCAATTCCTGGCTAAGCGCCAGATTGAGAGCTTCAATCATCGTCATCTGCATAGCGCTTACCCCTTTCTCTGCTGGTTCTGTTGAGCATAGTGCAATAGATCTTCGCGCTGCGCTTGCTGACGTGACGAGAGACTCTGTGCTGTATAGTCAAAGAAGCTATCAGGGGATGGGGTGGGCATGGCCTCGGCCTCTTCTACTGCACGATTGATCTCAGCCTCGGCCTCCTCGATAATCTGTTGATCATCGGCCTCGCTGATCTGACCGCGATTTACGAGGAAGCGCTTTACGCGTGCAATGGGGTCTTTGGCACGCCATGCTTCGACCTCGGCAGGATCGCGGTAACGTGTGGGGTCGTCGGCGGTGGTATGCGCGCCGATGCGATAGGTTACGGCCTCGACGAGCGTTGGCCCTTCGCCAGAGCGTGCACGCTCGATGGCCTGCTGCATGACATCGTAGACAGCAAGCAGATCGTTACCATCTACGAGGGCCGATGGGATACCAAAGCCCGCACCGCGAGCGGCAAAAGTGGGAGCAGCACTTTGATGCTTGCGCGGCACGCTAATAGCCCAGCCATTATTCTGCACAACCAGCACTACCGGCGCTTGAAAGACTCCCGCAAAGTTCAGCGCTTCGTTGAAATCGCCCTCAGAGGTTGCTCCATCACCACACACGCCAACGGACACCACAGGATCACCGGCAATCTTCGCAGCCATCCCCAGGCCTACCGCGTGCAACATCTGGGTACCAATCACGATCTGAATAGGCAGGCAGTGAACCTCTTTGGGATAGGCAGGGGTGAGACCGCGAAACGAATAGATAAGCGAGGAGGCAGGCACACCCTTCACCATCAGTGAAGCGATTTCGCGATAGGAGGTGGCAAGCCAATCCTGAGGCTGCATGGGAGCCGCCAGACCAACGGCGGTTGCCTCCTGTCCAACGAGCGAGCCGAAGGTGGTTGCACGTCCTTGGCGCTGTAAGGCAATGATCTTGTTCGAGAACGCCCGCCCCAGGTGCATAAAGCGATAGAGTTCAAGCACACGTTGCATACTGAGATCGGGCATTTGCCCCACCAGATTACCCTCAGCATCGAGGATCTGGTAAGCAACCATACCTGTGTCAATTTGTTGGATCGTCACAAAAGCGCTCCTTTGCATGAATAAGACCCATTGTGACCGCCTGCATAGATTATTGTAATAGGAGAACATCTGTGCAGGCGGATGCAGTCCAATGCTTATGATTTGACGGCGAAGAGCCAGGGGGCTTCTTGTTTGCGGCGAGCCTCGTAGGCGGCTATGTCGTCATTGTGCGAGAGCGTCCAGCCAATGTTATCAAGGCCCTTGAGCAACGACTCTTTTTTAAACGCATCGATATCGAAGGTAAGGACGCGTCCAGCGGGAGTTGTAACCGTTTGCGCTGCCAGGTCCACGCTTAATTTATAGCCCTCGTTGGCTGCGACCTCGGCGAAAAGTTGCCGCACTGTCGCTTCGTCGAGCGTGATGGGCAGGATACTGTTGTTGAAACAGTTGTTGTAGAAGATATCCGCGAAGCTGGGTGCGATGAGGCAGCGGAAGCCATATTCACGAATAGCCCAGGGTGCGTGCTCACGCGAGGAGCCACAACCAAAGTTGTCGCCAGCGAGCAGGATGCTTGCACCCTGATAGCGCGATTGATTCAGCACAAAATTCGGATCGGGCGAGCGCCCGTCGTCGAGATAACGCCAGTTGGCGAAGAGTACATCGGCAAACCCCGTGCGTTTGATGCTCTTGAGGAAACGAGCCGGGGTAATTTCGTCGGTATTGACATTTGCACGGTCCAGCGGCATTACCAGACCGGTCAGTGTAGTAAATGGCTCCATATATCTTTATGCTCCTTGTGAACGCTTCACTCTTTTGAACGCACAGAGATAAGCGTTAGTCCAGTATTTGTATTCACCACCCTGGACACAAATGTCTCCATTCTGTCCCACAAACACAGGTTGTATTTGCACTAACTCCCATCCACTGCGCCCCAGATCGTCGAGGTGGGGGATAATGGCTTGAATAGCATATCTAGGCACCGCTCCTGGGGGATAGAATTGCTGGACAAACGGCATAGCACGTTGAGGATCAGCCTCTATCACCTCTATGTAATGCTCCCATTGCACAGTCATCTCATCCATAAGATCTCCTGTTACATCTCTCGTATATCTACTATCTCATCCATAAGATCTCCTGTTACATCTCTCGTATATCTACAAAGTGCCCGGCACATGCGGCGGCGGCGGCCATAGCAGGACTGACAAGGTGGGTACGCCCACCGCGCCCCTGGCGACCCTCAAAGTTACGGTTGCTGGTAGAAGCGCAGCGCTCGCCTTCGTTGAGGCGGTCCCCATTCATAGCAATACACATGCTACAGCCAGCTTCGCGCCACTCAAAACCTGCCTCGCGGAAGATATCGGCCAGACCCTCTTCCTCGGCGATACGGCGCACCTGCATTGAGCCGGGCACAACCAGCGCCTGCACATGAGGAGCGACATGCTTGCCTTTGACATATTGCGCGGCCATACGCAGATCTTCCAGACGCGAATTGGTGCAGGAACCAATAAAGACTTTATCGAGCTTGATATCTTCGATCTTCTGACCGGGCTTCAGACCCATGTATTTCAAGGCGCGCTCGTAGCTCTCGCGCTTCACAGGATCTTTCTCTTCAGCCGGATCGGGTACGCTGCCGGTCACAGCGGTGACCATACCGGGATTGGTGCCCCATGTCACCTGCGGACCTAAGCCATCGATATTGACCTCATAGACGGTATCGAATTTCGCATCGGGATCGCTGGCAAGCTGCTTCCAGGCAGCAACGGCCTGATCGAACTGTTCGCCCTTTGGAGCATAGGGGCGACCCTTGATATACGCGAAGGTGGTTTCATCGGGAGCAACCATACCGGCACGCGCTCCAGCTTCGATGGCCATGTTGCAGAGGGTCATGCGCCCCTCCATTGAGAGGTTACGCACGGCAGAACCGCTGAACTCGATGACATGACCCGTGCCAACACCTGTACCCAGTTTACCGATCACCGCCAGAGCTATATCTTTCGCGGTAACGCCAGGACCAGGCTTGCCCTCGATGCGGATATTCATGGTTTTGGGCTTCGTTTGCAAGATACATTGAGTTGCAAGAACATGCTCGACCTCGCTGGTGCCGATACCGATAGCAAATACGCCGAGCGCACCATGTGTGGAGGTATGCGAGTCACCACAAACCATCGTCATACCGGGCAGCGTGATGCCCAGCTCTGGTCCAATGACGTGCACAATGCCCTGGCGCTGATCACTCATGTCGAAGAGGGTCAGGCCAAAGTCGCGTGCATTCTGTTCCATAGTCGTAATGCACAGGCTGCTCTGCTGATCCACGACATCAAGCATGCGCCGACCATTGACGGTGGGAACGTTATGATCGAGCACAGCGATGGTGGCATCAGGACGGCGGACTGAGCGCCCGGTAGCACGTAGACCAGCAAAAGCCTGCGGTGAGGTCACTTCGTGTACCAGGTGGCGGTCAATGTAGAGGACCGTTGATTCTCCAGGAACGTCTCGCACAACATGAGCGTCCCAAATTTTCTCAAACATTGTTTTTGGCATATTACCTACTCCGTAGCAAAAATGATGACATCAGGCGTATATGTGAAAGTAGCACATATGCGTTACTATATATAATAACCCATCGCACCAGAAAGTGTGCTAAAGCGATTTCATGCCCAGTTGTCGCAACATTGCCAGCGAATCCTGACTACTCCACAATTCCACAATCTTCCCATCAGCGATACGCACAAAGTCCATACCTGTCCACGAGATTTTCTTGTCTGTGGGAGCAATACTGCCAAACTGCCCCTGCTGGGTTCCACTCAGTGTAAAGCGGAAGGCAACAGTATCTCCTTCGCAGATGATATCTTCAATCGTGACATGAGCATCAGGGAAAGCCAGACGAAACTGCGTAACCATACGCTTCACATCTTCGGGACCCGGCTTCGCTTCCGGATGCGTGTAATCCACAAAATGCGCCGCGAGAACTCCATCAGCAATAGCCAGATCGCCCGTATTATAGAGTTCTACATATCTGGCAACGAGGGATTTATTTGCATCAATCGCCATAACATGTTTTCCTGATTATCTGCGTTCTCTCAGAGGTTTCTTAGTGAAAGTCTATCATGTTCACAAAGACACAGCAAGGTTGAGTGGTTATAGCGATTGTGACAGTTGATCTCTCGCACCCTGGCGTCCTTTCTGCCATCAACAGGCAAGTTCATGTGGAAGGCATCACCATTCACCTGAAGCAGGCAGAAATTCTAAGGGTTGAGATAAGGTTTTTTTGATAGGACAGTTCATGACTTTTTTCAAGACGATCTGCTTCGCTTTTTCGTCAAGAGTTCCTGCTATATCAATATGATAGTGAAAAACGGTTCCTTCGTCTCTTCTCTCCAATTCTACTTTCACAGTAACTCCTTCATAAGGAATCTTCAGGGAATCTAAGATCATTCTGGCGGTAATAGTTAAACAAGAAGCATATGCGGCTTCAAGAAGATCATGGGGTCGAAAGTGGTTTCCATTTCCTCCTTTTTCTTCGGTGACATCCGAATAGATGTGCTCTCTCCCATTAGAAATTTCCGTCAGATATCTTTCATGTCTGCTTCTTGAGATCACCATCTGTCTTCACCTCTCACAAGAAAACTGATCAAGACTGTTCGACTCGATCAGTATACAAGGTAAGCAATGATACGTCTAATGCTTTTTTCTTTCACCAGTGATGCGAGAAAAGCATCATCTTCCATATGTCTATTGAAGGAAGAACGCCCGATGATGAATCAATGTCTAACGTGTGAGAACAAATATACCTTTGTACGTAGTATTAAGTAGATATATGAGGAAGGCGGGATGTACGCAAGCAGATCTTCCCCAACGAGCGACTTGTAGCGTGCATTTAATTTCCGTGCAACCTTTCCCCATAAGGCTTGCACGCGCACCCCATAGCGTCTCGCTGTGCATTTTGCATATGCGTGGTAGGGGCGAACGAGCTGGCACCCCGTTCGCCCTTTACTTTTAAACGTAACTTCTACTATTCTTTTCTCGCATACTGATTATATTCATGTGCGGCAGGTTCACCTAAGCCGGTCAAGAACGTGGCTATTTTTGACCGACTGGCTCGACCGCTGGCCTTTTGCGTTTCACCGGAGCGCGGGAGGAAGCGATTGACCAGGCCAAAGATCTCGGTGGTCAGTCCGGGGAGGAGACCATGAAAGCGGCTCGCCAGTTGGGCCTGGATGGTAAGAATGGTTTCGGTGTCACCTCTACGTACCGCTTGCACGATCTGGCGAGCGGCATCAGCGGCACTCATTGAGGTCATGGGCAACGTCGCCAGCAATCCGAACAAGGTATATTCTACCTGGCGCTTGCCTTTGACGAACGCATTTATGTGTGACCCTGTGCGCATTAATCCGGGAACGACGGTGATGATGTGAATGTCATCTTTTGCCAGTTCAGCATGTAACCCCTCAGAGAAGCCAACACTGGCGAATTTGGCGCAGGAGTAAGGTAACAGATGCGGAACGCTGACCTTCCCTCCAATGGAAGTGATGTTCACGATATGCCCGCTCTTGCGCGCTCGCATATGTGGCAAGACCGCCAGAGTAGTATATACAGATCCCCAGAACATGATGTTCATCGCGTCTTGATAATCTGATAACGTCATGGTTTGCTGTGGCCCAACAGTGATAATGCCAGCATTATTAACCAGGATATCGATCTGCCCGAAGTGATCAATTGTCTGGCGAACCATGTTTTGTACCTGTTCCTGATTGCTGACATCACAGGGAATTGCCAGCACCTCGGTTCCCAGCGCGGCCAGTTGTTGACGAGCATTCTCCAGAGGCTCCGTTTGACGAGCACAAATTACCAGATGTGCACCTCGTTGCGCAAACTCGCGCGCCAGGGCAAGTCCTAATCCACGTGAACTGCCTGTAATTAATGCTACCTGCCCCTCAAGATTGAGCATGCGTTGTCGTTTTCTATATTCTTTGATCAGCAATCCAAGGCCAATGGCCGCACCTATCAAAGCTAGACGATTACCCATATAGTTCTCCTCTCCTGTCACTTGCCAGCAGGCCACGTCATATCATCTACGCAGCAGGTTTGTGTTTCTCTCTCAATCCATTCTCATGAAGCACGTCTTAGAGGAGGGAGACGTGACAATCACATGTCCTGGAGTTTATCCGAAAACCGGGGCCAGCGCTCCAATTCGCTCGATCGCGATGTAACAGCAAGCGGGACCCGGCCTGGGGGGCAGGGAATGTCGCTACGGGGAGTGGCGAAAATCAGTCACTTTTCTTTATAGAGAAACGTGCTATGCCTTGGATATATTGCAGATGACAAGAGAAAGCTAGTTAGAGCGAAGGAGATAGTCATGAAAGCGGTTTGCTGGTATGGGATTCATGATGTGCGAGTCGAGCGTGTTCCTGATCCGACCATCATCAATCCCCACGACGCAATTATTGAAGTCACGTCAACAGCCATTTGCGGCTCCGACCTTCACCTGTATGATGGCTATATTCCGACAATGGAGAAGGGTGATGTCCTCGGGCATGAGTTCATGGGAATAGTTGTAGAGGTAGGGAAAGATGTAAAAAATTTGCGTAAGGGTGATCGCGTTGTCGTACCATTTCCTATCTCATGCGGCAATTGCTCATTTTGTAAAGAGGAGTTGTGGTCACTGTGCGATAACTCGAATCCCAATGCCTGGATGGCGGAAAAGATGTACGGTTTTTCGGCTGCGGGTCTCTTCGGCTACTCACATCTCTACGGCGGCTATGCAGGAGGTCAGGCAGAATATGTACGTGTGCCTTTTGCCGATGTTGGTCCGATCAAAGTACCTGAGAACTTGACCGACGAGCAAGTGCTATTTCTCTCGGACATCTTCCCTACAGGATACATGGCGGCAGAGAACTGTCAGATTAAGCCGGGTCAGGTTATCGCCGTGTGGGGATGTGGTCCTGTCGGTCAATTTGCGATCAAGAGCGCATACTTGCTGGGAGCTGAACGCGTTATTGCTATCGATAGTGTTCCCGAGCGACTACGTATGGCCCAGGAACAGGGACATGCAGAAATCCTCAATTACGAGGAAGACAAGGATGTTGTCGAAGCACTTAAAGATATGACTGGAGGACGTGGCCCCGATGCCTGCATTGACGCTGTAGGACTGGAGGCACATGGTACAGGCATCATGAGTGCCTATGATACAATAAAGCAAAAGACTCGCATGGGTACAGATCGCCCTACAGCGCTACGTGTCGCTATTCAAGCCTGCCGTAAAGGCGGCATCGTCTCCACCCCTGGCGTGTATGGTGGACTGCTCGACAAATTTCCGTATGGAACCGCTTTTGCTAAGGGCTTAACGTTCAAGATGGGTCAGACACATGTTCAGAAGTACTTGCGCCCGTTGCTTGAGCGAATCGAACGAGATGAGATCGATCCCTCCTTCGTGATTACACACCGGTTGAGTCTGGAAGAAGCACCACACGCCTACGACATTTTCAAACATAAGGAAGATAGCTGTATCAAGGTTGTGTTGAAGCCCAGGAGCACGAGTCCTGAGAGGAGATAAGATTATGTCAATGGTTTCGCCACAAACAAAAATGGAGACGACCTCCATCAGCACCAATACACAGGATGGCAAGCAGAAGTGGAATGCCATTAATGTTGGTCAGACAGAACGGTGGCTATCTGGTCTCGGTGGGGGTATGCTGGCAGCTTACGGGTTGTTGGCGCGTCGTGATTGGTTAGGCTTCATCCTTGCAGCAGTCGGAGGAGGTCTGATCTATCGCGGAGCAAGCGAGCATTGCTATGTCTATCAGGGACTCGGTAGAAATACCGCTGAAAAAGATCGTCAGAGGGCAACCAGTGTTCCTCACAACCAGGGTAGCAAAGTCGAAAAGGTGGTAACGATTGATAGGCCAGCCGCCGAACTTTACGCATTCTGGCGCAACTTTGAGAACCTGCCACGCTTCATGGAACATCTCAAAGCGGTAACGGTCAAGGATGCGGCTCATTCGCACTGGGTAGCGAAGGCTCCGGCAGGCAAAGAGGTCGCATGGGACGCGGAAATTATCAATGAAAGAGAGAATGAACTAATTGCATGGCGTTCTCTGCCAGGATCGCAAATTGGTAACGCAGGTTCCGTACACTTTACACCTGCTCCCGGTGGACGCGGTACTGAGGTCAGAGTGGTACTTTCATATGACCCACCGGCAGGCCGCCCTGGTACATTGATAGCCAAACTTTTTGGCGAGGAGCCAGAGCAACAAGTTCGCGAAGACTTGCGACACTTTAAGGAGATCATGGAAACGGGCGAAATTCCTACAACCCAGGGGCAGCCAGCGAGCCACTAAGTTTCCGCATATAGGGAGTACTCATGGAAAACAGCTTCTTTCACAACCGGCTTCAGCCGATTGTGAAAGAAGCTGTTTTCCGTTTATTCTACGATAGCGGGACTCATCGCCGTCTGGGCAATGTAGCGCAAATCCATTTCCTCAAGCACGCGCTTTTTGCCGAGCAGGAGTTTTGCCATGTCAAACGCGTGGTTCAACTGCTCTTTCTCCAGCTGATAGCCCAATTCACGCATCTGGGCATCAAGCGCGGCACGTCCCGAGAGTTTGCCCACGTACATGCGGCGGTCGGCGGAGGTTAGACCGATGGATTCGGGCGTCATGATTTCGTAGGTGCGGGCATCTTTGAGTACACCGTCCTGGTGGATGCCACCGCCATGTGCGAAGGCATTTTGGCCCACGATCGCCTTTGTCCACTGTACTTGCATGCCTGATAGTTTGGAGACGAGGTGACTGGTTGGGATGATCTTTGCGGTGTCTACCCTCACATCCATGCCCAGATCAGCAGAACGCGTACGCAAGGCCATGACTACCTCTTCGGTAGCGGCATTGCCAGCACGCTCACCGAGGCCGTTGATGCAGGTATCGACGCGCTCGGCTCCGTTGCGCAATCCCTCCAGAGCGTTGGCGACTGCGAAGCCCAGGTCGTCGTGGCAGTGCGCGGAGATGTGAATGCCAGGAAATTCTTTTTTCACGTCGGCTACAAGTTTGCCAAACTCCCAGGGCAGCGCGTAGCCAACGGTATCACAGAGCGTAACAAAGCGCACACCCTCTTTGAGAATAGCAGCGCACACCTCTAAAATGAAGTCGTGCTCGGTGCGCGTCGTATCTTCTAGAGCAAAATCGACGTTTTCGGTATAGGTGCGGGCGTGGGCAACGGCCACACGGGCCATCTCCAACACCTCTTCACGAGTCTTGCCCAGTTTTACCTTGCGATGCAATGGGGAAACGCTCACAAATGGCTGAATGGCAGGTTTTGCAGCAATCTTTACCGCCTCCCAGGCAGCGTCAATATCGCCCTTGTTAGCACGCCCAATGGCACAGACTTCGGCATTTTCGATTTTAGAGGCAATCAAACGTACTGCTTCAAATTCGCCTGGAGAGGAGACGGGAAAGCCACAATCAAGGGTATCGAAGCCCATATCGGCTAAAGCCCGGGCTATTGCCAGCTTCTCTTCGGGAAAATAGTTGACTCCCGGAGTCTGTTCGCCGTCACGCAACGTTGTTTCATAAAATTTGATAATGCGCGGTTTACTTGTATCTGTCGTCATTGCCAATTACTCCTTCCGAAACTTCCTTGTTTCGCTTTTCCACTAGTGCAAAGTCAATCGATCTAGACGTATTTGGATGCGAGAGTAGACTGCAAAGAGAGGGAAAGGTTCCCGTTGTCGCCCACTTCTTCTTCATAACCCGCTTTGGGATTGAAACACACCATAAAAATTATACGTAACTTGTAGAAAGAAGTGCAAGCGGCGCTCTCAAAAGGTTTTCTCCAAATTTTCTGCCCAGTGGGCAGAAAATTTGGAGAAACCTTTTGAGAGCGCCGCAGGTATAAATGGTGCTCTGCCTCGCGGAAGTTAGCCAAGTATTCGGGCTGTGTAGCTGGCAGTTGGCTGGGTTTGCTCATCGCCAGCACTGCCGTGATGCTGCCTGAAGAGATCGTTTTTGAGGTATTCTTCCATTGCCTCCTTTGATTCCCAACGAGAAACACCCAGGACAGTATTATCTTCCCCAGTCCACAGTTCAAAGCCGAGAAACCCCTGGAAGCGCTTCATACTGGGCATAGCCTTCTCAAAAGCCTGTATCAAATGCTGCTGGTGCTCAGCCGGAACTTGAAGTTTATTTACAGCAATAAACATGTTGCTGTTTCTCCTCTCAATGTTTGTTTAAAGTTTCGTTGATGTGCCCCTATTTATCAGGGCACATCTCTATCATAGAGAAATTATTAAGGATTTTCCAGGTACCACTGCGCTTGCAGTACTCGCACAGGTTTTTCGACCCTCGCGCAGAAGCGCTCGCAAAATTTTTATTCACAGACATTTTCTGCGGGCTGAGCCCGCAGAAAATGTCTGTGAATAAAAATTTTGCGAGCGCTTCTGCGCGAGGGAACATCAGAGCCAACTCAGGGGATAGGCGGGATCGTCGATCGATTGAGCGAATGTGGTCAATTTTAATGGGTTGAAGGTGTCAACCATGACTGCCATCTCTTCTGTGCGCTCTGCTCCCAGGCTTTTCTCTACTGCGCCGGGTTGTGGTCCATGTGCGATGCCACGCGGATGCAGGGTGATCGAGGCGCGTTCGACACCTCGGCGGCTGCCAAAGTTGCCGTTGACATAATAGATCATCTCGTCGCTGTCGATGTTGCTGTGGTTGTAGGGCACGGGCACCGAGAGCGGATGGTAGTCCAGTTTGCGCGGCACAAAGGAGCAGACGACAAAGTTTGGCCCCTGGAAGGTCTGATGCACCGGAGGAGGCTGGTGTACGCGCCCGGTAATTGGTTCAAAGTCAGCGATGTTGAAGGCCCAGGGGTACTCGTAGCCATCCCAGCCAACGACGTTAAGGGGATGATAATCATACCAGTAGCTTGTGATCATATCGCCTACTTTGACGCGTACTTCGAACTCGCCTGCTTCGGTGCGCGTGATCAACTCTTCTGGGCGGCGAATGTCGCGCTCACAATAGGGAGCATGCTCTAACAATTGCCCATTTTTGTTCAGGTAGCGTCGCGGTGGCTCAATTGTGCCGTGTGCTTCGATGATCAAGAAGGTCGTCGCGGAATTGTCGGCGGCAAGTTTGAAACGAAAGGTCGTGCCACGCGGAATCACGATGTAGTCGCCTTCGTGATAGGGCAACAGACCAAAATTGGTTTCAAGCTCGCCGTGCCCTTCGTGGACAAAGTAGACCAGATCGGAATCGCCATCGCGATAATAGTAGTCCATTGCTACCGTCGGCTTTGCTACCCCGATCAGCACATCGTTGTTGAACATGAGGGTGCGCCGTCCAAGCACAGCATCGCCACCACGTACGAGCTGAGCCGTCTTCATATGATGGTGGCGCTGTACACCTTCGTTCCACACCTCACAGGCAAACTGCTCACGTGCAAAGCGCTCGAACTTCTTTATACGCGTGGGAGGGTAATGATAATACAGGATCGAATAGTTGCCGGAAAATCCCTCAGTGCCGAACACTTCCTCGGCATAAAGCGTTCCGTCAGGTTTACGAAATTGTGTATGCCGCTTGGGCGGAATGTCACCCAAACGATGGTAACTGGGCATAATCTCCTCCTCATATGAGTAATTCCGAATTTTTCTATTATCTGTTCAACTCCACCGAATCCCCGCCTGCGGCGGGGGCTCGCGGGAAAATTATTTCTTTCAAAAACTGCCTGACGGCAGTTTTTGAAAGAAATAATTTTCCCGCGAGCGAGACGGCTATGATATATGAAGGGCATTCAAAAAATTCGGGATGACTCATGATCACATAATGGTGTTCCGTAATACGCCAATGCCTTCAATTTCCATTTCAACAATATCGCCACGCTGGAGCCAGGGATGTATTTCGGTGCCGAGTTCTAAGAGACAGCCAGTGCCGACGGTGCCAGAGCCAAGAACATCTCCAGGAAGGAGACGGGCGTTGCGCGAAGCCCAGGCAACCATCTGTGGGAAGCTGTGATAGATGTCTTTAAAGTTGCCACGCGAAACCTCTCTGCCGTTAATACGCGCAAGCATGGTCATGTCGTAGCGCGCGTTCGGGCCAGTACCCTGACGCCGCGCGACCAGTTCGTCTGGTGTGACCAACCAGGGACCAAGCGAGGTGGCAAAATCTTTGCCCTTGCCAGGACCAAGGTTGAGCTTCATATCTTTGCGCTGGAAGTCACGTGCACTCCAGTCGTTCATGATTGTGTAGCCAGCGATGTAGTCTTGCGCCCTTTCCAGAGGAATATCCCTGCCCTCACGTCCAATCACACAGGCGATCTCTAGCTCAAAATCGAGTTCCTGACTGCCCACCGGGTAAGGAATAGGCACATCAGGACCGTAGATCTCGCTGATGTTAGAGAAGTAGAAGGTAGGGATCTCGTACCACTCGGGAATCATGCCGAGGCCGCGCTTTGCACGCGCCGTCTTGACATGCTGCTCGAAGGCGTAGAAATCGCGCAGGGTGGGCGGCTGTGGAACAGGGGCAAGCAGTACCACCTCGCTCAATGGGTATTCACTGATTACCCGGCCTGTATGCTTATGTTCCAGGGAGGAGCGGGCGCTTGCCAGACCTCCAGGGTCATTCAGTAGAGCCAGCAGCGTTGGATAATCGAGCGCGATCACGCGCTCGTTATGGATCACGCCAGTATGCGTTACACGGTCGCTTGTCCTGAAAGTCACGAGTTTCATAAATTGCCTCGCAATGCCTGCTCGCGCTCAAGCGCCTCAAAGAGCGCCTTGAAATTACCCTCGCCAAAGCCGCGCGCGCCCTTGCGTTCGATGACCTCAAAGAAGACGGTGGGACGGTTCACAACGGGCCTGGAGAAGATTTGTAGCAGGTAGCCCTCGTCGTCGTGATCGATCAGGATACCCAGTTCGGCGAGCTGGTTGATGTCTTCGTCGATCTTGCCAACACGGTCCAGAACATCCTCATAGTAGGTCTTTGGTGTGGCGAGGAAATCAACACCGCGCTCCTGCAAGTTGCGCACGGTAGAGACAATATCGTCGGTATTGAGCGCAATGTGCTGTGCACCGGGGCCACGATAGAAATCCAGGTATTCTTCGATCTGCGACTTCTTGCGTCCCTGAGCGGGTTCATTGATGGGAAACTTGATACGCCCACTACCATTCTGCATAACCTTGGACATGAGCGCGGAATATTCGGTACTGATAGCTCGATCATCAAAGTGGATAAGCTGCGTAAAGCCCATCACCTGTTCGTAAAATCTAACCCACTCGTTCATCTTACCAAGCTCTACGTTTCCAACGATGTGATCAATAGCAGCAAGGCCAGCAGGTCGAGCACGGCGCGGAATATTGGTCTGGATCGGGCGATAACCGGGGAGGAAGATCCCTTTATAATCCTGTCGCTCAACGAAAGTATGAATGGTATCGCCGTAGACAGCAATCGAGGAGAGCTTGACCGGCCCCTCATCAGAGGGTATCGTCGTTGGCTCCAGTACGCCACGCGCGCCTCGGCTCGTCGTTTCGCGAAACGATCTTTCGGCGTCATCGACACGCAGCGCGATAACCTTCACGCCATCGCCATGCAGTTTTACATGTTCCGCGATCTCTCCCTCGGGGCCAAGAGGAGACGTGACGACCAGACGAATATTTCCTTGCTCAAGCACGTAACTGCTACGATCCCGTGTACCCGTTTCCAGTCCAGAATAGGCAATGGGTGTAAAGCCCCAGGCCTGAGAAAAATAGTATGCGGCCTGTTTTGCATTACCTACATAAAATTCTACATAATCGAAATTCTGAATTGGCAAGAAATCATTACCAGCCATACGGTATTCTCCTTCATTTCATCTTTCCCTAACAACCATGAGTTACTCCAAATATTTCGCCCATCCGTTCGATCACCCTGAATCCCTGCCTGCGGCAGGGATTCACGGGAAGATTACTTCTTTCAAAATCTGCCTGCGGCAGATTTTGAAAGAAGTAATCTTCCCGACGATGATCATCTGAAACGGTCGCTTGAAAAATCCGGGATGACGCATGGTTGCCTCTCAGCTAGATCAAGCATAAAGATGTAAACAAGGAGTTGGGGAGCAAGTAGCCGCAGTATTCTGCGTGCCAGAGGGGGCACGCATCTCATACCACGCTAATAGTCCGAAACCCCTTTGTTTCGACTATATGAAGTATCAAGAAATGCCTTCTGGTTTTATTATACGCAACGAGATTACATGGTCGCAAGCGCACAAATTTTCAAACTCACCGTAGATATTTCCTCGCTCCATGCGTTATACTAGTGGGGGCACATTTAAGAGCATCATAAACAGAACCAGGTAGATATGCGAGCGGGGTAGTGTCTTTTTATGCAGCCACAAACCCCAAAGGGGGCACGGCGCTGCTCTCGCGTAGTTAAAAGCTATTATGATAGGTATTTCATAGGAATAGGAAAAGGAGAAAAAGTATGTCACAAGATCCCAACCAACCACCAACCGGCTATGGCAGTGATCCTCAAAATCCATACGGCGCTCCTCCCCCGCAAAATCCTTATGGCACTCCGCAGCAAGGTACTTATGGTCCTGCACAGCAGAGCTCTTATGGCACTCCGCAGCAGGGCCCTTATGGTCCTCCGCCACAAGGTCCGTATGGTGCTCCACAACAGAATCCTTATGGCCCAGGTCCACAGATGCAAGCAGGTTATGCAGCACCTGCGGCAGGATTTGCATTCAACACTCCAGCAGGACCTCAAGTCCCGTTGCAGCCGCTGCCATTGGGTGATGCCGTTCAACAATTGCCCAACCAGTATATCAACGTCGTGACGCATCCAGCAGAACAGACATTTGCAGCCGAACTTCCCAAGTCAAACTGGGATATTACCTGGATACAATTGCTGATCTGGGCAGTTGCTGCTGCAGTGATTGGCTTAATCACCTCGCTGTTTGCGACTGCGTTCACCGCTCCACTCATGGGTAACAGCATGAGCGGGCTTTACTCCTCCATTCTGGTAAGTACATCGGTGGGCAGCGCATTGCTGCGCATCATTTTCGTGCCAATTGGCTTTTTCATTCTGGCAGGTATCCAGTACCTAGTAGCAAAAGCGTTCAAGGGGCAGGGCACATTCCTGACACAGGCCTATACAATGCTGCTCTATGAAGTACCGATCAACATCCTGCGATACTTGATTGCGCTGGTTTTTGGCCTTATCCCGGTAGTGGGATTTGGGATTGCAGGATTGCTAAGCCTGGCTCTATGGGTATATAGCGTTGTGCTGAATGTTTACCAGATTCGGGCGTCGCATCGCCTGAGCACGGGACAGTCAGTGGTAGTCGCGCTTACTGTTCCTGTGCTAGTTCTCGTGCTGAGCCTGATCTGTGGGCTGCTCTTTGCTGCTGTCATTTTCCAGATGATACGTTCAACAACACCTTCTTACTAATAGACTGAATCCTCGCCTGCGGCGGGGCTCACAGGAAAAGAACCTGGTTCACCACTTGCCGGGGGCAAGTGGTGAACCAGGTTCTTTTTTCGCAAGGCAATCATTTGAAACGGGCGTTAGCTTGTTCTTATCATTCTTTTACATGCACTGGCCAGATGCCAAAAGCGACAATGCGGGCAGGAATGGAGCGGATAAGCGGCAATCGTAGCAAGAAACGAACAAATGGCGGAACAGTAAGAGGCTTATCTGAGTTGAGCACGCTCGCCAGCACAGTTTGCTGTGCAAAGCTTTGTAACGTTTGAATGAGCCGCGTTGGTAACTCACGCTGGCGCTGTACTTCCGCCAGGTCGCGCAGTTGCACGATACCATATTTGAGCTTATTGCCGAGGATGTTCGTGGCAACTACCGCATCTTGAATAGCATAGTTAATGCCTACTCCGCCAACCGGGGACATGACGTGAGCGGCATCGCCGATCAAGAGCAAACCTGGACGATACCAGCGTAGGAGACGACTCGACTCGACGGAAAGTACTGATATCTGCTTCCACTCCTGAAGCTCGTCCACGCGATCTGCAAGTTCTGGTACCGTCTCAGCGATGATCTGCCGCAAGTGCTCCAGACCAGAGGCACGCACCTGCTGGTAGTGCCCTTTAGGAATAACAAGACCAGTCTGCCAGTAATCAAGACGGTCAAGAATGGCAATGATACGCTGCTTACCTATGTTTCCGAATACCTGTTCAGGATCACCACGTTTATGGGAAAGGCGAAACCAGAGAATGTCCATTGGTGGCGAGGTCTTAATCGGCTCAAAGCCCGCCAGTTTGCGAATACGCGAGAAGCGACCATCCGTGCCTACAGTGAGCACGGAGCGCACTTCATAACGCCCATCCTGCCCACGATAGCGTACACCACAAACTTTCTCATCTTCTATGATCAATTCATCGACCTGAGCACCCATCACAAGTTGAAATTTGGAATAACGCTTCGCCTCAGTTGTGATAAATTCCAGGAATTGCTTCTGCGGAATCAGAGCAATATAGGGATAGCTGGTCTTGAAGCGCCGGAAATCGGCCATAGTGACAACGCCCGAGGCAGTCCTGGCACGCATGACGCTCATGTTGGTATGAGGGATTTGCAGCAGCCGATCTGCCAAGCCAATTTCATTGAGAATTTGTAATACGGAAGGATGGACTGTATCACCACGAAATTCACGATCAAAGTCCATGTGCGCTTCCAGAAGCAACACAGGCACGTCCTTACGAGCCAGTAAGAGCGCCAGAACTGCGCCCGCAGGGCCTCCACCGACAATACAGCACGTTGTTTGTATGACCTGTTTTATTTCCTGTGTATGCAGTACATCGGTCTCTTGCTGCATAATAGCACCTCCAGATTAACTAACTAGTCAATTAATATTTAACCTAAAAAAATTTAACGTGGGAGTAAGCCATTGAGCACAGTATCTACTACTGCATCTGCAATTTGTGAGTGAGTATACTGTAACGCTAAGGGATCACGGAGTACTTGACGACGCAGCACAAAGCCCATCAGACAACCAAGCATGACTTGAGCTGTAAGTGATGGATCGGTGTGGCGCAGTTTGCCACTCTTCATCTGCGATGCCAGATAACCTTCCAGGAAACTGATTGCTTGTTGCAAAATATTCTCCCCTAGAGGCGCCATCTCGGGATCATGTAAGACCTCGGGCAAAATTAAGCGAATGAGTTGTACAAATTGTTCATGTTCGATGATAGAGAGTACTTGCCGGACAAGGAAAGGCAAGAACACTTCAGGCGGTTGGGCCAGCGTCTCTTCAGAGAGAGAGCGCATCAAGCGCAAAGGTGAACGGCTCTCGACAATTGCTGTGAAAAGTGCCTTTTTATTATCAAAGTAATGATAGATCAAGCCAGGCGTGATACCAGCTTCGAGAGCGATGTCTTTGTTGGTTGCTCCGATAAATCCTTTGTGCGCAAAGACACGCATTGCCGCATCAATGATTTGTTCGCGACGATCTTCTACTTCCTTTGGTTTCCTTGCCATATTACTCAATCGCCATAATTAATTTATCAGTCAATTAAATTGTAATCAAAAAAAGAGAAAAGTCAAGGGAGGTTCTCATCAACAACTTTTGCGCTTCGCGCAAAAGTTGTTGATGAGAACCTCCCTTGAGAGCGCCGCTGGCGCGAATAGGTTTATCGTTTATCGTTCATGAAACGAGATCAAGGGTAGCAACTTCGAGCACGCGTGCAAGGACACGCAGGTGATAAGGTTGTGGATCTTCGCGTCCATTTTCCAGGTGAGCAATAGTGTCACGCCGAAGCCCTGTCATATCCGCCAGTTGTCCAAGGCTCAAGCCTCTACGCTGACGTAGGATACGCAGGTTAGGCAAACCGCGAGGTCGAATAATTCTCTCTTTTGAGCCAAGCTGTTTCATTTTTCCTCTCCTTTGAGGTCTCTTATAAAAAGTCAGGGATAGCGATACGTCTTTTTAACAAGAAAGGGTGTCGCGCATCCCAAGGAGTCCTTCCTGGTATTCAATCCCTTGAGGTAAACTAGAGCCCTATCACTTCCAGCAACGTCGCTGGAAAAGTTCCAGTAGACATACCTTCTACTAAGAAGCATACCAGCCAAAATGGGGTGTTGTCCAGTAATGGGACGCGACGGGACTTTTAGTTTATGATGGTTTCGTTCAAGGAATGCTATCCAGATTTTTTTGCACACGCGAGAGGGCAGGAGGAACATCAACAAGAATGAGAGAGGGGCCACGAGGATTATTAGGGTCTTTGAGATAAACAACAGCATCCCCAAACGAAAGAGGCTCGCCAATAGCACGGGTTACCTGGCTTAGATGGATACTGGGCTCGTCGAAGGGGCGCAACGATCTAGCGATATCAGACAACGTAGTACCATCAATATCACCAAGTTTGTCACCCACAATCCAGAAGACCAGACCATCGTGCAGATAGATCCTACTGCGATCAACCCAGGTAGGGGAAGAGGTTCCATCGGGCTTCCATTGTCCCTCCACATATGTAGCAGAAGGAGAGGCATCCTGACCAATTTTTATGGCGGCTCCATCTTGCACAACGCGAAACGCGTCGCCCTGGGGCTTAAATTCGCAGATCGAGAGTTGGCGCGGAAGCTGGCCAGGCACGGAATAAAAGAAATCAACAACCATAACAGGCCCATCGGCCCAATTTTGATCGGCATCATAAAGATACGTATCGCTCTGATTATAGTGAGGGGGCAAATAAACGGGCCAATAGATCTGAAAATGGAGCAACTTTTGTGCCTCTTCAAAGGAGAGCTGCCTTGGCTCCATATTTTGCTCCATAATATCCGCCTGTTGAACGGGAGAGGACGGGGAAGAAGACACAACAGGATATGGCCTTACCTGCACTACCCCGCTATGCGAGCCAGTCCATAGATAGTTTAAACCTGCAGTAAAGAACGGGCTGGTAGCGACCATCGTTATGAACATAAAGAGCAAACAGGCCATACTGACAGCAACGAAGGGGCGAGACTGATGCAAAACACTGGTTAAGACATACACAGGTGACTGAGAAGAGCGAAAAAGGCGACGACGTAGTTTCAAGCTGCGGAAGACACGAGCGCTCACCTTTTTTTCAAAGGCGGGCTCCGCAATTTGCAATCGAGGGTCCTCTGAAGCCATTAAGGTTTGCACATAGAAAGGCGGAAGCTCTTCCTCATCAATGGGGAAAAGAGCTTCCAACTCCTGGGCAAAAGCCAACTCCTCTTCAGAGAAATCCCCTGGTACTTGCCTATCCCTTCCAGGGGAATGAGAAAGATCAGACATTGATCGTTGAGGTCGTCCTTCAAATTCGCTCATATTCATGTGCATGCTCCTTGAGCGCCTCGCGTAAGCTTTTCCGCGCTCGCCAGAGTCGTGTATCAACGGCGTGACGGCTGAGGCCCGTCTTTGCCGCCAGTTCCTCCGTACTGGCGAATCTAAAATAACGTTGAATGATCAAAAAGCGGTCCAGCTCAGGCAACGTCGCCAAGGCGAGGCGCAATTCCTCGCGCCTCTCGCTTTGTTCCAGCAAGTTTTCCATACTTAGTTCCTGGCGGGGATAAAGCGTAACGCGACTATCAAGTCCCCAACCATAAGCATTACGAGCTCCACTACCATCCGCAGTGTTCCACTGGCGGTTTTCGTCCGCAGATTGCACATTATGAACCTGTCGTCGGCATAACTGACGACGACGATCCAACGCTATATACTTGGCACGCATGGTTAGCCAGGTACGTAACGTTCCGCGACTCGCGTCAAAGGTATCAATTTCTTGCCAGACGGCCACAAACAGGTCGTTGACACACTCTTCTGCATCTTGCGCGACACCGATACCATCCAACACAAGACGAATAAAATAGAATACTTCACGAGAATACCGGGAGATGAGAGTTTCCAAAGCCTCGTGGTTACGCTCATGCAACCGTTTGGCGAGATCCTCATCGGACCAGTCATGTCGCACCATCAATCGCTCCTTGCAGACCTGCGTATGTCTCAATAGATTTTGAGCCGTCGGGCACCCGACTTGCAGTTTTTAGCAAACGGCTCACCAAATGGAGAAAGAGACATACCTGATCGGTGGTACACTCGCCACTTCATTATGATAGATATACGCCCTGAGATCCGTATATCTCTCATAGATCAGCCACGAGTTTTATATTTTACAATTCTGCTTGAAAGAACGCTAAAAGTCAAGTGTTTTTTACCAGGGAGATGTATTTTTTTACCAGAGAGACGGAGCGTATATGGTGAAAAAGTACACTTGCTTGCTACAAGGAAGAGTGTACAAAAGACCAATTTCAAACGTTATGATCGTGTCTGGATGTTTGAAATTGGTCTTTTGTGCATTACCAATTGATTATCAGGGAAATTGGATAAATTGGGGAGGAATAGGGTCTGCTAACCATACCATGTCATTGCCGAGGTAGAATTTGATACCGTGCTGGTAGGCTTGCGATGCAGAGATTTTGAGAATGACGGGGCGTTGTGTACGGCGCAGCGCCACCTGCCGCGCAGTTGTTTCCTCATCTGAGAGGTGCACATATTGGCGTTTCATTGGTTTGAGCCCCTCGGTCTTGATCGCCCTGGCGGCATCTGGCGTTGTGCCATGAAACAGGATAGCAGGGGGTGCAGTGGGCTCGCGTGTTATCTTCTGAGGGACGGAGTGACCATAGTAAGCGCGAATCATGCCATCGCGCATCTCAAAACGCTGCTTCTCGGATTGCGCGATAACGGCAGCGAAATCCTCCTCGCGTAAATGTTGCCACTCCTGACGCCGCTGGCGCAACGCACTCAACAAATCTTCCACTGCTACCCATCCTTCATCGTCCAGCTTCAACTCGAACTGCTCCGGGTGATGACGCAGGGCATAGGACATTGTACGGCTTAATTGAACAAGATTTTCATTCATTTTTCGCCTGCTTTTGTACGTAGTTTCCATAGATTGTACAGCAAGCACAATATTTTGTATAGCGGGAGCTTCGCGCCTGCGGCGCTTACAAAAACATCCTATGTGTGCAAAAAAACCGAGCTTCGCTCGGTTTTTTTGCACACATAGGATGTTTTTGTAAGCGCCGCAGGCGCGAGCTGTTATAACGACTACTTGAGATTCAGCATTGGAATTTTCGAGACGGTCCAGCGATCATTGGGGCTGGCAACCTCGAATTGTACCATTGAGATCGCGTCTGTGGGGCAGCGCACGATGCAGAGACCACAGCGGATACACTTCTCCTCGTCGATAATCATATCAGCGCCACCACGCCACTGCTGGGTACCAGCATGCATGGGATCGCCCTTGACGACACGTGAGAGACCTTCCATGCTAATGCAGTCATAGGGGCAGATGTCTACGCAGCCAGAACAGAGAATACAGATCGATGGATCAATCATAATATTCAGCTGGCATTGCAGGCAACGGCGAGCCTGGACCACAGCCTGTTCAGGCGTGTAGCCAGTCTCTGTCTCACGGGTATTGCTGTAGCGCTCCTTCAAGGGCAAGGACGGAATATTATGGTGGGCGATTGATTCGTAGTTGTCAACCATACCACGCCGGTAATCGGGCAACTCGACCTCTTCGGCGGGCTCAGCAGGCTTGTCGACGCCACCGAGGTAACGGTTGATCGCGGCAGCTGCATCACGACCGTCGCCAATCGCTGAGATCAGGTTGCGCGCCCCCTGAGTAAAGTCACCACCAGCGAAGAGACCGGGGTGGCTTGTCATCCAGTTATCAAAGTCCACCAGAGGCACACCCCATTTGTCGACCTCAAGGCCCAGATCTTCCGCATTGATCCAGGAGGTATCGCTATATTGACCAAAGGCCGAGATAACGGTATCCACCTCTAACTCGAATTCTGTACCAGGAATGGGAACCGGGCGGCGGCGGCCGCTGGAATCGGGATCTCCCAGTTTGTTGCGGATAAAGCGTACACCGCTGGCATGCACGCCGTCCTTGCTGAGAATCTCGGTCTGATAGACGAGATACTGGAACTCGACGTTCTCAAAGGCGGCCTCTTCGAGTTCGTATTCGTCGGAGCCAGCTTCCTCACGAGAACGACGGTACATGACGTAGACCTTCTCGGCACCGAAGCGGATCGCGGTACGGCAGCAGTCCATAGCCGTAAAGCCTGCACCCAGCACGGCTACCCGCTTGCCAATGAAGGCAGGCTCGCCATAGTTGGTTTTCTCCAGCAAACGGATGCCATCGACGACACCCTTCAGGTCTGCACCGGGAACAACTTTGTTGTCCGCGCCACGAATCGGGTTGGGGATGTAGCAACCGGCGGCGAGATAAACGGCATCATACTCGTTGAGCAGGTCTTTCACCTGGATATCACGCCCGACGCGGGCGTTATATTTGACTTCTACGCCGATATCCTCCATGTACTCGTCACACTCTTCGGTCGTGACATAACGAGGAAGACGCCAGATGGGGATGCCATTGACCATCACGCCACCCCCGGTGGGGTACTGCTCGTAAATCGTGACGGGGTAGCCCATCTCGCGCAAGTCGCGGGCGCAGGCCAGGCCAGCGGAGCCAGCACCAACAATTGCGACCTTCTTGTCTTTTGTAACTGGAGGACGCTCGGCATGATGACGATATTCGCGATGGTCAGCGGCAGCGCGCTTTAGCCAGCAGATAGCAATAGGCTTGCCATCGATTTTGTTACGGCGACATACGGGTTCGCAGGGACGTGCACATGTGCGTCCAAGCACGCCAGGAACAACATTCGCCTTACGGTTCAGCAGATATGCCTCGTCGAAACGAGCTTGTGAAATCAAACCAATGTAGGTAGAAACGTCCGTATGCGCAGGACAACCCACCTGACAAGGTATATTTGTTTGATACCAGTCTGGAGTGACTGTTACGGATCGATATCTAGCTTCCAATTCGCTATCAGGATCAATCATAGTAAAGTCCTTTCCTGGGCACCAGGCGCACGAGATACTCACGGTTTTTCAGCGCCCGGAGCAGGGGAGACAGTATTCACTTCGCCACACACAACCGGCGGGACGGCTCATTTCTGGAAAGATATTCTCTCAAGCGAGCATAGATAAGGGACTTGAGGGAAAAGATGATTGCTTTTTTGTTGTTTGTATCACACCATTCCAGAGAAGAAATGAGCTATTTTTCTTTAACAGATTATAGCATAATGTGAGAGTCACGAACAAGGCGCATTGCGACTGCAGGCTGATAAATAACAACAACAGCACACGGCAACAGCTGGCTGCGCCAGCTGTTGCCGTGTGCTGTTGTTGTTATTTATCAGGCTCCCTGCAGATCGTTGATCTTCCAATTGTTGGCACTATCTTTGATCAGTGTCACCCTATCATTGTTGACACCTTGTGAATGATGTACAAGTTTGAGAGTTGTGGTGGTGGAGGATCCTGACTCGGAGGCTACGCCATGAGTGCACGTGTCCACTTTGTCCTGTCCCAGGATATTGGCGAAATCGGCTTCAGCGATACTGTTTTGGGCAAGATTTTGCTGGAACGATTTCGAGAATTGATCGTAAGCCACCTGATAGTTCTGATCCTGTAAAGCCTTACAAAACGTATCGAGGGTTTTGGTGGGAGTTGGACGATTGATGTACGAAACGCCAAAGAATGAGGCTGCGGCAATAACTGCCACTGCCACCACTGAACCTAGCGTGATCCAGAGTGCACGGCGTCCTCTCTTTGGTGAAGCGGGGGGTTCAGCAGTACCAGTAACAGTTTCACCGGTACTATAGGAAGGCAT
>Ga0070741_10003588_pt1 | contig 38117 bp, 19 predicted proteins | sample Coa_R1_4_FD_66440 | JGI IMG/M metagenome (GOLD analysis project Ga0070741, IMG submission 66440) | Surface soil microbial communities from Centralia Pennsylvania, which are recovering from an underground coalmine fire - Coalmine... | ecosystem: Environmental > Terrestrial > Soil > Unclassified ... | reverse complement strand
GAGCATGCTCGCGTCGTCGCCATTCACGAAACCGCTGTAGCTGACCGTCAGGCTCGAATTGGTCGTCCCGTAAGTCCTGCTCTGATTATCGGCCGTAATTGTCAACTGCGCCGCCGTCACTGTCAGCGTCGCGTTGGTGAAGGCGAGGCTGTAATTGGCGTTGCTGAGCGTCCCCTGGCTGATGTCGATGTCGTAGGCGCCGATCGGACTGTTGGTGTCCGCCAACGTGCTGAAGGCAGGCATTCCGCCGAGCACACCCGCGTTCTCTCCGTTCACCAAGCCGACATACACCGCGCCGAACACCGGATTGGTCTGGCCGTAGGCGCGGCTCGCATCCTGCGCTCCCACCAGCAGCGACGCAGGCGTCACGGTCAGCGTGCCGTTCGCGGTGGTGACGCTGTAATTGCCCAGCTTGCCGTCGAGATCGATCAGCGAGGCGATGATATCGTAGTTCCCGACCGGGCTGTTGGTGTCGGCCGCGCAACTGTAAACCGCGTTGATGTTGTCGCCGTTCACCACGCCCACCAGGCTGCCAGTCAAGGCCGGGTTGGCTGCGCCGTAGGTGCGAGAAGTGCTGTTGGCGGTCACCGACAGCGGCGCCCGGTTCACCGTCAATGTGCCGTTGACCAGCGTGACAGTGTAATTGCTCGATACGCCGCTCGGATCCACCAGCACGGGAACAATGTCGTAGGTTCCCACAGGGCTGCCGGGCGCGGCGACAGTTCCATAGGTTGCATTGAGGTTGTCATTATTCTGGATGCCAGTGATGTTCCCGGTGAAGGTCGGATTGACGTCGCCATACAACCGGACTGCATTGTCCGCCGTGATGGTCAGCGAGGCCGGCGTGATGGTCAGAGTTCCATTGGCCTGCGTGACGGCGTAGTTGGCCAGCAGACCATTCGGATCAACCAGCGTCGGCGTAATCGCATACGCACCGACGGAACTCGTTACATCGGCAGTAGTGTTGTAGGTCGCAGTAATGTTATCCCCATTCTGCACCCCGGTGAGATTGCCTCCGAAGATCGGGTTCGCCGCTCCGTAGGTCCGGGTGGCGTCTGCCGCGGTCACGCTCAAAGCGGCTGGGTTGATCGTCAGCGTCCCGTTCACCAGCACCAGCGCGTAGTTCGTGTTGCTGATTGTCCCCTGCCCCACAACGATGGGATACGTCCCCACCCCCGTGCTCTGATCCGCCGCGGTGCTCACGTTGGGAGCACCGCCGAGCATGCTCGCGTCGTCGCCATTCACGAAACCGCTGTAGCTGACCGTCAGGTTCGGATTGGTCGTCCCGTAAGTCCTGCTCTGATTATCTGCCGTGATCGTCAACTGCGCCGCCGTCACTGTCAGCGTCGCGTTGGTGAAGGCGAGGCTGTAATTGGCGTTGCTGAGCGTCCCCTGGCTGATGTCGATGTCGTAGGTGCCGATTGGGCTGTTGGTGTCCGCCAACGTGCTGAAGGCAGGCATTCCGCCGAGCACACCCGCGTTCTCTCCGTTCACCAAGCCGACATACACCGCGCCGAACACCGGATTGGTCTGGCCGTAGGCGCGACTCGCGTCCTGCGCTCCCACGAGCAGCGACGCAGGCGTCACGGCCAGCGTGCCGTTCACAGTGCTCACGCTGTAATTGCCCAACTTGCCGTCGAGATCGATCAGCGAAGCGATGATGTCGTAGTTCCCGACCGGGCTGTTGGTGTCCGCACTGCAACTGTAAACTGCGTTGATGTTGTCGCCGTTCACCACGCCTACCAGGCTGCCGGTCAAGGCAGGATTGGCTGCGCCGTAAGTGCGAGAAGTGCTGTTGGCGGTCACCGACAGCGGCGCCCGGTTCACCGTCAATGTGCCGTTGACCAGCGTGACGTTGTAATTGCTCGAGACGCCGCTCGGATCCACCAGCGTAGGAATAACCGGATAGCTTCCCACCGGACTCGCCGACGTGGCGCCAATACCATAGCTGCCGCTGAGATTGTCTCCGTTTTGAACGCCCTTGAGCGAGACGGTCAAAGTCGGATCGGCCGCGCCGTAATTCCGCGATCCGTTCCCGGCTGTGACGGTCAACGAGGCTGGCGCGATGGTCAACATGCTGTTGTTCAATGTGACCGTGTAGTTCGTCAGCAGGCCATCGGGGTCCACGAGTCCCGGCGTGATGGCATACGTTCCCACCGGGCTGGTCACATCCGCGGTCGTGCTGTAAGTCGCCGTGATATTGTCCCCCTTCTGCAGTCCCGTGATCGTCCCGGTAAACTTCGGGTTGAGGTCGCCGTAGTTCCGCGACGCAGCATCCGCGGTCACACTCAACTGTGCCGGCATCACGTTGAAGGTCTGCTCCACGTCCGCGGCGGCGAAATAATCCGCGTTGCCGGCCTGCGACGCCCGCACCGTCACCGTGCCGGCTCCGGTCGGCGAAACTTGATTCCCGAGAATCGTCGCCGGACCGGAGACCACCGAATAGGAAATCGCCAACCCCGACGAAGCGCTCGCCTTCAACGTATACGGGCCGTCGCCGTAGGTCATGTCGCCAATCGGCCCGAAGGCGATGGTCTGGTTGCTCTTGAATGGATTGGTGTCGTATTCGACCAGGTAGGCGGCAACCAAGCTCGTATTCGTAGAAGTCTGGTCGTCCCACAAGGCGTCCACAGCGGTCGTGGCGCTGGCAAGCTGGATGCCGTTCTCGACACCAGGCATACCGCTCGCGGGTTGGCCGGGCGCCCAATTCGCGTAGCTGAACGGCTCGCCGCTCACCCACGCCCAACCCGTGGCCGGGTCCGGCGCATTGGCCGGTTGCGAAGCACCGATCCACGGCCCGTAACCCTGTCCCGCGCTGAAGATCCAGTAATTCGTGTTGGTCACCAGGCCGGCGGCAAAACTGTTTTCGTCGGCCGACGCGAGGGTGGCGAGATAACCGCCGGACGCCACCGCGGCGGATCGGGCGTCGTCCCAGGAAATGCCCCGTGGCGCGAAGATCGGCTGGTAATAATGATCGTTGCCGCCCGCGACTGAAGCCCATTTCGCGGGATAGCCGTTGACGCTCAGGATGCCGTTATTGGCGGTGACCGCGTAATTTCCGAGCACCGAGTTTGTGTCAACCAAAGTCGGCGTGATCGGATAATTACCGATCGGGCTGTTGGTGTCGGCCGTCGTACCATACGTGGCCGTGACGCTGTCGCCGTTCTGCAGGCCGGTGATCGTTCCTGTGAAAGTCGGATTCGCGGCGCCAACCAACCGGCTCGCATCCGCCGCGCTCACCGTGAGCGGCGCGGCTGTAACCGTGAGTGAGCCGGGGAAATAGGTGAACGTGTAATTGGCCGCGCTCAGGGTGCCTTGTGACGCCGTGATGGGATACGGACTGCCGGCAACGGAACTGCCGACGGTTGCGGTGGTGTTCAAGGCCGGGCTGCCCGCCAGGAGATTCGTCGTGTCGCCATTCACAAACCCGATGTAACTCGCGCTCAAAACCGGCAGCGCCGCGCCGTAAACCTTGGTCGCATTATTCGGGGCAACGGTCAGGACCGCCTTCGCCACGGTGAAGCTTTGATCGACGTTGGTGGCGGCGTTGTAATTGCTGTCACCGGCCTGGGAGGCCTCCACGGTCACGCTTCCGGCGCCATTGATCACCACGAAGCTGTTGGACATGGTCGCCGGGCCGGCAGTGACATTGAAACTCACCGGCAATCCCGACGAAGACGTTGCGCCAATGGCGAAGGGGGCATCGCCGTAGGTGTGGAACGTGAGATTGGTGAAGGTGATCGTCTGCGGACCTTTGTTGACGGTGATCGAGGAGCTTGAGCCGGCGCCAATTCCGCCGTTGGAAATATCCGTCGCCAGCGCGAGCCTGCTGCCCGCAGTCTTCAAGGTGAGCGCGAAAGTCTGCGCGCCGCCGACCAGCGCCGCGTCGGCCGGGAGTACCGCATGTGAATCCGTGGAAGTGATGTCGATCACGTCCGAACTGGTGACAGGATTCCAGTTCGCATCGGTGGATTTGACCGTGATGTTGAAGGCGACGCCCACTGCCTGCGCCGTCGCGCTGCCGGTCTTGCCCAATGGCGTGCCAGGCGCGGCCGTCTCGCCGGGGAGAAGGATTTGCAATTTGGAGAACGGCCCCGGGGTCACGCTGATGCTCGCGCCGGTGCTGGCGGTAACCGTGCCGTGAGTGACATCGGAGGCGGTCACCGTGGCCGTGCCCGCCGCGGCGAGGGTCACATTGAACGACTGGCTGCCGGCCGCGAGTGCGGAACTGGCCGGGAGCGTGGCATTGGCATCACTCGATGTGATCTGGATCGTGTCGTTGGTGCTGACCAGATTCCAATTCGCGTCCACCGAGCGCACCGTAACCGCGAAAGCCGATCCGGCAGTCTGGCCGGTGGGCGTTCCGGTCTTGCCGGTCGCTGTCCCGGGCGCAGCCGTTTCGCCCGGCATCAGGATCTGAAGCTTTGCGAGCGCGCCCGCGTTGATGGCAACCGAAGCGCTCGCGTTCGAAGGAATGCCGGGATTGGTCACGTCCGAAGCGGTCGCGGTCCAATTGCCCGCGGTTTTGAAGGTCGTGCTGAACGCCTTGGTGCCGGCAACCAATGCGGCGTTCGCGGGCGCGGTGGCGTTGGGATCAGCAAGGCTGATCGCGACGGTGTCGTTCGTATTGACGATATTCCAGGTCGCATCCACCGCGTTGACCGTGGCATTGAACGCGGTGCCTGCGGCTTGCGCCGTGGGCGTGCCGGTCTTGCCGCTCGTGGTGCCCGGCGCGGAGGTCTCGCCAGGCAAAAGAATCTGCAATTTCGCGAAGGCGCCCGCATTGACGGTCATCGAGGAACTTGTATTCGCCGTCTTGCTGCCGTCGGTGACATCGGTGGCAGTCGCGGTACGGCTGCCGGCGGTGTTGAATTTGACGGAGAAATTTTTTGTTCCGGAGACCAGGGCTGCGTTGGCCGGCAAGGTGGCATTCGCGTCGCTGGAGGAAATGGCCACGGTGTCAACGGCGGTGTTCACCAGGTTCCAGTTCGCGTCCACGGCGTTCACCGTCAGGGTTGCGGGCGTGTCGGTGATTTGCGCCGTGGGCGTGCCCGTCCTGCCAGTGGTCGTGCCGGGTGCGGCGGTCTCGCCCGGAGCGAGGATTTGCAATTTGGCAAACGCACCGGGATTCACCGTCGTGGCCGGGCTGGTGTTCGCGGTCTTGGCGCCGTTGGAATTGTCCGTCGCCGTCACCGTCCACGATCCCGCGGTCTTGGCGGTTACGCTGAATGTCTTTGTCCCCGCAACGAGGGCAGCGTTGGCCGGCAGGGTGGCATTGGCATCGCTCGAGGTGATCTTGATAGTGTCAGTGCTGCTGGCCAGGTTCCAATTCGCATCCACCGAACGCACGGTCACGGTGAACGCCGTTCCCGCGGTTTGCGCCGTGGGCGTGCCGGTCTTGCCCGAAGCCGTGCCCTGAACCGCAGTTTCGCCAGGCATCAGCAATTGCAATTTCACGAAGGCTCCGGCGTTGACTGCGACCGACGCGCTCGTGCCGGAACCTTTCGTCCCGTCGGTCACGTCGGTGGCGGTGATCGTCGCGTTGGCGGCGGTGATCAGTGTCACGCTGAAGGTCTTCGTGCCCGCCACCAGCGCGCTGTCGACTGGAGGAGTGGCGTTGGTGTCGGTGGAAGAAATATCCACGGTGTCGTTGGCGGTGTTGACCAGGTTCCAAAAGGCATCCACGGCGTTTACCGTCACGTTGAAGGCCGTGGCCGAAGTCTCGGCTGTGGGCGTACCGGTCTTGCCGGTGGCTGAACCCGGCGACGCGGTCTCACCGGGCAGCAACACTTGAAGCTGGCTGAAGGCCGCCGGGCTGATGGTCGTGGCCGAACCGGTGCTTGCTGTCTTGGTCGAATGTGTCGTGTCCGAGGCCGTGACCGTTTTGCTTCCGGCGGTTTTCAATGTGACGCTGAAGCTCTTTGTGCCGCCGACGAGCGCCGCGTTCGAGGGGAGCACCGCGTTGGCATCGCTCGACGTGATGCTGACCGTGTCGTTCGTGCTGATGGAATTCCAGTTCGCGTCCACGGCATTGACCGTGACGTTGAATGCCACACCGGCGGTTTGCGCCGTGGGCGTGCCGGTCTTGCCGGTGCTGGTTCCGGGAGCCGCGGTTTCACCGGGCATCAACAATTGCAATTGAGTGAACGCGCCGGCGTTGGCTGCGGTAGCGGCGCCGGTTCCCGCCGCCGTCGTCCCATGGGTCACATCGCTGGCCGTGACTGTCCAACTGCCGACGGTCTTGAACGTGACGCTGAAGGTCTTCGTGCCGGACGAAAGCGCGGCGTTCACCGGCAGCGCGGCATTCGCGTCGCTTGAAGTGATGGCCACGGTGTCGTTGGTACTGACCACGTTCCAGGAAGCGTCCACAGCATTGATGGTGACCGTAACCGCAGTGCCCGCCGTCTGCGCCGTGGGCGTGCCGGTTTTGCCACTCACGGTGCCCGGCGCAGCGGTTTCACCCGGCATCAACACCTGCAATTTGGCGATGGCGCCCGCGTTCACGGTAATGGCGGCGGAGGTGTTCGCGGTCTTTGTCCCGTCCGTCGCGTCGGTGGCGGTGACGGTGCGGCTGCCGGCGGTGTTGAAATTCACGGCAAAAGTCTGCGTGCCTGAGGCCAGGGCCGCATTGGCGGGCAACGTTGCGTTCGGATCACTGCTCGTGATGGCGATTGTGTCGCCGGCGGTGCTCACCAGGTTCCAGTTCGCGTCCACGGCGTTGACGGTCATGTTGACGGCTGTGTCTGCGTTCTGAGCGGTGGGCGTGCCGGTCTTGCCAGAGGCCGTCCCGGGCGCAGCGGTTTCGCCGGGCGCCAGGATTTGCAACTTTGCAAAGACGCCCGCATTGACGGTCGTGGACGGGCTGGTATTGGGAGTTCTGCTGCCGTTGCTGTTGTCGGTCGCGGTCACGGTCGAGCTGCCCGCGGTTTTGAAAGTCACACTGAAGGTTTTGGAGCCACCGTTGAGATCGGCGCTGGCGGGCAAGGTGGCATTCGCGTCGCTGGAGGTGATGCTGATGTTATCCAGACTGCTCACCAGGTTCCAGTTGGCGTCCACGGCGTTGACGGTCACATTGAAGGCTGTGCCGGCGGCTTGCGCGGTCGGCGTTCCGGTTTTGCCAGTGGCGCTTCCCGCTGCCGCGGTTTCGCCGGGCATGAGCAGTTGCAACTTGGTGAAGGATCCCGCGTTGACCGTCACCGAAGAACTCACTCCAGGATTCTTGGTTCCGTCGGTGCTGTCGCTGGCGGTCACAGTCAAACTTCCCGCCGTCTTGGGCGTGACGCTGAACGTCTTCGTTCCCGCAACCAACGCGGCGGCGCCGGGCGCAGTGGCGTTTGTGTCGCTCAACCCGATCCCGGCGGTATCGGTGACGGTGTTGATGAGGTTCCAGTTGGCGTCCACGGCATTCACCGTGATGGTGAAAGCCGTGCCCGCCGTCTGGGCGGTGGGCGTGCCCGTCTTGCCCGTGGAGGTGCCTGGCGCCGCCGTCTCCCCCGGCAGCAAAACCTGCAACTGGCTGAACGGGCCCGCGCTCACCACGATATTACCCGAGGTCGCCGATGTCAGGGCGCCGCTGGTAAATTGAATCGTAATGGTGCCGGCCAGAGGCATTGAAAGATTGCTGAAGGTGGCGATACCGCCGACGGCCGCGACGCCGGTGGTTCCGGCCAACGTTCCCGAACCGCCGCTGCGCGCCGCAGTCACGGTCAGGGTGTCGTTGCTGCGCACGTTATTGTATTGGTCTTCGATGTAGATCACCGGCTGCACGGCAAACGCCGTCCCGGCCACGGCGGCCGAGGAAGGCTGGGTGGTGATCACCAGCTTGCTGGCGGCGGCTGGATTCACCGTCGTGGTCGTTCCGGTGTTGGGAGTCTTCGTTCCGTCGCTGATGTCCGTGGCGGTCACCGTCTGGCCGCCTTCGCTCTTCAACGTCACCGTGAAGTTTTTCGTGCCGGCGAAGAGCGATGCGTTGGCGGGAAGGATCGCGCTGGCGTCGCTGGAAGTGATGCCCACCGTGTGCGTGCTGCTGACCAGATTCCAGCTCGCATCCACTGCATTCACTGTGACCGTGAACGAAGTGCCGGCGGTCTGGGCGGTCGGCGTTCCGGTTTTGCCGGTGGCGGTTCCCGCCACGGCGGTTTCGCCCGGCATCAGCAATTGCAATTTCGCGAACGCGCCCGCGTTCACCGTGATGTTGGCGCTGGTGCTCGCAGTTTTGGAGCCGTCGGTGGCGTCGGTGGCGGTCACGGTACGCGTGCCGGCGGTATTGAAATTGACGGAGAAGGTTTGCGTGCCCGAGGCCAGCGCGGCGTTGGCGGGAAGCACGGCATTGGTATCGGTGCACGTGATGGCCACGGTGTCCGACACCGTATTGACAACGTTCCAGTTCGCGTCCACCGCATTCACGGTCATGGTCACCGCCGTATCGGCGGTCTGGGCGGTGGGCGTACCGGTCTTGCCGGTGCCGGTGCCGGGGGCGGCGGTCTCGCCGGGGGCGAGGATTTGCAGCTTGGTGAAGGCGCCCACATTAACCGTCGTGGAGGGACTGGTATTCGGAGTTCTGGCCCCGTTGCTGTTATCGGTGGCCGTAACCGTCGCGGTGCCCGCTGTCTTGAATGTCACGCTGAAAGTCTTGGTGCCGCCAGCGAGATTCGCGCTGCCAGGCAGCGTGGCATTCGCGTCGCTGGAGGTGATGCTGATGTTGTCGAAGCTGCTCACCAGGTTCCAGTTGGCATCCACGGCATTGACGGTCACGGTGAAGGCTGTGCCGGCGGTCTCGGCGGTGGGCGTGCCGGTCTTGCCGGTGGCCGATCCCGGCGACGCGGTTTCACCGGGCATTAAAAGCTGCAATTTGGTGAAGCTGCCGGTGTTCACCGTCACCGCTGAACTTTGGGCCGGCGCCTTGGTGTTATCGGTGATGTCCGTGGCGGTGACGGTCTGGCTGCCCGCAGTCTTTAGCGTCACACTCAGCGAATTCGTGCCGTTGATCAGCGAAACGTTTGCGGGCAACGCCGCGTTGGCATCGCTGCTCGTCAGTCCCACGACATCCGTCACGCTGGTCACTTGATTGAAACCCTGGTCCACCGCGATGACTTTCGCGCTGAACGCGGTGCCGGCGGTCTGGGCCGTGGGCGTGCCAGTCTTCCCCGTGGAAGTTCCGGGCGCCGCGGTTTCGCCGGGCAACAGAACCAGCAACTGGCTGTAGGGTCCCGCGCTTACGACGATGTTGCCCGAGGTTACCGACGCGCTTCCGGCTGTGAATTTGATCGTGATCGTGCTGATGGCCGGATTGGCAAGATCGGTGTAAGTAGCCACGCCGTTGACCGTCGCCACGTTTGTGGTGCCTTCGAGTGTGCCCGAGCCCGCGAGACGCGAGGCGCTCACAGTCGTACTGCACAGGTTGCCGAAAGCGTCCTGGACCTGCACCACCGGCTGCTGGCTGAAAATCACGCCGGCGGTCGCGGTAGACGAAGGCTGGGTCAGAAGCGTCAACACGCTCGGCGTGGAAGGACTGACGCTAAACACGCTGCTTTGATCGCTCGCCAGTCCATTGGTCGTGGTGACGGTGAGTTGATCGTTGCCGCCAGCCACGTCGATGCGCAGCCCGCTATACGTCACGGTGCCCTTGCCCGCGCCGGTGCCGGTGCCGATATTAAGGCTGGCGGTTCCCTGCAGAGGCCCGGTGCCGCTGGTGAGCGCAACCGTCACAAAGAGGGACGAAGGCAAGCCGTTGGTGGAAGCGTTGCCGAACTGGTCCTCGGTCTTCACCACGGGCTGTGTGGTGAACGCCGACCCCGCGGTTGCGCCGGCGGGTTGTGTGGTGAACGCGAGTTGGGTGGCGTTGCCGACCGATTCCGTCAACTGCCCGAAGCTCGTGCCGCTGGAACCGTCGCTCGATGTGTTGATGCCGTTGATCGAGGCCGTGCCGCCGCCGGTGCTGGGACGATAAATGTGCAGTGAAGTGGCAATCGGCGCGCCCGCGGTGGCCTGCGCCTGGATGTTGCTCAGGGTAAGCACATCCGAAGAACTGCTCCCCGAAACTGTCAGGGTAACCGTGAGGGTGGCGGAATCGGTGACCGCGATGCTCGCGGCAGTGATTGCCTTGCCGGCGGCGAAACTGACCGAAGGTGTGCCGCCGGTATTGAACTGGTATCCCGTGGGAGCCTTCAGAACCAGCGTCACTCCCGTCCCGGCGCCGAAATCGCCGTTGTGGCCTTCGGTGATGACGATGTTGCCCAGCGTGGTCCAGGCCGACCCGGGCGCGTTGGCGGCGGCGTCAGCGGAGAGCGTGGCATTGGCTGGCGTCACGGTAACGCTCGCGCGAGCGCCCACCGCGAAGGCCAGAAGTCCGATGATGATCAGTTGCGTCAGGTTCCTACTCTTCATTTCGTGGCAGCGTTCTGAGTGATGTTTTTCAGGCGCTATTTTTCATTTCGAATAGCATGTCTTGAATGTGGACACGCACAACTTGAGGCTTTACGGATTTCGCATCGGAGTGATTACGGGAGGCTGCATCCGTATTTGGACGGAGAGGCTGTAGGAAACTGCGGCGGCTGCGCGGAAGGAAAATCATCCGGGCGAATTCGGAAATTGAAGTCATTATGCGGCCCGAGGAAAACGGGGAGGGAAGATGTGGCGCGTTGAAATTGCTTGCCCCGGAAAAGCGGGCACGTAGTATTTGCCCGTCGAATCGAGCCGGTATAGGTTCTCACCGACACGGCCCGATGCCGGAATCCGGCGGCCGACTTGTGCCAGAGTAGCTCAGGGGTAGAGCAGAGGACTCATAAGCCTTTGGTCGGGGGTTCAATTCCCTCCTCTGGCACCAACTTTTTTCAGGAGCTTTCCGCGCCAACTTCCCTCCCTCACGACGCGGCTACGTTGCCAGCAGGGCGGCGCAAATTTCTTCGGATAAAACCCGGACGCGCGGTTCTTCCATGATGTTGTCGTGCGCGCCGGGAATGACGCGGACGGTCACGCCGCCTCTGGCGAATTCGGACCAGCCATAATCCATCGCGAAGGAGGAATACAGCAGGTGCAGCGGGCTGCGGAACAATGTGACCGGGAGTCCGGAAACGGGGGGGCGATAACGCAGGAGCGCCTGGATGTGCACCTCCCAGACCCGGCGTTCGGCTTCGGAGTATTGCGAAAGATCGTGAAATTCCTCGGGGTTGGGGGCCGTTGGCGGCAGGGAGAACCCGTTCAGAAACCGGACGTAACGTGACATCAACACTCTCAATTTCCAGCGCAGCAGCCCCGCCCACCTTTCCGCCGACGTCGGCAGGGAATACGCGGTCTTGAGGCAGACGTTCGCCGCGAATTTCCCGGCGGTCAGAGGGGTCCAGCGGAATCGTGTGTAACCGGAATTGGGCGGCATGGAATTAATGAGCGCCAGCAGCCCGATCTTTTCACCCGCCGCCTGGAGGCGATGCGCCATTTCGTAGGCGACGAGGCCGCCGAAGCAGTAACCGCCCAGTCGATAAGGGCCGCGCGGCTGAACTGCGCGCAAGTCGGCGAGGTAGGATTCTGCAAGTTCGCCGATGGTTTCGAGTTCGGACTGGCCGCGCAATCCACGCGAGCTGAAGGCGAGCACGGGCTGGTCTTCGCCCATGTGGCGGGCGAGATTGCCGTAGCCCCAGAACATCCCCCCGCCCGCGCCGTGCACCAGAAACAACGGCGGACGTGAACCGCGCGGTTGAATCCGGACAATGGACGAACTGCGGGCGGCGTCCTCCTCATCGCGCAGCAGCGCCGCCATCCGGCGGATGGTCGGGTGACTAAACACGGCGGCCACCGGCAGTTTTTTGGCGAACACCTTTTCGACCCGGGCGGCGAGGCGAACGGCGAGCAACGAATGGCCGCCCAGGCTGAAGAATTCGTCGTGCACGCCGATGGGGCAAACGCCAAGAACGTTTTGCCAGATCTGCTGGAGTTTGCTCTCGACGTCATCCGCGGGCGGGACACAGCCGAGGGTGGATTCGACGGTGATCCCGGGCTCAGGCAGGGAGCGTCGATCCACCTTGCCGGTGGCCGACAGCGGAAGCGCGCGCAAGGAGACGAAGAAAGCGGGAACCATGTATTCCGGCAGATGTTGGCGCACGAAATCGCGGAGTTCGGCGGACGAAGGTTCGTGGTCTGTATCGGGCACGAAATAGGCGGCCAGTTGCCGGGTTCCGGACCGGTCGGCGCGGGCGATCACGGCGCATTGGCGAACGGCCGGGTGCTGGAGCAATCGCATTTCCACTTCTCCGGGTTCAACGCGGTAGCCGCGGATTTTTACCTGCGAATCGATGCGGCCGAGGAACTCGAGGTTGCCGTCCGGAAGATAACGCACGAGATCGCCGGTCTTGTACAGGCGCGCGCCCGGGCGGAAAGGATGGTCAATAAAGCGTTCGGCGGTCAGTTCCGGGCGATTGAGATATCCGGCCGCGAGGCCGTCGCCTCCGACGTGGAGTTCTCCCGCCGTACCGATGGGCACGGGCTGCAGGTGTTCGTCGAGAACGTAGCATTCCGAGTTGGCGATGGGCCTGCCGATGGGAACGGAGTGCCGGCCATCGAATTCCCGGGGAATCGCGTACGTGGTGGTGAAAGTTGCATTCTCCGTGGGGCCGTAACCGTTGATGATCCGGCAGCCGGGCAAACAATCCAACGCTTTCCGAATGTGCGGAGGCGAAAGCACGTCGCCGCCGGTCAGGAGTTGTCGCAACGGCCGGAGCGCCTCGGGCATTTCCTCGATGATCTGGTTGAACAGGCCCGCGGTCAGCCAGGCGGTGGTCACGCCTTGTCGCTCCAGGAGGATCGCCAGCTCCGATAGGGAGGGAAGCTGCGGCGGAGCGAGAACCAAACGCCCGCCATTGAGCAGGCTGCCCCAGATTTCGAAGGACGAGGCGTCAAAGGAGATTGGACCGAGCTGAAGGAACACCTCATCGCTGGAGAATTCGGCGAACGGATTATTCTTTACCAGGCGGACAATGCCCCGGTGCGGAACGCACACTCCTTTCGGCCGTCCGGTGGAACCGGAAGTGAAGCTGATATACGCAACGTCCTCCGGGCCTGCTTCGCAGCGCAGATGGCCGGTGGGTTGGCCGGCGACTTTATCCCAATCGGCGTCCAGACGAAACGCCTGCGCTTCTGATGGTGAAACAAGCCGCGAAAGGTCGCGTTGAGTTATGACCAGCGTTGGCCGCAAATCTTCCAACATCTTCGCGATGCGCTCCCGCGGGGAAGCCGGATCGAGCGGCGCGCAGGCCGCGGAGGCTTTGAGAATTCCCAGCAGCGCAACGATCATGTCGGGCGAACGTTCCAGGCACACGGCAACGACGCTTCCCCGCGCCACGCCCTGCTCGCGGAGATAATGCGCCAGTTGATTTGCGCGCGCGTTGAGTTCGCCGTAGGTCCGGCGGGAATCGCCGCAGGAAACTGCGATTGCTTGCGGACGCGCGCGGGCCTGCTCCTCAAAAATTTCGTGAACGCAACAGCGCGGGTATTCGGCGCGGGTCTGGTTCCAGTCAACGAGCACTTTACGGCGCTCGGTATCACTCAACAACGGCAGGTCGCGCAAAGGGATCTCCGGATTGGCCACCGCGCCTGCCAGCAGGTTGTGATAATGTTCAAGCAAGCGTTCCATGGTCGAGGCATCGAATCGGCTGGGATCATACAACGCGACGGCGGTCAGGCCTTCGCTCGTGTCGTAGACGGTGAGAGTGAGATCGAATTTGGCGGTCTCGACACCAGCCTCGAAGAAATGGAGATCGAGCCCGGGGAACTTGAGGCCGCCATTTCCCGCAGTCTGGAGGACGAACATGGTGTTGATCAGCGGTGTTTGTCCGGCGGAGCGGTCCGCATGCAGCGCTTCGATCAATCGGTCAAACGGCAGATCGCCGTGGGAAAATGCGCCCAGCACCGTTTCACGCACGCGCGTGAGCAAATCGTAAAAGCTCAACTCGCCGTTCACCTGCGTGCGCAGGGGCAGTGTGTTTACGAAAAGACCGATCAATCCCTCGGTTTCGATGCGGTTGCGCCCGGCGACCGGCGATCCGATGGTGAGATCCTCCTGGCGGGTGCGGCGGTGGAGCATGGCCTTGAAACCGGCCAGGAGGACCATGAAAAGCGTGGTCCGCTCCCGGACTGCCATTTCCTTGATGGCGTTGCTCAAGTCCGAACCCAACGCGCGCCACCAGGCGGCGCCGGTATTGGCGCCATCGGCCCGGCAATGATCCGCCGGTAAAGCAATCGGCGGAGGAGGCGAGGCGAACTTCTGCTTCCAGAACTCGAGTTGCGAGCGGCAGATGGGGCCGCGCAACCATTCTTGCTGCCAGAGCGCGTAATCCGCGTATTGAATCGGCAGATCCGGCAGGGCGACCCATTCGTTCGCGATCTCGCCCTGGTAAAAAGCCGCGAGCTCGCGCCAGAGAATATTCGAGGACCACTCGTCGAAAACGATGTGATGAACGTTCAGCAGCAGCACGTGCTCGTGCGGGCCGGTGCGGAGGAGCGTCGCGCGCAGCAGGCGGTCCGAGGACAGGTTGAATGGCCGCTGACTTTCCTGCTGAATCAGCCGCCGCACCGCTGCCGGCTGCTGTTCTTCGGAGACGCGCGTCAAGTCCTCACACCGCAGGCGAAAATCGGCATCGCTCTCGATCACCTGCACCGGCGCGCCATCGTGCGCCATGAACCGCGCGCGCAGGATTTCGTGGCGGGCGATCACGCGAATGAACGCTTGTTCGAGCGCCGCAACATCCAACGGGCCCGTGAGCCGGACGGTGACCGGCACGTTATAACGCGGATTGCCCGGCTCGAGCTGATCGAGGAACCAGAGGCGGCGTTGTGCGGAAGAAAGCGGAACCGTCCGGCGCTGGAGGGCCGCGCGGCGAAGCGCCGCGGCGAGCCCCGCCCGCGAGTGTTGCTCCGGAAGCTCCTTCAACGACGGGGCGGCACTACTCATAACAACGTTACGTTTCCGGGATGGCCCGGGATTTGGAGGTTCAGGAGGCCGGCGATTTGGCGAGGTGTTGCTCCCGGACAATCATTTCGGCCAGGTCCGCCACGGTCGGCGCTTCGAAAATCGCGCGCACCGGAAGCGCTATGCCCATCTCAGCCGCCAGGCGCGCGATGACCTGTGTCGCCAGCAGCGAATGTCCGCCGAGCCTGAAAAAATTATCGTGAATGCCGATCGATTTTCGGCCGAGGATTTTTTGCCAGGTTTCCACCAGCGCGGCTTCGGTGGAATTGCGCGGGCCGACCACTGTGCGGCCGGCGGCGGATTCGTCGTCCGCGGGCGGGGGCAAAGCGCGACGGTCCACCTTGCCGTTGGAGGTCAAAGGCAGTTCGTCCAAACGCATGAAGACCGACGGGACCATGTGGTCGGGCACCTGGCGCGCGAGGTGTTCCCGAAGATCGGCGGCGGAGGGACGCAATCCGCGCGCCACATGGTAGGCAATCAACCGTTTGGCGCCGCTCGGCCCATCGGCGGCGATCACCACACTCTCGCGAACGTGCGGGTGGCGGTTGAGCGTGGATTCAATCTCGCCGAGTTCCACACGGAAGCCGCGGATTTTGACCTGGTGATCCATGCGGCCCAGGTATTCGAGTTCACCGGAACTGGTATAGCGGGCAAGGTCGCCGCTGCGATACATCCGCGCGTTTTGGTCCGTGGAGAAAGGATCCCGCACGAAGCGTTGTGAGTTGAGATTGGGGCGATTCAGATAACCTCTGGCAACGCCGGCGCCGCCCACGCAGATTTCGCCAGGCACACCCACCGGCACCGGCTGCAATCTTTCATCGAGCAGATAGAGCGAGAGATCAGGAATGGGCACGCCAATGACGCTGCCCTGGCCGGAGGTGAGGTCGGCTTTGCGGATGACGCGGTAGGTCACGTGAACGGTGGTCTCGGTGATGCCATACATATTGACGAGGCGCGGCTGTTCGTCTCCGTGGCGGTCGAACCACGTCTTGAGGCTCTGCAATTCCAGGGCTTCTCCGCCGAAAATCACGCAACGCAATTTAAGCGGGAGCGCGCCCGGGGAATTGGCATCCGCCCAAAGCAATTGTCGGAAGGCGGAAGGCGTCTGGCTCAATACGGTGACACCTTCCTGCGAGAGTAATTGGTGAAATTCGGCGGGCGAACGGCTGATCAGGTACGGCACAATCACCAATCGACCGCCATACAGGAGCGCTCCCCAGATTTCCCACACCGAAAAATCGAAGGTGTAGGAATGGAACATGGTCCAGACGTCCGCGGGTCCGAAACCATACCACGCTTCGGTTTGCTCAAAAAGACGGATGACATTTCGGTGCGTTACCAGCACGCCCTTGGGTTTGCCGGTGGAACCGGAAGTATAGATGATGTAGGCAGTATCATCTCCGCCTGCCGCATTGTCGGGATTCCGCTTCGATTCGGACGCAATCTCTTCCCATCCCGAATCGATAGAGATGACCATGGCCTGATTCGGCGGAAGTTGCCGGCCGAGCGCGTCCGTGGTCAGCAGCACGGGAGCGCGCGTGTCCTCAAGAATGAAGCTCAATCGCTCCGACGGATAGGCCGGGTCCATGGGAACGTAAGCTCCCCCGGCTTTCAGAACTCCGAGAATCGCCACGATCATGTCCACCGAACGCTCCAGCAACAACGCCACGGGCGTATCGGGGCCGACGCCGAACCGGCGAAGATGGTGCGCGAGCTGGTTGGCGCGGGTGTTTAGTTCGCCGTAGGTCAAGTTGCGGTTTTCACAAGTGACAGCCGTGGCTTTGGGCGAACGTTGGGCCTGCGCTTCGAACCATTGCTGGATCGAACTCCATCGGGTTTCCGCCGCGGGTGCCGTGCTTCTGGCGATGAGCAGTTTGCGCCGTTCCTCCTCGCTGAGCAGCGGGAGTTCGGAGATGGCCCGGTCCGGCCGCGCGACTGCGCCCTGAAGCACGCTTTCGTAATGCTCGAGCAGCCGCTCCATTTTCGGGCGATCGAATAAATCCGCGCGGTACTCGACGCCGGCCACCAGGCCGTCGTCGGTTTCGCGCACACCAATGGTGACGTCGAACTTGGAGGTTTCAGTTCCGAGGTCCACGAACGTGAGCGTCAGATCGCCGAGCCGCAATTCCCGAAGCGGATTGATCAAAAGGAACATCATTTTGAGGATCGGCGTTTGCGTGAGAGGCCGATCCGGATGGAGAGTTTCGATCAATTTGTCGAAGGGAAGATCGCCGTGCGAATAGCCGCCCAGCGCGACTTCGCGCACGTTCGCAAGGAGTTGTTCAAAACTCATGTCGCCGTTCAAGCGCGTGCGCAGAGGCAGCAGGTTGACGAAAAAGCCAATCAACCCCTCCGTCTCCAGCCGGCTGCGTCCGGCGAAGGGCGTCCCCACCACAATATCTTCCTGGCGCGTGTAGCGGTATAGCAGCGCTTTGAAGCCGGCCAGCAACACCATGAACAAGGTGACGCGGTTGCGCGCGGCCAGGTCCTTGAGGCTTTCACTCAGCGTTCTGCCGAGCGGCCGAACGCATCCGCCGCCCTCGGGGCCGGAACTGGAGCCTGGCACACGGTCGGCAGGCAGTTCGATCGGCCCGGCGGAGCCCTTGAGATGTTCCTTCCAATACGCTAGTTGCTTGTCGCAGATCGGACCGCAGAGCCATTGTTGCTGCCACCGGGCGTAATCGGCGAATTGAATCGGCAGCGCGGGCAGCGAAATCGGCCGGCCCGCGACAAAGCCCTGATAGAATTCCTTCAATTCCTGAAACAAGACCTTGAGCGACCATTCGTCGCAGATGATGTGGTGCAGATTTAGGATCAACAGATGTTCCTGGTCCGACATCCGGAACAGGCTGGCGCGGAACAAGCCGGCGGCGCCGAGATCGAACGGACGATGAATTTCCTCCCGCACAAGACTCCATAGGCGCGTCTCGCGTTCCTTCTCCGGAAATCCGCTCAAATCCTCGACGTGGATTTTGAAGTCCACCTCTTCCTCCACAATTTGCATTGGCATTCCCTGCGCGCTGGCGAAGCGCGTGCGCAGTGTGTCATGGCGCGCGACGATGGCCCGGAGGGAGCTCTCGAGGGCGGGTTGATCGAGTTCGCCGGCGAGCCGCACCATGGTGGGCACATTGTAGCGCGGGCTGTTGGGTTCGAGTTGATCGAGAAACCACAAGCGCTGTTGCGCGGAGGAAAGCGGGCCGGACCGGCTGCGGCCCACGGCCTGGCGGAGACGTTCGGTCAACCGCGATCGAATCTGGTCGGATGACCATTGCGCGGACGGCAGATTGACGGCATTCATGACAGGAGCGCCTTGACGCCGGGATCCTGGAGAATTTCCTGGAGTTCTTCGTCGGAGAGCGTGTCGAGCCGCTCGAGCAGGCGATGAATCTCGCCCTCGCTGGTGCGGCGCGGAATCGCGGCTGACGTTCCCGTGTGCTCGCGTTGCGCGCGGGTCACGGCGTCGGCGAGTTCCGCGATTGTGGGCGACTCGAAAACCACGCGCAGAGGGAGGTCAACGTTGAACGCCCGGGAAATGCGCGCGAGCACCTGGGTGGCAAGCAGCGAGTGCCCGCCGATGTCGAAGAAATTATCGTTCCGATCGACATCAGGAATGAGGATCACCTCGCGCCAGATCTGCGTGAGGATTTCTTCGATGGAATCACGTTCAGTCACAGTGCCACTGTTCATAAGATTTCAATTCGAGACGTTCTGGAGGTCTTGCAGTTGACGGGTGTAGGACCCGAGGGTGCCTGACTGAAAAAACGTAAGTAGCGGGAGGTCGCGGCGAAGCAGCGAACAAACCTGCCCATGCGCGGCGAGGGCATCCATGGAATTGCCGCCCAATGCAAAAAAGTCGTCCTGCAATCCGATGTCCGACCTTCGCAACACGGATTCCCAAACCGCGGCCACAATCTTTTCCAGCGGCGTGGAGGGCTTTGCGTTCGCGGACGCGCCGGAAGCCTGTGTGATTTCCGGCATGGGCAACGCCTTGCGATTGATCTTGCCGTTGGGCGTGAGCGGCATTTCAGGCAGATTCACCAACAACGACGGGACCATGTGGTCGGGCAATCGGCATTTGAGGAAGCGCTTGAGTTCGGCGATGTCGAGGCGCACCCCGGGATCGGCCACGAAGTATCCAACCAACCGGCGGTCATTCGGCTGCGGTTCCCAGACGGAAACAGCGCTTTCCCGGACTTGCGGATGCGCGAGCAAGGCAGCTTCAATCTCTCCCGGCTCAATGCGAAATCCGCGGACCTTCACCTGATGATCGGCGCGTCCCATGAACTCGATGACGCCGTCGGGCCGGTACCGCGCGAGATCGCCCGTGCGATAAATGCGCGCGCCCGCGCGTCCGCTGAAATGATCGGGAAGGAAGCGCTCGGCGGTGAGTTCGGGCCGATTCAGATAGCCGCGGGTAACTCCATCGCCGCCGATGAACAATTCCCCGATCACGCCCACCGGGACCAGATTGAGGCGGCGGTCGAGGATATAGGTTTCGGTATTGGCGATCGGGCGGCCGATGGCGATTGCGCCGTGACGCGCGACGCGGTGGAATGTGGACCAGACGGTGGTTTCCGTCGGGCCGTACATATTGATGATTTCACCGCTGCCTGCGAGCTGGCCGGCAAGCGCGGGCGGCAGGGCTTCGCCTCCGAGCAGCAGATATTTGAGCCGCCTGAGAGCCGCCAATGTGGGCGCATGTTGAGCGAGCATCCCTGCGTGGGAGGGAGTGCATTGGAAATGCGTGACCTTGTGGCGCAGAATTTGCGCGGCGATGCCCAGATCGCCGGTCGGATCCGTCGCGGCATTGCCGCGGCGCGCAGCCACTTCGTCCGGTTGAAGAATCACCGTGAAGCCGCGCGCGAGCGTCCAGAAGAGTTCGAGCACGGAAATATCGAATGAAATGCTGGTGACGGCCAGCCATCGTCCCGGTTTCTGCCCAAGGATCAAATCCATTCCGTGGAAGAAATTGACGACGTTCCGGTGGCGGACCATCACGCCCTTGGGTTTCCCTGTGGAACCCGAGGTATAGATCACGTAAGCGAGATTCCCGGGCAAGGCAGACGCGGGGCTCTCTTCGGCTGATTGCGAAGTATTTTCCCGCGCTCCGGCGGGATCATCGACGCAAAGAACCTGCGCGCTGGTCGCGGGCAGCAGGTCACGCAGGCATTTCTGCGTGAGGACCAACGGCGCCTGGGAATCCTCGAGCATGAACGCGAGGCGCTCGGGCGGATAGGCCGGGTCCATCGGGACATAAGCGCCGCCCGCCTTGTGAATCGCGTAGAGGGCAATGACCATCTCCGGAGACCGCGACAGACAGACACCCACTCGGACTTCGGGACCAACTCCAAGAGCGGTGAGTTTGCGCGCGAGCGCGCCGGCTTTCCGGTTGAGTTCGGCGTAAGCAAGGCGTTCCTCACCGAAGATGATCGCGGCGGCTTCAGGCGTCCGCTGCGCCTGCCGGGCGAAAATGTCGTGAATGCAATCGTCCGTTGCGTACTCGGAACGGGTTTCGTTCCATTCGTCCAACAGCAAATGAGTTTCACTCCCGCCCAGCATCGGAATATCAGCAATCACCTGTTGCGGGTGGGAGACGACGTTTTCCAGGATGTTTTGAAAATGGCCGGCCATCCGTTTGACGGTACCTGAGTCGAACAGTTCCGATCGGAACTGGAGCCTGGCGACCAGATCGTGCCGCTCCTCCCGGCAGTTCAACGCGAGTTCATACGGCGCGCAGGGGTCTTCAAGCAACGCGCCCGATGCATTCAACGAACCCGATTGAAAGTAGGGGAACATGTCCGGCTCCTCCATGCAGAACCCGGCCTGCAACAGAGGCGGGCGGCTGAGATCACGTTGAAGCGGAAGGGAGTCCAAGAGGGTTTCATAAGGCACGCCCCCATGATCTTCATCTTCGTGGATCTGCGCGCAGACGTTATCCCAGAGGCCCGCAAAAAGCTTTTCACCGGAAAAGTCGGCGCGAAGTGGCAGGGTATTCCCGCGAAGACCCGCGCCTGATTCGCGGGCGCCCGCAATTTGCCGCCCCAGCAACAGTTCGTCCTGGCCGCTCCAGCGATGGATAAGAGTCAGAAAAGCGGCGCCCAGGAGGCTTTCGAGGCTGGCGCCACGCGCAAAGGCCAGTTGCTTCAATTCAGCGGCCAGTGTGCGATCCAGGGTGAAGCGCGTTGACGAGCCCTCGAAGGATTGAATTGCGGGTCGCGGACGATCGGTTGGAAGGTCCAGGGTCGTGCCGGCATCCTTCAGCTTCTCGATCCAATACTGAAGGTGAACATGGCTGTCGAAATCGGGTGTGGCATCATTGGCCTCCGCTGCGACTGGAGCCGCGAATGAGCGGACGGCGCGACTTCCTTTTTTCCCATTCAAGAGCGCGGCATAAGACTGAAACAACTCTCGATAAAGCCGGGAGAGGAACGGCACGCCGCCAGCGAGCTGATGAACGGTTAGGCACAACGCGTGCTCCTCCGGGGCGATTCGCAGCAGTGCCACGCGAAGAAGCGGGCCGCGTTCGATATCAAACATCCGTCGCGAGTCGGCTTCAGCCCTGCGGCTGGCTTGCGCGATTGCCTCCCCGCGCGGCGCTTCGCTGAAATCCACGAACTGAATCGGCACGCAGTTCGGGGGCAGGAATGCCGGGGCGGGAGTACCGAGGACGTTGCAAATCCGCATCCGCAGAATCTGATGTCCGCGCACCAGCCCGTGCAGGCTGCGGTCCAGTATCTTTCGATTGAGCCGGCCCTCGAGGCGGACGGAGAGCGTCAGATTTTTCGCCGGCGCACCGGGGTGCAGTTGTTCCAGAAACCAAAGTCGGCGTTGTGCAGGCGAGAGGGCGAATTCCCGCTCAGAGACGGTGAAGGCTCGACGCTCCGTGTGAGACTCAATGCTTGCGATCACTTGATTACCTCTCCTGCTCCTTTAGAGCCCTGCCATCAGTCCGACTTCTCTCCCATTGTACCGGTTAAACACCCCAACTCGCGCCCTCTCCCCGGCTGCCTGCCCTTAAAAACCCCGGTTTTCCGGGCTCGGCTCAGCAAGTTAAGCCGCGCGCAACCAGGACTCAGGCCGGGACAAGACCTGCTCTTGGTTGTTGGACATACCCTCCAGGCGGCGTCGGTGATTCCCCATGCGCATCGTCCGGCATGCGCCGTACGTAAGCCCGTTCGGTGTCCAACAGGGCGGCATTCGAGCCGTAATACAAACTGCGCGCGACAGTGTTTTCGGTCGTAACGGTCAGCACCAGGTTGCGAGCCAGACCATTTTGCAGCCCGGCCGAAACCCGCGATAAAAGCGCGCGCGCCAATCCGCGGCCGCGAAAACCCGGCGCCACGCCCAATTGCTCGAGATAAATCGAACGCCCCACCGGCCAGAGCACGCAGAGCCCGAGCCCGGCCAGGCGATGATCGGTGGCAGACCACGCAAGCCAGGAATTGCGGGCGTCGAAGAACGCGGAATTCAGGACGCGATCGAGATAGCCGCAGCAATGGGCCGGCGTGCTGAAATGGTCGTATAAGCTTCCGTCGGGCGTTCTTTGGTAGATGGCATGGAGTGTTTCAGCCAACGTTTGCAATTCGTGATCCTGCGGACTGTCGTTCGCGAACGATTGCAATTGGAGTCCGGCAGGGGCAGCAGCCGAAGGGAGCGGCTGGCGGAAGATCAGGAGTTCGCGTTGTTTGCGCTGGAAGCAAAGGCGGGCGAGTGCCGCGTGAATTTTCGCCCCGGGATCGGTCCAGATTTCAAAATGATGCACGCGCGCCTGCGAGGTTTGCGCCAGGAACCGCTCCATCAGCAACTGCACCGCGAGCGGGCCGGCCTCGGGGCTTTCCGAGTAGAACCGCACCTGGATCAAGCCCGGATGCGCGTCGAATTCATCCCAGAGGATCGCTGCGACGGGCTGGCCGCTCTCGAAACAGATTAATCCGGGCGGCAGGAAGAACTTCAGGGGCATCCTTGCGGCGGTGAAGGTTCTTTTCGCCGGAGGCAGGCCGGCCCGGTAATGTCGGAACAGACAGTTCAGGGCCTCAAGTTCATCCTGCGCGTCGCAAATTCGGATATTGCCCGATGTCATACGTTCCCTCCCCTGCTCTGTCCGGCTCTTCTGATTCTTCGCGACTGACGCGTTCTGCCATACACGCTGTCTCACCGGCGCTGCGGGCTCCATTCAGAACTTCACCCCTTGTGGAAATATTCTTACCCCACGCCGTCCAAATATGGGAAATGCGTGGAGCACCCGCCGGGTAGATGAATACGTGGCCGTGACAATCCGCGGGCTGCTCTGGATTCGTGCATTGAAGCGGCACAAATGCCGCGCTCCTTCACAAAGCTGCGGGCGTGAAATCCGGCTGAGGATAACCTGTGTTCGGGGATAGAAGTGTCAGTGTATAGCAAGTCCTTTCAAAGCGCAATCGGCTTTTCGTGCAATTGTTTACAACGCGATTAGCGACTAGAATGTCACCCAATTATCACAACCATCCGGCCGGGAAGGCTCTAGACTGCCATCGGTATTTCTACGGCTGTGATGTAGGAAGATACCGACACGCGGATTCGGCAATTCCCGACTACTGCGAAAGCGACCGCAAAGACATACTTGCACCATGCGAATCGTGATTCAGGACATCGAGAACGGAACGTTTCTGGCGGGCAATGGACGATGGGTGGATACCGAGGAGGAAGCCGCGGATTTCATCATGACCCGCACCGCCCATGCGGTTGCCTCGGCCAAGAAGCTCCGGAATTACCAGGTGATCACAATAACCGAGAATCCCGATCAAAGTTCGCTCGCCGCCGGAGCCGCCTGACATTCGGGCGCAAGTCCCCTTCCCTCTCCTCCCTTCCCGCAGTCAGCCGCGACTACCGCTGCAATTCCTGGTATTCGTCCCGTCCCGGTTCATCCAGTATCTGGATGCACGAGGCGGGGCCGAGGTCGGGATGATTCCATTCGCGGAAAGCCCAGACCACTTTCTTGGCGGGATTGACCTCGATCACCTGAACGATACCGGGCCAGTCCGGCTTCTTTACACCCGCAGTCCAATTGCAGATGACAGTGTCGCCATTGGCCAGGCGGATGGCCTGATGGACGCTGTTGATCTTAATGCCCGGAAGATCCCCGTCCTTGAGTTCCCAAACGATTTCCCCTTTGGGACTGATCTCCCGGGCAAAAGCGTTTTGATTGCCGCTGATGAGCGTGTTGCCATTCTTGAGCCGCACGGCGTGCCATACCGAGGGAGCGTCGCAGGACCAGACCTCGTTCCAGTTCTGATCGTACTCGATCACCTTGCCGAGGTTCATGTGGGCGATGAGGTAATGGCCGTCGTGGGTCATGCGCACGTTGCGGAACTGGCCGTGGATGGACCGGCCTTCCACCGGTTCCTTGGTGCGCATCACGTGCTCCATCTCGATCTTGCGGGTCTTGAGATTGAAAAGCATCAGCTTCGCGGGCATGCCGTTCTGCATGAACAGGACCTTGTCGTTCCCGATGGGCTGGGCGGAATGGCACTCGTTCCAGTAGGGCCTCCCGCGGGTGTCGAGAACGTCCTTGCCGTCGGGGCCGGTGATCTTCGGACATTGATAATCGTAGATGGTGCGGCCGCGCTTATCGATCTTGCGCCAGCCTGTCTTGTAGGCGAAGACGATGTCGCCATTCGAGAGCCGGTGGATGTCGGAAAACTCGCTGAGGTTGTTGTTCGCGTCCTTGATGGGGATTTGATAGGTCCAGACCACCCGGCCATGCCGGACGAGGAAGAGGGTCTGGTTCGTGTTCCGGGTGTCGAATTCGCCGGTGTAGAGGAAATCGTGCTGGGCGAGGCCGTTGCCGGGGAGGGAATTGGTATCGCCCGGCTGCTTCGCGGCGACGGGCGCCGGCGGCGCCGTGTGGCAGCCGGCCAGCACAGCAGCGAGCAAAGGCAGACTCAGGAGAACACCGCGATGAAATGTCATAAGTTACGAGTTAGCACAGGAATTTATAATTATTAATTAATCAGCGGCGCGCGGCGGGGGTCAAGTGATTTTTTATGTTATTTTGGAGGGCAAGAAATGTCCGCTTACAGGCATGCGCATTGCGTGGTTGTCAGGAAGTAGCGGCTTGTCTCCCGGCGGGAAGTCTGGCATAAGAGCCCGCACTAACCGAAACAGAAAGCATTTGAATGAGCACTGAAGTCAAAAATCCGTGGATAGGCACGCTCCCCAGGATCGGCATCCGGCCGACGATTGACGGGCGGCGCAAAGGGGTCCGTGAGTCCCTCGAGGACCAAGTCATGGGCATGGCCAAACTAGCCGCCAAGTTTCTTTCCGACAACCTGCGCTATCCCACGGGCCAGCCGGTGGAATGCGTTATTGCCGACACTTGCATCGGCGGCGTGGCCGAAGCGGCGGCGTGCGCGGAGAAGTTCCGTCGCGAAGGCGTGGGGCTGTCGCTGACCGTCACACCCTGCTGGTGCTATGGCAGCGAGACCATGGACATGGATCCGCTGATGCCCAAGGCGGTGTGGGGTTTCAACGGCACGGAGCGTCCGGGCGCGGTTTACCTGGCGGCAGTGCTGGCCGGGCATAATCAAAAAGGTTTGCCGGCGTTCGGCATTTACGGTCACGAGGTTCAGAACGCGGGCGACAAGACCATTCCCCTTGATGTGCAGGAGAAGTTGCTTCGTTTCGCGCGCGCGGGATTGGCGGCGGCGATCATGCGCGGCAAGTCGTATTTGTCGGTCGGCGGAGTTTCGATGGGCATTGCAGGGTCGATCGTGGAACAGCCGTTCTTCGAGGAGTATCTCGGGATGCGCGTTGAATGCGTGGACATGACCGAACTCGTGCGCCGGATGGAGGAGAAGATTTACGACGAGAGCGAGTTCAACAAGGCGCTGTCCTGGGTGAAGCAGAATTGCAAGGAAGGCAGGGACTGGAACCCGGCCAAGGCGGCCCGCAGCGCGGAGCGCAAGAATCTCGAATGGGAGACGGTGGTGAAAATGACCATCATCATCCGCGACCTGATGCTGGGCAATCCGCGCCTGGCGAAGCTCGGCTTTGGCGAGGAAGCGCTGGGACACAATGCGATCGCGGGCGGCTTCCAGGGACAGCGGCATTGGACCGACCATTATCCGAACGGGGATTTCACCGAGGCAATCCTGACCTCGTCGTTCGACTGGAACGGAATTCGTCCGCCGCTGATGGTGGCGACGGAGAACGACAGTTTGAATGGCGCGTGCATGTTGTTTGGTTACCTGTTGACCAATAGCGCGCAGATTTTCGCCGACGTGCGGACCTACTGGAGCCCCGAGGCGGTGAGAAACGCGACGGGAACGAAGCTTACCGGGCCGGCGGCGAACGGGATCATCCATTTGATCAACTCCGGCGCGGCAACACTGGACGGCAGCGGGCAGCAATCGCGCAACGGCAAGCCGGTGATGAAACCGTTCTGGGAGATTTCACAGGCCGAAGCCGACAAGTGCCTCAAGGCCACGAGCTGGCCGCCGGCGATTTATGAATATTTCCGCGGCGGCGGATTTTCCTCGTGCTATCTCTCGCGCGGCGGCATGCCCATGACGATGTGCCGCATCAGCATGGTGAAGGGAATTGGCCCGGTGATGCAGATTGCCGAGGGCTGGTCGGTGGATTTGCCGCCGAAGGTCCACAAGGTGCTCGACGAGCGGACCAATCCGAGCTGGCCGACGACGTGGTTTGTGCCGCGCGTGACCGGGTCGGGACCGTTCGCGGACGTTTACACGGTGATGAACAACTGGAGCGCGAACCACGGCTCGATCAGTTACGGCCACATCGGCGCCGACCTGATCTCGCTGGCGTCCGTGCTGCGCATCCCGGTGACCATGCACAACGTGGCCGAGGCGAATATTTTCCGGCCGACATCGTGGAACCTGTTCGGCGCGCTCGATCCGCAAGGGGCGGATTACCGCGCCTGCTCAAATTTCGGGCCGCTGTACCGATAGGCTGAACAGGCTTCGGTTCTTTCAACCCGCTCTCCTGAAATGGGGGAGCGGGTTTCTGGCGTACTGGAGGGCGGGCCTTGTGGCCCGCCCTTGTCATCCATGACGCGACCGGACTACTTCGATCCGCGGCGGCCGGCGTGTTCTTCCTCCTCCTCCTCTTCCTCCTCGGCATTGACGGTGCTTTCGGCAATACCCGTGAGTTTTTCGTCGGCGGATTTTTCCTCCTCGAGGGTTTCATCGAGGAGTTTGACGGCGTCATCTTCACCGAGAATTTCCGCCCAGGTGCGCAGGCTGCCGTAGGCGGCGATTTCGTAATGCTCGACCTTCTGTGCGGCGGCGATGTAGGCGGCGTCGCCTTCCTCCTCACTGATCAACTCGGCTGCCTCCTCGATGAGGCCCTGCATGCCCTTGCACTTCTTGCCCTTCGGCGGGGCGTCGAAGATTTCGAATACCTGTTCCAGGCGACGAACGTGGTTTTCAGTTTCTTCGAGGTGTTCCTCGATGGCGCTCTTGAGTTCCTCGTTTTCAGCGGCCTTGGCCATTTTGGGCAGGGCCTTGGTCAACTGCTTTTCCGCGTCGTAAAGGTCCTGCAGTTCGGTGAGAAATGTCTCCTGTAATTTGCTCATATTGCCTCGCTCTCTTTGTTTGATGGCCATCCTTCCTAAGGTCGCATCAAGGTATTTGAACGCCGCAGGCAAGCCATGGGGTCATCACCTGAAAGTTGAAAGGAATTCTGCGGCGGCGGGCGCCGGAATCAATGCCGTGAGGTCCCTCGGGCGGAGGGATCTCTACAGATGGGAGCCGCCACCGGGCAGGCGGACGCGAAGGAAATTCATGCGCTTGGAAATCGGGAGCTTGAGGCGGCGGCGGATTAATTCCAGTTCCGCACGGTCGCTCTCAGCCCGCAATGCTTCCAGCGCGGCCTTACGATTTCGGCGATGATTTTTCCTTTTCACGCAAGGTTTTTTCCAGAATTTCCAATACCGCCTGATCCCTGGCTCGGCCGGCGGCGCGTTTGCTGGCAATGATGTCCACGAGGTTTGCAATCCACAGGCTGCGTCCGCCCAGCGAGATTTTTTCCGCGCGCGAGCGGAGGCTGTTGAAAGATTTTACACCATGAATAGCGGGCATGAAATCGGCCTGCAGTCCGCGATCGTCGTTCATGACCCGATAGAGAGCGGATACCGGGTAGTAAGGCCGGAGAATCACCGCATCCACAAGGCGGGCGAATTTTTTCAATTTGGCGAGGTTTGCCGGCGTGGCGCGGAACATGAAATCGAAGTCCACGGTTGTTACGGGAGCGCCCTGGATCGCGGCTGCAGCATTGCCGATCAGGATGGCCTCAAGCCCTGCTTCCCCCAGGGCCGCCACCACCGAATTGAGCAATGGTTCCGCATTCATGCTTGATCGCACCCCAAGCTTAGCAAGCAGCGGGGATTCGGCAAGTTCGAGGCGGCCCTCGAACGTAAGCGCGGAAAGCTTAGAAACCGGGGGCGCTTTCGATGTCGTGGTTGGTACAGTCCACACCCCAAAGGTTGAGGGCCGCGCCGTCGTAGGTTTGCTCGTATTTGAGCTTTTCGACGTGGTAATCGAAGAAGAGGTAGTTGGCGCGGCCGCTGTGGCGCTCGTTGGCGAGTTGACCAGGGTTGGCGCTGTCGCGATCGGCGCGGTGGGAGCCGTTGTTTTGCGGGCCGAGCGTTTCGGTGGCGAGAATGGTGCGCGTGGGGGCGGTGACGTCGTGGACATTGGCGTTGTCGTAATACCAATTCATGCCGTAGCCGGGTTCGCCGTAATGATTGGTGCTGAGGTCGGTGATGTCGGTGGTGCGTTGGTCGGGGCAGATGAAGAGCCAGGGATTGTTGGCGACGAGCGGGAAGAGGATTTCGTCGTAGCCGTAATTGTTGGGATTCTGATAGCGGCGCTGCATGAGGGTATTCTCATGGTCCTGGAGGTAGACTTCGAAGGCGACGCCGATCTGGTGGACGTTATTGACACATTGGGAGCAGCGGGCCTGTTCCTTGGCGCGGCTGAGGACAGGCAGCAGCAGCGCGGCGAGGATGCCGATGATAGCGATGACAACGAGGAGTTCGATCAGCGTGAAGGCGAAGTCAGAGGAACGCTCGCGCTCGCCCTGGCCCTCCCCGGGGAGAGAGAACAGAGTGCGGGGCTTCCTTTGAAATTCGTAATCCTTTAAGTGGCCGACCGCACCCGGCTTTTGGAAGGGTTGAAATGAGAGCTTCATCGTTGTGCAGCTACGTTCAGTTACGTGATGAGGTGCGTTGTTGCATCCAGGCCCAATCCTGCTGGTCGAGCGGGTCGGTGATGTCGCCGTTGTCGCTGCGATGTTTCGTATTGCGATAGAGCCAGTGGTGGGTTTCGGAGTGGCCGTCGGCGAAGGCGAAACCGCAACCGCCATTATGGTAGGTGCCGGGGACGTCGAACCAATGCGGCGCTTCCATGCCGAAGGCAAAAGCGGCGTCGTTGAGGCCGCTGGCGTCCTCGTCCACGAGCACCCAGACCATGGATGGCCCGGGCGCGGCCATGTTCGAGGATTTGCCGTAAGTATGCCACGGAGCATCGCGGCGATGGTTATCCTGATTGTTGAGCCAGGGGCCGTTGACGGGGAGATTGGGCACACCGCTATGCGGGCCGCCCTGATCGAAACCGGGATCAATGGTGCCAACGGCCTGGCTCATGGAAAATGTGCGGGCGGCGGGAATGGTCGAGCCGATGAGCTGGGCGTTGGTACCCTGATAGAGACCGGAGCGGCGGTCCGCGGGGCAGCGGAAAATGCTGGCGTCGCCGGAGAGATAGTTGATCAGGAGTGAGCGGCTGGAGTCGGTAAGGACATCGGGATTGAATTCCTCCGATCCGCCGATGCCTGCCTGGCCGGCGCACCAGTTGTAGCCGGGCTCGGTGTTGCCGTCGTCGGGATTGGGCGGGAAGAATTCGTTGTTGTCGCTCGTGTAGAGGAGCATGGCGGTCATCATTTGTTTGCCGTTGTTGAGGCAGGAAGCGCCCTGGGCCTTTTGCTTGGCACGACCAAGGACCGGCAGGAGCAGCGCACCGAGGATGCCGATAATGGCGATGACGACGAGGAGTTCGATCAACGTGAAAGCGGAATGCGGGAGAGCTTTCAGTTTCAAGTTTTCAGTTTTCAGTGGAGAAAGCGCCGTCGTCGGACTCGACGGAAGCGTGAATTTTGGAACTCGCCTCGGATACGTATCACCGCGATGACGGTTCGGTTTCATTCGTCCTATCTATATATGGCCGCGGACGGGCAAAAGGTGACAACTATTTTGGACGGGGGAAAGTGGGATGGAACGATCTCCCTCACCCTGACCCTCTCCCGATCCCGGGAGAGGGGACAGCCACGGACGATCCGGTTTGGCCTGAGTGGGATGGTCATGCAGTCCGCAACTTCGCGGAAGGGGCTTGAAGAGTCAGATAAAGGAATCCGCAGGTGCACGGGCTCAAGGCAGGAATTCAATCGGTGGACTCGCACGCTGACGCTCTCCCGCAGGAAATGGGACAGCGTGCGAAGCCTTTCCCGGAATTTTACCGCGTCATGGATCAGGTCCGCGGCGGATTGCCGAATTGTGTTCCAGACGGTGCGGAGCGGGTTGGCGATCATTACGGTCAGCGAGGGTGATTGAGTCAGTTCTGGGCCTTTTCCAAAACGAGCATTTCGACGGGGCGATGGTCCGGGACGAGTTCAAGGCCGAGTTGATCGAGAAGGGCCTGTTTCAGGGCCTTGTGATAGGTGTCGCCTGTGCCGCGTTCGTTCCAGTGAAAGTCGATTTCAAAGTTTTGCGTGAGCCCAGTCTCGTCAATGACCGGCATGTTGAAATAGAACTCCAGAAACTTGGTCAGGCCTTCGGGTGGGTCGTCGCGGGAAATGGGGCGGTCACCGCAGTAGTATTGTCCATTGCCCGACCAATCGTCGCCGCTACCGGCGATGGGCGGCTTGAGACCGGGCGCGTTGGGGCGCGCGACTCTGACCACGAGGACATCCATGTCCCGCGTTTCGCGGCGGCCAACCAGGCCGAGGACCTTCTTTATTTGCTCCTGCAGGGCTTTGCCCGAGTCTTGCGGCAGGGTGGAAATAAAATCGTATCGTCGGCGAGCAGCGCCCGGAGGGATGAGGATGCGCCCGGGGCGCCAATTGTATGCGGCCCAGGCGATGTCTCGGAGACCGACCCCTACCCCACCCCATTTTCGGGCGTCGACCGTGGAGGACAACCCGCTGACGTTGTTGCCGAACATGGTGGGAAGGATTTTGACCTGGGGGGCGGTGCGGGCCACCAGGTCCGAATTCATTTTATCCGAGCGCCACCCGTAGTGGTCAGTCTCGTAGGTTTCGATGCGTTTGACGGCGACGGTGGTGGTGCCGGCTGTGAGCAGCACGGCCACACCGACGACGATTGCGGATTTGGCTTTGGTCCAGGCCATAAGTTTGAGGGTTGATTTGATGAGCGGAAGAGTGGAGCCGCCGGCGGCGCTCTTGGCCGCGGCAGTGGCGGCGAGTTTGGAGGCGAGATCGGAGGGAGCGGCCTGCACGGCATTGGATCCTATGGAGGCGAGCAGCGAGGCGGCGGAAACCTGAACGCCGCGCTTGAGGAAGAATTTGCGGAGTTTTTCAGTGGCGCGATTGACGCGCTTTTGCGCGGCGGCCTCCCCCAGACCGAGAGCGCCGGCCATTTCGAGAACGGTCCGGTTTTCAAAAAAGCGCAGGACGATGGCGTCCCGGTCCTTCTGGCCGAGGCCGGTCATGGCTTCGTCCAAAAGCGGGCTCAGGTGGCGCCATGAGTTGTCGGGTTCTGATTCCTGGCCGAGTTGCATAAAGGCTTCCTGTTCGCGGTGATGGCGGCGAAACGCCGAGCGCTGGTGATTGGCGGCAGTTAACTGGGCGGTTTGATAGAGCCAGCCGGAAAGGACGGTGGCGGGCTTCAGAGTGGAAGCCTTGCGCGCGAGAATGATGAAGACCGCCTGGGTGACTTCCTCGGCGTCGTGGGTATTGCCGAGGCGGCGGATGGTGGCGGAGTAGACGAGATTGACGTGGCGCCGGACCAATTCGGCGAAGGCCGCGTCCGAGCCGCTTTGGGCGAATTCCCGGACCAGAGCCATGTCGTCGGTCTGCATTTGCCCCATTATGTGCGCCAAAGGGGCGAAACCGGACAATTTTCTTTTGGACTACGATCCGGCCGGGGGCGGCTTGCCGCGAAAGACCGGCGAGATGAAGTTACAGGTTCCCGATGTCAATCGCGGATAACGAGCAACCGAACCCGCAAACCTGCTGCTTTGGCGACTTTTGACTGCTCAGCATCGCAGGTCCAGAATGCATCGAGACCCGACAATCGTTCCACCCTGAGCGCCGCCGAAATATGAATAAAATCGGAGCTTCCGGCAGAAAATTCTCGCGCCAGTTGGCCACTCAGCTCCTCAGCGGAATCCAAAATCGAATCGCAACGCAATTCCGGCTGCCACCGCAGACGTGCCTGGGTGCGTTCGGCGGCCCGCAATGCCTTCCACGCAAGTTCACCGTACGAGTCCACCCGCGCCTGCCTCAGATTGTGCCGTAGTTCGTAACGAATAAAGGACCAATAAACGAAATCGGGAGAGAATTTCTGAACCGCTGTCCCCAAAGTTTTCGCGAATTCGTCCTTCGGATGAAAAAAGGCGAAGAGAGCGGAGGTGTCAGCGTAAACGAGCGGCATAGTTCCGCGCTTTTCTTTCGTTCAAAACTGGATTGGGGCGTTTTGAACCTGCCCGTTTCTGCGCACGCCAGACGTCCGCCATGATTTCCTTCCATTCCGGATCAACGGCTTCCGACACCGGAATCAAGATGGCTTCGGCCCGCCCGTTCCGCAGTACACGGAAGCGTTCACCCTGCCGGGCGCGATCCAGCAATTGTCCTGTTTTTTCGTGCAGCATCTTGGATGTCACATCCGTCATGCCCTAATTAGACACCTGTCCGGTGTCACCGTCAAGTGTCAGTTCATCCAGCCCGGGAAGGCGGCGAACGGAAAAATCCGACATTCTTTTCCCGGGAGCTGAATCACAGGTCGGGGCGGGAGTTGGCGAAGTTGGTGCCGAACTGCCAGTCGACGGATTGGATGTGGCCATCGCAGAAGGTGACGTCGGCCTTGCCGCCGTGGCGGACGGTGAGGAGGTCGCGATCAGGCATCCAGCGGCCATCGGAGATCACGAGGCCGCCGGGACTGGGATGATCCCAGCCGGCGGTGGAGCCGGGTTCCTCGGCGAGCATGATTTTTGAACTGGGATTGACGATGCTGGTTTGCTTGAAGGGGGCGCTGGTTGGGTTGGCCGTGTTGTTGAGGAAGACGGAGGCCATGCCGTAATTGAGGCCGCCGTCGAGGCCGACGGGACCGGAACTGAGGCCGTAGCCGGTAAGGCTGTAGCTGTAGAGGTAAGGGCCGTCGGAATCGTTCTGCTGGTTGAAGCGGTCGGTGTCGCTGCGGTCGAGAGGGCAGCGCAACAGAGAGGGATTGATGCTGCCGAGGGAATGGACGATGGGGCTCTTTTCCAGGGGAGGATAAGCCGCGGTGTTGGTGCGCCAGTAGATCCAGTCGGCGGCCTGGAAACCGTTGCCGCGGGAGGCGAGGCCGGGGAAGACCTCGTCGTTTTCGCTGAGATACATCTGCATGGCAGCGCCGAGTTGCTTGAGATTGTTGATGCACTGGCTTTGCGCGGCCTTTTTTTTGGCGCTGGTGAGGACTGGGAGCAGCAGCGCGGCCAGGATGCCGATGATGGCAATGACCACGAGCAGCTCGATCAGGGTGAAGGCGTGATGCCGCCGGAAAATGTCAGTGTGAACGTTCGCCCTCACCCTGACCCTCTCCCGTTCTTGGGAGAGGGGACAGCTTCGAACATCGCGGTTCGCTTTGTACTGCTTGGATTGGAAGTCCGGGTTCATTTGATTGGTCGGCGGAGGCATTGACGCCCGCTCATCTATATATGGCCGCGGGGAGCGAAAAGGTGACAAGAAATCTGCGGCAGCTTAGTTCAAGTCATCGAGCTTCCATTCATTGCCGATTTTGCGGAGGGTTAGATTTTTGGGGCCGCTGCGCAGGCCGCGAATGTGAAAGATGACTTCGGTGTCTGAGATGGTATCGTGGGTCGTTTGAACCGGGCCGGGGCCGTGTTCCTGGTGAATCAGGGCGGCGATTTCGCGATCGGATTTTCCGGTTGCTTCATTGGTGAGAAAACGGTCGTGATATTCCGGGGTCAGGCTGTCGAGGAACATTTTGGGATCGGCGTTCAGCATGGCGGCGAATGCGGACTGGAAAGCGTCCTTCGGGGTGGCGTAGCCTGCGAAGACAGCAATGGGAGCCGGATGCCGTTGATCGCCCGTCCGAAGCCGTTCCACTCCCTTGGGATTGTTATTAGCGACTGAGTCGAGTTTCCAATCGCCATTGATGCGCACCATGAGGAACACGTTTGCGTCTCCCGGTCCCATTACCTTTCCGCCAGCGTATTTTCCTTCCGGTTGGGCAGTCAGGAGGACCCTGTCGGGGGCGAGCATCTCCTTGCGAATGATCCTTAACGCGGTCAGCCCGTCGATAGCACGATGCGCCTTGGCGGCGAATGTATCCTCAGCCTGGTATTGGGCATCGTGGGCAAAAAATCCATCCGGAGTAATGCTGGCGCGGAAGGATTCGAGGTTCGTCTGGCTGAGGGACCAAATGGCGGACACGAAACCGGATTCCGGGGTGGCATACCCGACAAGGGCCCATGATTCCCGGGGATAGTACTCGGTAACGGTTTGCGGGAGATGTTCGCGATACTGAATGACCGCGGTGGTGGTGGCGCCGGCGGCGAGGAGCACGACAGCGGTGGCGATAAGGGCGGTTTTGGCTTTGGTCCAGGCCATAATTTTGAGGGTTGATTTGATCAGGGTGAGAGTCGAACCGCCGGCGGTGGCGCCTTTGGCGGCAGCGGCAATGCTGACAGAGGCCGCAAGTCCGGCGGGAGCGGCGTGGACGGAGTTCGCCGAGAGCGCCAGGGCCAGCGCGCTGGTCGTGGAGGTGACGCCGTGGCGGGAGAAGTATTTGCGCAATTTGTCGAGCGCGCGTTCGACACGCTTGGCGGAGGCGTCCTCGCTTGCGCCGAGAGCTGCGCCGACTTCGCGCAAACTCCTGCCTTGATAGAAACGGAGAACAATGGCGTGCCGATCCTTCTCGGCGAGACCGGCGACGGCGGAGTCGAGCAAGGGGGCGATGCGTTGCCAGGTGTCGTCTCCGGGTTCGTTCAGGACAGACTGCATGTGGGCCTCCTGTTCGCGGCGGTGGCGGCGGGCCTCGCTACGCGCGAGATTATTCGCCGTCAGGCGCGCGGCCTGGAAAAGCCAGCTTGAGAGCGCCTTTTCATGGCGCAGGCTGCCGGCTTTTTTGGCGAGAATGAGAAAGACCGCCTGGGCAATTTCCTCGGCGTGATGCGGGTTGCCCGCGCGGCGCAGCGCGACGGAATAGACGAGATTGATGTGGCGCGCGACGAGCGCGGCGAAGGCGTCATCGGAGCCTGACTCCGAGTATTGCCGCAACAGCGCGCCATCGTCTGTGGGTTGCATTCACGGATAAGTGTGCGTCGGGGGTAGAAATCCGACAAATTTTTTGGGGTGGGTGCGCGAGGGGCGTGCAGAATGGAACACAGCAGCCCGGTCAGTGACCGGGTGGCGGTGGCTCTCTACGCAGGATATCGGACTTCCTGAGCAGCGTTTGAATCTGATGGAATTTTTCGGCGGCCGCGGGCGGAAGATCAGCGACGAAAACCCGCATATCATCGTCCATACCGTCTTGCGTCCCGCCTTCGATAGCCCTCTTCCATAACGTGGCGTCCCGCCCCAAAGCCGGATCGCGACCAAGGAACTCCAGGCTGAGAAGGGCCGCCTCTTTTTGACCAGACAAGGCCTGGGCCTGGCCGATATCGAGAAGCAGCTTTCGAGTCACGGCGAGAGGAGACTTCATGCTGGCGAGTTTGGCGGCATCCGGAGGAACTGCATTCAGGCGGGTGGCGATGCGCTGGGGCAATGCCAATACTTCGGCGAGGGCCCCTTTGGCCTCGGCGAAATGGTCCTTCAACAACGATTCGCTGGCATAAGCGATGCCGTACTGCCCCACTTCTTCGTAAGAGGCAGAATAGAGGCTGGCCAGACGCCGGGTTTCAAGCGCCTGGAGAAACGCCCGCTCCGGATACCCGGCCATTAGATACACGCGCGCGGCAACCACCCGAATTTCCGGTTCGTTTTGGTTGAGGCGGATCGCGATTTCAATATCCTGGACTGCCTGTGCAGCCAGCGCGCCATCGTGATTTTGCGCAGCCGTGTGCGCCTCCAATTGGGCCAGATCGCCATAGACGTTGGCGCGGAATGGGTCGCACTTTCGGGCCTTGAAGTAAAGCTTCGCAGCCGCGTCCTCCCTGCCGGCTTTGAATTCTTGGGCGCCAGCGTCCGCGTAAAATGCGCCTGCCAGCAAAAAGGGACTGCCCAGCAGCAGTAATGCCGTCAAAGTTCCGAGGGACACAGCCGCCAGCCGCGACATAACGGCTCCCGGCTCAGCCGGCGCATGGCGCTCCCCATCGAGCAGAACCTGTCCGGCCGCCAGGACCAGGAGCATTGCGAACCAGACGGCGCCGAAGGACAGGTCGAAGTCAATTTGACTGTGAATAAAAACAGCGATAGCACCCAGTCCGAGCAGGATATCCGGTTCATTGCCGGTGCGTTTCAATCCTCGATACCAGCGGCCGAGGACAAGAACCCAGAATCCGCCGTACACGAAAAGACCAATCACGCCCGCCTCAACGAGGATGGTCATCGTTTCACTGTGCAGATCGCGGGATATGTAGGCAAAGCTCTGATACAAGCAGAATGAAGATGTCCATGAGCCTGCGCCCAGGCCAAGCCAGGGAGTGGCTAGAGCCGCGTTGAAGGCGTCGCGGTAGAACACGAGACGGACCTGCCAGTTGGAGTCATGGAAGCCCATGGTATTGATCGCGGCGACGGCTGAGACACCGAATTGCCCGCGGTGGTGCGTGAGCGGATACGTTCCAATTATGAGAATCAGGATCACGCCAAGGAGGGCGGGCACTTGCCGCCTTGGGGATGGAATTTCCTTTGAGAGGCCGGGCCAAACGCGGTCGAGGAACAAAGTCACGACCAATCCGGCAAATGGCCACAGCGGAAGGCTCCAGTGATGGGCGTTCCTGGCGAGAGCCACCTGGGTCCAATCATCGACGGCGGCCCAGAGGACCAGGGCGAGGAAGGCCAGGAGCCGCGGCGCGCGCGGACGGAAGATGGCCGGCAGAATCAAAACCACGAGCGCGAAGACCAGCCAGGCCCCGCGGGAGCTTGAGCCGACCAGCCCAAGAAGTTCAAAATAGAGCGCGCCGACCGCCGCAGTGCGGGCCAGTCGAGTGGCTGCCGCAGAGTAGAGCCAGAGTGTGACGGGGATGCACAGCAGAAGGTAGCCGGCGAAGGCGTTGTGGTATTGGAAGCAGGAGGAAAGGACGAAGGAACCGCCTTTGTCTTCCCAGCCGCCGCGCATGGCAGGAAGGCCCACTCCGGAGCTTATGCCCGCAAGGACAAGCGTGGCGGCCACGAGCGCAAGCATCCAGGCGCCGATGCCAATTATTTTTCTTGTGAGTGTCATGGAGGCCACACAGTAAAGCACCGCATAGCCGGCCATCCGGAAGCCGCCAAGAACCGCTTCCTCTTTGTTGACCGCCCAGACGACGCCCATCATGTACCAGAGGGCCAACGCGAGGAGGCTCAGGCACACTGGGTCGGGGGTGATTTTGAAGCCGGGACGCACCGCCAGAGTCAACGCCGCCAGCACGCCGATCAGGAAGGTGAAGTACAAGGTTTGCCGGCTGAAGAAGAGACCTTGCAAAAAAGGCGACACCATTAATATGGCCGACAAGAGAAGCAGCCTCGAATGGGCGATGGCCTTTTGCATGTGCGCGACCAGCGTAGCTCCGCGGCGGCTGGGCGCAAAGGCGCGTTTTGCAAACCGGGTAGAAAGGTGCATCATGATGCGGCCCCCCAGTTTGAATAAACTGAACGCAGAAGTCCCCCTCTCGGCACAGTATCAGGACATGGGTAACACTTTGACAGCAAGACATGGGTAACACTTTTTTGCTGGGCTGGCAGGATTTCCACGGATATGCCGTGGAAAAACACCATGATTACTGGG
>Ga0070741_10003587_pt1 | contig 38124 bp, 32 predicted proteins | sample Coa_R1_4_FD_66440 | JGI IMG/M metagenome (GOLD analysis project Ga0070741, IMG submission 66440) | Surface soil microbial communities from Centralia Pennsylvania, which are recovering from an underground coalmine fire - Coalmine... | ecosystem: Environmental > Terrestrial > Soil > Unclassified ... | reverse complement strand
TTGGACGTGTAGGATTGGAGAAAGACACCATCTTTGGAGAACTTGCTGACGCGGTCCACTGAGTACTCGGCGATATACGCATTGCCCGCGCTATCAAAAACGATGTCTGCAGGCGAGGAGAGTCCGGTCGCAAAATCGCCCAGATACGCGCCCGTGATGCCGTCATATTTCTTGATGGCTCCATTGCCACCACTGGTCACATAGAGATTCCCATCCGGCCCGAAGCGTAAATTGCCCGGTCCAGAGAGGCCGCCGCTCCCGGCAGAGACGAACTCGCGCACGAACTCCCCGGACGTTGTATACTCCCGCACCGAGCTGGAGCCGTATCCGCTGATGAACAGGTGGGTATCCGAGGAACCTATGAACTTGAAGTTGGGGCCGAGATAGGCTTGATATCTGTAATAGGATGTCGGAAACTGGAAGTCTGCGCCGCCGTTGTAGACACCCGAATGGTCGGGCAGCGTCAGTGATGGATTGGCATTCAGGTTCGTGAGAACGGCGTAGAGCGTATCCGGCGCGTATTTCGCGCGGGCGGCGGCGGTATAGATCTGTCCGGCGGAAAGATGCAGCGGGGAGATGCCGACGTAGCGGAAGCCATCGGTGAGCGAAGCGCCTGTGCCAGAGGGGACAATAGTCGAAGCCAGCAGGGTTCCCGAAGAATCGAAGATGCCGACTATGAAATCGCTGGCAAGCCCATCGCCTTGATAATCATAGCAGCCGAGCGCGTTAACGGTAATGTCCTCTTTCGGAACAAACTGGAAGCCGTGGGTATAAGCAGCGCTTTCCCCCGCGTAGACTCCCGTTGTGGCGCTGGTGATGGAGACGGCGGTACGCTGGGCGCAGGCAGGGAACCGGCCCACGAACAGGATCAGCAGAGACAGGAGAATGAGGAACAGCCAGCAAAATCGCCGCATGGGAATCCTTCTGTGTCCAACAGACGCAAAGCGGACAACGCTAAGCGAGATAAGTGGGAATTTAGGATTGGGGAAGCCTGCTCGTTTCAGCGGGGAAAGAAGCGGCTCGCCTGGCTGACTTCAGAGACTACTTGAGAAAGACTGCAATTTCGGTCGCCAATGCTATTGGGAAGACAGAAACGAAGCAAACGTGCAGAGAAAGAGGAACCTCCGCCCGTCAGTATTACCAGTATAACACAGAATCCGGTCGGACAGCCAGTAACGAGAAGAAAATTTACGGGGATTTTGCCGACGTCTCTTGGAACCGCTCACAGGCGGGCTGAGAAGGAAAGGGGAAGATCAGGGCAGGGCGGCGAGGAGAGCGAGGCTGGCGCTCGTACCGAGACGGGTCGCGCCTGCCGCCAGCATCGCCCGCGCCGTCTCCAGATCGCGGATGCCGCCTGCCGCCTTGACGCCGCACCGCTCCCCAACCACAGAGCGCAGCAGGCGCACATCTTCCACCGTCGCGCCGTGCGGCCCGAATCCGGTCGAAGTCTTGACGAACGCCGCGCCCGATTCGGCGACGATCTCCGCCGCCTGCCGCTTCTCCGCCTCGGTCAGATAGGCGCATTCGAGAATCACCTTCACCTCGGCCCCGCCCGCCCGCGCCACCGCGATGACCCCGGCAATATCGGCCTCGACCGCGTGCCACGCCCCCGATTTCAGCGCGGAAAGGGCGAGGACCATATCCAGCTCTGCCGCGCCCTGCCGGATCGCCTCCTCCGCCTCGAACGCTTTCGTGGCGGTCGTGTTCGCGCCGAGCGGAAACCCGATGACGGTTCCCGCCCGCACGCCGCTGTCTTCCAGGTCCGCGGCGGCCAGCGACACCCAGCAGGGCGGCACGCAGACGGAGATAAAGCCGTGTTCCCGCGCCTCCACGCACAACTGACGGATCGCCGGCTCCGGCGCGTCCGGCTTGAGCAGCGTGTGATCAATGACGCGGGCGAGTTCCTGGCGCGTGAGTGTCATGCTTTTGTGGCGGCTTTGAGGGAAGCCACGTAGTCGCGGACGCGGGGGATAAGGTCCGGGGCGTCCCGATGCGCGTGGATGAGGTCCACGAGCGCGCTGCCGACCACCACGCCATCCGCGAAGGCGCAGATACGGCGCACATGCTCCGGCTGCGAGATGCCGAAACCGACGCAGACCGGAGCGGACGTGCGCGCTTTGATCCGGGCGACCACGTCGGTGAGTTCGGCGGGAACATCCTGCCGTGCGCCGGTGACACCGGTGCGCGAGACACAGTAGATGAACCCGGTAGACAGGCGGCTCACGATGTCTATGCGCGCCTCCGTGCTGGTCGGAGCGAGCAGAAAGACCGTGTCCAGGCCGTTCGCCCCCGAGAGGCGTTTCCAGTCCCCGGCCTCTTCCGGGGTCAGGTCGGTGACGATATTGGCGTCGCCCCCGGCGGCGCGGGCGTCGGCGGCATACCGGTCCAGTCCATAGCGGCGAATCGGGTTGTAGTAAGTCATCACAATCATCGGCAGATCAGGCGCGGCCTGGCGGATGGAACGCACGGCAGCGAGCGCTTTCGCCGTCGTCATGCCGCCCTCCAGCGCGCGCTGCGAAGACGCCTGAATGCTGGGGCCGTCGGCCAGCGGATCGCTGAAGGGGATGCCGAGTTCGACAGCATCCGCGCCCCCTTCCGCCAGGGCCTTCACGATCTCGACCGTCTGCTCGGCGGAGGGATCGCCTGCGGTCACGAAGCAGACCAGCGCCTTCTCGCCGCGCTGCCGCAGCGAATCAAATCTTTCGGATAGACGACTCAAGGGTTCTCCTCGGTAGTGAGATTAGGCTGCCCCTGGCCCTGAAAGGCCAGTCTGGAATTGCCAGGAGAATATGTGGCTGATGAATGCGCCGGTCGCTCAGGCCAGTCCGAGCGAACGCACGACAGTCTCCATGTCCTTGTCGCCGCGCCCGGACAGGTTGATGATCAGGACGGTCTCCGGCGTCAGCCTGGCCTTCATCTTCTCCAGATAGGCGACGGCGTGGGCGGTCTCCAGCGCGGCGATGATGCCCTCGGTGCGCGCCAGAAGCTGCAGCGCGGTCAGCGCCTCGCTATCCGTGATGGCGGCGTACTGCGCCCGTCCGGTGTCCTTGAGATAGGAGTGTTCCGGGCCGACGCCGGGATAGTCCAGCCCCGCCGAGATGGAGTGCGAGGGCGCAACCTGTCCATCCTCGTCCTGCAGCAGGTAGCTGGAAGAGCCGTGCAGTACGCCGGGGGTTCCCGCCGTGAGGGGCGCGCAGTGCCGTCCGGTCTCCAGCCCTTCGCCTGCCGCCTCGATGCCGACGAGCGCAACGCCGCCATCTTGCAGGAACGGATAGAAGATGCCCATCGCGTTCGATCCGCCGCCCACGCAGGCCAGAATGTAGTCCGGCAGCCGTCCCTCTTTTGCGAGTATCTGCGCGCGGGCCTCCTGGCCGATGATGGACTGAAAATCGCGCACGAGCATGGGGTAGGGGTGCGGCCCGACGACGGAGCCGACGATATAGTGCGTGTTGCGGACGTTCGTGACCCAGTCGCGCATGGCCTCGTTGGTGGCGTCCTTGAGGGTCTGCGTGCCGCTCTTGACGCTGATGACCTTCGCGCCGAGCAGCCGCATCCGCGCGACGTTGAGCGCCTGGCGGTGGATGTCCTCCTCGCCCATATAGACCTCGCACTCCAGGCCGAACCGGGCGCAGACGGTGGCGGTGGCGACGCCGTGCTGCCCCGCGCCGGTCTCCGCGATGATGCGGGGTTTGCCCATGCGCCGCGCCAGCAAGACCTGCCCGATGGCGTTGTTGATCTTGTGCGCGCCGGTATGGCAGAGGTCTTCCCGCTTCAGGTAGATGCGGGCGTTGTAGTGCGCGGACAGGCGCTCGGCGTGATAGAGCGGGGTCGGGCGGCCCACATAGTCGCGCAGATAGTAGTCCAGTTCGCGCTGAAATGCGGGGTCTACGCGCGCCTTCGCATATTCGGCGGTCAGCTCGTCCAGGGCCGGGATGAGGGTCTCCGGCACGAACCGCCCGCCGTAATCGCCGAACCGCCCTCGCGGGTCCGGCACGGCTGTCGCAGGGAGGGAAGTCGGGGCCGTCGCCGTCGCGCTGCTCTCAGGCATGATGAAATACGCTCCTCGGAGAGATTGCTGCCTTCATTATACTCTATAGACCGGGCCTGCCCAGCCTCCGCCCCGGAACTGCTCGCAGCGCCCCTTGAGAAAGGGAACGAGGGCAGGCCGCGATTTTTTTTCTTGCTCCCTTTCCGCTTTTTCCAGAACCATCGGAGTAAGGGCAACGGTTCGATCCATAGGTTCCCTCACGGGTTTTCAAGGAGAGATGGAGGCAGTCTGAGTCCGTAGGCCGTGGAGCCGGGGCGGCTGCCTCTATCTCATATTTTCCGCGCCATGTCGAAACCTACTTCCCCTTTTTCGCCGTAGTACCAGAGGATGCCTGCTGCCCCGCTTACACACTTACACACGTCGGCCCGTTTGTGGTAGACTAGGAGATACGTCACAGCCATCGCTCCCGCGCGTTTCCTCACGCAATGTATCGTGACGACCGAGCGCGCGGGTTTTAGAGACAGACCGCACTCTTTCGCGTCCGTACCAGGAGGTAGATTTTGAACCATCGAGAATCCAGGAGCCGTCGCCCTCTCCTCTGGCTTGGCGGCCTTGTCGCGGCGGGCGGCCTGCTGCTGCTCGGCGCGGGCGCGCGGCGCGATGCGCCTCGTAACAGAGCCGATGCGCCGGCGGCGAAACCTGCCGCCGCGCGGCTGGCCTACGACCTTGCGCCGGGCAGTTCGCACCGCTACAATATCACCGCGATCTTCACCGGCCACTTCCCGCCGTTCACCCAGCCCGACAGCCCGCCCATCACCCTGAAGGCGCAACTGGCCTATGTCGCGCATGTCAAGAAGCAGGACGACAAGGGCGCGGAGGTCGAGTTCGTTGTGGACTCCGCCGATGTCAGCCTGCTGGAGAAGGAGCCGGGGCCGGACGGCAAGTCCGATCCGAATTCGGAAGTGCCGTTCCCTCTGCCGCTCTCGCAGGTGCAGGAGGCGCTCAACGTGACGGCGACGCTGCGCCCGGATGGTTCCGTCGCCAGCGTCTCCGGCGGCAACGCCCCGCCCGTCAAGATTGACCTCGGCTTCGACCTGCGCAAGCTGTTCCTGCTCATCCTGCCCGTCACGTTCCCGGATAGGCCCGTCGCGGTCAACGATAGCTGGAACTTTGCGGACGGCTTTCTCGGCAACAAGCCGGGCAAAGTCAGCTACACCGGGCAGGTGGCAGGCATCACCGCCGGGGGCAAAAACCTGACCTACCGCATCCGTCAGAACGCGGAAGCCCTCATTGACGACAAGCGCGACAAGGAGGGCAAGGTCACGGAGAACGCTGCCGACGCGGTGGATACCACGACCGGCAAAGTCACCGTGACCGGCGACATCGCCTTCCTCGCTCCGGCGACCCCACCGGCCAGGAAGGGCGCGAACGGCGCTGCCGCGCGCTTCGGACGCCTGACCAACGGGCAGCTTGTCATGAACGCCCTGCTGACCCGCAAGCGCACGGTTCCCGATCCGAATAAGCCGGAAGAGCCGCTGGAAAGCAAGATAGATGTGAAAGCGCGCCTGCTGGTGCAGGCTGCCAGGCCCGCGACCCAACCGACCAGCGTCTCTGCGCTGCCCAAAGCCAGGATGCCGGTCGGTAAAGTAAAGGAAAGCATAAAACCATGAATCTCTTGCGACTCTCCTCGCGCCTTGTCGTTATCGGCGCGCTGCTTGCCGCGATGCCGGTCACGCTGCCGCGCCTCGCTCATGCCAGGGTCGTCGTTCAAGCGGAAGAAGACGCCGCCACCCATACCTGGCAGTTGCAGTTTAAGAAGGGCGATGTCCTTAAGTACCGCACGGTGACGAATATCACCGGGCCGCTGCCCAATGACCAGGGCGATTTCCACGTGGATGTGACCACGCTGCTGTCGCAGGAGGTGAAAAACCTTTCGGAGAAGGGCGAGGCGACCGTCGTGACGACGATTCAGAAGAATGAGGCGGCCATTAACGGGCAGAAGCTTCCTGATGACCCGGCCCAGTATCCGATCATTACCGAAGTGTTCAGTAAGAACGGTCTGGTACTCAAGCACGAGGTTGAGAATGCGCAGCCCGGCCTGGAGAAGTTCGATGATTTGACCGCGATGTTAAGCAACATGCCCACGCCTGACAAACCTGTCAAGATCGGCGATAGCTGGAAGACCGAACTGGAGAACCGGCTGGTCAAGGGCAAAAAAGTGACTCTGACTTCGACCCTCGTCGGTAAGGAGAAAGTCGGCGATGCCGACACGTTCAAGGTCAAGGTGGAGACCGAGATCCCGATGATGGAGGACGCAGGCGAGAAGGATACGATCAAAGTCGCGGGAACCTACAACATAGATGCCGCCGCCGGCCGTTTCCTGCGCGCCGATTACACGGTCGAGAATGCGGAACTGCCCACGCAGGTCGGCCCTGTCCGCGTCAAGGTCAAGCAGACCGTCAACTATGTCGCGCCCGGTTCCGAGAATGAAGAGAAGTGATACGATTGCAGCCCGTGGTTTCAACCGCTTTTAGTAAAGTCGCCCTCACCCCCATCCTCTCTCCCAGAATTGGGAGAGGGGAGGACGAGAGCGCCAGTTTGTCCCTCCCTTTCTACTCTGGTACGAGTTGGAAGGAACGGAGACGACTTGAATACGGACACTCTCCCAAGCTTGGGTGTAGCGGCGTTGCTTGCTGCGCCCGGAAGGTGAGGGCCGTCTTCTGCCTGCTGGCGCTGTCCCTGGCAAGCGCCGGTTCCGGCGCGCGGGCGCAACAGACGCCGTCCTCTGCCGCCGACACCCGGACTTTCACCCCGACCCCGCACTTCGAGAAGGGGCAGATGCGCCGCTATCGGACGCTGAGTTCGATGACGCTGGCGTTCACGGCCCCGGACGGCAAGGACGCCGGGATCGGGCAGAGCATGGGCCTGGAGATCACCCTGCGCTACCGGGCGCAGGAGGTTCGTCCCGACGGCACGGTGACGCTGGCGGTCGTTTCGGAGGGCGGCAAACTGGTCAATCCCCCGGAAGAGCCGGTGACGCTGCCCCCGGAGAAAGAGACGGACAAGGCTCCCCGCACCGCCCTGCTCGACAAACAGGGCCGCATTCTCGGCCTCAAAAGCCCGGCCTCGAAGTCGAATGCCGGGCCGCTGGGCGGGCTGATCGAGCAGCCTGCGAACCTGTTTCTCCAGCTTCATCTGCTCTCCTTCCCGGACAGGCCCATCAAAGTGGGGGACACCTGGACGGCGCGTTCGCCCCTGCCCAATGCAAAGACAGGCCAGAGGGCCGAGAGCGGCGCGGGAGAGAAAGAGTCCGACAGCGCGGATGACCCGAATTTCATCCACACCCGGATGACCCTGCTCGGCACGGAGATGGTGGACGGGCAGGAGACGCTCAAGATCAGGCAGGAGATCACGGTTCCCTTCGAGGCGCAGGCGGATGCAGAGGGCCGTGCAACGACCGACTCGGCAAAAGCGGCCAGCCACGTCACGGCGCGCATCCTCTTCACGCAGACGGTCAATGCGCTGCCGACCGATGGACAGGTCGTGCGAACTCAGGGAGAGATCGGCGGCTGGATCAAACTGGAAGGCGCCGTTGTCAAGCAGGCCCCCAGCGATACCCTCAAGATCGGCGGCCAGATCGCCGCCGCGCGCGTGCCGGAACCGACCGGCGCAGCAAAATGACACCGGCGCGTCCGGTAGCCCACTGTGGAGAAGATCAGGATGGACACCCCTTTTCAAAATGACAAGGTAGTTCTGGGCGCGCGGACGTTCGCGGCGCGCTGCGGTCTGTGCGCGCTGCTGATCGCGCCTCTGGCAGCCTCCGCCGGGCAGGGCGGCAACAGCCCGGTGATGCTGCGGATGAAGTTCAAGCCGGGCGACGTGAACAGATACCGCATGACCATGCAGATGAACATGACCATGCATATGCCCAATCAGCCGCAGCCGATGACCGTCCCGGTGAACATGATGATGACGATGGAGCAGAAGGTGGACAGCGTGGATGCCAAAGGCAATGGCACGGTCGTCACGACGATCCAGAACCAGCAGGTGACGGCAAACGGGCAGACGGCTCCCTCGCCGCAAGTGCCGCCCGTCACGATGCGCTTAAGCCCGCAGGGAAAGATACTGTCTACACAGGGAATGCCCGCGAACCAGGTAACGAACATGATGGGCAATCCCTTCGGAAGCGGCGGGGCCAATGGCCTGACGGTGCTGCTTCCCGCCAAACCGGTCAAACCCGGCGACTCCTGGACGCAACCCGTCCGCCTGCCGGGAAGCGCCCTCAGCGGCACGACGAAGAACACGCTGATCAGGTATGAAAACGTGGGTCAATTCCGCACGGCCCGCATCCATACGGTCGCCAATCTGACGCTCAAGATGATGATGGACGGGCAGGGCCAGCCTGCGAAAACGGCCAGCAAAGCGGCCAGCATCATCCAGGGCAACATCAAGATCGCCGGAGACAACAATTTTGCGGTCGCGGAAGGCAAGCTCGTGCGGATGGCGATGAACGGCGATGCCGCCATGAAGATGCAGCAGAAGAAGGCGGCCGGCGCGAAGGCAGGGACGGCGCGACCGCCGCAGAACATGACGATGAACATGAAGATGACGGCGGCGATGGACCTGCTGGAGTAGAGACGAAGCGCGGAAGAGGCCGGGAGGAGGCAAACGATGACGGCAGCAGCCACATCGAGACTTTCGCTGCGGGAGCAGTCCGGGGAGTTTCTGGACTACCTGGAGGACTGGCAGAAGCAGATCGCGCCGATGAGTCTGGCAAGCCTGATCGCGGAGGCGGGCGGGCCGGAGCATCTCGGCATTTTCTGCGTGGATGTCATCGTCGGCTTCTGCCATGAGGGGCCGCTGCAAAGCCCGCGCGTGCAGGGCATCATCGCGCCCATCGTGAAGCTGTTTACGGCGGCGCACGACGCAGGCGTGCGAGACTTCGTGCTGACCCAGGACGCGCACGACCCGAACGCCGCCGAGTTCGCCAGCTACCCGCCGCACTGTATTCGGGGAACTTCGGAGGCGCAGACCGTGCCGGAACTGGCCGGGCTGCCCTTCGCCTCCCTGTTCACCGTGCTGCCGAAAAACTCGATCCACTCCGCCATCGGCACGGAACTGGACGCCTGGCTGGATATGCACCCGCAGATCACGCACCGGATCGTCGTCGGGGACTGCACCGATCTCTGCACCTATCATCTGGCGCTGCACCTCCAGTTCGATGCCAACGCGAGCAACCTGCGTCTGCCGGTGATCCTGCCGATGGACTGCGTGGACACCTACGATGTCCCCGTCGCGGCGGCAAGGGCGGCGAACATCCCTGCGCATCCCGCCGAGATTTTCCACACGCTGTTCCTCTATAGTATGGCGATGAACGGCGTGCGCGTCGTGCGGACGCTCGGCTGAATCGTCCGTGCGTGGGCGCGAGGGCCGTTTTCCCGTGGTGAGAAGGGAAGGCATGGCTGGACAGAGAGCAAGCGGGCGCGTTGCGGGCAGGCTTCTCGCGGTGATGCTGGGCGGGCTGCTGATTGCCGCGCTGGGCGGGCTGTGGCTGCTGCGGCGCGGCACGGCGGGCGGCGCGCTGGCGAACGGCGGCGAACTGGTCGTCTGGGTCTCCGGCGACACGCACGGCTATCTGGAACCATGCGGCTGTCGGCGCGACCAGGCGGGCGGCCTGCCCGCGCGCATGACCCTGATAAGCCAGGATAGAGCTCCCCTGCGCCTGCTCGTGGACGTGGGCAATATCACGAGCGGCAGCCGCAGTTACGAACTGCTGAAATTCGACTATCTGCTGCGCGGCATGGCGGCGATGGGCTACGATGCCGTGAACCTGGGTCGGACGGAGGCCAATCTCGACCGGGACACGCTCCTACAGAAGATGCAGGCCAGCCGCCTGCCCTTCGTCTCCTGCAACGTGCTGGACCGCCAGACCGGGAAGCCTCTCGCCGCGCCCACACTGGTCAAGACCGTCGGCGGCACGCGCCTCGGCATCACGGGCGTGGTGCAGGCGGAGGGGGATGCGGTCGGGCCGGGGCTGACGGTGCGTCCCCCGGAAGAGGCGCTGGCGGAAATCCTGCCGGGCCTGCGGGCGCAGAGCGATTTCATCCTCGTGCTGGCCTTCGCGCCCGCCGACACCTTGCGCGATCTCGCCGCCAAGTTCCACGAAGTCGGGGCCGTGCTGGGCGGTGACGTGCCGCAAGCCTCCGAAAAGGCGGAGATCGTCAACCGGGCCGCGCTGTTCAATGTCACGAACAACGGCAAGGTGATCGGGCGGCTGACGTTCCGCCGCGCCGCCGACGGCCCCGGCCTGACCCTGACCGACGCCCGCGCCCTCAAAACATCGGACACGATCCCGCCCGCGCCTGCCATGACCGCGCTCATCCGGGAGTTCAAGAGCGTGCTGCGTGACCGCAATATCGAACTGGCCGCGCAGGAGGGCCTCGATCCCATCCATGCGCAGACGACGACCGCCGACACCTACGCCGGGGAGGAGCAGTGCCGGTCCTGCCATGCCGCCGCCTACCGCATCACGCACGCCTCCGGCCATGCCCACGCCTACGAGACACTCGTCAAGAAAGGCTCCGAATACGACCCCGAATGCCTGCGCTGCCATACGGTCGGCTACGGCGCGCGGGACGGCTTCCTCAATCTCCAGAAGACGCCGAACCTGGCGGGTGTGCAGTGTGAGAACTGTCACGGGCGCGGGACGGCGCATATCCAGGCCGTCCAGTCCGGCCAGGCGGGCCGCGCCGCCACCCTCATGCTCCGCGCCATCACCCCGAATAGCTGCGTGCGCTGCCATGATGAAGAGAACAGCGCCAACTTCCACTTTGCGACCTTCTGGCCCAAAATCCAGCACGGCGCAGAAAATTGAATTGAACCACAGAGGCACGGAGACACGGAGAAAAACAGGAGGAAAGACAGAGATTAGGCTTGCTTGCCTTCTTCGTGTCCCTTTATGTGCTTGGTGGATTCTGCTCTTGGCTTTTCTCCGTGAATCCTCCGTGTCTCTGTGCCTCTAGCGCAGCGGGTGGTTTATTCTTTCCGGCGGGCCTTTTGGACTTCGACAGCCAGCAGGAGCGCCGCGCCGACCAGGAACCAGGCTGTCTGGTCTTGCTGACCCAGGAGGCGCACGCCGCTGAGCAGCGCGCCGATGGTCAGGACGCCCAGGCCGGTTCCGGTGAGCGTCGCCTGTCCCCCCGTGATGGCCGTGCCGCCCAGCACGACGGCGGTGATGGCGGTCAGTTCGAGGTACTGCCCGGCGTCGGGCGTAGCGGTGGCTTTGAGGGCCGTGTTGAGGACGGCGGCGAACCCGGCCAGCGCGCCGCTTAATGTATAGACCAGCGTCTCCGTGCGGGCGATGGGTATCCCGGCGAGGCGGGCGGCGGTGCGGTTGCCGCCGAGGGCCAGCAGTTGGCGTCCGAAGGTCGTCCGGCGCAGCAGGAGTCCGCCGAGCGCCAGGGCGAGCAGGCCGATCCAGAAGAGCAGGGGCAGGCCCGCCACGTTGGTCAGGTCGAAGGTGTCGTTGAGGGCGCGGGGCAGGCCGGAGAAGCTTCCGCCGCTATTGAAGAGGGAGGCTCCGGCCCGCGCCGCCGCGAAGGTCGCCAGCGTGACCAGGATGGGCGGCAGCTTCGCGCGTGTAATCAGCAGGCCGTTCCCCAGGCCGCACAGCGCGCCCGCCGCCACCGCGCCGAGACAGGCCGCTCCAAGACCCCATCCGGCCCGCACCGAGAGCCAGCCCAACGCCATCGAGCAGAGACCGACCAGCGAGCCGACGGAAATATCTATGCCGCCCGTCGCGATCACCAGCGTCATGCCGGTCGCGACGACGGCCAACTGCGCGGACTGCTTGGCGAGCAGACGCAGATTCGCCTCCGTGCGGAAATCGGGCAGCCGCCAGGCGAAGCCGAGGAACACGACGGCGAAGACGACGGCGACGCCGAACTCGGCGGGCAGCGCGCGTTTTAGAGGCGGGGCGTTCATCGGGCGGCGCGGCCTCCCGTTTCCGATTGCAGCATGAGCGCCTGCCGCCGGACGCGCCACTGTTCCAGCACGGCGGCGGCTAAGATGACTGCGCCGGTGAACAGGCCGTACTGCTCCACCGGGCGGCTCGTCAGGATGAGCGCGTCGCGCAGGAGGGCGATGAGCAGCGCGCCGAGCGCCGCGCCGAGGATACTGCCGTCGCCGCCCGTGATTCGCACGCCCCCGACCACGCACGCCGCGATGACATCGAGTTCATAGCCCTGCCCGGCGGTGGACTGGGCGTTGTTGTTGAACGCCATCGTGATGAGACCGGCCAGGCCCGCGCACAGCCCGGAGAGCAGGTAGGCCGCGCGCTTGACCCGATCCACCGGCACGCCGGAGAGCCGCGCCGCCTGCTCGCTGCCTCCGAGCGCCAGAATCCAGCGTCCGAAGCGCGTGCGCAGCGCCGCCAGCACGAAGAGCGCGGTGACGGCGACGAACAGCAGGGCGGGCGTCCAGCCGGAACCGAGGCGGTTGAAGGCGTCCGGGAACGGGCCGTAGTTGCGGGCGTGGGTGAGGAGACTGGTTCCGTGCCGGAAGAGGAGGAGCGTCGCAAGCGTGGTCAGGATAGGCGGCAGGCGGCGATAGGTGATCAGCGCGCCGTTGACGGCCCCGGCCAGCGCGCCTGCCAGCAGTCCGATAAGGGCAGCCAGCGGCCAGGCCCAGCCTGCCGCCAATGCTGCCGCCGTCGCGCAGCTAGAGAGCGCCAGCGTGGAGCCGACCGACAGATCCAAGCCGCCGCTCAGGAGGACGACGCCTTCGCCGCAGGCCATGACCCCGATGAACGCCGCGTTCTGCCCCACCACAGTCAGGTTGCCGGGCGTGCGAAACGCCGGAACCCACGCCGCCATGCCGAGGCAGACGAGAAGCACCAGAAGGAGGATAGGAAGTTCGCGCGGCGTCCTGTGCTGCCGATCCATGCGTTCCGCCAGAGAAGAGTGTCGCCCGTTTGCCGAGCCGCTCTATTTTAGCGGGAATCGCGGCGTCTGTCTATGCTGCCGCTGCGATGCTTTTTCCACCCCGGTCTAGCCTGCGTATTCGCGGCAAATCCGATTTCACGACTTCACCCCCGCTCCATTTTGTTCCAGGCGTTCATGGCCTGGCAATAAAGGGGCGGGAATGAAGTCGTGACGTAGAGATCATAGGACAGGCGTGAGCAGCACGCAGTATTCGGCAATGCCGTTGGTGGCAGTAGCCACGATCTGGCCGTCGTTGTTGATCTGGTGGGTCGCGGAGGTCAGCGTCCATCCCGCCGGAGCAACCAGGGCGCTCAGCGACCTGGCTCCGTTTACCGAATCCCAGAGCCAGACGACAAAATCCACCGCAACCCACTTGCCTGTGCTGTCCTGACTGTAGGAGACCGCGTCGCCGATCACCGTCCCGTTGTCGTTCAGACCATACGCCGACCCGGCGAGCCAGGAAGCGCCCGCCGTCGGGGAGGGAAGCGCGGGAGCAATCAGGTTCCAGAGGTCGTTCGTTCCGCCCGGCAGGCCGTACTTTGCCGCCGGAAGATAGAGGTAGGGACGGCCCCATGTTACGCCGCCCACAGTCACATATTGCCTGCCGACAGCCTCGCCGTTCTCGTTGAGATCATAGCCCAGGCCGTCAGGCACGATCTTCTGTAGGGTCCAACTGGTGCCGCTCGCCGTCGGCGTCCAGAGCGGCACGCCGTCCGCAGGGCCGTTCCCGCCAAAATACCCCAGCGCCTGGCCTGCATCGTTGATGTCCTCCGGCCAGCCAGCGCCGAGAAAAAACTCCTTACGCTTACCACTGACGATTCTGGACACGTTGACGCCATTTGTAGACGTATTTTTGCTACTGTAATGCAGGATAGCCACATCGCGATTCCTGTTGATGGCATAGGCTTCTTCCTGCACGGCTCCTCCGCCACCGAGGCTCTGCACCGAGGCGCCATAGGGCCACAGGAGAGCCTGCGGGAGCTTTGTGTCTCCCGCGAACCCGACAACGTCGCCGAGACTGTTGATCCCGCATCCCCATGTGACCGCATAGGCGTTATAGCCGCCGAGGTCGTTAAGCGTGCCGGTAGTGGCGTTGGGACTTGTCGGATCCCATCGAAAGGCGTGGGCCGTGCCGGGAAGAGTTCCTGATATCTGCCCATTGATGTTGATGCTGTAGTGCGCGTTGTTCGGGAAACCTCTCCTGCCCGTTATGGGTGTGACGATGTAGCTGGTCTGACTGTGGGCTGGACTGTTGAGCAGCGCCGCCAGCGCAAGGGCAGCCAGGGTGATGAGTGGAATACGTCGCTTCATGAGAGTCTGCTCCTGTCTGAAATAAGAGAGTGATTCTCTATGCCGCATTGCCCCATTTAGAGCGCCGGGATGGTACGGCATGAGCGGGTCGCCTGTTGGAAGATGGTCACCGGGGTGACAGGCGCAGGATACAGAAGCGGTCTCACAAAATTCTCACAAGTCCGCCTGGCAGCAAAAAAAGCGAGGGAATCATCGCGGATTCCTCGCTCTCTATCGCTCCTGACCGACTCCGAAGAGTGTGATATTGGCTATGTCTCTCACAGCGCATAGGCGACGGCCTGCTCCCAGGTCATCGCCCGACCGGCTTCCCAGGCAGCCCGAAACGCGGCCTCGTCCAAACAAGAGCGCGCCTTCTCGACCTCCTGTTCGTACGGAGCCAACTCGTAGGGATGGAGCACGCTTTTCAGAGATTCCCGCAGTGCCTCCTCTGCCCCAAACAGATGGGCCGCTCGTTCCCCCTGGCCCAAATCTGCCGCTAATTCGGCCATGCTTCTGAATACCTCGACCATTACCGGACGATCCCCTATCTTCCAACACAACGTCAGACTCTGATAAAAGTGTTCCGCCGCCTGGGCATAATCGCCTTCCAGCCGGGCAATCTGTCCAAACCGACAGTGCATAGACGGGACGCGGATGTTTTCAGCCCCCCATCCACCCCACCGCTCTATAGATTCGTCTGCCAGCGCACGGGCCGTCTTCAGGTCGCCCTCATACTGAGCTATCTCAGCCAGGTTCGATATCGCAGGCGTCAGTCCGGCTGCCCGGCTCTCTTCTAAAAGCTGGCGCGCTCTGGCAAAGTCTCCCCGGCTCATATGCACCAGCGCCAAATCATTAAGTCGTACACCGATTCCCTCCCCGATCTCCCGTGCAATCGCCAGGCTCTCCTCTAACCACTCCTGTGCCTGGTCATAATGGCCTTGTTGATTAGCGGCATTGCCCATGATCTCGAGGATCCAACTTCTTAGCTTTTTGTCTCCCATCTGCGCACTTATCTGCAAACACTTCCTGGAGAGATTATCTACTTGCTGATAATCCCCCTGGAAAAGCGACAAGAGTGCAGCCTCTGCCAGCGCACGCCCCCGCCAAAGGGATGGCTCATCGGCCTCGTCCTTTGCGAAGAGATCGTTGTAGTGCGCTCTGCCCTCCTGCCAACGGCCTCCATACCACCCGAAGGCGCCTGTAGAGACCATCAGTTTATATCCGGCTTCCACACCGCCAACAGCTTTGGCCCACTCCAGGCACGCCCGCAGATTATCCTCCTCGCCTCCCAGCCCTCTTTCCGGTATCTGGCTGAGCCGGACGAAGTAATCCAGATGGCGCTGGCGCAAACGTGCGCATTCCTCCGCAGCTAACTGCACCCAACCGTACTCCCGCAGGGTTTCCAGCATATGAAAGCGCATCCCGGCATCTGTCTCATACGCCAGTATCAGTGACCATTCCCGCAACTGTTCCAGATACTCTAACGCCTGCGGCTCTTGGCAGACCGCCTCGGCTGCCTCCAACGTCCAGCCGCCTCGGAACACGCTCAAACGGGCAAAGAAACGCTGCAACTCTGGCGAGAGCAACCGATAGCTCCAGTCCAGAGCCGCCCACAAACTCTGATGCCGCCCGCTCACATCCCGCTTACGGCTCACCAGAAAGTCGAATCTTCGCTCCATCAACGCGAGCATCTGAGAAGGCGTCAACACCTGTACGCGCGCCGCCGCCAACTCGATGGCTAACGGCACACCTTCCAGCTTCTGACAGAGTTCCGCCACCGCAGCCGCATTCCTGGCCGTCATCTGGAAATCGGGGCGCACCTGCTGCGCCCGGTCAACAAACAGTCGGACGCTCTCATACAGGCTCAACCGCTCGAAAGGTTCGGCTTCCTGCGGGGTTGGCAGCGGCAGCAGAACGAATTCCCGCTCGGAAGAGAGATTGAGCAACCGACGAGAGGTCATCAGCACCGTCAGCGTGGGAATTTGCTCCAACAGGGTTTGCACAATCTCTGCGCCTTCCTCGACTAACTGCTCGAAGTTGTCCAGCACCAGCAAGGCAGGCTTTCCTAATTCTCTTAGGAAGCCGATTGCCTGTTCGCGCGGCTCGATGTTGCCGGAGCGAGGAAGGGAGAGCGCCTCGACCAGACTGCTGCCGATCAAGTTGGGATCGCGCAGGTCGGCCAACGGCACGAACCAGACCGAACCGGAATAGACTGCGACCAGCCTGCAGGCGATCTCCAGGCTCAGGCGCGTCTTGCCGGTTCCTCCGGCTCCGGTAATCGTAATCAGACGCGGTTTTGGTGACATTTCAGAGTGTGGGGAGAGCCATTCTTGCAGGCGGGCCAACTCCTCCTCTCTGCCGAAGAAGCGGGTGCAGGAGACGGGAAGAGGGGCAGGAGCAGCCTCGGTTTCTGGCAGGGCGGAAACTTCCGCCGTCACGGTTCCGGCTTTGAGGTCAGCGGCGCGCAGAAGTCGCTCTACCTGCATGTAGAGTTCGGCCAGACGGCGCTGCTCGGCCAGCACCCAGTCGTCATAGAAACCGGGCAGCAGTTCCCCTGTGTAGAGGGCCGCCGCCTGACGCAGCAGTTTGAGGCGTTCGGCAGCTTCGTGAGTGCGGGCGGCTTTGCGGAAGCGGGAGACGAACTCGGCGACATCGGTGGTCACGACAGCCGGATTGAGTCCGACAGCGAAGTGAGAGGCTTGCAGAACACTACCGGAGGGCGTTCCGGGCGGCTCCAACTGGCGGCGCAGCGACCAGAGGGCCGTGCTGAGGCGGCTGCGTCCGGCTGCCGGGTCGCATTCGGGCCAGAGCATCTCGATGAGGAGTTCGCGGGGATGCTGCTGATGCCGGTAGTAGGCCAGGTACGCCAGCAGAGAGGCCGCCTTCTGACGGCTGAAGCGCGTAATGCGCCTGCCCGCCTGCTCGACCTGTAGTCCTCCGAATAGCGCAATATGGCATGATGGGTTCATCGCTGGTTCCTCTGGCAAAATGTCAGAGCGACGGGCCGTCAACAGGAGAATTAGCGGCCAGCGGGCTTGTTTCCTGCCCAATGCGGGGGATGCGCTTCCTTACACCGCTATTTGCGTCCAGCGTCCGTCCTGCGCGGCGGACTGCTGGCAGGCGGCGATGACGCGCTGCGCGGCCAGGCCGTCGGCAAAGTTCGGGGAGAGCGGGGAGGCGGGCTGGCCTTCGGCGTGTCGGGCGATATTGGTCAGGAAGTCGAAGAGGCTGTGGATATGGAAACTGAGCCAGCCGACGGTCGCCTTCGCCGTGCCGCTCAGGGCGTAGGGTTTCGGGTAGCGCGTGACGGCCTCGATGCGCGTGTAGCCCCGGTCGCCTCCGAGCGGGGATTCCGGTTTGGTGGCGTCGTAGGCGTCGAGCCAGTTCGCGTCCATCAGGTTGAACCTCAGCCCCCCCTTTGTGCCGTGCAGTTCGAAACGGAGTTCGTCCTGCGCGCCTGTCGCCAGGCGCGAGGCTTCCAGCGTGCCGGTCGCGCCGCCCGCCAGACGGCAGTGCGCCAGCGCGATGTCGTCCACCTCCACGCGGCGCATCGCGCCCGTCTGCGGGTCGGGCCGCTCCTGGATGACGGTCTGCAAGTCGGCGCTGACGGCGGCGAACTCGCCCGCAAGCCCAGCGCCTGTTCCCGGCCCGATAAGGAAACGTATCAGGTCTATTGCGTGCGCGCCCAGGTCGGCTATCGCCCCGCCGCCGCTCCGCACGAGGTCGGTGCGCCAGGAGTAGGGCCGGTTCGGGTCCACATAGCCCGCGTGCAGATAGGCGGCGCGGAACTGGAACAGGTCGCCGAGAAAACCGGCCTCGACCAGTTGCCGGGCGCGCAGCACGGCGGGAACGAAGCGGTAGTTAAAGGTCATCTGCTGGACGGTCGGCACGGTGCGGGCCAGCGCGACGATCTCCTCGGCCTCCGCCGTGTTGAGTGCGAGCGGCTTGTCGCAGTAGATGTGTTTCCCGGCCTTGAGCGCGTCGAGAACGAGGGCGCGGTGGACATCGTTGGGCGCGCAGATATGGATGATCTGGATGTCGTCGCGGGCGAGCAGGTCGCGATAGTCCGTCGTGGCGAACGTGAAACCCGCCTGATCTATCGCTTTTTTGCCGCTGGCCTCCGTCGCCGTGCAGACCCCGACAAGGCGCGTCCGCACGGGCAGCGGATCGTAGAGCAGCGGCAGCGACCGGTGCGCGTGGCTATGCACCTTCCCGATGAACCCGTATCCGACGATCCCGACCCCTAATGTCTCCACCTGCGCGCTCCTCTCGCGATGAAAATAGGACATGCGGATTTCCGATAACATACCGCACGGGAGCAACCGCCGTCAAGGTATAATAGACAGGGCCAGGCACACGATGCCAAAAGTTTGAAACCCTGGTCTTAAGGATGAACTTATGTGTCAGTTGAAACGGTGGCCCCCCTCCCTAGCCCTCCCCCCAAGAACAGGGGGAGGGAACCGCCGAGGCGTGGGCGTCTCCGCTCTCTGTCATTCTGAACGCGGCGAAGAATCTCCAATTCTACGCCTCGTCGCTATCCTCGCTCTCTGCCTCTGGAGCGCGGCGGGCGCGTGGGCGCAGGGCGAACAGAAGACGCCGGTTGCGCCGGGCGGCCCGGAGGCGCGCGTCGAATTCTTCGGGGCGGAGCGCGGCTATACCGTCGGGCAGGCGAACGTGACCCTGCTCTGCGTGGTGCGCAACGTAGGAACCGCGCCCCTGCCGGAGAACGCGCTGCGGCTACGACTCTTCCCGGTCGCCGGGCTGGACTACACTTCCGGCGAGACGGTTCCCAGGCTCCCGGCGCTGGAGGTCAACCAGGCTGTTGCGGTGCGGTGGCGTCTGGCTCCATTGGCCGAGAAAGGCCCGCTGGTGGCCGGTCTTCTCCTGGAGAAAGCGCCGCCGCCCGCCGCGCAGAGCGGGGCCTCCCGCGCCGTGTCTCAGGAGCCGAGAGGCGCGGTCAGCCTGGCGGGGCAGCCGTCCGCGCCGCCCATCGTCTCCGCGAATTCCCTGCCGGAGATCGCCCCGCGCACCTATCTCGCGGTCGTGCCGCGCTTCGCCACTGCGCCCTCCGCAGGCAGCCTGAGCGCGAAGCCGGGCAGTCCGCCGACGGCGGAAGCCGACGCCTCACAAGCCTGGGTCGGGAACGACCGGGTGGGCGTGCGGGTGATCGCGGCGGAGCGCCGCCTGCCCGCCCTGCTCCTGCTGGGCAAGGAGGGAACGGCCTGGCGCGTCGTGGCGACCGGCACGCCGCTGGCGCAGGCGCGTTCCGGCGAGGAGGGCCAGCTTCCCTGGTGGCAGACCTTCCGGTGGCGGAGTGCGCGCACGACGCATGATAAAGACTCCGCGACCCTGACCCTGATCGGCACGTGCGGTATCGGCTGGCGTGTCGAACTCAGCCTGACCGCGCAGCGCGACTCCTCCGCCCTCAACGGCGTCCTGCGCCTGACCGCGCTCTTGCCGCAGCGGCTCTCCGGCGTGCAGTGGCCCCTGCTGCTGACGGGCAGCGAGGAGCCGAACGCCGCGCCGCCGCGCGCCGATGGCACGCCTCTGCCCGTCGCCGCCGAACCCGCGCTTCTGCCGGAGGATGCCCGTGTCGCCGCCGCCCGGCAGCATGGGATCACGCTCGGGCTGTCCTGGCCTGCCGCGCTTCCGCTCCCAGGGTGGCGCAGCGCACCGCTGCCCGCAGGCGATGGCGACCGCGCGCGAATCCTGGGGGCGCTATGCGAAGCCGAGGAGCGCGGCACGCTGATCAGCAAAGGCGCGACCGTCGAGTTGCCTTTCCGCCTGTTCGCCTTCGCGCCGAGTGACACCGTGCGGGATGCCCTCCGCTTCGTCCTGCCGTGAGCGTTTCTGCGGTATTTGCCGGATATTCCGGTAGGAATTAGCGGCGCATTGCGTGAACTGACCGCCATGAACCGTGCTGCCTCGCCATCGCTTACCGTCGCCTCCTGCGCCAAGATCAACCTGACGCTCGATGTGTTCAGTAAGCGCGCCGACGGCTACCATAGCCTTGCCTCCGTCATGCAGGCCGTCAGCCTGGCGGATACGCTGCATCTGACGCTGCGCGCGGAGCCGGGAATCGCCTTTACCTGTGAGGCCCCCGAAACCATTCCCGTGCCGACCGACGCGACCAACCTGGCCGTGCGCGCGGCAGCGGCGGCAATCGCGGCGGCGGCAGAGGCGGGGCGGAAGATCGAGACGGGCGTGGCGATCCATCTGGTCAAGCGCATTCCCGCGCAGGCCGGACTCGGCGGCGGCAGCAGCAACGCGGCGGCGGCCCTGCGCGGCGTCAACGCCCTGCTCGGCCTGAACCTGGACGCGCAAACGCTGCACAGGCTGGCCGCCTCGCTCGGCTCCGATGTGCCGTTCTTCCTGACGGGAGGCACGGCGGCGGCGCGCGGGCGGGGGGAAAGTATCACGCCGCTGCCGGATGCGCCGACGCTCTGGCTGGTCGTCGTCAAGCCGGAGGAGAACGTTTCGACCGCCTGGGCGTATGGAGAACTGGACGCAATGCCCGACCGCGCCTCGCACCGCGCGACCAAACGGATGGAAGCGGCGCTGCGCGCGGGCGACCACGCGCGGCTGATCGCCTGGCAGAGCAACGATTTCGAGCTTCCCGTCTTCACGCACTTTCCGCGCCTGGCCTGGCTGCACGACGAACTGCGCATGGCGGGCGCGCTGACCGCCCATCTCTGCGGCAGCGGCTCCGCGCTCTATGGCGTCGCGCCGGACGAGGCGGCGGCGCAGCGCATCGCCAGCCTGTTCCAGTCGCGCTATCCGCAGGTCGCGGTGGCGCGCACGCTCACCCGCGCCGAATCCGACCCCCTGAAAGGTGCAGAATGCGGCTAGAGGAGGCGCCGATCCCCTGCGTCGTGCTGGCCGGCGGCAAGGCCAGACCGGAGATACAGGCGGCGACCGGCCAGACGAATCGCGCCCTCGTCGTCGTGAACGGCAAGACGCTGCTAGGCCATGTCGTTGAAGCGGTGCGCGCCGCCGCGCCGCCGATGGGGCCGATCACGGTCGTCGGCGACGTGCCGGGGAGCGCGGACTATGCGCGCCTGCCGGATAGCGGCGGTTTTGTGGAGAACCTGTTCGCGGGCATCTCCGCGCACGCCGACGCGCCGTTCGTCCTCATCACGACCTCCGATCTGCCGTTCCTGACCGGGCAGGCCGTCTCGGATTTCGTGCAGGGCGCGGTGGCGCGGGCGCAGCAGGAACCGGGCGTCGGCTTCATCTATCCCATCGTGCCGGTCGCCGCCTGTTATGCGCGGTTTCCCGGTGTGCGTCGTACCAGCCTGCGGCTGCGGGAAGGGGAGTTCACCGGCGGCAACCTGATGCTGGCGCGGCCCGGCGCGGCGCTGGCGCAGAGGGAGCCTATCGCCGCCGCCTATGCCGCGCGCAAAAGCCCGCTCAAGCTGGCCGCCATGATCGGGTTCGGTACGCTGATACGCCTGGTTCTCTCGCAGAAGGTCGCGCCGGGCCTGCTCTCGGTCGCGTTTTTGGAGGCGCGCGTCTCCCGGCTGCTCGGCTGCCCCGCCCGCGCGCTCGTCTGCGACCATGCCGAGATCGCCACCGATCTCGACCGTCCTGCCGACTTCGCCGCCGTCGGCCTGCTGCCAGGAGCCGCCACGCCATGACCCGAACGGAACGCCCCCCACTGGATACCCTGATGTGCGCTATCGAAGCCTTCGAGAAGGAGTCGGGTGGCACGATCAGTATGGCGGCGCGTAACCTACAAACAGGCGAGACGCTGACCTACCACGCCGACCGGAAGGTGAAGACCGCCAGCGTCATCAAGCTGCCGATCCTCGTGCATGTTGCGCTGGCCGTGCGGGAAGGGACGCAGTCGTGGGACGAACTGCTGATCCTGACCAACGAGGAGAAAGTCGGCGGCTCCGGCATCCTGATGCAACTGACCGCCGGGCTGACACTGCCCCTGCGCGATGTCTGCACGCTGATGACGGTCGTCTCCGACAATACCGGCACGAACATGCTCATTGAGCATCTGGGCATCGAACCGGTCAACGCGCGGATGCGGGAACTGGGGCTGCGCGAGACGACGCTGTTCCGCAAAGCCTACTCGCCGGACACGCCGCAGAGTAAACGCTACGGCCTGGGCGTGACGACGGCCCGCGAGATGCTGCGCCTGCTGGCGCTGCTGGCGCAGGGCAAAATAGGGGATGCCCGGACGAGCGCGGAGATCATAGCGTTTCTGGCCGGGCAGCAGTATCGCGATATGATTCCCCGCCTGCTGCCTGCCGACTGGCGCTATGCGGGCAAGACGGGCGGGCTGGATCATGTCCGCAACGATGTCGGCATCGTCACCGCGCCGGACGGGCAGCGTTTCGCGCTGGCGCTCTTCTGCCAGGAAATACCTGAAGTCCTCTGGACGCCGGACAATCCCGGCACGCTCGCGCTGGCCCGCCTTGCCCGCCGCCTGCTGGCCCGATGGACAGAACTCTCTCAAGACTCCTCTCCGTAACAAGGAAGAGGAGGGACGGACGCTGTATTATAGAATGGAGACCGCGCAAACGCCGGGCCTATAAAAGGCCCGTCTCGAGGGCGGCAGCGCCGCCAACCGTCCTCACGGACGGCCCATTCAGGGAAGCCTCTCCTTCGTATGCAGACGAGTACGCAGGGAAAAGCCTCCAATACGTCTTTCGTCCGTAAGGCCGGTGAGCCGCAGGCTCCCCAGGCCCGGCTATCAAAGCCGGGCCTGGCAGTCTTCCCGTCGGCCTGGATGCCGTAAGAGAAAGCTGGATGAGATCACGCCATTTGCGCCTGAGCGCGCAGAACACACAGACACACCCCGTTGAGGCGCTGACCGAAGAGCCGGCAGGAGCTACGGATTGGCGCGCGCGCTATCTGGCGGAGAAGCGCGCGCGGGAACAGGCCGAAGCCCAGGCGCGGCAGTTGAACGACGCGCTGGCCGGGTTGGGGGACGGCCTGGCGCTGCTGGATGCTGACCTGCGGTATCTCTACGTCAACCCGTTCACGCTGCAATTGATGGGACGCACGCGCGAGGAGGTGCTGGGGCAATCGTTCTATGATCTCTATCCTGATCTCGTCGGAACGCCTTACGAGGAGGCGCTGCGGACGGCCCTGCAAGAGCAGCGACCGGTCGCAACGGACGTCTTCTACCCTAAGAACGGACGGTATTGGCGCACGCGCATCCATCCGACAGCGGCGGGCCTGACTATCTACTTCCAGGACGTGACCGAACTCAAAGCGACCGAAGTGATTCAGCAGCGGCTTGCTGCCATTATCGAATCCTCGGACGACGCCATCATCGCCAAGACCCTGGATGGCATCATCACCGACTGGAACCCGGCGGCGGAACGGATGTTCGGCTACACCTCCGAGGAGGCCGTCGGCAAGCCGATGACGATTCTCTTCCCGCCCGACCGCCTCGACGAGGAGAGGCAGATTCTCGAACGGCTGCGCCAGGGGATCGCGACCGATCACTTTGAGACCATCCGGGTGCGCAAAGATGGCGTTCCGCTTCATGTGTCCCAGACCATCTCGCCCGTTCGGAACGGCGCAGGCCGCATCATCGGCGCGTCCACCATCGCCAGAGACATCACCGAGCGGAGATACTTTGCGGAGGAGCGCCGGTACGTCATGGCGGGCGCGCACTGCCTGCTCTGGCACGCCTTCATTGAGGAGCGTGGCGACCCGAATCGGCTGCACTGGACGATCCATCTGCCGGAGCGGGAGGCTGCCCAGCGTTTCCTGCCTCTGGCGCTCAAGGAGGGCGAAGTCTATCAGGATGCCTGGTATCGCTGCCGCCTGCCGGAAGATGGAGAAGCCTCCGATCGCCTGGGGACAGCCGCCGTGCGCAGCGGGCAGAGCTATCGGCATGAGTTTCGCATCCGGCGCGCGGATGGCTGCGTTCGCTGGATTCACGAGGACGTGAGCGTAGAAACGCTGGAGCCGGGGAAACAGTGGCGCGCTATCGCCGTCTGTACCGACATCACCGAGCGCAAGCAGTTGGAACTGCGGCTGCGGGAGGAGACGGAGACGCTGGAGATCATCCATCGTCTGGGGCAGCAGCTCTCCGCCGAACTGGAACTGGAGAAACTGGTGCAGGCGGCGACGGACGCCGCTACCCAGTTGACGGGCGCGCAGTTCGGGGCCTTCTTCTACAACGTGGTCAATCCTGCGGGCGAGAGCTATAGGCTCTACACGCTCTCCGGGGCGCCGCGCGAGGCGTTCGCCCAGTTTCCCATGCCGCGCAACACGGCGGTCTTCGCGCTGACCTTTGCCGGAAAGGGAACCGTCCGCCTGGACGACGTGACCCAAGACCCGCGTTACGGTAAGAACGCGCCCTATTACGGCAAGCCGCCCGGACACCTGCCTGTCGTCAGCTATCTGGCGGTTCCGGTCGTCTCTCGTTCCGGGGAGGTGTTGGGCGGCCTCTTCTTCGGGCATGAACAGCCGGGAGTCTTCACCGAGCGGCACGAGCGGATCGTGGAGGGGCTGGCGGCGCAGGCGGCCATCGCCATTGACAACGCGCGCCTGTTCCAGGCCGAACGCGAGCGCAGTGAGCAGTTGAGCATCGCGATCTCCGAGGTGCATCACCGCGTCAAGAACTCGCTGCAGAGCGTGGGCGCGCTCCTGGAGATGCAGATACCGGAAGGCGCAGGCAGCATCCCGGTCGAAGCGGTCCAGGACAGTCTCAGCCAGATCAAGACGATCGCCCTGGTGCATGATCTGCTGGCACGCGACAAGCCCATTCACAGCGTAGATGCGGCTCAGGTCTTGACCAATCTAGGCCGTCTGCTTTCCGCCAGTATGAGCGCCGGGCCGCAGCAGACGCGGATCGGGGTGCAGGCCGAGGCGATAGAGATGTCCACAAAAACGGCGACCGCGTTGGCGCTGGCAGTCAATGAACTGCTGACCAATGCGGCCAAACACGACAATACTGTAAGAGAAGGAGGTCTCGCTGCTTCCCATGATGCCGATACCATCCAGGTTGTTTTGCAACGGGACGGGGACAACATCCTGGTCTCCGTCCAGGATTCAGGGCCGGGCTTTCCGCCCGATTTCGATCCCGCGCGCCACGCCAGCATCGGATTGCAGTTGGTGCAGACACTCGTCGGATTTGACCTGCACGGCGCCGTCCGCTTCGAGAATGTCCTGGCTCCCGGCGATTCTGCCGCAGTCCTTGGAGGACGAGCCGAGATCGTCTTCCCGGCGAGCGTCTGCGCCGAAGAGTAGCGAACAGGCGGGGCGCGCGCCGAATGTGACGCTTGCGGGGAAACGGGTGGTCATCGTCGAGGACGAGGGAATCACTGTCATGCAGTTGCGCCGGATGCTGGTTCGGGCCGGAATGCTGGTCGTCGGCACGGCAGGCAACGGCAAGGAGGGGATCGAGACCGTCCTGCGTGAGCGCCCGGACATCGTCCTGATGGACATCAAGATGCCGGTCATGGACGGGCTGGAGGCGGCGCGGCGCATTCTGGAGACCTATCCGGTCTGCATCCTCATGCTCACCGCCTACTCGACGGCAGAGTACCAGCATCGCGCGCAAGCGATCGGAACGGCAGGCTATATCCTCAAGCCCATCACCAGTCAAACGCTCCTGCCGGAACTGCAAGCCGCCTACGCCCGATTTACGGAAATGGATGATTGAGCCGGTCACTCCTCGTCCCAACCCGGCGCGATGACGCAGGTCCCGCACTCCGGCTCTTGAACGGCGACCCAGCGCGCGGTTTCGGCGACCTCATGCCAGTCTACCGGTTCCGGATGCCGCAGCGCCCAGCCGTCCATCAGCAGGCCGCGAAAGTCCAGGCAGGCGATGACGGCGTCGGCGTCCGCCCCGCCGAATGCACGGCGCGTCCTTCCTCCCGGATCGCGCTCCTGGCGGAAGGGCAGATCGGCGAAAGCCGTCTCTTCCTCATGGAGAACGAGAACCTCGCCGCCCCACGCTTCCAACTCCTGACGGTGGGCAGCGAGTTCGGCGGCGATCCGCGCGCAGCCGGGACAGGAGGGGCCGTGCAGCAGAAAAAGCTGCACGTTGTCCCTCTGCCTGCCGCCCGCCGCGATGGAACGCAGACTCGGAACGGTCTGCCGCCTGCGAAGTGTCAGGGGAGTCATTGGCTTCTCCTTTCTGCGGCTGCCGTCGCCACAAACGCCCGATCTGATGTCTTTCGCCCTGGTATCCGTGTCGAGAGCGCCAGCGGCCGCCCCTATGGCCCGAAAGGCGGGCGGAGAGAAAGTCGAGCAAAAACGATGCCTGAAACGGACGAATCCCTGCAAAAGATCACAGGTTTCCTGCGGCTCTCAGAACGGATCGGGACGGCGGGCCAGCCGACGGCGGCGCAGTTCCCGGCCATCAAAGCGGCGGGCTATGAGGTCGTCATCAACCTGCTGCCGCACTCCGAACTGCTGCCGAACGAGGCCGAAGTCGCCCAGGCGCAGGGGCTGGAATATACCCATATCCCCGTTATCTGGACTTCCCCAACGCTCGACGATTTCGCACGGTTCGTGCAGGCGATGGAGGCGAACGCAGATCGCCGCGTCTTTATCCATTGCGCGGCCAACAAGCGCGTCTCCGCCTTTATGTATCTCTATCGCATCCTCCGGGAAAACGCCTCTCCCGAAGACGCCGCCCGCGACCTGCACCGCCTCTGGACACCCAATCCGATCTGGCAGGAGTTCATCGCGCATGTTCTTGCGCATTATCAGGGCAGCGGCAGTTGAAACAAGCGGCCTCCCTGTCCCTCCTCCTGTTCCTGGGACTTAGCGGACAATCAACGGAATGAATTCCGTTGCTATGTGGCCTTCGGCCCCGTGTCCCTGCGCTGCGCTCAGGGGCAAGCCCTGCGGACACGGTACAGACTGCCAGTTTGCACCGTATCCGCGCAGGCGGATACTGGGCTGCAAGCCACCGAGCGAGGGAATTCATTCCTTCGACAATCGCCCTGTCCGCCCCTAAAGTTCTTGAAGGGAGGGCTAGGGAGGGGGCCACTGTCATTCGCCAGGCTGATTCAAATCTGCGGTTTCTGGTGTCTCAGCATGGAACAGCTTGAGCAGCGCCAACTCTTCCGGCTCATAGGCGGGCTGGCAGCGGCGGATCGCGCGTTCGGCTTTGCGGCGAAAATCTTCCAGCGTGATGCCCTGCCGATACCGCTCGAAGACGACCGGATGGATGTAGCAGTTGCGGCAGACTGTCGGAGTGTTGCCCAGACGCTCCGCCACCTGCCTGATCGCCTGAAGAATGTTGTTTTTGGCCTGCTTCTCGTCTTCCGGCTTGCCCCTCTCTGCCAGCGTCACTGCCGCCAGCAGCGTCCCGCCCCAGGTACGGAAATCTTTCGCGGAAAACTCCGGCCCGGCTGCCGCCTTGATGTAGCGGTTCACGTCCTGCGGCGTGACGGGATGCGGTCTGCCGTTCTCGTCGAGATACTGGAAGAGGCGGGAGCCGCGCAGCGCCTTGATCTCGCGCATCACGGCGGCGAGTTCGGCATCCACGAGGAGTCGCCGGTGCTGGATATGATGCTTGCCGACGAAGCGAAAAAGCAGGCTGCCGTCCGGCAGTATCTCCAGATGGCGGTTGCGCAGCGTCGTGATGCCGTAGGTGCGGTAGCGCGATACGCTCTCCTCGGAACCGACCCGGAAATAGAGATCGTTGATGAGGCGGAGGACGACGGCCAGCGTCTTCTCCTTCGGCAAGCCATCCAGCCCGATATGGGCGTTCGCCATCTCTCGCAGCGCGGGCAGACGCTCCCCGAACCGCTCGATCTTCGCATACTTCGCCTGCTGCCGCCGCGCCGCAAACTCCTCCCGGTAGCGATACTGCACGCGCTGGCACGTATCCACGCCGACCGCCTGCAGCGGACTGTGGCGTGAAGGCGAGATACGCACATGCTTCCAGGCGGGCGGAATGGCAAGCTGGCGTATCCGCTCCAACTGCGCCTCATCGGTGATTCGCGCGCCCTGCGCATCCACATACCAGAAACCGCCCCGCTTCGAGCCGCGCCTGCGCCACCAGCGCGCCCGCGCGCCCCGCTCTATCACCTGCCGCGCCCTCTGCGCGCTGTCCTGTTCCGTCAAAGCCGCCGTGTGTTCCATCTCGCGCGTGAGACGGGCAGTTCCGGCGTTTGGTTCCAGGAGAACCCCTCTCCCACAGCGTGGGAGAGGGGCCAGGGGTGAGGGCCATAGATCACGGCCAGAAGGCGTAGGTCGGGATGCCGAGCGCGATGCCGATCAAAGCCCACAGGCTGCCCACCACGCACTCGCCGAGGATGACGCCGAGGAAGAAGGGCAGGGTCTGGCGGTAGGCGCGCAGCCCGCCGTAGCGCAGCAGCAGACCCTTGATGACCCAGGCGATCAGCAGCGGCAGCCAGAGCAGGCTCAGCGACCACGAACTGGAGACGGCGAACCCGACCGGATGGAACGGGAACCAGGGCAGGCGCACGCGCAGCGCGTTCAGCAGGAGCGTGAGGAAGAAGCCGACCGCGATGGCAACACGGGTATTGAACTGCTGCTGTTCCGGCGTCGGAGAGTGTATCCAGCTCTGCATCCGGTTCCAGGGTTCGCTGCCGAAGATGAGCTGCACGTTGGGCGGGGCGATCTTCTCGGCAGCCCCGTAGCGGTAGCTCTGGTCGAGGTCGGCCCAGAACGCGCAGATAGCCCCGAACAGGATCGCCAGCAGCATGGCCCAGAAGAGGGGCCGGTACTTCGCGCCGATCCGCTCCGCGATCTTGAAGCCCTCCAACTGGAACGGCATCGGGTGTGACCGGTAGGCCCGGTTGAAGCCGTAGAACATCGAGAACATCGCCAGGTCGGAGCGCGGGATCGTGTCCGAGCGCAGGATGCCGGGCAGGATGGAATCCGGCCCGCCCCGGTGCAGGTCGTGGGCGGGCGGCCCCAATTCGGCGCGCATCCGGGTGATGGCGATCGCCAGCCCGAAATAGATGAGGAAGAAGGCCAGGATGAAGAGAGGCGTCATTCCGGCGGCGCGGCAGAAGAGGAAGAGCGCGAGGCTCCCGCCCGCCAGACCGAGCGCCGCCCCGCGATAAGGCAAAGGTTCGTCCGCGTCATCAAGGTGGATACGGCGGTTGAACAGGCTCTCCCAGATACGCACGAAATGGCGGCGGCTCACCCACAGCGCGAACGCCGCCAGGCCCATATACGCGCCGAAACACTGCTGCTCCTCATACGGAAAGCCCGGAATCTCCGCGTAGCCGAACATGGCCCCGAAGACGCGCTCCGCGCGCCAGACCCAGGCGAAGAACCAGACCGAGAAAAGCAGGTCCACCGGCAGCAGCATCCCCAGCGCGATCCCGAACGGGTAGGGCGCGACGGGCGTCCAGCCGATGGCGTTCCAGGGCGGCGTCGTGATGTAGGTCGTCAGGTCCTGTCCGGGGCCGAACCGTTTCAGAGGCAGCGTCGGCAGGGAGGGATAGAGATAGGCCAGGCCGTTCCAGAGTTCCAGCGCGCAGGCGGTCGCCGCGCCCCACCAGAAGAGCCGCGTTCTGAACAACTGCGTCTGCGGATTGACCATCTCCAGCGGCAGAGCGACCAGCGGATAGGAGAGTTTCTCGCTCTCCGTCCACTGGCGGCGCAGCAGCGTGTTGATGCAGAGCATGACGAAGCAGAGAACGGTCAGAAAGGCTGTCCACCACAGCGCCGGCGTCAGCCAGGCGCGCAGGTTGTGCGGGCTGTAGAGCGTTCCTGTTCCCGTGTAGAACTCTTCGAGCGCCTGCTTGTCCGCGACCGACAGCCATTTCGGGATATTGGGGACGATGTCGTTGAGCCAGCCGTTCTCCGGGCGGGCGTAGTGGTGCGCGTGGGCCAGGATAGGCGTCAGCACCTCGATCATGTCGTGGCCGGTGATGGCCGAGGCGAGCGTGAGCATGATGTAGATGATGAGCAGTTCGCCGGGGGCCAGGCGCACGCGCGGCCAGACTCTGCCGACCAGCGCGTTGAGCGCGAGGAGAACGGTGAGGATAAAGACGACGTTGAAGAAGAGGGAGATGGTGGTCGGGTGGCCGGAGTAGCGGGTAACCTCCATCAGGATAATCCAGTAGGCGTTGAAGGGCATCAGCAGCAGCGCCAGAAGCACCGCCCGCAGCGTCACCATGCGCGGGCGCGTCCGTTGGGCAGGTTGCGGCGAGGAGGCAGGGGAAGACGAAACGGATTCGGACGGCTGCGGCCTGGAGTGTTCCAAAGGCGAACTCCTCGGCGGAGAGATGGTAGGAGAAGGTTCGCAGCAAGGAGGGTTTTTTCCTGCCCGCATGGCCCCCCTCCTGCAAACACATCACAGGAGGAATAATACCTGCTTTGGGTACGATGGAATGAATTCCTTCGCTGCGTGGCGTTCCGCCTAGTGTCCTGCGGACACGGTACCGCTTGGCAGTCGGTATGTCTTGGCGCTGGCAGGTACAAAGCCGGAGGCAGCAAAACGAAGCGTTAGCACCGGTTGACAAAGACGAGACAGACGCAGAGTTTGCAGTGTGTCCGTCAGGACACTGGGCCGTAGGCCACTCAGCGAGGGAATTCATTCCTTCGACTGTCTGGAACTTCCGAAATGGGGAGTCAGCGCTAAAGCAGGACTTTCTTTTCTTGCCGTAGAAACGTCGGGCCGTAATCCCTATCCTCATCGGCGGAAAGAACGCTTCTCGACATGTCCCTGGAACACAACCTCGTTCTCTTTGGCGCGGCGATGCTGGCCGGAGCCGTCAACTCGGTGGCGGGCGGCGGCACGCTGCTCACCTTCCCGGCACTGCTGTGGGCCGGGTACGGCGCGGTCGTCGCCAACGCGACCAGCACGGTCGCGCTCTGGCCCGGCCAGTTGAGCAGCCTGTGGGGCTACCGCAAAGAGATCGGGCGCAGCCAGACCGCCATCGTTGCGCTTGCCATCCCCAGTCTCCTCGGCGGCATTCTCGGCGCGTACCTGCTGCTGCACACCCCGGAGCGCAATTTCAAAGCCATCGTTCCCTTCCTGATCCTGCTGGCGACCGTCCTGTTTATGCTGCAAGAGCCGCTGAGTCGCTTCCTGCGCGCCCGCAGCGAACTCTCCGCCCGCGCCGGAACCCCGGCCAGTCCCCTGGAACTGGAAGACACGCCCTATGATCCTGCCGCGCCGCACCCCTCGCCGCTGGCGGCGCTCCGAGTCTGGAGCGGCGTCATGGGGTATCAGTTCCTTGTGGCGGTCTACGGGGGCTATTTCGGGGCGGGCATCGGCATTCTGATGCTGGCGGCGCTCGGCTTCATGGGCATGACGAACATCCACCGCATGAACGGCCTCAAGAACATCAACGGGCTGTGCATCAATGCGGTCGCAGCGATTATGTTCATCGCCGATAGGCTGGTGGACTGGCGCATCGCCGCGCTGATGGCCGCCGGTTCCATCGTGGGGGGCTATGGGGGAGCCGGTACGGCCCGCCGTATCGGGCAGCGCAACGTCCGTCGTCTCATCATTTTCATTGGCTTTGCGCTGGCGATCTCCCTCTTGATCAAACGCTGAGGCGGCGCGGCAAGGACGCTGGCATGGCTGAGACAACCCGCACGCAACCGCAGAACGCCGTGCCGACTGTCGAATCGACATCTGCCGTCTTTCCCGACGCGCGGTTGGCGCTGCCGCTGCTGCTTCTCTCCGGCCTGCTTTTCAGCGCCATCAATCTGCGCCATGCCTACGACGACGCCTACATCACCTATCGGTACGCCTACAACTTCGCGACTGGACACGGCTTCGTCTACAACCCCGGCGAACGCTATCTGGGAACCTCCGCGCCGCTCTACGGCCTGCTGCTGGGCGTTCTGGGCTGGTTCCATCCCGACAGCATTCCGCTTCTCGGCGGTCTGCTCTGCGGTCTGGCCCTGACGCTGACGGGACTGGGCCTCTATCGGTTCGGGCAGGCCGCGGGCAAGCCCTTCTGCGGTCTGCTGGCGGGTCTGCTCTTCATCGTCAACCCGTTCGCGCTTGCGGCTTTCAGCGGCGAGATGCTGTTTCAGGCCATGCTGATCGTCTGGGCGTTCGCGCTGGCTTATCAGCAGAAGACGAGGGAGGCGGCAGTTCTCCTTGCTGTCGCCATCCTCGTCCGGCCCGATGGCTTGCTGGCGGCCCTTGTCATGGGCCTGTATCACCTGGTGACGCGCCGCCGCTTTCCCGCGCGCGAAACGCTCGTTCTGGCGGCGATCCTGCTGCCTTTCCTGCTGGCTTCCTGGGCCTACTACGGCACGCCTCTGCCGGGAACGATGGCCTCCAAAGTGGCGCAGACGAGAAGCGGCAACTGGGGAACGTTCGGGCGGGGCTGTTTGAACGCGCTGCTGGCGCTGCTGCCGTCCGGCCAGAAAATTCCGGGCAATGTGCCGATGCCGTTTGCCGCGCTGTTGCTGGCGGCGGCGCTGTTCGGCGTGGCGGTGGTGAACCGGTTCCGGTTCTGGCTGCCGCTGCTGGCCTGGTGCGTGCTGTTCGCCCTGGTCTATCATCTGGCGCACCTGCCGTTCTACCACTGGTACATGATCCCGGTCGCGCTGGCGCTCTGCATCTTCGCTGCCTGCACGTTTGCCGCGCTTGCCGAACTCGCCGCCTCTCGGTGGAAAGAGCAGGGCCGCCTGGTCTACGGTGTCGCGCTGCTGCTGATCGCTCCGATCCTTGTCGCGCAGATTCCCGGCGCGCGAGTGCGCGCCCTCGGCGCGGAGAAGTCCCCGGTGCGTCTGGTCTACAGCCGGGTGGGGGACTGGCTGGCGCGGCACACGCATCCGGACGCCAGCGTCGGCTATATCGAGATCGGCTTTCTCGGCTACACCTCCCACCGCCCGATGATAGACCCGCTCGGCCTGGTCAATCCGGGCGTCAGCCCGCATGTCGCGCAGGGAGATCTTACCTGGGCTTACGAACACTACCGCCCCGACTACATCCTCGAAAACCCGCACTTCGACGGCCTGCTGATGAATCGTGTTATGCAGTCCGACTGGTTTCGCCGCGAGTATGCGCCGGTCACGACCATCATCCAACCCGGCGTGCCTCCTCTGATCATCTACACGCGCCGTCTGCACAGCGGCCCTTCTTCCTCCTAATAACGGGAACCTCGCCATAAATCCTAGCAGCTCAGTGCCAGGCGCTCTCTTTCAGGAAGAGGACGTAGCCGCTGTCCTCTATGGCTTCCATCCATCTGCCTGGAACAGAAAGCATCAGGCCGGGTAGAGCGTGAAAAGCTCTCTGAGTCAGGACGACAGCATCTACTCCATGCTGGATCGAACAGGCGAATGCTGCCCTCTCTTGGGAGGAGTTCCGTCCTGCAGTGACAAGGTTCTGAGCATCGGCACGGCGCAATCCCTCGTACTTTTGTCCAGCGTTGCTGAAGACGTGAACAGTCTCGAACTGTCTGCCGCACTCCAGCCGAATGGTGGGGTCCAGAAGCGCCGCTGTCATCGCTACATTCTCAGGAGCCAACAGATTCCGGGCGTGAAGGTACGGCGCGGCAGAGCGAAGAAAAGCCAGCTCTTGCAAAGGCAGTTTCAGTTCGCCTGGAGACTTCCATGTGATCTCATTGGTGGAAGCCAGGACGCTAGACCGATAGCTGAAAAGGAGGCTAAAAATGGCGAACACGGCAAACCCGACAGCCAGCCGACGGTTTCCGAATGACCTGCACAAAATGCCGGCGAGAAGACCGGAACACCAGGGCAGTGGCAGAAGATAGAGTAAGCGCCAGTAAGACGCCGGGAAGATGGTCCGCATCCAGAAGGGGGCCACGATGGGGTTGATACAGAGGATAAGAATACCCAGACTGATAGAAACAGGGTAGCGATGGAGCGGCTTTTTCAGCGCGGTGACGGGAAGCGCCAGCAGCAACAGGTCGCGCACGGCTCCCCGGTTTCCACCGATGACCATATCCAGATTTTCCCGCCAATCGGTCGGCCAGGGGAGCAGAAATGTATAGATTCCGACATCCGATGGTTTCGGAATGAGGCCGATGAGGACGGCGACCGAGACAAGCGCAGGATACAATGCTGCCCCGAGCAAGAGGCAGGCGCGCCGTAATCGCCGCCTGGTGAATCCATAGCTGGCGTAATAGGCGGCCGCCATAGCAGCAAGAAGAACCGGCAGAAGATACGTGCCGGAATTACTGAGGCCCACGCCGCAAAGAGCCGTCATTGCGACCAGCATCCACCGATAGGTCGAGGGTCGGCGCAGAAACCGCCAGCCGAAGAGCAGGGTCAACGGCAGAACCAGCGTCCAGAGAATCGTCTTTCCCTGCCATAACCGAACCAGCCCCACGTTGCCAAAGGCGCGGTGCGTATTCCCATCGCCAAGCAGGAAGACCAGTGCCAAGACGGTCGCGGCGAGGGCGATCCGTGCTGGCATACGGAACTCGCGATAGAGCAGGAAATAGGCGAGGGGCAATAGCCCTGCGGCAAAGAAGGCGCTCAGATTTTGATAGACATGAAGTGGGGACAGATGGAAGAGTACTGCCAACATTCCCATAAGAGGTTCATACGAGGTCGAGACATGTAAAAAAGACTGGGGAGGAAGCCCAGACACGTTTTCTCCGGTATGCGTCAGGAAGAAGGGCCGATCCAGATAGGGAAGTTGAGCGACGACCCTGTGGAAAAAGCTGAAATCATCGGCGTCCGGTCGGGAGATGAAGAGCGTCAGGGAACCGCATAAGAGCGATAGAAGCAATAGCATTCCCAAGAGGCTGTTGGGCTTGAGACCGCGAAGGAGCCTCACCTGCTTGGGTAAGACACGGACGGCGAAGGGCAGGTAGAGAAGGCAGCACAATAGAAGCGAAAACCAGGCAGGAAAGCGACATAACAGACAGAGATGATAAGCGACCGTCCAGCAACTGAAGAGTTGAACGAGAATCTCGAAGACAGCAAGCAGGCCGGCCATATTGATACCTTCCTTCCGCATTGAGAGCAACCCGCTCGGTAGTTATGCCCGTCAGTGTACCCGCTAAGTGGGCTGTCAGGCAAGAAAGGCAACATGAGAATGCCTGAATTCTGCCTAGTTCTTTTTGCTTCTATCGGACAGTCGCGCATAAATCTTTAGCCAGGCTAAATTTATGTTGACTTCTCCGCTCTCGGTGTGGTACGATATATCCGACTATTCTAGTCGGAGACCGAAACGGTCGGAGAGGAAGCGGCAGCCCATGCTGAGCCTGAGCAAAAAAACGGACTACGCCCTGCTCGCCTTGTCCTACCTGACGCGCACCGAAGCCGGACGCGCCGTCAACACGAAGGAGATCGCCGAGCGGTACGCTATTCCTGTCGAACTCCTCGCCAAGATTCTGCAAAAGCTGGCGAAGGCCGATCTGCTCGCCTCCACGCCCGGCCCCACCGGCGGCTATCGTCTTGCGCGTCCGGCCTCCGAGATCAGCGTCGGCGCGGTCATCGAGGTCATTGACGGCCCGCCCGCCATCATCCACTGCATGAAAACCGTCCATAGCGGCTGCGAACAGCTAGACCACTGCACCATCCGCAAGCCGCTGACACGCATCAACACGAAGATTTTGCAGATGCTCGCTCACATCTCCCTGGAAGAGATCAACCGGGAGGAGGGAGAGAGCGCCGACATACCGTTTGTGACGCACCGGGAATCGCACGCCCGGACGCACGAACTGATAAGCAGCCTGTGACCCCACCCCGACCCTCCCCTTCGCAAGGGGAGGGAGCAGCCAGACTGGACTCCCTCCCCTTCGCAAGGAGAGGGAGCATTAAGGCGTTCATCCTCCCCCGCCTTATGGAGACGAGAGCCACCAGACGGCTCCCCCTCCTTACGAAGGAGGGGGTTGGGGGGAGGTCAGTCTGTAACGAGGGAGAGAGCATGTCTACCGCGACGAACACGATTGAAGACCTGGCAACGCGCGAGTACAAGTACGGCTTCGTCACCGAGATCGAGGCTGATACCGTGCCGCCGGGCCTGAACGAAGATATTATCCGCCTGATCTCCGCCAAAAAGAAGGAACCGGAGTGGCTGCTGGAGTGGCGGCTGAAAGCCTATCGCCACTGGCTGACGATGGAGGAACCGACCTGGCCCAACGTCCACTATCCGCCCATTGATTACCAGGAGATCATCTACTATGCCGCGCCGAAGCCCAAGAAGCAACTGAACAGCCTGGACGAGGTAGACCCGGAACTGCTGGAGACGTTCGAGAAACTCGGCATCTCCCTGGATGAGCAGAAGCGGCTGACAGGCGTGGCAGTGGACGCCGTGTTCGATAGCGTCTCCGTCGCCACGACCTTCAAGGACAAGCTGGCCGAACTGGGCATCATCTTCTGCTCCTTCTCGGAGGCCGTGCAGAACCATCCCGAACTTGTCCGGCAGTATCTCGGCTCGGTCGTGCCGTATTCGGACAACTTCTACGCGACGCTCAACTCCGCCGTCTTCAGCGATGGCTCGTTCTGCTATATTCCGAAGGGCGTGCGCTGCCCGATGGAACTCTCGACCTACTTCCGTATCAACGCGGAGAACACGGGCCAGTTCGAGCGCACGCTGATCATCGCGGACGAAGGAGCCTACGTCAGCTATCTGGAAGGCTGCACGGCCCCGATGCGCGACGAGAATCAGCTTCATGCGGCGGTCGTCGAACTGGTCGCGCTGGACAATGCGACTATCAAGTACTCGACCGTGCAGAACTGGTATCCCGGCGACAAAGAGGGCCGGGGCGGAATCTACAACTTCGTGACCAAGCGCGGCAAGTGCGCCGGGGTGAACTCGAAGATCTCCTGGACGCAAGTGGAGACCGGCTCCGCCATCACCTGGAAGTATCCGAGCTGCCTGCTCATCGGCGATAACTCGGTCGGCGAGTTCTATTCGGTCGCCGTGACGAACAACCGCCAGCAGGCCGACACCGGCACGAAGATGATCCATATCGGCAAGAATACCAAAAGCACGATTGTCTCGAAAGGCATCTCCGCCGGGCGCGGCCAGAATACCTATCGCGGCCTGGTGAAGATCAATGCGGGCGCGGAGGGCGCGCGCAACTATTCGCAGTGCGACTCGCTCTTGATCGGCGACCGGTGCGGCGCGCATACCTTCCCCTACATCGAGGTGAAGAACCCGACGGCGCAGGTGGAACACGAGGCTTCGACCTCCAAGATCGGCGAAGACCAGATCTTCTACTGCAACCAGCGCGGCATCTCCACCGAGGACGCGGTCAACATGATCGTCAACGGCTTCTGCAAAGAGGTGTTCCGCGAACTGCCGATGGAGTTCGCCGTCGAAGCGCAAAAGCTGCTCGGCGTCAGCCTGGAAGGCAGCGTCGGATAAGGAGATGGCAATGATCGTTCAGGAATCCACGACATTTCCAGCCTATGAGCAGGATGTGCGGGACTTGGTAGACTACCACAGGCAGATCGAAGAGGAACCGCTGCTTCTGGCTGTCTACTATGCGCCGCACACGTCAGGCCGCTCTCCGCACGATGTTTTCTTGTTCGAAGTGTATGATGGATTTCAACAGAACCGCATCAGCCCGGAACGGGATTTCGATGAAGTCTGGTATGGTTCGACAGAAGCCTTTCCGCTGGGCCGGGAGCAGCGCCTCCATATTGTGCTGACTAATCCGGTCGAGTTTGAGGAGGCCAGGCAAGCCGATTGGCCTCTGTGGCGCGAACTGCGTGAAGCCGTGAAGCAGGGCAAGTACAAACCTATCTACGTTGCTCCTTCTCATGGGTCGCTTCTGGAGACGCTTCGTGGCTAAAGCGTCTGGAGACGTATGGCTGATGCAGGCACAGAGCGACCTGGATTGTGCCGCGCGAGCCTTTGACCAAGATAACGGTAGCACTTATTGCCATGCGCTTGCAAAATATCAACAGGTGGTAGAGAAGTCCGTCAAAGGGGTCGTAGCGGCTCTGCATGATGCGGGGACTCTAAGCCGGGGGCCATCTTACACGCATGGTTTGGTAGATGAG
>Ga0070741_10003586_pt1 | contig 38137 bp, 33 predicted proteins | sample Coa_R1_4_FD_66440 | JGI IMG/M metagenome (GOLD analysis project Ga0070741, IMG submission 66440) | Surface soil microbial communities from Centralia Pennsylvania, which are recovering from an underground coalmine fire - Coalmine... | ecosystem: Environmental > Terrestrial > Soil > Unclassified ... | reverse complement strand
GCGAAGCCCAGCAGCGAGAACAGCGTGAACGGCGTGTGCGTCAGCGCCATCGCCCCGAACGAGCCCACCACCGCCAGCGGCAGCGACATCAGCACCGCCAGCGGCAACGTCAGCGAGCCGAACAGCACCATCATCAGCATGTACATCAGCAGCACGGCCACGCCCAGCGCCTTGAAGATGTCGGCGAACGCCGAGTTGCCTTGCTGCCCCTGCCCGGCGTAGGTCACGGCGTAGCCCGACGGCAGCGGCACCGCCTGCACCGCGCGCATCACTGCCGTCTGCACGTCGCCCACCAGCCGCCCCTGCCCCGGCTCCGCGCCGATCGTCACGCTGCGCAGGCGGTTCACGTGGTTGATGCGCGTCGGGATCGTGACCTCCTCGATCCGTGCGAACTGGCCGAGCTGCACGACCCCGCCGCTCGCCGTCGACACCGGCAGGTCGCGGATATCCTGCGGCGTCGTCACGTTCGCGTTCGCGTTCAGCACGCGGATGTCAATGGCCGTGCGCCCCGTCTGCTTGTACTGCGTCTGGTTCGAGCGGAAGCCGTCGATCGCGAAGCGCAGCGCCGTGCCCGCGGCCTGCGGCGTCACGCCCAGGTCGGCGGCGCGCGCCCAGTCGATCTTCGCGCGGAGCTGCGTCTGGCGGTTGTCGTTGCTGTTCTGCACGCTCGCCGCGCCGGGCACGCTGCGCACCGCCTCCTCCGCCTGGGCCGCCAGCCGGTCCACCGTCGCCGGGTCCACGCCCTGCACCTGCACCTGGATCGGCTGGCCACCAAAGCCGCCGAAGCCGAACGAGTTGGGCAGGCCAATCTGGATCTTCGCGCCCGGAATGCTGCTCACGAACAGACCGCGCAGCTCGTTGCCCAGGTCGGCCGATGAGCGCTGGCGGTCGTGCGGCGGCACCAGCAGCGCCGCGATCTGCGCCGTGTTCGTGCCGGTGCTGTTGCCGAAGAAGCCGCTCACTGCGCCCACCACCGAGTACACCGACCGCACCTCGTGGTACTGGTGCAGAATGCGCTCGATCTCCAGCGCGGCCTGGTTCGTCGCGTCGAGCGAGGTCGAGGGCGGCATCGTCAGCGTGATGTCGATCTCGCTCTGGTCGCCCGCCGGGAAGAAGTCCGAGCCGATCAGCCCCATCTTCCAGAGCGAGATGCCGAAGACGAAGCTCAGCACGCCCACGGCGATGACCCACCAGCGGCGCGGCAGCGTGAAGTGCAGCAGCGCTTCGTAGCGGTGCTCCAGCCAGAAGAAGCCGCGGTCCCACCAGCGCCCGAAGCGCGCCAGCGGCCCCCTGGCGTGCTCGTCCTCGCGGTGCAGGAAGCGGCTCGCCAGGAGCGGCGTCAGCGTGAACGAGATCAGCAGCGAGGTCAGCGTGGCGATGGCGATAGTGATGGCGAACGGCCGCAGGAACTGCGCCGGAATGCCGCTCAGCATGATCGCGATCGGCACGTACACCACCACGTCCACGAGCGTGATGGTGAGCGCCGCCAGCCCGATCTCCGTGCGGCCCTCGATCGCCGCGGCCCACGGCGTCTTGCCCATGCCGAGATGGCGCGCGATGTTCTCCAGCACGACGATCGAGTCATCGACGAGGATGCCGACGCACAGCGTCAGCGCCATCATCGTCAGCAGGTTCAGGTTGTAGCCGAGCAGGCTCATCATCGTGAGCGTGACGAGCAGCGATGTCGGGATGGACACGAGCACGATCGCCGTGCTGCGCCAGGTGTGCAGGAACAGCAGCAGGATGAGGCCCGTCATGATGATCGCTTCGATGAGCGCCCGCTGCACCGTGTCGAACGACTTCTGCGTGTAGCGCGCCGCATCCACCACCACGTTCAGGTGGCTGCCCGCCGGGAGCTGCGGCTCGACCCGGTCGATCGCCTTCCGCACCTCGTCCACGACCGAGATGGTGTTGGCGTCGGGCAGCTTCGTCACCACCAGCGCCAGGCCCTCCTGGCCGTCCACGCGCACGATCGCGTCGCGCTTCTTGTAGGTGCTCTCGATCGTCGCCACGTCGCGCAGGTACACGGCGCCGTTCGGCGTCTGCAGAACGACGATGTTGCCCAGGTCCTGCGGCCGCGTCGCCAGCGCGTCGAAGTACACGCTGAAGTCGCGCCGGCCCTGCGTGATCGTGCCCGCCGGCACCTCGATCTGCTGCCCCTGCAGCGCGTTCACTACGTTGTTGATGGACAGCCCGCGCGCCCGCAGTTGCCACTCGTCCACGTTCACGTGGACCTCGCGCGTGATGCCCGAGCGGATGCTCGCGGCGCCCACGCCCGGCAGGGAGTTGAACTGCTTCTGCAGCACGTTCTCCGCCACGTCCTGCAGCTCGGTGAGCGGCTGCGGGCCGGAGAAGATGATCGTCGCCACGCCCGCCGCGTTGATGTCCACCTTCGAGATGATCGGCGGATCGACCTCGGGCGGCAGCTTGTTGCGCGCGCTGCTCACGACCCGCTCGACGTCCACGGAGACGAGATCGGGGTTCGCCGCCGTCGTAAACTGCACGATGACAGTGGACACGCCCTGCGATGAGATGGACGTCAGCCCGTTCGTATCAATGTTGGGCAGTGCGGCGATCGCGTCCTCGATCGGCTGCGTGACGTTCGTCTCGACCGTCTCGGGATCGGCGCCCGGATAGACCGTGGTGACGATAACCTGGGGGAAGTTGATGTTCGGGGCGATGGCGACGCCGAGGCTGCGGTAGGCGAAGATGCCGAAGATGGCGACCGCGACCGTGACGGCGAAGACCAGCAGCGGGTTACGCAGCGCGAACTCGGTGATCTTCATGCCGCGCCTCCGCGCCTGCCAGGATGTCCAATGCCAGGAAGCGCGACGCCGCCCCGCTCCCAATAGATGCTATCCGAAACTATTTCGCCCGTCAACGATTTCGTATACAATGAACTTACTGTGGCACCGGCGCCGCGGAGCCAGCATCCGGGCTAATGCTCTGTCACGGCCAGATAGCTGGCCCTGGACGCCGGCCTCAACGCCGAGCCAGCGACCGCCGACGAGTGGCCCGGCCTTTCGGCCGGCGTCTGGCAAGCCATCATTTTACGGGTGGCAGGCCGCCAGGACGGTGAGCGCAGGCATTTTCGCGCGAATGGCCAGCGGCCGAAGGCGATGGGGGCAACATGGACAACGCGAGCGGTTGTGTGTTTGCGAGCGAGCCAGGGTTCGAGCACGTCCATGCGGTCATCCAGCAGCTCGTGCGGTTCTTCGTGGCAACCGACGCGCTCAACCGCTCCGCCAAGCCCCCCGGCCTGAGCCTCACCCCCCAGCAGCTCCAGGCGGCCATGCAGCTCATGCTGCGCGGCGAGCTGACCATCGGCGAGCTGGCCGCGGCGCTCGGCATCACCCCCGGCTGGGCCAGCCGCTTGGCCGACGATCTGGTCGTCTCCGGCCACGCCGTCCGCGAGCACGACGCCGCCGACCGGCGCATCGTGCGCCTGCGCATCGCCCCCGCCATGCGGGAACGCTGCGCCGAGGTGTACGGCGGTCGCGCCGCGGCCGTCGCCCGCGCGCTCGCCGACGCCTCCCCCACCGAGATCGAGACTCTTGTGCGACTGATGGGCCGTATCGCCAGCGAGTTCGAGGCGCTGGCCGCCCCGCAGCCCCAGCCCGCTGCCGCCGCTCCGGCGCCCGCGTCGGTCGCGTGCCCGCTCTCCCCTACGGCGCCCTCGCTCGCCTCCGCTGCCCAGGGCTAACGTCCCGCCCTCGGGACACCGCTGCCCCCAGCGGACGCCAAGCGGTTAGGCAACCGGTGGCCGACTGCTCGATGGGACGGTCGGGCACGAGGCCAGGTGCCTCTTGAGCCGCTAGAAGGGCCACAGCCGGCGGCGCTGGTGGCGCTCCAGCACCGCCTCGCGCGCCTGCGTGGCCTCGGTGCCCACGCGCACCTCGCGGCCGCGCTGGTGCGCCACGATGGCGTTCCAGATCGCCTGCCGCTCGGCAATGCTGGCGGCGCGCGCGAACTGCTCGTACAGCGCGCGTAGCTCGATGCTCGGCGCCGCCTCATCCGCCGCGTCCGGCGCCGCAGGCCGCGCGGCCGCGTCGTCGGCGCCCGGCCGCTCCATCTCCGGTGACATGGCTCGCTCCTGCTATCGTCCCCGCCGGGGAACCGCGCCGTCGCGCAAGACGGCGCGTCTCTGCATCGCTTGCTTCCTGTCGTAATTGTAGCCTCGCAGGACGGCAGCACGCCGCGTCCTGCCGCCCCCAGCCATGCCCCTCCCCTCGGCAGCTCTCCCCGGAATGGCTACCGCTGGCGCATTGCTCCTGTGGCTCGTAGGCGCGGGGGTCATGCCTGTTCGCGGCTGCCACGCCGCTGCTGTCGGCGGCGCCGCGCGCCCGCCTACTGGGGCAGGTACTCGTTCGTGACCAGCGTGTCCCAGGCCGGGCGGGCCTTCAGCGCGCCGGCCAGCTCCATCAGCTCGTAGTTCACCTCGAGGCCTCGCTCCGTCATGCGGCCGTCGGCGGGCACGGCCGCGCGCACCGAGCGCGTCGATTCCAGCAGCGTCTCCGCGGGCATCTGGCTGAAGTACGGCTGCAGCAGCGCCGCCGCCTCCTCCGCCGGGTGCTCCGTGATCCAGCGGTTCGCACGCACCAGTGCCCGCACCACGCGGCGGACGATGTCCGGGTTGTCGCGCACGTAGTCCGGCCGCGCGAGCACCACCTGCTGCAGGAAATCGGCCAGGTCCGGGTCGTCGCCGGCGGCGTTGCTGATGAGCATCACGCCGATGCCCTGCCGCACCGCCTCGTCCGGCTCGGGCGGCGAGTTGATGATCACGTCCACGTTGCGCTGCTCGAGCGAGGCGATCATTGCCGAGCCGCCGCCCACGGCCAGGATGTTCACGTCGGTGCCGGGCGTGAGCCCGGCCTTCTGCGACCAGTAGGTGGCGATCTGGAAGGTCAGCGACCCCGGCCGCGAGACGCCGAGCGTCAGGCCGCGCAGGGCGGCCAGCTTGTCCCGCAGCGGCGTGCTGGGCGTGATGCCGCGCGCCTGCGCCACGTCCTTGTGCATCACGGCGTTCACGATCGCGCGGTTGAGGATGCTCGCCACGCCGATGAGCGGCGTGCCCTCCTGGTAGGCGCTGATCAGGAACGTCGCGGCCGTGGCGTCGAACTGCACGTCGCCGGCGATCAGCGCCTGCACGTCGGGGCCGCCGCCGCTGAAGGTCACGACCTCCAGGTCGATCCCCTCGTCCGTGAAGTAGCCATTGCTGCGGGCGACGTACATGCTGATGAGCGAGAGCGCATCGAGCGGCTGACTGAACCGGATCTTCACCGGCGCCGGCGCGCTCGTGGCCGCGGGCGCCGCCGGGGCGGCTGCCGCGCTGCTGGGCGCCGGGGCGGCCGGGGCGCTGGCGGCCGGGGCGCCCGCCGCGGGCGCCGGGGCGCCACCGCTCGGCGCGACCTGGCACCCCAACCCGGTGAGCAGGAGCAGGAGCAGCCCCCAGGCGCCCGTGCGCCGCGCCATCGCGATCATCGCCGCCTCCCCGCGCGTTCTGCTGGCGCTACTATGCGCCGCCCGTCCGCCCGCGTCAAGCGCGCTGTGCTGGCAACGGCGGCCGGGCGCGCGGCGAGCAGCGCGCCTTGCGGGTGTCCTCGCCCGCGTGCCGACGCACCGCGGCACGCGGGCTGCGTCCGACCCGACAGCGGAATGTGAGCGCGTTCACGCGGCGCATGTGACCGGGCTAACGGCCGGCGCGTGCCCAGCCGATACATAGTCTAGGCACAGTGAGCGCGCGGCGAGAGGAGTATTGATCATGCGACTGGCCTGGACCGCGATCGTGCCCCGTGGCCTGGTGGGCGACCTCGCCCCGGACCGGCCGGTCGAGCAGGGCTTGCAGGTGCTGACCTTGCTGGCCCATCCCGACCCGGCCCTATGCGTCATCCGCTGCTACCGGCGCGACCGGCGCGCCGACCGACCGCCGGCGGCGTAGCGCCCACACCGCAGCAGGGGCCTGGGGACGTCCCCCTGCCCCCTTACCGGCGCGGCGGGTCCTGGTACACCACGTGCGCGTTGATGAGGTCGCTCATTCGCTTCCCCATCGGCTCGCGCACCTCGTCGGCCAGGTGCGCCACCGCGCCCAGCGCCCGCCCCACGATGGCGAAGCCCTTCGCCACCTGCCACGGCAGCCCCAGGTCGCACGAGATGGCGCCCATCGCGCCCGTCACGTTGATCGGCAGCAGCCGCCCGCGCCGCGCCGTCGCCTTCTCGGCGATCAGGCGCAGCAGCGCGCAGTGGCGCCCCGCCACCCCCGTCTCGGCGGCGATCTCGAACAGCCGGTCGGCGCGCGGGTCGCCGCCGCTGTGCGTGCGGTGGCCCAGGCCGGGCAGGATGCGCCGCTCGGCCATGTAGCGGTCCACCACCGACTCGGCGATGCTGTCGAGGTCGGCATCGTCGGGCTGGCCGCTCAGCGCCTCCGTGAGCATGCGCGCGCAGTCGGTGGCCGAGCCCAGGTGGACGCTGCCCGCGCCGAGAATCGCCGCCGCCACCGCGCCCTGCAGCGCCTCCGGCGCCGTGGAGTAGGTCAGGCGCGCGGCGATCGCGCTGGAGGTCATGCCGTGCTCGACCAGGATGACGAGCAGACTGTCCACCATGCGTCCCTGCTCGGGCGTCGGCATCTGCCCGGTCAGCATCAGGTACGCCATCTGGCCGAACGTCAGGCGGCCCACCAGCTCGCTGCACAGGTCGTAGCCGCGCAGCGTCACGCGGTCCAGCTCCGCCTTGCCCATCGTCGTAACGAACGTCTGCTCTGCCTCGATCATCATCCATCCCCTCTCTCGCGAGCGCCTTCGCGGCGTCTGGCGCCCGGCCGCGCCGCCCGGCGGCCGGGGCTTCATGGTATGCGATGTCGGCCGCCGCGTGCAGCCGCGCGTCCGTGGCCCGCTCTCTGCAGCAAGGGGCCGACGGGCCACGCGCCCAGGAATCTCTGATGCAGGAGAGGATCTATGCGACAGTGGCTAGTCGCCGGCAGCCTCGCGCTGCTGCTCGCGCTGGCGCCGAGCGCGGCCGGAGCGCAAAGCGCGCACGTCGTGCAGCAATGGTCGGGCAACGGCGTGCAGCAGACGACCGAGCCCTTCGCCGTCGCCAGCGCCGACTGGACGATCACCTGGACGACCCAGGACCGCGGCGCCATCCCCGGCTACCTGACGATCACGATCTACAACGCGGATACGCGCCGACCGGCGGGCGCCGTGTCGGCGCCAGTTGGTAGCCCGAGCGGCAACGTCACGGAGCACAACGGCCCCGGCCGCTTCTTCCTGGTGATCGACGGCGCGAATACCGACTGGTCGGTCGAGGTCGCCGACCAGCGCTAGGCCTCGTCGCGGGTATGCTGCTCCCCCCAATGCGGGGGGAGCAGCAGGCGCCCCCACCGCGCCTGCCCGGCGCCGCCAGGCGCCTCAAAATGAGTCTGGACGACAGGGGTCTTGTAACGTTACAAGCGGCCGTCCGTTTGATTTTGGGGTAGTCCAGCCTGCCGCGCAGCCGGGCGGCCACGCAAATGGCCCGGACCAGCTCTCGCCGCAGCCCCGATCCAGACTCAGGCTGCCGCGAGCCTGCCAGGCGGCGGCTAGCAACGCGTTGAGGGCTCTCCCCGTGGTGCATCGTATTTGCGGCTCAAGACGAAGGAACGCCCTCGCCTCAGTCGCGGTCGCGCTCAGCCTCGTCCTGGCTTCCTGGCTGCCCGGCGTCCTGCCGCGCCCGCCGGTCACCTTCGCGGACGCCGCCGGGCGCGGCGAAGCGCGGAGCGCGCCGGCCGCTCTCCTATCGTCGCCTCCCCTGGCTGACCTGAGGGCCGGCCCCGCGGCTCCCGCCCCCGTGCCGCTCGCGATCCGCCCCTTATTGGGCGCGGTGACGCCGACCCTGTCCGTGGCCCGGCAGGGAACGGCCGACGGCGCGACGCTGGAGACGCGCCAGCCCGAGGTCCAGTGGTCGCCGGCGGGGGCCGCGCATTGGCTGTCGGTCCCCAACCGTCAGGATGTCGCCCCGGGCGATCGCGTGCGCACCGGGCCGGGGGCGAGCGCGCAGATCGTCTACTTCGAGGGCACGGTGGTGGACGTACAGGAGAGCACGGGCCTGCTCGTCCAGCGACTGGAGCGCAGCCCGGAAGGCAACGTCATCACCCGGCTCTTTCAATCGGCGGGCGCGACGGTGAGCCGCGTGGTGCGCCTCGCGGACCCCGCGGCGCAGTTCGAGGTGGAGACGCCCGCGGCGACCGCCTTCGTGCGCGGGACCGAGCTGGCGGTCCGAGAGCGGAGCGCCACGGTGGACGGCGCTCAACGCTTTCTGTTCCAGAACCTCACCAGCCCGCCGGGGGCCAACCCGGTGGACGTCTGTGGTGGCCCCGGCGTCGCCTTCCTCCCGCCCGGAACGCCAACGCCGGTGCCGGGCCCCGGGGGCGTGGGTACCTGCCGGACGATTCGCGGCGGCGAGGAAACGCTAGCGATCGCGGGCCAGGGACCGGGGCAGGTGGTGCCCGCGGGCACCACCGACCAGCAGGAGCAGCAGCAGCAATCACAGTCGTCCCTGTCGGGGGCGATGGGGGCGTCCGCCGCCGCCAGCGCCGCGCAAGCGGCCGGCGCGGCGCAAGCAGTGGCCGCCGCGCAAGCAGCGGCCGCGGCGCAAGCAGCGAGCGCGGCGCTCGCCGCCCTGGCCGCCGGGACGCAGAACGCGCTCCCTGCCACGGCGGCCAACCCCCGTGCCAGCTCCCTCGCTCCGAATTCGGTGGCCTACGCGGTCTTCTCGACCACCAGTGGACCCTTCGCGCTCTTATGCGGAGCGCCAGCGGCCGGCCAGACTACGCTGGTCTGCCGTGGGAGCACCCCGGGGAATGGATTGATGGGCTCGGTGGTGTCCGTCGTCTTCGCGCCCGGGCTCACCGCGCAGCAGGCGCTCGCCCTGGTCCGCCCCGGCGCGCCCACCCAGGCGCCGTGCGCCACGCAGTTCGGTCAGGTCTGCTCGGTACAGGGCCAGGTGACCGGTACGGGGCTCGTCGTCGGCAGCACATCGTGGACGCTCAACGCACCCGTGCCCGCCGGCGGCTCCGGGATCGAGAGTGGCATCGTGAGCGGCCCCGGCGCGCCCCCGCCCACGGCCACCGCGACGCCGACAGCCGCGACGAGTACGCCAACGCCGGTCCCCACGGGCACCACGACCGCCGCGCCGACGAGCACGGCCACCGCGACGGCCATCCTGCCCGCGACGGCAACCCGCACGGCGACGGTCGTCTCGACCGCGACAGGAACTGCGACGGCGACGGCAACGAGCACCGCGACCGCCACCGGCACGCCCACGGCGACCAACACGGTCACCAGCACGCCTACCGCCACGGCAACGGCGACCATCACGCCGACGGCGACGGCCACGCCGGTCCCGTGCGTGCCGAACGGGGCGCCGTGCCAGGCCCAGTTCCCGCCGCCCACGACCTCCGCGTCCGTCTTGCTAGGCGCGTGCGCCTCGGCCACCGACTGCCTGACGTTCACCAGCACCGGCACGGGCTTCACCGTGAGCGGTACGATCACGCAGTTCTGCTGCATCGTCGTAAACGTGCCGGTCGTGACCGGCGCCGGCGTGCCGGCCGGCAGCGTGGATATCTTCTGCAGCGGGTTCAACTCGTGCGACAACGATCCGTCGCCGACCCCGAACGTCTTCCCACAACTCGGCGGCATCGTGACCATCAGCAGCTTCGGGCTGACGCGGCCGCCCCCGGCTGTCCTCGCGCCACGCGCCGGCAGCCGCGCCTGGGCCGACTGAGATTCCTGCCCGGCGCTTCCCTCACCATCTATCCCCGTCTCACGCCCGATGATGTGAAGGCCTGCCTCGCCTACGCGCAGACCGCCATTGCACGTCGCCGCGCCCCGCGCCCGAGCTATCAGCCGGATAACAAGCAGCCCGCTCACACATGAGGTTTATGCTCGACGAGAGCGCCGACGTTCGTCAGCCGACGATCGCGGCCGCGGCGCGCTCGACGCGGGCGTGGAGCGCGTCCACGGCCACCAGGTGCTCGGGCTTCATGAGGACGCTGCGGAGCACCGTCGTCGTCGGCTGGTCCCAGATGATCGCCGGGTGGCGGGCGGCCAGAAAACCCTGCTCCACCGTCATCTTGGCGAGGTAGACCGGCTCGACCGGGTCGGCCATCAGCGCGGCGAACAGCGCGTCGCTGGCCGCGGCGATCGCCGAGGCGGTGAGCGGCCGCGCGGCGGGGAAGTACGCCAGGATGTCCAGCTCCGGCTCGACCACCAGGCGCAGATGGCGGCTGGCCTTCAGCCGCGCCGCCCAGGCCAGCGCCGCCGCCCGCGTGCGCGCCAGGATCGGCCCCAGCCCCGCGTCGGGCGCCAGCGGCAGGCATTGGAGCGTCGCCCAGAAGGCCGCCGCCGCCGCGCCCGCCCGCGAGCACTCCAGGCTGATCTCGCCCAGGTGCAGCTCGGCCGACGTGAAGTAAGTGTACGGCGAGTCGTGCTGGTAGACACGCCCCACGGCCGGGTCGCGGAACAGCACCGCGCCACAGCCGAACGGCTGCAGCCCCCGCTTGTGCGGGTCCACCACCACGCTGTCGCAGGCCGCGAGCGCCCGGAACGGCGCGGCCGCCACCGGGCTCGGCTCCTCCCGCGCCAGCAGCGCGAAGAAGCCGCCGTAGGCCGCGTCGGCGTGGACCCGCGCGCCGTGCGCCGCCGCCAGCGGCACGATCTCGTGCACCGGGTCCACGGCGCCCAGGCCGGTCGTGCCGACCGTGGCGACCACCGTGCCCACGTCGTCCACGGCCAGGTGGCGGGCCAGCGCCGCCAGGTCCAGGCGGCCGGCGGCGTCGCAGGCCACCGGCACGCCGCGCACGCCGAGCAGCGCGCAGGCGCGGGCGTGCGTGTAGTGGGCGTGGGCGCTGTAGGCGATGGCGCAGCCGGGCCGCTCCTCGCGCGCCACCCACAGCGCCTCCAGGTTCGCGATCGTGCCGCTGCTGGTCAGGTGGCCGAGGTGGCGCGGGTAGCCGATCATGCCCGCCAGCGCGGCCACCGTCTCGCGCTCCAGCGCCGCCGTGGCCGGGCCGCCGTCGAGCGCGTGGTTGTTGGGGTTGATTCGCATGGCGAGCGCGTAGGCGAGCTGGGCCACCGGGTGTGGCGGGTTCATCATCTGGGCGGCGTAGCAGGGATGGAAGAACGGGTAGTTGTCGCGCAGCCGCGTGGTTAGCTCGCCGAGCACCGTCGCCACGCGCTCGGGCGGCACAATCGTGGTCGGGTCGGGCGCCACGGCCGGCCAGCGCGCCTCCCAGGCGGCGAGCGCGTCCAGCCCGGCGGCGAGCGCGGCGAGATACGCGGCGCGGTCCATCGCGCGGCAGGCTCCTTCACCGATTGCACACTGTCAGTGTAGCGTGCGGCTTGCCCGGGCGGCGGCAGGCTCGTATAGTCCGAAGAGTATCGCCCTGCGCACGGGCGCTGGAGGTCAGGATGCCGCGCCTGCTGTTCGTGATCCTGGGAGCCTGCCTGCTCGCCGCCGCCTGCGGCCCGAGCGCGAGCGCCCCCGCCGCGCCGCCCCCCAGTGCCGGGGCGAGCACGGCCGCCCAGCCCGCCAAGCCCTCCACCACGGGAGGCAACTCGACCACCCAGCCCCCCAGCGCCGGGGGGAGCAGCGCGGCCTCGTCCGGCGCCCCCTCGACATCGGGGGCCGCCGCGTCCCAGCCGGCCGCCGCCGAGCTGGCGCCGATGACGATCAACGTCGCGCTGCCTGCCCTCACCGCGTTCATCTGGCCGTTCGTCGTCCTGCGCGACGGCCCGGTCGGCGCCCAGGAGCACGTCGCGGTCGACTGGACCATCGTCGAGACGGATGCCCGCGCGGTGCAGGCGCTCGTGGGCGGCTCGGTCGACTTCGCCGAGGCCGCCCTGGACGCCGTGGCGCGCGCCGTCGACCAGGGCGGCGATCTGGTCGCCGTCGGCGGCAACATCAATCGGCCGCCCTATGCCCTGGCGGTGCGCCAGGGCGTCACCAGCTACGCCGACCTGAAGGGCAAGAAGTTCGCGGTGACCGACCTGCGCGGCGGCAGCACGGTGGTGCTCAAGCTGCTCATGCGGGCCAACGGCTTGCAGGACGACGACTACGACCTGCTACCGCTCGGCGGCACCCCGAACCGCTACAGCGCGCTCGCCAACGGCGCCGTGGACGCGGCGATCCTCGCCCAGCCGGCCGACTTCAAGGCCCAGGACGAGGGCTACCGCATCCTGGGCTACACGACCGACCAGGACTTTCAGTTCACGACCTACACCATCCGCCGGAGCTGGGGGCAACAGAACCCCGACAAGGTGCAGCGCTTCCTGCGCGCCATGCTCGCCGCCCACCGCTGGCTGCACGATCCCGCCAATCGCGAGCAGGCCGTCGAGCTGGGCATGGCCGCGTTCCGCTCGTCGCGCTCCGAGACCGAGCGCACCTGGGACCTCTACTATCAGCAGAACGCCGGCCGCGTGCAGCCGCGGAACGTCGAGATCAACATGCCGGGCGCGGAGACGGTCATTCGCACCCTCGTCGAGCAGGGCGAGATCAAAGATGCCAGCGGCGGCGTGGGCCGCTACGTCGACGAGCATTACTTGCAGGACGCGCAGCGCGGGAGCTGAGGCGCCGTGAGCGGAGGGAGGATGAGCTGATGCGGCAGCCCCCTGCCGGGCCCCGGTACCCGCTCACCTACCAGGAGGCGCTGCGGAGCGTGGGCGCGCTGCTGGACGCCGCCGTGGCCGGGCGCGCGACGTTGCGAGTGAGCGGCGACGGCATCGAGGTAGACGCGCCGGGCGGGTTCGGCCGCCAGCTCTATAGCTGGCGAAACGTCGTGGCGCTCTCCGAGGCGCGCGCCAGCCTGCGCGGCAAGCCGCCCACCGTGCCGCGGCCGTATCTGACGAGCTGGGAGTCGCTGCTGCGGCTGGCCGGGCGGGCGCTCGGCACGACCGGCCTGGCGCGCTTCGAGCTGCACGCCGCGGTCGCCAGCGAGGCTGAGCCGACCCGCTGCTATCTCGAAGTGACCGTCGAGGGCAAGCGCGTGCTGGGCGAGACCGAGGTTATCGAGCAGCTCATGGAGATCGAGGCGATCCGCCGCGCCCGCGACGAGGGCGGCCCCGCCGGCAACGGCTAGCCGCCTCGGCCGTCCGGCTCCCGCGCGGCGCCCCGCCCTGCCACCCGGCGCGAGACTCGCCAACCGCTTCCGAGGAACGGTCCGCCCTGCCGGCCCGTGCATCTCGATCGCCTTGAAGCGCGCCCTGAGCAGGTGGCCGCGGTGGGTCTCGCCATCGCCGCCGTGAACGGCGGGCCACCGTCGCGTCTCTTGGCCCGCCATTCACGGCGGCGGCCGGAACGGCATTGCAACTACGGCCAGCAGTTTAGCGATTACGACGGCGCCGCCGCCGAGCGGCCAGAGGACGAGCCATGATCTACCGCCACCGCGCGACCTTCGACGAGATGGACTTCGCGCGCATCACCTTCTTCGGCCGCCACTTCTACTGGCTGGAGCACGCCACCACGGCCTGGCTCATCGAGAAGGGCATCGGCTTCGCCACACTCGACCGCGAGTACGGCTACGGCCTGGCGATCATCAGCGTCGAGTGCAAGTACCGCGCGCCGGTGCACATCGAGCAGGTCGTGGAGATCCACCTGGCCGTGCGCGATCTGACGCGTCGCGGCTTCACGACGCCGTTCCAGATCGTCCGCGAGGCAGACAGCGTGCTCTGCGCCTACGGGGCGATCACCCGCCGCCTGGTGGACATCAAGCGCGTGAAGGGCGCCGAGGCCCCCGACGATCTGTACGCCAAGTTCGAGCAGATGCGCGACGAGAGCGCGGCCATGACCTTCCCCCAGGACGCCGTCCCCTCCCCGCGGGCGTGAGGCGCGGCGCCGCGACCGCGCCCCACACTGTCGCACGCCGTGCGGAGGCCTCGGCTCAACGTGCCGGCGGCGCCCGGTCGCGGCGCTCGCAGCAGCGCCGCTTCGCGCTGCGTGCCCGGCTGCTGGCGCGAACACGGTTCAGCGCTTACAGCGTAGTTATCAGCTTCTCCTCATCCTGCTCCGAACCTGAGCGGCAATGGCGGTATCCCGGTGCAGGAACAGTGCATCTCCATGAAAATCATTGGGCACGGGCCTTGGTACAAGTGTAAACTGAATTTGATTATTATTTACCGGCGCTGATAACCCACGATATTGACCTTTCTCCTGTAGATGGCTCGATATCCGACAAAAACAGGCGTCAAATCCAGACTGTTCCATCATTACAACGATGTCCTCTGGGGTATCATCCGCATGGGAGAGGGTTTCTCCCATTAGCTCCACGAACAGGCTCTCGATGCGTCCATCCGCCAGGGCGCGTGCTGCACCTCGAAGAACGAACGGATCCCCTCCATCAACGTCTACTTTGAGAAAATTGATACGCCCCCCCCCATTCTGCCATATAATCATCTAAGCTTGTGATTTAACCCGTGAGGGATTGGGCGGCCGCAGCGTGGGCGGCGGCGCCTAGCCGTGGAAGCCAATGATGTGGTGCTCAAGCCGTCTTCTTCAAGGCCGGATAGCGTCTGGCCGGCCCCGAGCGGCGGCCCTTGGGCCGCCCGGGCGAGCGGCCGCAGGGTTTTGGCGGGCTCGCCGGCGTCCCCACTTCGAGCAAGAGGGCGGAAAAGGCGCGACGGACTCGATAGGGGAGGCGGTCTGGTCGCAGTCGCCGCTCCCAGGGCAGGCGCTGGTCGGCGACACAGGCGCGAGCCAGCCGCAGTTAGGTGTAGGCAGCGACCGGCAGCGCGGTCCAGCAGTCCGCCTGCTCGGGATGGCGCACCCGCGGCAGCACCCAGTTCAAGGTCTGCTTGGCGAAACGAAGCGTATGTTCCAGATCGAAGCGGCGGACGTACGCACGCCAGAGCATGCTCAGGTCGGGCGTGCCCGGCCCGTGCCACCAGATCCAGAGCTGCTGCGGCTCCCGCGTCTTCGCCGGCAGGCGGCTCACCTCGACCAGGACGAGCGTCCCGCGCACGACCGGCTTGGTACGGCGCGTGCCGCGCTCGGGATGGTTCTGGCGTTTGGCGTGCAGCCCGCTCCACGCGCGGACGCGCACCCGCCCGTATTGCTCGTCCTCGGCGGTGTACTCGGCCGTCGGCTCCGGCCAGGTGGTCACGTCGCGGCAGGCGAACTTGGCCCCATGCTGGCGTGGCCGGCCGACCGGCGGCTGGGCGGTCGGATCGGCATAGAAGCAGCGGTCCCGTCGCAGCCGCACCAGGATGGCCAGGGGCAGGTCGCCCAATTCCTGGACGAGCTGCTCGGGATCATAGCCGGCATCGAAGACGAACAACGGCGCGGGGGCGCCGGGTGGGCGCGTGCGGAGCACTGCGCGGATCTGCTCGGCTGCCAGCGCATGGACGTTACGGGCGGGATGGACCCGGCGCACGTCCACCGGGGCCGTCCAGCTATCCCGGCGGAAGCCGAGCTGAGCGATCCACGGGTACGCCCACCCGGCGACAATCGGCTGCCCGGCGGAATGGCGCGACGGATGATAGTAGTAGCCGCGCTCCGGGCTGGTCTCGGCGTCGCAGCGCGGCCACACGCTCACGTCCACCGCGTAGATGGGCTGCCCAGCGGCGAGCGGATGGCGGCCGAGGAGGGCGCGCAGGCCCGTGTGATCGATCCGACCGTGAGCGAGCGCGGCGTACAGGCTGCCCCACCCGCGGCGGTGGACGGGCTCCAGGCTCAGATAGGCGGGCGAGGCGATCGGATCGGCGGTGAGCAGCGCGTCGGTCAGCTCGGACAGCGCATCGGCGCGCCGCTCGAAACAGCGGTACAGATCGCGGCGGAAGGCGGCCAGGGTGGCGAGCGGTTCGCACGTCATCATACCGAGGCGCGCTGCCACAACCGTGCCAGCGCGCCCAGCCCCACCCGCCGGGGTTAAATCACAAGCTTAGGCGGCGGTGGACTGGCTAGACCACCTCCTTTCATACGCGGCGGGGCTCAAGTAGGCAAGGGCGGAGTGACGGCGCCGCGGATTGTAGCAGCCCTCGCTGGAGCCGAAGCCAGCCATGCGGGCCGCACTGCGGGTGCGCCAGCGGCTACAGGCAATCGGCTCGCCCTCCAGCGTGGCGAAGAAGCTCTCCGCGAGGGCCTTGTCATAGCAGTCGCCGACCGACCCCATGGAGACAGCGCTCCCGGTCTGCCGACCGCGGCGCCCGAAGGCGCGACTCGTGGCCCGGCAGCCGTGATCGGAGTGAGGCCCGAGCCCCGGCGCCGGGCGGCGATTCCAGATGGCCATCTCCAGCGCGTCGAGGACCAGCTCGGTGCGCAGGTGGTCCGCCATCGCCCAGCCGACCACGCGCCGGCTGAACACATCGAGCACCACCGCGAGATCGAGGACCCCTTGCCAGGTGGGCAGGTCGGTGATGTCGGCACCCACAGCCGGTGCGGCGCCGGGGCGGTAAAGGGGTGGCGCACCCGGTCATCGGAGACCGGGGCGGTCTCGTCGCGGCGGATGGGGCGCACCCCCCGCCGCCGACACACGCCGACCTGGCCCGCCGCGCGCATCAGCCGGGCCACCCGCTGGCGGCCGCCGCGCGTCTGGTGGCTATCGGCCAGCGCGGCCTGGATCCGCGGGGCGCCGGAGGTCCCGCGACTGCTCGCCTGGATCTGGCGAATGCTCGTGCTGAGCGCGGCATCCGCGACGGCGCGGGCCGCTGGCGGGCGCGTGCGCCAGGCGTAGTAGCCGCTGGGGGACACGCCCAGCGCCCGACACAGGAACGCGACTGGGACGGGGGCCTTCTCTGTCTCGATGAAGCGGAACACCGCTACCGGCGCGGATCGCTCTCCTTGGCGAAGAAGGCCGCCGCTTGTTTCAGCAGGTCGCGCTCCAGGCGCAGCACGCGGTTCTCGGCCCGCAGCCGGCGCCGCTCCTCCCGCTCCGCGGTCGGGAGTCCGTCGTGGCGGCGGCCGGCGTCCAGGTCCGCTTGGCGCACCGAGTTGCGGATCACCTGGCTGGAGCAGCCGAGCTCCTGGGCGAGCTGCTCCGGATGGCGGCCCCCTCCGTGGACCAGGCGCACGGCCTCGGCCCGGAATTCGGGCGGGTAAGGGGGAGGGCTCTTCGGCACGTGGACTCCCTTCAGGGGATTACCCCGAGTGTTCGGGTGTCCACCAATCTGGGGCAAGTCCGGGGGAGCGCGTGACCACGGCCGGCGGAGGCCGCGTGGCTGGCGTCGGTCCCTCCATCGTAGGTAGATGATCGCGGGCGAGGGCGCGTCCGGGCTGGCAGGTGGCGAGTGGCCGTGGAGAGGACCGATGCGGTATCAGTGTGGAAGTAGCCACGCCGGGCTGAATTCCGCGGGGAGTGGCCAGGGCGTGACCAGCGGCTGGGCGCGGCAGGCAGCGCCCGTACAAGAGGTCGGAGGCGCCATGGGCGAGATCGTGGCGGCGATTGGCACGGCGCACGCGCCGCAGTTCCTGACGAAGCCGGACAGCGAGGACCCACAACAGCTCGAAGCGGTGTTCCACGCACTGACGACGCTGCAGGGACGGCTGCGCGCGGTGGCGCCCGACGTGGTGATGATCATCGCGAACGACCACGTCGAGAACTTCTACCTGGACGTGGTGCCGCCGTTCACGGTGTTCACGGGGACAGAGGCCCGCGGGCACTTCGCGGGGCGGGACTACGCCTATCCGGGCCACCCGGCGCTGGCGCGGGCGCTGCTGGAGGAGGGCCTGCGGCTGGGTGTGGACATCGCCTATTCGCAGCAGGCGCACCTGGGGCACTCGTTCGTCGTGCCGCTGCACTTCCTGCTGCCCGAGCCGGCGCCGCCGGTGGTGCCGCTGTTCGTGAACACCTACCTGCCGCCCCAGCCGTGGCCGCGCCGCTGCTACGAGGTGGGCCAGCGACTGAGTGAGATCATCCGCCAGAGGCCAGAGCGGGTGGCGGTGATCGCGAGCGGCGGGCTGTCGCACTACCCGGGCACGGACCTCTACCCGCATCCCGACAACGCCTTCGACGCCGAGGTGCTGAAGCTGATCGAGGCGGGGCAGATGCACCGCCTGGCGGCGTTCACGCCGGCCGAGCTGGACCGCCACGGCAACCTGGAGCTGCTGCAGTGGCTCGTGCTGCTGGGAATGCTGGGCGATGAGCCGCCGGCGGAGCTGGTGACCTACCAGCCAAGCTGGCACCACGGCTACGCGGTCGTGTGGTGGGACGTGGCAGCGGGGCCGCGGCCGGCCGAGCGGCACTATGTGTACGCCGACCCGGCCCGCTACCCGCTGAACACGGCGCTGTACACGCTGATGAACGACCGGGCGCTACGGGAGCGCTTCCTGGCCGACGCCGACGCGGCGATCGCGACCTTCGCGCTGGGCGACGAGGAGCGCGCGGCGGTGAAGGCGCGCGACGTGAAGCAGCTCACGGCCCTCGGCGCGCACCCGTTTCTGGCTTTCATGGCCGACTACAACCTGAAGTACGAGACGTAGGCCGGCTCCGGGGTAACGGCCCTATTCGCTCGCCCCGCGGGATTGCTGCCTCGCTCGGCCGAGAGCGCGCGGCGGCCGGAGGAGACAGGGCGTGCTAGTCCGGCTGGCCCCCAGCCCCCCAACAATGGGGAAGCCCCCAGAGCGATGCCCGGGCCGGATTGGGTATCACACCAGGCCAAACCACTCCTGCAAGAGGACGAGCAGGCCGAGGTTGAAGAAGACCAGCCCGATGACGATGAAGATCTCATAGTCGCCCAGGACCAAGGGGCCGTTCTGCTCCGTGCGCATGAAGGGGACCAGCGACAGGATAACCAGGAGCAGGCCGATCCCCATGCCGCCGCCCCCGATCCAGAGGCGGCGGCGTACGGCGCCTGGCTTCTCGTCTTGCATGGTCAGCCTCCCGGGAATTCTCGGCGGCGGGCGGCACCCGCTGCTTAGGAAACTGGCAGCGCTCAGGCCGCGTCGGGCGGCGGCGACCGGCGGGGACGGCCGGGCTTCCCGCGCAGGCTGGCGCGCCAGGCGTCGATGTCGTCACCGGTGTAGAGCGCGCGGGGCGGTGGGTAAACGACCTCGCCACACCACAGGCAGGTCACCTCGCCGTCGTAGCCCGCCGCCATCTGGCCCTGGCAGCGTCCGCAGCGCGCGATCATTCGATGCATTCTCGCGATCACCTCCTGACTGGTCGGTTCCAGCGTACCGGGCAATCGCTATGCAGCCGTTAGTCGCGTGCTAAAGAACTGTTCAAGCCGTTCGAGCAGAAGCGGCGGATGGAGGTAGCGGCAACCTGGTGGCTCGCCGCGGCGGGTCAGATGCCGCGCGTTCGTGTGGAGCGGGCCATGGCCAACGATCGGCCCGCGGGGGCTACTGGATGACCTCAGTGGCCTCGAGCAGCAGGTCGCGCGGGATGGTCAGACCGAGAGCGCCCGCTGTGCGAGCGTTGAGGACGAGGCCGAACGGCGTTGGGCGCTCGACGGGGAGATTTGCGGGGTTCGCGCCCTTCAGGATTTCGTCCACGTAGCTGGCCGCCCGATAGTGGAGCGCGGGCAGGCTCGGCGCATAAGCGATCAGCAAGCCGCCCGCGGCGCCGCCGGGCGGCAGGCACTACAATACTGTTCGACGAGACGTAACGGGGCGCGGGCGGGCGCGCGCCGCGGGCGGGCCATGGCGTGCTGGGCGCCCGTCACAAGGGGACAGCGAGAACGGCGATGCTCGTAATCCACGGCTCCTGGCTGCCGGAGCAGGAGGGCAGCGGGGGCGCGTTCGTGTTCTGGGGCGAGACGGCCGGCGCGCGCGGCCGGGCGCGGAGAGCGGCGGATGGCCGCGCGGCGCGCGCCACGCCAGGTGGCGCCGGCGGGCGGCCGCCCCGGCATCCCTTCGCCGCGCGCCAGGCGGAGTTGCGGGAGGCGCTTGCGGACGCGCTGGGAGCCGGCGCGGCGAGCGCGGAGGCGCTGGACGCGGCGCGCGAGCGCGACCGGACGGCGACGGCCGGGCCGGGGCGCGGGGGCGGGCCGACGGCGGGCGAGGGCGCCGCGGTGGCGAGCGCGACAAGCGCCGGCGCGGCGGCCGAGGTGCTGGTGCGGCTGCCGTCCACCGCGCGCGGGCCGCTGCCGTCGCCCGGGCTGGCGCTGGGGGATGAGGCGGCGAGCGAAGAGCCGCGGGCGCTCGGCACCTGGCGCGCCGAGGCGGTGGCGTTCGCGCCGGCGCGCGCGGCGGACGTGCTCGTGGGGCTGGCCGCGGCCGCCGAGCGCGGCGGCGTGGCTCTGGGCGAGGATGCGCGCTTCTGGGCGGCGGCGGCGCGGCTCGCGCTGGCGCTGCTGTACCGGCAGCGGCTGCTGCCGACACTGGAGCAGCAGGGCGCCCGCTACGTCGCGCGCTGGTGCCCGCTGCTGGCCGAGCCGGCCGACCGCGAGCAGTGGGCGGCGCTGGTCGCGGCGATGCCGCCGGCCTGCCGCGCGCTCGCGGCCACGCCCGACGCCGCCGCGCCCGAGCCGGAGGGGCTGCTACGTGGCTTTCTCGATGCCGTGACCGACGCCGTGGCGCGCGAGGCGCTGGCGGCGGCGCCATCGACCAATGGGCGCGTGGTGCGGGGGCGGGCGGCGCGGAGGTCGGCGGTGGGCGACGCCTGGCTCGCGGCACTGGCGGGCGACTCGGTCGTGGCGGGGAAACCGAACGAGCTAGCGGCGTTCTACGCGCAGTACCGCGCCTGGACGGCGCCCGTGGCCGCGGCCGCCAGCAGCGAGCCGTTCCGGCTGTGCCTGCGGCTCGATCCGCCGGAGCCGCACGTTGCGGACGGCGTGGTAGTACCGAAGGCGAGCGCGCGCGACTGGACGCTGGAGTATCTGCTGCAGGCGAACGACGACCCGAGCCTGCTGGTGCCGGCGGGCGCGGTGTGGCGCGAGCGCGGCTCGACGGCGCGCTTCCTGAGCCGGCGGCTGGACCAGCCGCAGGAGCGGCTGCTGGGCTGGCTGGGGCAGGCGTCGCGGCTCTATCCGCCGATTGACGCGAGTCTGCGGACGGCCACGCCGACAGCGGCGCGACTAAACGTCACGGAGGCGCACGAGTTCGTGCGCGAGAAGGCGCTGCTCTTGCGCGCGAGCGGCTTCGGGGTGCTGGTGCCGGGGCTGGACGCGCGCCTGGGCGTCCACGTGCGGCTGGGCGGGGGGCGGTCGGCGCCTGGCAAGACGAGTACCAACGCGGGGTTCAGTCAGCAAGCGCTCGTGGAGTACGACTGGCAGCTCGCGCTGGGCGACGAGCCGCTGTCGCGGGAGGAGTTCCAGGCGCTGGCGCGGCTAAAGCAGCCGCTGGTGCAGGTGCGGGGGCGGTGGGTCGAGCTGCGGCCGGAGCAGCTCCAGCAGGCGCTGGCCTACTTCGAGCGGCACGGGCGGGGCGGGCAGATGCCGCTGCTGGAGGCAGTAGGGCTCGCGCTGGCGCCGGATGGGGAAGCGGGGCTGCCGATCGTCGGCGTGAGCGCGGACGGCTGGCTCGCGGAGGCGCTGCGCGCGCTGCAGGACGGCGTGGCGCGCGCCTCGCTCGGCGAGCCGCCGGGCTTCGTGGGCGCGCTGCGGCCATACCAGCAGGTGGGGGTGGGCTGGCTTGCCGCGCTGCGCCGGTACGGGCTGGGCGCCTGCCTGGCCGACGACATGGGGCTGGGCAAGACGGTGATGGTGATCGCGCTGCTGCTGCACGCGCGGACCTACCCCCCCGGCCCCCCTCCCGATGCGGGAAGGGGGGAGAGGCCGGACCTACCCCCCCGGCCCCCCTCCCTGTCAGGGAAGGGGGAGAGGACACGGCCCTCCCGGCTTCCCGATGCTGGAGGGGGCGCCGGGGCGGAGCTTGCCGGTGTCCTGCGGGAGTTGGGAGGGGCAGGAGACGCCGCGGCGGGGCCGGCGCTGTTGATCTGCCCGACGTCGGTGGTGGGGAACTGGCAGCACGAGCTGGCGCGCTTCGCGCCGGGGCTGCGGGTGCTGGTACACCACGGGGCGGGGCGCGACACGGCGCAGCTCGCGGCGCTGGCGGCCGAGCACGACGTGGTGATCAGCACGTACGCGCTACTGCACCGCGACCAGGCCGCGCTGGCGGGCGTGGAGTGGGACGCGGTCATCCTCGACGAGGCGCAGAACATCAAGAACGCCGCCACGCGCGCCGCGCAGGCCGCGCGGGCGCTGCCCGCCCGCTGGCGCGCGGCGCTCACGGGCACGCCGGTGGAGAACCGGCTGGCCGATCTGTGGAGCCTCTTCCAGTTCTTGAACCCGGGCTACTTGGGGTCGGCTGAGCAGTTCCGCAAGCGGTTCGCCGCGCCAATCGAGCGGGGCGGCGACCCGGCGGCCGCGGCGCGCCTGCGGCGGCTAGTGGGGCCGTTTATCCTGCGGCGGCTGAAGACGGACCAGGCGATCATCCAGGACTTGCCCGAGAAGAACGAGATGAAGGTGTACTGCACGCTGACGCGGGAGCAGGCGACGCTCTACGAGGCGATCGTGCAGACGCTGCTGCAGGAAGTGGACGAGGTCGAGGGCATCCAGCGGCGGGGGCAGATCCTGGCGGCGCTCACGAAGCTGAAGCAGGTCTGCGACCACCCGGCGCTCCTGCTGCACGACGCGAGCGCGCTGGCGGGCCGCAGCGGCAAGCTGGCGCGGCTGACGGAGATGCTGGAGGAGGTGCTGGCTGTTGGCGACCGGGCGCTGATCTTCACGCAGTACGCGGAGATGGGCAAGCTGCTGCAGGAGCACCTGGAGGCGACCTTCCAGCGGGAGACGCTGTTCCTGCACGGGGGGACGCCGGCGGCGGCGCGCGACCGCATGGTGGCGCGCTTCCAGAGCGAGGGGGCGGGGCCGCCGCTGTTCCTGCTGTCGCTGAAGGCGGGCGGCACGGGGCTGACGCTGACGCGCGCCAACCACGTGTTCCACTTCGACCGCTGGTGGAACCCGGCCGTGGAGGACCAGGCGACCGACCGGGCGTTCCGCATCGGGCAGCGGCGGAACGTGCAGGTACACAAGCTGCTGTGCGCGGGCACGTTCGAGGAGACGCTGGACCAGCTCATCGAGCGGAAGACGGCGCTGGCGCAGAGCATCGTGGGCACGAGCGAGGCGTGGATCACGGAGCTGTCGACGGCCGAGCTGCGCGAGCTGTTCGCACTGCGGCGCGACGCGGTGGGAGACGAGTGATGGCGCCGGCACGACGATCATATGGGACGCGTTACGAGCCGGATACGTGGTGGCGCGAGTATCCGAGCGCGCCGCGGCGGCCGGCGAACGGCATCAAGGCACAGACGCAGCGCGGCCAGTTCGGCAAGACGTGGTGGGCGAGCCGCTGGATCACGGCGCTGGAGCGGCTGGTGGACGCGGGGCGGCTGGGGCGCGGCCGCTCGTACGCGCGCAGCGGCCAGGTACTCACGCTGGACGTGGGGCCGGAGGGGGTGGCGGCGAAGGTGCAGGGCAGCCGGCCGACGCCGTACACGGTGAGCATCCGCTTCAAGCGGCTGTCGGACGCGGCCTGGGAGCAGGTGGCGGACGCGCTGGCAGCGGAGGCGCTGTACGCGGCGAAGCTGCTGAGCGGCGAGATGCCGCAGGACGTGGAGCAGGCGTTCGCCGCCGCGGGGGCCAGCCTGTTTCCCGCGGCGCGCAAGGACCTGGAGACGGAGTGCTCGTGCCCGGACTGGTCGAACCCCTGCAAGCACGTGGCGGCCGTACACTATCTGCTGGGCGAGCGGTTCGACGCCGACCCGTTCCTGCTGTTCGTGCTGCGCGGCCGCGACCGGCAGTGGGTGACGGAGGCGCTGCGCGCGCGGCGCGCGGGGGCGGCCGCGGCGCCTGCCGCGGCGGAGGCGGCCGCCGCGCCGGCTCCCGAGGCGGAGGCGGCGCCCGCACTGGCGGAGCTGCTGGATTGCTTCTGGACGGCGCCGGCGCCGCCCGCGATCGCCTTCGCGCCGGCCGAGCGGGACGCGCTGGCCGTGAAGCGCCTTGGCCCGCCGCCCTTCGCGCCTGACGCGGCCGCGTTCGAAGAGCAGATGGAGGCGCGCTACCGGGCGATTGGCGCGCACGCGTACCGGCTGGCGCTCGGCGAGGGCGCGCCCTAAGGCTCCGGATGCCGGGGGTAGGCGACCGGCGACGGGGAGCTCGATGGGTCGTCAAGCGCCTGGAGCGTGCCGCTCGGGTTCCCGACGGTAGTCGCGTCGTTAGTCGGCCCCGCCGCCTGGGGGGGTGGCAGGCTGTCCTGGATAGCGGGGACCTCGTCGTCGGCCGGCGCCGCGAACAGCGCGGGACGGGCCGTGGCGATGCCGGCCGACAGGACGTAGAGCAACAGGGCGACGCCGATCGCCAGGGTAATGGGAGCGCGCAACTGGTACAACATGCGGTCGTCCTCCAGAGGCCGTGTATCGGCGCCCCGCCGAGCAGCCGGCGCGGTCGCCACTCGGGACGGCCTGCGCAACCCGGGGGCGGCGACAAGCAGGAGCCCTACCAGACGGCGTTACGAGACGGCGCTACGAGGTGGCGCTACGAATGCGGTGCAGGCGTCGTCGGAGGCAGACGCGGCAGCCATGGCGCGCGTCGCCGCATCGATGATCTGGAGCATCCTGCTCATCTCTCTCCTCCTCGGGGCGCCTGGCCGCCGCGTAGCGTGCAGGCCCCCGGCGCTGCTCCATCAGGCCCGACCGAGGCCGCGCTAGCAGCACCCAGCGTAGAGCGCGTCGCTCACAAATCCAGTCACATTTGAACGAGGACGATCGCCTCTCAGTCACAATGTCAGCGCGCCAGGCAGAAGCGTTGTCGGCCTGGGCTGCGAGCTGCCCAGGCGGCGCGATGGCCCGCCTTCGCCAATACACCGGGAGGGCCGGTCCGGACTGCGCGAATTGGGAAGGCCCGCGGGCGGCGCCCCGGCGCGGATCTGGGAGGGAGAGGGCAGTCGGTCGGCCTGGCCCACGAGTAGTGCGCGGCCGTTGGCGTCGCCGTGGGAGTGTCTCAGCGAACGCCAGGCGCCCGGACATTCGCAGATCGCTCGGTTTCAGAGGACGCAGCCGCCCCAGCCCGGCAGGTAGCTGGCTCCCGCCTCTGGGGCGCGCGTATAGTTCGCGGGCTAGCTGATCGCTCGGGCGCCCTACGCGCCCGGGCAACACACTGTGGCAGCCTTATATATCGTCCAGGGGTAACCAAGCATGCGCCTGGCCCGTTTCCGCACGCTCACCGTGCTTGTCGCGGCCTTCCTCGCACTCACCGCATTTGGTCCGCGGACCGCGCTCGCGGGCTGCGAGCTGCGGCCCGACGTGAACGTCATGGGGCTGACGCTGGCGACTCCCAACGAGGCCGGCCGGTTCGTCGGGCGCTGGCTGGGCGCCTACCCGCTGGCCTGCGACGGCGAGGCGTACCAGCTCGTCGTGACGGCTGACGCGCTGAGCGCGCTGCAGCAGGCCGCGGCCGATCCGCGGGTGAGCGGCAGCGTCTACGTGATGGGCGACTTCCCGTACTTTGGGGACGGCGTCTGCATCAGCGGCGCGGTGCGGCGCTGGTGGGAGCCGGGGGAGGTCGGCGGCGACGGAGCGCAGCGCTGGCAGGCCGCGCTGGTGCCCCTCCAGGCGCCCGCGTTCCCGTGCCCGGTCAACCAGGCGGGCGATGCGGCGCTGGAGTTGCTACCGGGGGGGTGAGGGATCTAACCCCCCCGGCCCCCCTTCCCTATGAAGGAAGGGGGAAGAGGACGAGCCTACCCCCGACCCCTTCCCTATGAGGGAGGGGGGGGCGGTATAGCCTTGGCCGGCGCTCGTCCTTCCCACGGAGAGTGGGCGGCTTGGGGGATTAGGTGCGGCGGCGGGTGGCGAGGAGGCCGACGAGGCCGGCCGCGCCGAGGGCGAGCGCCTGGACGACGGTGAAGACGACGATGCGCATGGCGGCGTCGAGGAAGAATTCTTGCGGGAAGAGGCGGATCAGGTTGTCGGTGCGCGGGTCGAGCAGCCAGAGGTCGTTGCTGAACGAGAGCAGGTGGAATTGGAGGAATAGCTCGGAGAAGTCGGTGGCGGCAAGGGCGCCCAGGAGGCCGATGATGCCGAGGGTGAGGCCGGCGCCCGCGACGAGCACCTTCGCGGCGAGGGGCAGGAAGGCGCGCCGCGCGATGGCCAGGCCGCCGAGCGCGTACAGCGCGACGTAGCCGAACGTCAGCGCCTGCACGCGGAACACGAGGTGCATGAGCGCCTGCACGTCGTCCATATGGGCGATCTCGCGGGCGTTGAAGAGCGGCTGAAGGGTGCCGTCGCGCGGGAGGCGCACGTCGAGGTGACTCGGCGGCCCCTGGAAGTAGGCGATGAAGGCATCGGCGACGAGGCGCAGCTCGTCGGGCGAGAGGCCGACGAAAGCGCCTCGGTCGTAGCGCGCGAACTCGGCGAGGTAGAAGCTGCGGTCGAGGGTCACGGCGCGCACGTTGGCGGCAACCAGGCCGAGCGGCAGGGCGACGACACAGAGCGCGGTGGCGAGCCCGGCGCCCAGGCGCAGGAGAGCGCGGGGCGCGCCGCGGCCGGCCGTGGCGGAGGCAGAGCGTTCAGGCATCGGCGGCCAGCGGGGCGGCAGCAGTGGGGCGCTCGGTGCCGACCGGCGCGCGCTCGCCGGGCGCGGGGCGATCGCCAGGGACAGGCGGGCGCTCGCCGGGCACGGCGGCGCGGGCCCGGGCGCACGCGCGCCGCGGCGGCAGGAGCGCCAGGGCGATGCGCGGGTAGACGAGCCAGACGCCCGCGAAGCCGGTGAGCGCGCCGGTGAGGGTGCGCAGCTCCCAGGAGCTTTCGCGCAGGCCGAAAAGCTGGGTGAAACCGTCCACGGCGATGGGCACGAGGCAGATGGCGAACACGGGCCAGGGCAGCGGCCGGGCGCGTCGGCGCAGGACCGCGTAGAGCAGGCCGGCGAGCAGGACGGTGGTGTAGATCGCGAAGTCGCGCTCGCAGTAGGCCAGCTTGAAGCCCAGCGCGGCGTTGCCGACGAAGTCGCGCGCCATGCCGACGCCCATCGCCTGTAGCTTGTCCATGTCGTAGACGAGGCGCGGGCCGAAGAGGAAGTAGCTGCGCCCCGGCCACTGGTGGCAGGCCGCATGGTAGAGCGTGTAGATGAGCAGCGCGGGGGCCTGCCAGCCGGCCGCCATGAGCGCGGGGGCCGCCAGCGGCAGCCCGGCCCACACCGCGGCGGCCAGGTTCAGCAGCGCCAGCCAGTGGCGAGTGAGGCAGTGCTGAGCGCTGAGTGCAGAGCGCTCCGCGCTCTGCATGGATTGCTGGCTTGCGACCATCGGGCGGCTCATACGTGTCCCGTTCTCGTTGCGGCATTCGACCAGTGTGGCGGATTGCGGCATACGAGCTACCGGGCGGCGGGGAACGAGCCCCCGCCCTAACGCGTGGCCACCGCCGCAGCCCCCAGTCCTTAGCGCTCAGCGCTCAGCGCTGCGAAGATGATACAGCGCGCTCGGGGCGGCCGCCACGGCGACGACGGCCCAGGCGACGATCCCGAGCGTGTCGGGCGCGGCGCCGGCCGTGAGGACGCGGATGGCGACCTGGCCAAGCGCCTGCAGGAAGAGGTAGGCCGAGAAGATGAGGCCCGGGGGCGGGCGGTGGGCCCCAAGGCCGGGGGGAGGGCAGCGGGCGGCCAGCCCGAGGTAAGCAAGGAGCAGCGCGAGGTCCCACAGGGCGAGGCCCAGCGGGGCGGCGACGAGGCTGTCGCGGGCGAGCGACGCCGCGGGGGCCGCCGGGCCGGAGGCGCCCGGCGTGCGCGCCGGCGCGTCCCAGGGGGGCAGGGGCGCCGCGGTGGTGACGAGTACGTCGAGAGCGCGGCCGAGCGCCGCGAGGCTCTGGGTGATCAGCAGGCCCGGCACCGCCAGGTCGAGCAGGCGTCCGGCGGGCAGGGCGTGACGCCGGGCGTAGCGCACGAGGGCCCACAGGCCGACGAGCAGCCCGGCGCCGAAGGAGAAGCCGCCGTCCCAGACCTGCACGACGCGGGCCGGCGCGGTGAGGTAGACCTCGGGGTGGCTGAGGATGTAGCCGACGCGGGCGGCGAGCAGCGCTTCGGGCAGCGACCAGAGCGCGGCGTCGTGCAGCGTGCGGGTGGGCAGGGCGTGGCGGGCGGCGGCGGCGCGCAGGGCGAGATAGGCGAGGGCGAGGCCAAGCGCGAGCAGCGCACCCGACCAGCGTAGCTCGAAGGGGCCGAGGCGGAGCAGCGCGGGATCAGTCGGCACGGCGGCGCACAAGAAAAGAGCCCCGCTGCCATCGCAGTCGGGGCCAGCAAAGCTGAGGCGAGGGTGGCGCCAGCGGGCACCCGCCGCGCCGCGCGGGCGCGCGCTCAGGCCGGCGCGGCCGGCTCGTCATCGGGGATCGCCAGCAGACGGCGGCGCATGGCATCCGCCGCGGTCTTGGTGGGCAGGGTGCCGAGGAGGTCGATCGTGGCGCGCAGGGTGGCCAGCTCGGCGGCGCAGGCCGCGCACTGGCGGACGTGGGCGGCGACGCGGGCGGCCTGCGCGGGAGCGAGCGCGTCCTCCAGGTAGTCGTTTAGCTGGCCGCGGATCTCGTCATGGGTAAGCTCGGCAATCTCCACGCTGGCCGCTCGCCCCCGTACGTGGCTGTAGTCGGATCCTACGCTGCCGGTCCCGCTGTCCACGTAGGTCACCGCACACCTCCCGCTTGCATCTGTCGGCCCCCCGTGGGGCGCCGCCGCGGAGCCGACTCCGCCAGGACTTCGTTGTCCAGGTTGCATTAGCCACGCGGCCGACCGCGTGCGATGGACTAGCCACACCGGTCAGCATCCGGCCGCCGTGCTGACGGCGTCCGAGAAGCTTCCGTAACGCAGGCCGCGTGCCGGGCACACCGCACCCATCGCGGTGTCGGGATCGTGGGATGGAAACCGCAGGCTCGCCACCCGCCAGGCCAGGCAAGCCTTGCGCCAGACAGGCAGCCCGGGCGTCTGGGACCCTGTCATTATACACTGCCCGTGCCTTCCCGGCGAAGTCGTGCTAGCCCTTTACCGCCTCCCCTACCTTCGTGCGGGCACGGTCCCCATCGAAGCTGAGCACGACTTGCTTGTCGTCCAAGATGGTTTCCAGGTGGACCGTGCGGCCCCACAGCCGGTGGACGTAGCGGAGCGTGCGCTCGGCGTAGTCCATGTCGAGGTCCTGGCCCTCGTAGCAGTGGCGCAGGTACAGCTCGTGGTTGCGATTGTAGTCGCCGTCCTCCACGACGATGTAGGGCTGGCCGAAGTTGGTCATGCTGCGCACGAGCATGGCCCGGATCTTCTCCCAGTCCTTCTCGACGATGACCCACTTGCCGTTCTCTTGCTTGTAGAGGTAGAGGTCCAGCTCCTCGACGAGGTCCTTGGTCAGGTAGTTGCGGATGAACGAGGCGTCGTTCTCCTGGGCGCGCACCTCGAAGATCTTCGCCTTGCCCTCGCCGCCGCGCCGGCCGAGCTTCTCGCGCTCCTCCGCGGTGGGCTCGTCCCAGCGTCGCTCGATGTCCTCCCAGACCTTCAGCCCGACGTAGTACGGGTTGATGCTGCGCCGCGAGGGCGCCAGCACGTTGGCGTGCAGCTCGGCGAACTGCATGTACTCTTCCTGCGTGAGGTCCAGCTCGCGCAGGATGCGCAGGTGCCAGTAGGCCGCCCAGCCCTCGTTCATGATCTTCGTCTGCATCTGCGGAACGAAGTAAAGCTGCTCGTCGTGGACCATGTGGATGGCGTCGCGCTGCCAGTCCTCCAGCTCGCGCGCGTTCGCCGCGATGAAGAGCAGCAGGTCCTTCTCGGGCTCGGGCGGGTTCTTGCGCGACACGGGCTTCGGCTCGGGGCGCTTCTCGGCGCCCAGGTAGAACAGGTCGTCGTAGGCCGTCTCGGGCGGCCTGGCGGGCTTGTCCGCGGGCGCGTGCTCCTTGCGCCGCATGTCGGGGAACGGGTCGATGTGCTCCTGGATGGAGAGCACCGCGTCGAGGAACTCCTCGACGGCCTGCGGGCCGTGCTCGTACTCGTAGCGGCGCAGGCGCTCGGCGTGGACGCTCACGGTCTCCAGCATCTGGCGCGAGGTCGGGGCGAAGTAGGCGTTGTGCTTGAAGAAGTCGGAGTGCCCGAGCACGTGCGCCACGACGAGCTTATTCTGGAGGACCGAGTTGTTCTCCAGCAGGAAGGCGTAGGCCGGGTTGGCGTTGATGACCAGCTCGTAGATGCGGCTCAGACCGTAATCGTACATCGTCTTGATCTGCTGGTAGGCGCGGCCGTGCGTCCAGTGGGAAAAGCGCCCGGGCAGCCCGTAGGCGCCAAACTCGTACATGATGCTCGCGGGCACCACGTCGAAGTGGGTGGGGAAGGGGTCGATGCCGAAGCGCTGGGCGATGTCCCAGCACTGGCCCATCGCGCGCTCCAGCTCGGCTAGCTCTTGCGTGTTCATGCGGGCACCGCCTCCCGCGTGCTGAAGAAGCGCCGCAGCGCCGGGAAGACATCCTCCTTGCTGGTGATGGTGACGCCGAGGAACTTCGGGTCGTCAATGTGCTGGAAGGCTGACATGAGGGTGCTGATCGAGCGGCGCCCGCCCTCCTGGATCTCGCCGTAGCCGAAGATGTTGCACATCGTGAGGAGCTGCCGCACGATGTCCAGGCAGCGCTGGTTGTCCACCTCACCCCAGTTGTCGCCGTCGGAGAAGTGGAACGGGTAGATGTTCCAGAGCGCTGGTGGATAGCGGTCGTTCACGATCTCGAGCGCGAGCTGGTAGGCCGACGAGACCTTCGTGCCGCCCGACTCGCCGAGGTTGAAGAAGGCGTCCTCGTCCACCTCCTTGGCCTCGGTGTGGTGCGTGATGAAGACGATCTGAACGTGATCGTACTTCGTGCGGAGGAAGCGCACCATCCAAAAGTAGAAGCTGCGCGTGATGTACTTCTCGAACTCGCCCATCGAGCCGGACACGTCGCGCATGGCGATGACGACCGCGTTCGTCTCCTGGCGGATGTCCTCGACCCAGGTCTTGAAGCGCAGGTCGTCGTTCTTCACGCCGCCGACGATCGGACGGCCGTCGCGGGCGTTGCGGCGGAGGTTCTCCAGGAGCGTGCGACGCTTGTCGAGGTTCGACAGCGGTCCGTGCTTGCGGATCTCGTTGAAGCGCACCTCGGGCGAGATGACCTCCGCCTTGCCCTTGTCCTCCAGGTTGGGCAGGCCCAGGTCCTCGAACACCAGCGCGGCCAGCTCATCGATGGTGATCTCGGCCTCGTAGTAGTCGATGCCGGGCATCTCGCCGGCGCCGGGGCCCTTGCCGGGGCCCTGGCCCTGCGGGTCGCCGCTCTGGCCGATCACGTCGCCCACCTTCGAGCCGCCGGTGCCCTGGCCGGACTGCTGGTTGCGGCGGTTGTCGTAGCGGAAGTGGGGCAGGTCGAGCGAGCGGATAGGGATCTTCACCACCTTGTTGCCATCGGCGGTAATGATCGCCTCCTCACTGACGATGTCGGCCAGGTTGCGCTTGATGGCCTCCTTGACCTTCTGGTTGTGGCGGGCCTGGTCGATCGGCCCCTTGCGGTGGAGCGACCAGTCCTGCTTGGAGAGCGACACGGTATGTTGCATCATGCGCTAACCGCCTCCTTGACCTACCCCCCGGCCAACCTACCCCCCCCTCCTTGGTAGGGAAGGGGGGAGCCGGTGTCGGCTCCCGCCGGTACTCCCCCTTCCCTCTCAGGGAAGGGGGTCGGGGGGTTAGGTCGCTACCGCGCCAGCAGCGTGCCGACGTACTTCAGCAGCTCGTTCGCACAGACGCCGCAGTAGCCCTGCTCGCGAACGAGCCGGTCGGTGACGTCGTTGATGCGGCGGAGCTGCTCCACGTCGGGCGTCTTCGTCGAGGTCGTAATCTTCACCACGTCCTTCAGGTCGGCAAACAGCTTCTTCTCAATGGCCTCGCGCAGCCGCTCGTGGCTCGTGTACTCGAAGGTCGCGCCGCGGCGGGCGAGCGACGAGAGGCGGATCAGGATCTCCTCGCGGAACGCCTTCTTGGCGTTCTCGGAGACGCCGATCTGCTCCTCGATGGAGCGCATTAGCCGCTCGTCGGGCTCGACCTCCTCCTCGGTGATCGGGTCGCGCAGCTTCGTGCGGTTGCAGTAGGCCTCGACATTGTCGAGGTAGTTGTTCAGCAGCGTCTTCGCGGACTCCTCGAAGCTATAGACGAAGGCGCGCTGCACTTCCTTCTTGGCCAGTTCGTCGTACTCGCGGCGGACCTCGGCGATGAGGTTCAGGAACTGCTCGCGCTGCTCGCGGCCGAGGCCGGGGTGCTGGCCGAGGCCGTCGCGCAGGGCGCGCAGGGCGTCAATCGGGTTCAGGCAGACCGCGCCATCGCGGGCCAGCGCCGAGGACAGGCAGTTGATGACGTAGCGCGGCGAGATGCCGTCCATGCCCTCGCGCACCGTCTCGTCCTGAACCTCCTTCAGGTCCTTCTGGCCGAAGCCCTCGACCTCCTCGCCGTCGTACAGCTTCAGCTTCTTCATCGGGCTCATGCCGGCCTTCTTCGACGGCTCGAGCCGGCTGAGCACCGCGAACATGCTGGCCACGCGCAGCGTGTTCGGCGCGACGTGGACATCGCGCACGGCGCTCTGGCGCAGCAGCTTCTCGTAGATCTTGATCTCTTCGGTGACCCGCAGATTGTAGGGGACTTTGATGAGAATGATGCGGTCGTGGAGCGCTTCAGAGCGTTTGTTCGCGACGAAGTTGTTATACTCGCTCTCGTTGGTGTGCGAGACGATCACTTCGTCGGCATAGATCATCGCGAAGCGCCCGGTCTTGATGGATTGCTCCTGCGAGAGCGTGAGCAGGCCGTAGAGGAACTTCTCGTCGCACTTCAACATCTCCACGAACTCCATGAGCCCGCGGTTGGCGATGTTCAGCTCCCCGTCGAAGCGATAGGCGCGCGGGTCGGACTCGACACCGTACTCGCCGATCGCCGCCAGGTCGATGCTGCCCGTCAGCTCGCTGATGTCCTGGCTCTTGGGATCGGAGGGCGAGAAGGTGCCGATGCCGACACGGTTCTTCTCGGAGAAGGCGATCCGCTGGACGAGCACGTCCTCAATGCGGCCGTTGTACCTGTCCTTGACCATCTGGCGGCAGGCGGGACACAGGTCGCCCTCGACGTAGACGCCGTGGTCGCGCATCAGCTCTGCCCGTAGCTCCTCGGGCAGCAGGTGCAGCGGCTCCTCGTGCATGGGGCAGCCCTTGATCGCGTACGCCGCGCCCGCCTCGGTGCGGCTGTACGCCTCCAGGCCGCGCTTGAGCATGGTGACGATGGTGGACTTGCCGCCGCCCACGGGACCCATCAGCAGAAGGATGCGCTTGCGGACCTCCAGGCGCCGGGCGGCCGAGGCGAAATAGTCCACGAGCTGCTCGAGCGGCTTTTCGACGCCGAACAGCTCCTCGGTGAAGAACCTGTACTGCTTACGGTCGTTCGGTCCGGTCTCGACGCCCGCACTCATGAGCATGTCGTAGACGCGGGCGTGGGAGAGCCGCGCCAGCGCGGGGTTCTCGACGACGCGGTCGAAGTACTCGCTGAAGGGCCCCTCCCAGGCGAGCTGGGCCTCGGTAGCGCGGTACTGCTCCATTCGGCTTGCCAGATTCATCGCCATCCGATTCCTCCACCCCGCCGCCGGGCCGCCGCGCGGGCGCTCCCGGAGGTGTGTCTATCCCTTTGATCCACCCGGAGGGGAAAAGGGTTCACGCCGATGCAACCTGATTCGCGAGAAGGGCTGGCCCGCCAGCCAGGCCACTTCCGACGCGGCTGGTCGCTCTTTAGCAACCTCTGTGCCGGGGGCATATAGGGGGAGGGCGAGCAGGGGGCTTTGCGCGGCCGCCCTCCGTTCCCGGGTGATAGGTAAGGAGGGCGGCCGGCAGAAGGGGACGGCGCGGCTAGGCGGTGAGCGCCAGCGGCGAGGGGCCGGCCAGGAGCGCCGCGGGGTCGGCCACGGGCAGGCCGAGGGCCGCGGCCGTGGGCGCGCAGGTCAACTGGTCGTCCCAAATGGTGAGGCCGCGGGCCAGCGCCGGATCGGCGCGCAGCGCGGCCGCGGTGCCCGCCGTGGCGAGCGCCTGCACGTAGGGCAGCGTGACGTTGGTGAGCGCGAGGGTAGCCGTGCGGGGCACGAGCGCCGGCATGTTGGGCACGGCGTAGTGAACCACGCCGGCCTCGACGTAGGTAGGGGCCGCATGGGAGGTCGGGCGCGTGGTGGCCACGCAGCCGCCCTGATCCACCGCCACGTCCACGATGACGCTGCCGGGCGGCATCACCTCGACCATCGCCCGCGACACGAGGACCGGCGCCCGCGCGCCAGGGACGAGCACCGCGCCGACGACCAGATCGGCCCCGGCGACGGCGCGCCCGAGGGCCGCCGGGCTACCGACGAGCGTCTCCACGCGGCCGTGGTACAGGGCGTCGAGGCGGGCGAGGGCGGCGGGGTTGCGGTCCACGGCGAGGACGCGCGCGCCCAGCCCAATGGCGACCTGCACCGCGTTGCTGCCCACCGTGCCGGCGCCAAGCACGACGACGAGTCCCGGCGGCACGCCGGGCACGCCGCCGAGCAGCACGCCCCGCCCACCGCGGTCGCTCTGGAGCAGGCTGGCGCCAACCTGCACGGCGAGGCGGCCGGTGATCGTGCTCATGGGGACAAGCAGCGGCAGCGTGCCGTCCGGCGCCTGCACCGTCTCGTAGGCGATGGCGACGATGCCGCGGTTGAGCAGCCGGCGCGCCAGGTCGGGGGCCGCGGCCAGGTGCAGGTAGCAGAAGAGCGTCTGCCCCGCGTGCAGCAGCTCTGGCTCGTTGTCGACCGGCTCTTTCACTTTGACGACGAGGTCGCTGTCGCGATACACGGCGGCGCGGTCCGCGAGCGTCGCCCCCGCCGCGCGGTACTCCTCGTCGGGGAAGCCGCTGCCGACGCCGGCGCCCCGCTCCGCGAGCACCGCCGCGCCGCTCGCAGTTAGCGCCCGCGCGCCGTCGGGCGTGAGCGCCACGCGGCGCTCGCCGGTCTTGATCTCCCGCGGAATCCCGACCACCGTCATGGTGGCACCTCCTCGATGGCCCTGGCCGCGTCGGCCGTCGCTGGCCGGGCGGTGGGCGCACGGCCGGGGCCACGCTGCCCCGACCGAGGCATAGAGCGCGCCGCCCGCCGGACTGCAAGCAGGCATCGCCCACCTACAGCATACGTCGCAGAAGAATTATCGGCGGATGCGCGCGCCACTGGCAGGCGGCTAAGCAGGATTCAGGCCAGGAGCGGGGCGATGCGGGGGCCGAGCAGGCGGGCAAGGTTGGTCGCCGTGGCGCGAGCCACCGCCGCGGCGGAAACGCCGCGGAGATCAGCCACCGCCGCGGCCACGAGGCGCGCGTCGGCCGGCTCGGTGGTGCGGCCCGGGAGAGGATAGGTATCGGTCTCGACGAGGAGGCGGTCGAGCGGCGTCGCGCGAATGGCCGCGCGGAGGGCGGCGTTCTCTGGGCGCGTGACCGGCTTGCCGACCGAGAGGCTGAGCCCCGCGGCCAGGTAGCGCTCGGCGAGCGCTTGGTCGCCGACGAAGTAGTGGACCGCGGCGCGGCCGGCCATGTCGGCGTCGGCGAGGACCGCGAGGGCGTCGTCCGCGGCGTCCACGACGTGGACGATGGCCGCGAGCCCGTGTGCGCGCGCGAGGGCGAGCTGGCGGGCGAAGGCGGCGCGCTGGGCGGCGGGCGGCGCCTGGCCATCGCGGTAGTCCAGGCCGCACTCGCTCCAGACGGCGACCGCCGGGTCGGCCGCGAGGGCGGCAAGGGCGGCGTAGGTGCGCTCGCGCTCGCTGCCGCGCACACGGTTCGGGTGCAGGCCCACGCCGGCGCGGAGCAGCGGGTGGCGCGCGGCCAGGCGCAGGCAGCGCCGCGAGCTGGCGACGTCCACGCCGGCGGTGATGACGACGCCGAGCCCGGCCGCCGCCGCGCGCGCCACCATGCCCGCGACGACGGCGGGCGGGTAGCGGTCCAGGTGGGCGTGGCAGTCGGTCAGCACGTCGGCCCTCTAGGCAGCCCAAGCGGCGCTACGCCGGCGGCCGCCAGCACCCCTCGCGCCCCGCCAGCCTGCCGTTCGCCATCGGCGGGCGACTGTCGAGCGCCAGCTCCACGTGATCGGGCGTGGCCGCCAGCACCCGCAGCGGCCCCAGGTCGAGCGTCCGCAGCGCCGCGGCGAGCGCCACGCCGTCCGGGTGCTCGACTTGCAGCGTGAGGCGGCCGTCGCGGAAGGCGACCATCGTGGTGTCGGCGACGCCGGGCACGCCGGCCACCGCCGCGTGGAAGCGGTTCACGGCGCTGAAGTTGGGGAGCGGCCCGATCTCCAGGCGCACCTGATGGGGGCCTGGCGCGGCGTCGGCGGGGGGCGGTGCGGGCAGGGGAGCCGCTGGCGCCGGGTCGGCGGCCGACGGACCGGCCGCGCGCGTGTCGGGCGCCACGGGCAGCACGGAGGGCGCCGCGCCCGCGGCCTGGCGCTGGGCATCCTGAGCGGCGCGCCAGCCCAGGTCGTAGCCGGCCTGCAACGCCTCGCGCAGGGGCGCGCGCACCAGCTCGCGCAGGCCGGCGGCGAGCGCCTGGGCGACGAGGCGCGTCTGCTCGGCGGGGGGCGCGTCGCCCGCGGCCGCGGCGCGGCGCAGGGCAGCCTCGACGAGCGCGGCAAGCGCCGCATCCAGGTCGCGCTCCGCGCCTCGTTCGGCCACCGTCCTCTCTCCATCGCCACGCCGCCCCGGGTTATTTGGGAAGCGGCGGCGCGCTGTCAAGCGAGCGGGCGCCCGCGCGGGGCGACCCGGCCAGGCGCCGGACTGGCGCGAGCCGACCGCGGCGCGAATGCTGCGCGCGGCACGTACACTTCCTTGACAATGATATGGCAGGTTGTTATCATCCTAGCACTCGGGACCATCGAGTGCTAACCAGGCGACCCATGCGGTGGACATGTCGCCTCGTCGGGAGGCGGGGTGGGTCGTGCCGGCCGTGCGAATGGTGTACCCTGTGGCAATCGGCCCCTGGGCCGCTCGATTCCCGTCGTGTACGAGGGGTGGGCCGGATGCCCGCGGAACTGACGCCACGTCGCCAGTGGGTCCTCAAATCCATCGTCGAAGAGTACGTCGCCTCGGCCACGCCGGTGTCGTCGGAGCACGTCGCGCGCAAGGCCACGACGCCGATCAGCACCGCCACGTTGCGCAACGAGATGGCGGCGCTGGAGGAGCTTGGCCTGCTGCGCCATCCACACACCTCGGCGGGCCGCATCCCCTCGGACGCCGGCTACCGTTACTACGTCGAGTGCCTGATGGGGCCGGCCGAGCTGCAGGCGGCTGAGCGCCGCACGATCTATCACCAGTTCCACCAGGTGGAGTTCTCGATCGATGAGTGGCTAGCGCTGGCCCGCGCGGTGCTGGCACGGGCGCTGCAGAACGCGGCGCTGGCCACGCCGCCGCTCGCCTCGCGCCCCAGGGTGCGGCGCGTCGAGCTGGTGCCGCTGCAAGAGCGGACCGTGCTGCTGGTCCTGATGTTGCAATCCGGTCACATTCGCCAGCAGATGCTCCCGCTGGAGGAGCCGCTCGATCGCGAGGCGCTGAACCGGCTGAGCAACAAACTCAGCGCCCAGCTCGAGGGACGCAGCCTGGCCGGCGTGCGCGACGTCGCGCTGCTGGCGCTCGGCGTCGAGCGCGAGGTGCTGCTGGCCGTCGTGCGGGCGATGGAGCACACCGAGCAACAGGGGCTCGAAGACGTATCCTACGAGGGGATCCGGTACATCGTTGCGCAGCCGGAGTTCGCGCAGAGCGCCAAGCTGCAGCCGATCGTGGCGGCGCTGGAGCACGGGCGCTTGCTGGCCCCGGTGTTGACGCAGGCGCTCTCCGACGAGGGCGTGTGCGTGGTCATCGGCCGGGAGCAGCCCCACGAGACGATGCGCGACTGCAGCCTCGTCATCATGGGCTACGGGCCGGAGCCGGAGCTGCGCGGCGTGGTCGGCGTCGTCGGCCCGACCCGTATGCCCTACTGGCGAGCGGTGCCGCTGGTCCGCTTCGTCGGGACGCTAATTGATAGTCTGGTGCGCGAGTCGCTGCAGTAGCCCTGGCCACTGAGCGCTAACCACGCGTTAGGGGAGTCCCACCATGCCCAAAGTAATCGGAATTGACCTGGGCACCACGAACTCGGTGGTGGCCGTGATGGAGGCGGGCGAGCCGACGGTGCTGGAGAACGCGGAGGGCAACCGCATTACGCCGTCGGTGGT
>Ga0070741_10003585_pt1 | contig 38156 bp, 65 predicted proteins | sample Coa_R1_4_FD_66440 | JGI IMG/M metagenome (GOLD analysis project Ga0070741, IMG submission 66440) | Surface soil microbial communities from Centralia Pennsylvania, which are recovering from an underground coalmine fire - Coalmine... | ecosystem: Environmental > Terrestrial > Soil > Unclassified ... | reverse complement strand
CAGCATGAGGTTGACCCGCTGATTGAACCGGCGGGCTCGGCAACGCACGCAATGTGATCGCAGCGCGTGGCCTGATCGGCAGAATCTCCGGTAAGTCGTTGATTTAGTTGGTAGCGGGGGGGCGATACCATCAATCGCGACCGTTGGGAACCGGGGTTTTCCGATTCACTTTAGCGGCGGCATGACCGCTTTGGAGAGGTTAGCGATGCCCGGTGAGATTTCACGACAGTATCAGGCGCCACCGCCAAGGCCAGCCGATCCTGACTGTAGCCAATGCGGCGGCACCGGTTATGTGGTCAGCAAGCAGCAATACGCGACATGGCGCGAAACGGTTGAATACGACTCATGGTCGCCGTGTAGATGCACCAAGCGATTAAGGGGTGGGGAATGATCGGCGGGCACTTTCTTCGTACAAAGCTACTCATCCAATGTGGTGAGAGTGGCCCCTTCGTGAGATTGGGCTGGCAGGAAAGTGCCCACCCGTCATTCTTGCGCCCTCTTGCGACGACAGGGAGTTTCTAAATGGCGAAATCCGATTATAGGCTTTGTGAGGTTTGCGACGGCAAAGCATTCTATGACGCAGCCCTGAACTATGATCGGGGCGACAAGCTTCATGACCTTGAAGAACGTCCAACCCATATGGATTTGGACTATTGCGCTCAAGTCGCCGCCATCTGCACCGATTGTTATGAAAAAGGCTGGCGCTTGAAACTCACCCAAAATGCATGATGGCTAGGTAGAACATGGACCTGTTTCTTATATTAGTTGTCGGAGTTCCCCTCTTGCTGGGTGCTTTCGCGCTTGGTGCCATAATCGCAACCCGCACCCTTACTGGCTAGGTAATAACATGGACCTTTTTTTAATAATCGTGATCGGTGTGCCGATGTTGCTCATAACTTTTGCTGTTGGGTTCGCGCTAGGCGCGATAATCGCAACGCGCACGCTTATGAATAGCTAGAATTGGAACGATGGAGACTTTCGATGGCGCTCGCCCATGTATTGCTCGACAAGCAATCCGCGCTTAAAGTCGCCGGAGACATAAGGGCGCTTGCCGACAAAATCGCCGGGTAAACAGGCGCGCGATTCGTAGTTTTTACGGCACCAATGAACCAGCAATTTCGCATTCGGCCGCTCGATTCTTGGGTTGCGGCGATACTCGCCGACCCGGTGACAAAGCTCCCGGCCCGGCCGGCGGAGTTTCGCACAAGCGACGGCGCCATTGACGCTCGGGTTTTTCTCCGCCACTCGCCCGGCTTTATCGCATGGCAACGCGGACAATCATTTTATGAGCAATGGCAAAAACGAAACGCCGACGACTACCGGCGCGAGATAGAGGGCACTCGTCCTGTGTACGAGGCAATCTCGGTCGCCGGCCGAGTCCTCGACGTTGGCGGCGGAGCAGGAACGCTCCGGCATTTTCTCCCGCCCGGCGCTGAGTATATCTCAATCGACCCGTTCGCCGATTGCTTGCAGCATGTTACGCCGGCCATGCGCGACGCCTATGCTTGCCTGTCCGAGCCGCTAAACTTCATTTCCGCTTGCGCCGAGTTTTTGCCATTCCAACCAGCGAGCTTTGATTGCGTTCACATGCGCTCCGTTATTGACCATTTCCAGAGTCCCGACCTCGCGCTTTTCGAGGCGCGGCGCGTTTTAAAGCCGAACGGAAAACTCATAATCGGATTGTGGGTTGACGGCGGAAAATCAGGCAAGCGCCCGCTCAAGGTCGCGCTCAAAGAATTTGCGCGGCCTATGTTAGTCGCCGCCGGTTTCCACCGCTTCAAAGATCACCATATTTTCCATCCGACATTTTCCGAGCTTAAGCAACTCGTCGCTGATTGCGGCTTTCGAGTTGCCGAGGTCTATTGGCAACCGCAATGGGATGGGCAAGTTTGCTATCTGGCGGCGGAGCCTCGGTGAATGCTATTATTATTTTTCGCATTTTGCATCGGCGGGATAGTTGGCGGAGCGTTTGGAGTTGCGGTGACGATTTGGTTTCTGAATTGGCAATTCGGCAAGATATATCCGCCGGCAAAAAATTAGCTGCTATCACGAATTATTACACTAGAGCCGCAACGACTTTCGCAAACGCGATTGACGGTCGGCGCGCAAACGGACTCGGTTTCATCGTGTCAAGTTTTTCGATTTTCGATTTTGACTCATTGCGCGACGCGGGTTTTTGAATCGCGTTTTGCTCTCGCGCGAAAAATCCGAAAAGTCGATTTGATAGAATGCGCTTCTCAACTAGGAGAACGCGCAATGAAACAGCAACGGGTGAAAATCTTTTTCGAGGATGAGGCACCGCGCCTCGGTTGCGGCTGGCGATACGTCACAGTCACCATCGGCCGCAAATGGGTTCGCTGCCGTGATTGTCTCGGGCGCTCGGCCCGCTTCACGCTCGCCCAATACGAGCGGCTCAAGCCGATCGCGCTGTGAGGTCGGCAATGACAAAAGTCACAATCACATTGCCGGCCGACGACGCCGAGCCATTTTTGCGGAGAGCCGCCGAGGATGCTGCTAAGTTCGGCGCATGGTGCGACTACCTTGGACCAAAGACGCGCCTTGCGCCGTCGTGGGGAGGGCTCGACTACCGCGAGGCTAAAGCCGAGTGGCGCGAGCGGTTCCTTAAGGCAAAGCGTATCGTCGAGGCGTTCGGCATCGAGTACGAGCCGACAAGCGAGGCCGAAACCATGACCGTCGATTTTGATGTTATCGGCGGCAAGGTCCGACTAACGCCGCACATTCCCGGCGTCGGCCGGGTCGGCATTCGCTCGGGCGCAACGCTTGATTATAAACACCCGCGGCCGGCCTACCGGAGAGCGGTTCACGAGGAAGCGTGTCGGCAAGCCGCCATCCGGGTTGTTCGCCGTTGGCGCGCAATGATTGAGGAAGCAATAGCCGCCTGAAACGCAAAGAGCCCGGTCGCGGGGATACCGCGCCGGGCTCTTAATTTTTGTCCGCTAGTAGTCGGGAATGAAATTGCTCGCGATGCCGAGAATTACGACAATCGCAACGCAAATAAAAAAGTACCATGCAAACGGAAATTCTTTTTTCGCTGCCATTCAAAGCCCCGGTTTGATTCCAAACACACAACGGCGAGTCCCGTCAGGGCGCCGGCAAACGGTGAGCTTTCCGTCGGGCGGAGTGATCGGCATGGCCTCGTCGTAAGGCACAAGCTCGCCGTCGAGCATCCACCCGGTCGCCGTCGAGGTCGTGGCTCCGTAGCTCTTGCAATCGTAGTCGCCGCAACACCACTCGCCGGCGCCGTTTTTGTACCCGCCGCGATTAATCCAAGACTCGTGCGCGTTCGCGTATGTCGAGAGAGCCCACACGAGAAACAGCACGAGAAGGATTGCCGAGAGCAAAGCAACCGCGACCGCTCCGCCGTTGCCGGCGGCGCGCCGGGTCATGTTTTCAAGGCGGGATATGTTCATTTAAACGTCGCGGCGACGTTCGCCTTGCGGGCCCATGCCCTTGCGGAGTTGGCCGCGGCAATCGCGCTCGACTTGCGCGGCCATGTTCGCGCCGAGCGCGCGACTGTTTTTTGCCGTGCCTTGAGAACCCAAAACCAACGCCCGTCGGCGCCGTAGTCGACGAGGAAAAGCGTCGTTTGCGTCGGAGCTTCACGTTTTCCCATCGGCAAACCTCGCTAGGTGCCTGTGCCGGCGCGCGAGTTGCCGGCCGTCGTCAATGTGACCGCAATCGCCGAATGAGCATCCGTTTCGGAGCCCATGCGCCGCTACAATGTCGCCGACGTGCCGCGTCCATTTTGCCGAACAGCCCATGCAACCGCGGTAAAAGTCGAAGTCGCAAGCGTGGCCGCTGTAGTGGCGCGAGCCGTAAACATGCCCGCTCGACGCAAAGCAATGAATTTGTTTCGGCTTGATGCCGCGCGCAACAAGGTCGGCAATAACCGCCTTGATCGGTTCGGCAAAATCAGCCGCGACGCGGATTTTGATTCCCGCCGCCGTGTCAACCGTCACGATTGCGAGGTTTCCGTTCGCGTCGACGTATCGAGCGCGTTTTGCTTCCGCCGGAGTAAGAGCGATAGCAAGCAGGAAAGCGGCAAGGGTCGCCGCCATAATTCGATAGCCTTTCATGGTGTGTCCTTTCGTTTTGATGCAAGCGTTCGCTCGCGCGACCTCCGGCGCGCGGTTTCAATGTCGGAAATTGTCGGGATTATCGGTGCGCTAAAACTTGGTCGAGCTTGGCGTCGATTGCCTTAATCTCGTTCACAAGGTCGTTCTTCAATTCGCGCATTGCCTCTTTGCTCACATAGTCAATGGCAACGCGCTCCCGATAAATGCCAAATTCGACGTGAAGCGCCGTTATGCGCGTATGCGCTTGGTCGCAAAGCGTCTTTGATTCGCCCGCTTCCTTTTCCGCGGAATCGGCGCGAGCGCGGGCGCGAGCAATCGCGTCGGAAAATCGGAGCCAGAAAGCGAGGACCCCGATTGCCGCGCCGATTGCCGCGCTCGTCGCGCCGATGAGTGTTGCGATTAGGCCGGCCTCGCTCATTGCCCGCCCGAATCCTCGACTTGCGCCGCCGTCGCCGCCGCTTCAAAGTCGGCGTCAACCTTGGCGTCAAGCTCTTTCAACGTCGCGAGTTGTTCGGCCGTCGTCGCGGGATTGTTTTGCAAGGCCGCAATGATGTTTTTGACCGGCTGAACGAGGTCTTGCGCGACCTTGACCAGCGTCGGGACAATCTCGACGAGGATAGAAATGATCTTGCCGGCGGTGCTGGCCGTCGACACCATTGGAACAATTTCAGAGAGAAGGGCGACAACCGCCGCCATTGCAGACGCGAGCATGTAAAAACCTCCTGTTTTGCGCGCCGTTGGCGCTAGTGGACGTTGTATTGCGTGAGGACCGTTTGCAGCGTCGTAATCGAGGCTTGCATTGAGTCGTAAAGCCCTTGCGGGCCGAGCGAGCCGGGGTGGTCGGTTAGGAATTGCTCAAGGTTGTTTCGAGCAACACGGCCGGCGCGGATGGCCGGAATGAGCTTTGCGGTCGCTTCCGCGCTCCGGCAAACCGGCCCGTTCGTGCCGGTACATTTCGGAAGCCGCAAATAATTCGTCGCGGTTGCTTCCAGGGCGTCAAAGGTATTCGCCGCGACGAGTACGACTTGCGGCGACACTTGCGCCTCGGTGAGAACGTTCCAAGCGTTCTGCACGTTTGCACAACCGGAGCCGAAAAGAGCGAGCGCCATCGCGCCCGCGAGAGCGAGCTTTCGCATAGTGATTCCTTTCTGTTTTTGAGAGGTCTTAGGGCTTAGGCGCCTCGGGCGATTTTGGCCCAAGGTAAAACTCGTTTGTCGCGCCGGGTTTCGACGGGATTGCGTGAAGGATTGCATTCACCGCGGCAACGATTCCGCCGAGGTAGGCGCAAAGATGGATAATCAGCGACGCAACCTTGTCGCCGAAAATTGCCGTCAGGTCGGCCGACGCTCCCGTTGTAAAGAGCATGACGGCGGCGAAAACATTGAGCCAACAGCTAACGCGAGGGTCGATTGTCATGGTAAAAAATTCCTCGTTTTAGGTGACGGAGACTTTTTGCGCCGGCGCGCCTTGCGGCATTGCAATGGCGGCAATGGCCGGAAGCGGAACGGATTTCGGCCAGTAGTAGCCGCGCAATCCCAATGTTCGCCCCGATTTTGGAAGCGGCTCAATCTGGACCATATCGCCCTCGTTGCCGCCGAGCGTGTAAACATAGCCGCTGGATTCGCCGCGGTAGAAACCAACATGGCCGACGCCGGATTGCGGCGAGTTGCGCCAGAAAACAACAATCGCGCCCAATGACGGGCCGGCAAGTGACACAAAATTTGGATCATTGCGAAAGGATTGTGAGCTTGCCGACCGCGTACCGTGAATGCCGTTCGCCTCTAATGCGGCATTAGCAAAAATCGCGCACCAAGGATCGCCTTCAACGCCGGCGTGAGCGAGCGCGATGTATCGTCGGATAGCCGCGCCGCGGTTTCCAGTTTCCTCGCGTGTGCCGATTTCGTGAAGCGCCCATTTAAACCAAGCTGGTGCAAGATCGAAAGTCATTGATGCTATCCGACCGCCAAGATTTTCGCGTTATCGTTTGCCGGCTCGAGGCTCGACATGATTTCCCAGACCTCGAGAAAGCTATTCATCACACCGCCGAGCTTGCGCACGCCGGTGTCGCCGTTGAAAGTCGTCGTCGCCGCGGCGTTGTTGCCGATACGGACTCGCCAGGTCGACGATGACGTGGTCGCCGCCTTGACCCAATATCTAACAGTGAAAATGCGATTTGCGGTCGCCGTGCCGGATTCCTGGGCGATGGCCGTGAGCGCGTTGCTCGCATCATAGGTTGTGTTGAATAGGGCGCACGTCACGCGCGAGCCCGATGACACGGCGGCGGATGCCTGCGCGTGAACCTCGAGGATATTCGCGGCCGACGTCGGCGTGATCGCTTGCGTCAAAACCTCGCCGCCCTCGGTGATCTGCGGGATCGTGTCGTCGAAAGGAATGTCGGTCGAGTTGGTCGCGGCCGAGCTCGTGATATTTCGGACGGATTGAATGCGCTGGCCCGGCAGCGGAATGCCGATGCCATACATCTGCACGCGGATCAGATTCGTCGTTGTCCAAGTTCCGGCGGTGACGCCGGACGTATTCCATTCAATGTAACCCATCGTGCGCGAGGCTTTCGACGTGACCGCCGTTCCGGTGTAGAACACCTGCGCGCTGTCAGCCGCGCCGGCGCCACCTTCCGCCGTGCTTGAAATTATGTCGCTTGCGCCAAGCGGATATATATTCGTGCCGGAGAGCGTGTTAATGACCCACAGGCGGACGGTTCCGGCGTCGTCGGTGGCGCCAATCCAGAGTCGAAAGGCGGTCGCGCTTGTCACGCCGAGGGTTGAGCCAGAGGAAACAACCAAGGAGGTCGCCGCCGTCACATAGCGAACGGTCACGGTCCCTGTCGTTCCGGTCGCGCTGCGGAAAAAGATTGCACATGGAGAGGACGCCGTTGGGTCGTTTCCGGCCGCGTCTTTCAGCGCAATCGTAAGCGCGCTCGCTGCCGCGCTAATTGCAAAGCCGCAATTCTGATAGCCATAGCCGGGGTCTTGAATGCAAGTCCCGCTTGACGTGATAACCGTATTTCCGCAAGTGACGCTCGTCACCGTGCCGGAGCCTCCGCCGCTCGCCGATGATGTTCCGACAAGGCGCCAGCGCGACGCATTCCCGTCATAGCGCAAGAGAACGCCGCCGGACGGAACAAGCGAAATATCGCCGCCGGTATTAAAGCGATTTGCCGCTGCCGACGACGCGCTTTGCTCTTTCAGCGTGATCGTAAATGCGCCGTTGTTTATCAGCGCCATTTCGCAACCGGATGCCGGGCCGGCGAGTCCGGTAATGTTTCTCGCGGCATTGCTGTTAATGAGAAGCGTCGTCGTCGTCGAGCAAACGACGGATGAAGGATTATAGTCGTTTTGATCGACCGTAATTTGCGCCGGCTGTGATTGCGTAGAGAATTTGACGGCGCCTTGATGATCTTCAAGGCCGGTAAAAATGCCGGCGGATACTGTCTTGTTAGTCAGTGTGTCCGTTGTCGTGCGGGCAACAACGGTATCTGTCACCGCCGGCAAAGACAGGGTATTTGAGCCGAGCGCGCCCGTCACCGGCTGCACCGTCAGCAAGCCGGAAGTCGCATTGCCCATCGTGACGGAGCCGAGCGTTCCGCTCGCGCCGAGCGTTGGTGTCGCCGTAAATGCCGGCGAAGCTCCGGCAAGAACCTGACCCGCCGCGCCCGTAATAGAGATTGCCCCGCCCGCGGAAATGGCAACGGGCGCCGTCCCCGACAATGCGCCGCCGTTTGTCGTCGTCGCGCATGTCGTACAGGTGAGCCCGCCCGTCGTTGCGGACAGGGCAAGGGGCGACGTGGCGCCGACCGCAAACGTGCCGCTTGTATTCGGCAACGTGAGCGTCGGCGTTCCGGCCGTAGCCTGCGGCGTGATTGTTGCCGTTCCCGAGGTCGTACCCGAAAATCCGAGCGTTCCCGTTGCGCCGACCGCGCCGAGCGTTGGCGTCCGCGTTGCCGTGATCGTGTTCGCCGAGCCCGAGGCGAGCATCGTCCCGGCAAGCGTCGTCGCCGGATAGGTTGCCGTCGTCCATGACGGTGCGCTATTCGCGCCAGAGGCAAGATGCTGGTTTGCCGTCGCCGTGCCCGACAAGATGGCGCCGGCTGCGGCGGTGGAGTAGAAAATTCCGCCATTCGACGCCGTGAGATTTGCATTCGTTCCGCCGGCGGAGAGCGGGAGGATATTGTAACCGATGTTTGCTCCGGCGCCGGCGCTCAAAAGTGCAAGCCCCGACGTGCCCGGAGTTAGGCAAACCCATGCGCCCGCTTGGCGCGTCAGGATAGAGCCTTGTGTCGTGCAAATTGCACGGTCAATAATCGAGGTCGGCGTTGACGGCTGCGCGATAGCCCGCGAGGCGGTAGGGTTCCCCCATACTTGACCGGCGCCGAGTTGCCCAACGCCCTGCGCGATTGCGGGCGATACAAGGGCGAGCGCAAAGAGCGCACCGAAAATTGTTCGGAGCATTTTCATCGTTCGTTTTTCCTTATGGCGATATAATCCAACGGCCTCCGGCAATTGGCGCAAGCTTAAAGCCGCCGTAATCCGAATTGATCGGTAGCGCCGACAATCCGTCAATTGTGTCGGCACCATTTGGCACGATTGTCGCGACATTAGTCGAAGCGTTGCCCGCATAGTCTTTGATGAGAATTGGCCGCCCCAAGCGTGACGATGCTGCCGGCAAATTGATGTTATGCGCTGCCGGTACTGACTTATTTACGAGCAAAAGAGTTTCGGTCGTAACGGTGTAATCGCCAGCGGCACTATCAAAAACAGGAGGCCAGCCGACCGCGGTTGCTGCCGCAAGATCAGCGAGCGACATTTTGAGCCATGTTTGATTAGGCTCGTCAAAAACGAGGACAAAATCAGTGGCGAAGGCCGACGCCTGTGGAGCTTGGGTTATTCCGAGGACGCTCGTTGAGAGTCCAAGTATCCACACGCCTAACTGTTTTATGACTGTGACAGGACCCGACGGAGACACTTGCGCCGGAAACGGAACGGGGACCTTGAGCTTGAGATTTGTCGCCGTGTAGCTCTTGAGCTTGAGCGCGACCGTCATTGCGACACCACGCCGTCAAGTACCGGAATTGAGCCGGCGATTAACTGCATTGTCTCGCCGTTGACGGCGACCGTGCAACCGACGTCGTAGGTGTCGGCTTGTAGCGGCATAAGCTCGGCGCGGCCGATTGAAAGCTGAAAAACCCCGGTATCGACGACGGCAATTTTTCCGTTGTCGCTTGTCGCGAGTATCAGGCTCGCGCCGTTGTTCGGGTTGCGAACCTCGAAAACGATGGTCGCCGCCGAGAGGTCAATAAGCTCGTCGGTATCGGCGTCGGCGACTTGAAAGGTCGCGACCCAATCTTGCCGGTTTGAAATGGGGGAGAGAGCGCCAGTAAACATGCGTTAGAGCTTCCGATAGAATGTGCCGAGGACGGTCTTTTGCACGTTGTTGTGCGCGGTATCTCCGGCATGATCTGTCAGCGTGATTCCTGTCATTGCCGGGCTGATAGACGCTGGACCGCCAATGACGCCGCCAACGGGACCGGAGCTTCCTGATTGAGCAATAGCGGTCGTTGCGTGTGTATGTCCGGGGTCATTGAGCGTAAATAGGCCAGTCGGAGCTTCCGATTTTGAAAGGACGTGGGTCGTTTCTCCGAGAACCGAGCCGGCCGTCGTCGTGCTGCCTAAAACAACCGGAACGCTCGCAAATCGGTTAGCCGCCACGTTCCCCATATCGTCGAGCCCGCCCGGAATATATCCGCGCTTGTCGGGCATCGTGATTTGCTTGTTCGCGTTCCAGTCGTCGAGCGCGGTTGCGCCGCGACCACCGACAACCGGGCATCGCGTATTGTCGTAAGTGTTCCAAAGATACTCAAAAAGCGGTTGACAGTCGGCGTTAGCGCGCTCGCTCGCGCCGCTCGTCGCCGAGCCGATTGTTCGCCCGTTGTCGCGAACCCAACCCGACCGCGTTCCCGAAACGTCGAGCCAAATCACGTCGCCGGTTTGGAATATCGTCGCCGGGTCGACGCTTGAGCCGCCACCGCCGCCGCCGGAGGCACCGACGACAAGCAAATTCAATGCGTCAATCTGAACGACGCCGGCCGCGTCCGTCACGCGACAACGAATGCTTCCGTCGGCGCAATAAAACTCGGGAACGCGGGCGGAGGCGTCAAGTGTGATCGGGTTAGGATGCGGGAGCGTTAAACCTGTGTCTTTGAACACATTTTGCGGCGTCAACGTATTCGCTTGGTAAAAATAGACTTTTCCACCGGCTAAAAGGTTGCCGTTCTTGTCGAATTGCGTCGAAAGGCTAAGGGCTGGTATTGTACCGGCCATGAGATTCACCCATGAAAAAGGCCGCGCTCTCGCGCGGCTCGCGTGGATTTTCTATTTTTCGGTTGCCCTTTACGGGCTGATTGGCCCGTTAATTTCCGCCCTGCTTTTGCTCGTCGGCGCGGCTTGCCACAGGCGCCGGGAGCAACCGCGGCGCGCTTGGAGCGGAGAGCCCGAGGACGCGCGACACGAGGGCATCGGTTCGCCTCACGCCGTCCATGACGCGCGGGCTTTTCGAGACAAGTTCGGCGACCTTGCGGATTTGCTCGGGGTCGTTGCTTGCAAGAAGCTCGCCGACGCGCCGCGCAACGCGGGCGTCGATCTGGCGCGCCCCCGCCTTCAATAGCGCGCCGGTCAAAGCGGCCGTTTCCAAATTCTGCAAAGACCAATCGCCGGAAGCCCATCCGTAGCCGACTCCGCCGGCAAGCCCGGCCTCGATTAACTGCCGCGCCGTCGACGAATTTCCGGCGACCGCGTTGCGGGTTAGCTCCATCATGCTCTCAAGCCGAATGCGTGACTCAAGGCGACGCGCGCCGTCGGGCCCGAGCGCGAGCAAAATGCGCTCTTTCGCCTGTGGCGAATTGAGAAACATTTTCGTCGCAACCGTCGATCGTTCCTTGAGCGGAACCTTGGAAATGCTTTCAAGCAGTTTCGACGCAAAGCCGTAAGCGAATGCCGTGCGCTCGGCCGGCGTCATTTTCGCGAGCGCCGAACGCGCCTCCGCGTTTGCCATTTTTGAGCTCAAAAATTCCTCTCCGGCGGTAAGCGCGTCGTCGGCTTTGAAAAAGCGCGCGGCGCCCGAGCGAGCTTGCCCAAATAGCGGCTCTTGCTTGTCGAGTTCGGCGTTTAGCTTTCGCCGCAAGCCGCCGATTGTGCGCGCTTCCGCCGAGCGACCTGCGCGGCCGGCTGCGCCTTCGGCATTGCTCAATTCGCGCTGAACGTAATCCCAAAACTGGATATTTGGATACGTCGGAATGCCCTTCGGACCTTTGTTGAACATCAACCGGCCGTCGTCTGTGACGCGGACGCCGGGATTGAAGGCGCCAAAGCCCTCGTTAATAGCGTTGTCTTTTCCCTTTGTCACCGCCGAGCGAATAGCGGAAACAACCGCGTCGCTCCCGGCGAGTTGTTCAAGCTCGGGCGACCATATCGGCCTATCTCCGGCCGCATAGGCTCGCGCATACATCGGCTTATTTGACGCTCGCGCGGCGTCCCTGATTGCCTCGTGAAGCCCACTCGCCTCGGGATTTCCGCCGACGACAAAGCGAACATCATCGGCGACGCGCTGCCCTTGGTCGAGAAAGCGCCGGCTCGTGTTTTCCTGTAGCGCATTGCGCGCCTCGGTCGACGTATTCGCTGCCGAGCGCGCAACGCCGCGAACCGTCTCTTTGCCGAGGTCGGCAACGACAAGCGGCTCGCCGGCTTGCCCGGCCATTTCGAGAGCGTTGGCAACGTCCTTAAGCGTCGTGCCCGGCCGGTCTTTTTCAAACGCCCCGGCGACGCGCCGCGCCGCTTCGGCGTCAGGATTAAGGCCGGCCTTGAACGGCCGCGCCAGCAACGCAAAGCCCTTGCCGCCGGCTTCCGCAACTGGCGCGGCAATGCCGCCGCCGATAAAGCCTTGCTCGGCGCCGGCAAGCGCGCGGCGCGCGGTGTCCTCGGCACCCTCGCCCTCTCCGGCGCCAAGGGTCGCGCCGTAGAGCCCGCCGGTTGTCGCCGCGTTGACGGCGCGCGGGATGAACCCGGCGCCCTTGGCGACACCCACGCCCGGCATTGCCGGAATCGTCGCAAGCGCGCCGGCGACCTCGCCGCCCGTATAGGCATAAGGGTGTTGCTCTTGCGCGGATTTATTTAGGGCGCGAACGCGGTCGCGTCCCGCCTGATAGGCTTTCTGCGCCTCGTCGCCGCCGAGCAATTTTTCGATTGCGATTTTCGCGCCGCCGCCGGCCGCGGCAATGAGATTTCCAAGCGGCGAGAGGCGAAGGTTGCTCGTGACCTCGCTCGGGAGCCCGGCCAAGCCGGCCTCTTTTGCGCCGGTCAATTCGTCGCCGAATCCGGCCGTAAGACCTTGCTCAAGCCCTGCAATGCCGGCGCCGCTCGCCGAGATTTGCGGACCTTGCGGCTCTACGTCGAAAGGCTTGCTCGGGTCGAATGCCGGCGGAGTAGCGGCCACCGGGCCGGCACCCTCGACCGTGAACGGCGCGCTCGGGTCAAACGTCGGCGCCGCCGGCGAGGGTTTCGATATCGTAATTTGCAGCGGGCGCCGCGCACCATCGAGCGCCGGCAGATTGACCGCCGGAAGCCCCGGAGCGTCGCCGCTACCGAATGCAATATCGGCCATTATTGCGCTCGCCCGACATAGGCAAAAGAGCCGTCGGGGTTAACCCGAAAGCGATTGCCGTTTTGAACGATCATTTGCCCCGGCTGAAATTTTGGCGCCGCGGCCGGCTTTCCCGCCTGATAGTCGTTGCCCATGACGCTTTTAATCGCCGTGTCGACGTATTTTTCAACCGGATTTGCCCGATTAAAGTCGGCGTCGGCGCCGAGAAGCGTTCCGCTTTTCGCGCGGCTTTGCAAAAATTCGTAATAGTCTTGCTGCCGCTGCGCTGCCTGTTTGAGCGACGATGCGACGAGCTTCGCGCCGAGCGGCGATTGCCCGACATTCGGCACCGAATTTGTCGCCTGTTGAACGATCATTTGCGCTTCGCGGCTTCCGAGCGTTCGCGCAAGCTCAAAGCCGAGCGTTTGCGTCTGCTTTGTGAAGTCCTCAAAGCTCGCGATTTTGCGCGGGTCGATTTGTACGTTTTTCTTTATGTCGTCGGGCAAAAACGAGGTTAGCGTGTTCCAAGCTCGCGCCGTCTTGCCGCGCGTTTCCGCCGTCGTCCCCATCCAGTCGGAGCCGAGTTCGTCAATGCTCTTGTCAATGAGCCCGAGCCGGTAGGTCGCCGCTTGCGAGGCTTTATAATCCTTGCGAGCGTCCGCGTACATTTCCGCGGTGTCTTTCGCGAGTCCCTTCTGTTGCTCGACGCGAGATTGATAATCCGACATGCTCTCGCCGGGCCGGCGGTCGGCGTAGTAATCCTTTTGCGCCGGCGTCGGCTCTAGCGCCTTTTCGATTGCCGCGGCGCGGTCGGAAAACACTTTGCCGAGCGCGGCTGTTTGCGGCGATATCGAGAGCGCCGCCGCGTACTGGCGCAAGCCCTGAATGTAAACATTCGGGTCGGTGCCCGGCGGAATGAGCCCGACGAGCGCCGGATTGTTCGCCGAGACGGCCGAGGCGTTGGCGGAGGCCGGCGCGCCGGCATTGTCGGCAAAGCGCCCCGTCAATCGCGTATAGAATTGCGCCGCCGAGAGCGGTTGCCCGTTCTGGAAAAAGAGCGATTGATTAGCCTTGACCGCGGCCGGGCTTGCGAGAGAAGTCGCCGGCGCGCTTGGATTTGCAGAAAGCCCGCGCAAGAATGCGCTCGCGCCGTCGGCGCCGAGGAAATGCGAAAGATAGAGGTTTTGACCGTTAACGTCGAAACCGGAGCCCGAGAGCTTCGCCGCGTTGTCGGCCGTCAAAGCCTGTACGGCCTTCCATTGCTGTCCGGGGTCGAGCATTCCGTTCGGCGTCAAGCCGAGTTCGGGGTGTGCCTTTGAAACGGCGTCCCATGTGCCGGGCTGAAATTGGAACAATCCACTCGCATGGCTTCCGGGCGCCGTGCTTATCGCGTTCGGGTTATTGCCCGACTCGCCATTCGCGAGCTTCGCGTAATAGCCGAGAACCGAGTTGGAAATGCCGGGAACCCCGCTCGTCGCCGGCGAGCCGGCAAGCGGAGAGGTCGCGCCGGTGTTGCCGCCCATGAGATTGATCGCGCCCGGCAAAAGCTGAAACGGCGCGCGTTGAACGCTAAGATTTCCGAGCGCGTTGGCGTTGGAAAAATCGCCCGTCTGATAGAGCCGCGTCGACATGGCGCCGTAGTCGGGCGAGCCATCGGGCAACGTCGGGACGCCATTCCTAAACGCCTGAATTGAATCAACCTGTGCTTTGTTTTTGACCGCGTTCGTATAGTCGCCAAACAGGTTTGAGAGCGGCGAAAAGTCGATTCGCGGCGGTCCCGCTGCAATGGCAAGGTCGAGGGCGTCGGCCATGTTTAAACCTCTTAAGCCGCTTTGCCGCGGAGCATGTCGAACGTCGCCGCCCGATTGCTCACGCGGTCATAGTTGACCACCTTCACGCCGCCGACCTCGACGACGGAGCGCGGGTCGACCTTTTCAACGTCTTGCGCCATGACGCCCATTCGCGGCGTCGGGTCGCCTTTGTAGCGATACGAGTAAAACGGCAAGCCGTCGGAGAGCCGGCCAATACGCTTGATATCCGTCTTAATGCGCCGGTCGGACGGCAGGAACGGAAGCGCGGAGACGGCGAGCCGCGCGCCGTTCATAATCGCGCCCCAAGCATTTGCCGATGCTCCGTTGTTCGCGAGGTCCGCGCTCGCGTTGGCGTCGCCGATTCCCGTTTGCTGTTTCCATCCGAGGTCCGCAAGCCGCGTTCCGAGGTCGTATGCCGTGCCGGCTTGCTGCCCGTACACCCCCGCCTGACCTTGCGCGCCCTGACCGGCGAGCGAGAAGAACGGCGAAAAACTCGAAAGGTATTGATTCCATCCGGTGCTGGCGAGGTCATTGCCGAATTTTTGCTCCGCCATCGCGGTATTGCCGCTTGAGAGCATTCCGCGCGCCGCGGCGCCGCGGTCGATTGCTTGCAAGCCATAATTTAGCTGCGTCTGATAACCGGGATTATTTTGGAACGCCGCGACCGCTCGCGCATTGCCGGCGGAGCCGTTTAAACCGAGCGCGTCGGAATAAGCGTCAAGGCCGCGCATTCCGTAGCCGGAAAGCTGCTGAAACGGGACTAGCGCCTGTCCGTAATAATTTTGCGCGTTGGTCGCGCCCGTATTGAGCGCGCCGCTCGCCTGATCGTAGGCCGCATTTAATCCCTTGATGCGGTCCTGCGCGGCTTGCTCGGAGTTGCGGTTGCTGAAAATATCAAAGAGGCCCATGTTAGGGAATCTCCGTCCTGATAATTCGCCAAATTCTTTCCCACGCGACTAGCCACTTGTACCACTCCGGGGTGAGCTTTCCGGTGTCCGGGTCAATCAACGGAACGTCGTAGCGCGGCATAGGCGGCGGCGGCGGGCTTGCGGTCGGCATTACGCTTGTCTCGCTTCGGCTTGCATGTCGGAGCCGGTAAAAATTACGTCAACCTCATCGGAGACGCGCAAGCGCCAGCGCCGGCCTTCCGTCTTTGTCTTTCCTGTCTTGTTCACGCGAACGGGCCGACGCAAGACCTCGGATTGTTTCCCAAGCCGGCGAAAGAGCGGCGTCGAAAAATTGTAACCGCCATCATCCGACCATGAAATTTCACATTGCGGGTCGACTTGGTTCGGCGTTCCCGTTGCAACGCCCACGCCGCGCGCAATGTTGAATGTCGCTTGCGGAACGGCGACCTCTGACGGAAAGCCCGTCGCCGGCGCGCTCTCCATGTGAAAGACAAGCGGCGAGCCGAGTTCGTTTGCAACCGCTTTCGTTATCTCGGCGAGTTTTCCGCTTTCCACGTCGCCGCAAATCCACTTGCCGAACGCCATCGTCGAATGAGTCGCCCGCCAATAGTCGCGATATGTGCCGTCCGCGGGGTTAATGCTCTTGCGCTCGTGCCACATGAGCGAGTCAAGATCATAGACCCATGTAAAAGCCGAGCATCGGGTCGCAAAACACGAGCGGCCTTCGGCGACGTAGGAAAACATTTCGATTGTGTTCGGGTCGCCGCCGGCCTCGATAAAGTCGCGAACCGCCCGGTCAACGTCTGGCGTCGAGATTTTCGTCGGCGTGAACCCATTGATCGCATAATGCGAGGCGTCGTCGCCGAGAAAAATAATCCCCTTGCCGAAACCGTCCTCGAAACCTGTAATTCCGTAAGGGCTCAAAATGCCCTTTTGAATGACGTAGGCGCGCGAGAACGGAAAGCCGGTTGCCTCGGCGGTGTCGTGATAAACCTCGATTGAGTTTTGCCCGCACAAATAAAGATCGTTGAAAAAGACACCGCGAACGAGTCCGTCGCGCTTGGCTTGCGCGCCTACCTCGTCGAGCGCGTCAATCGCCGTGTCGTTAAGCGCCGAGGCAAAGCACCGGCCGTCGCCGGTCGTGAAGAAAAAGAACCCGTCGCCGAACGTGACGCTATTCGGTTGAGGCAAGTCGGGGTCGGGATAGTCGGAAACGCTGCCCGTCGTGACAACCTTTGCGCCGTTGTCGGGGTCGACAACAACAATATCGGCCGTCGGCGATTTGTTGTTAGCCGCCCAAAACACACCCTTTGTTCCGGGGAAGGCGCCGACGGCCGTTTCGACGCCGGCGGAGTTATAACGCTTGACGGTTCCCGACCACGCCGCGAACAAATTGGAGCCGACGAGCAGTTGCCCGCGGTTGCCTGTGTTCGCCGTCGAGGCGAATTGCCGCAAACCAGGCGAGCGGCGCCAGCCGTATTTGGACGGCGCGCCTTGCGCCAAGGGTTCGGCATAAGCGTTTATCAGTCGACCGCCGCTCTCGTGCGGCCGGCGCCCCGGAGCGGAAATGACCGGCCAAGTTACCGCGACCATGCGCTAGTTGCCCGTTCGGAAATTCGGCCGAACGCCGGCCCAATTTGCGCCCTGCCGCAACACGCCGTCAGTCGATAGAAGCCGGCGCGCGGCGCGCGGGCGGGAAACCTCGCGCAAGCGGTCCTCGACATTGCTCACACTCAAAACGTCGGCCATCGGCCTTCCGTAGCCGGGCCCGACCTTGAGAACAACGTACTCGACAAGCGGCTCGAAAAACTCATCGGGTATATTGGCCGTGTCCGAGACGTTGATAATTTCGCGAGCGTTTAGCTCCGCGATGATCGTATCGACACGCGAGTTCACGTCGTTAAAATCCTCAATCTCCGCGTCTTGCCCTGCCCCGACCTCGTTTAGATCGGAGAGGACACGGTTCACGAGGTCGCGTTGCGTTTTCGCCATGCCGGGCTCTCCTATAAAAACGGCGGGAGCTTGCGCCCCCGCCGGTATTTTTTCTGTCCCTTCAACTCGCTTAGGTGCCGGAGACGCGCGTCGCGAGGTCGGGGAAAATCGCCTTGACGGTATAGAGAACGTCGAGGCGCCAGTTATCAATGTCGTTGGTGCCGTCATAGTACGGCAACAAGCGAACCGAGAGGCCCTTGTACGTCTCGCGGCCGGCCAGATTTGGCGGGATAGCCGCGGGAATTTCCATCGGCACCATGACGAGGGCAAATGCGTCGCGGTGGAACACCATATTTGACGGATAGCTGGTGTTCGCCGTGCCGAGGACCGTAATCACAGCGTTATCGGCGGGAGCCGCCGAAACGGTTTGATAGGGCCCGGTGATGATGATTGCCGGCGAAATGTTCGCCGTCAGGTTGCCCGCGCCGTCCGAGGAAACGTCCGCGTTCACAACAAACTGTTGCAAATACGGCATGACCTGTTTGTTGACCGGGTTCACCGCAAACACGTTCGCAATGGTGAACACGTCGCCTTGCTTGAGGCGAGACGCCGCCGCCGCGGTCCAGCCGTCGGTAATCAGGCTTTGCGCGTTGGTGCCGTCATAGGTGACGTTTTGGTTTGCGCCGTTGATAAGCGGCGCGCCGCCGAGTGGGCCGACCGTGTGATTGCGGACGGCTTGCGTCTCGTAGAGGTCGACGCCGCCGACCATCGGGAGCTTCGCTTGCGTGATTGCCGGCTTTGCAACGTCGGTCACAAATGCGCCGGTAAACGAGCCGAGCAAGCCCCACTTATCCGCGGGCGAGAGCGTACCGATTCGGTCGGAAGGAACCGCCATTTCCGTCAAACGCTGCGGAGCTTTTCCGAAATCGGAGAAAGCGTCGATTGTCTGACCGGGCGTTCCGACCCAATTCCAAACGCTCTTGTAGAGCCCTTGCAGGTCGCTTTCGATTTGGTTCGCAATGGTAATCATCGCGCCCTTGAGGAAGCGGTCGGAAAACTCCGAAACCTTCAACGTCATGTCTGACGATGAAAATTGCAGATCGACGCCGCCTTGAGTCGAGACGGTGACGGTCAAGGTCTTTTCCGTCGAGTCCTGCGGCGAGGCCACAGCGCCCGAGCGGAACGTGTATTTGGCCGGCTTGCGGATTTGCACCGAGCCGCCCTTTTTGTAGCCGTTGACCGGCTTTGCAATCTCGTCCTCATAGGCTCGGTTTACGAGCTTTCCCATGACGAGATTGTTGTCGAGCCTCATCAATGCTTCTTTAGCAATGACGCTCGGCGTCAGAATGGCGTTATTGACCATTTTATTTCAGCCTTTCATTGCGGAGCGGCGCGAACGCCGCCCCACGTCTTGCGCGTAGAAAGTTATTGGATCGCGCCCGATTCCCGAGCCTTGATGTATTCGTCCATCGGCATCGTTGACGGGTCGATTTCTTTCGTGGCGCCGCCTGTTCCGCCCTTCGGCGATTTGAGCGGCGCTTCCGCGCGGGTAACTTTTTTCGCTTGTGGACCGCGAATGCGCGCCTCAAGCCGGCCGATTTCTTTCGCGGCCTCAAGCGGCGACATGCGGTTAAGGGCGTCAACCTTGCCCGGGTTTTTCGCCAGGTGGTACGCAATGAGCGGACCTTTGGCGGAGTCGAGGATTTGGTCGAGAACGTCGTCGCGAATTTGCTGTCCGCGCGCTTCGGCCATAACGTCGTCGAAGTCCGGGATTCGGTCTTTGACGGTTTCCAGCCGGTCGTTATACGCGGAGAGCTTTACGCGAGTAGCCCGTTCAGCGTCCGCGTCCGATTGCTCTTTCGCGACGCGCTGATTTTCTTCCCGAATGGCTTTGCGAACACGGTAGTCCTGCATCGCCGCCTCAAAGGCAAGGTAATCGTTCGGGAAGTCCGATTCCTTGGGAGCTACAAGATCATCGTCGCCGGAAGCGGCCGGAGCGCGTCGCGCCCCATGCGTCACAGCATCGCGGAGTTCGCGATTCTCTTGTTCAACCCGAGCAAGTCGCGCCCTCAATCGAGCGGAGCCGGAGCGTCGCCGCGGCCGTCCCTCGCCCTCTTGTTCGCCTTGCTCGCCTTCGTCCTCGCCCTCGTCGTCGCCGATAACAATTTCGTCCTCGTCGTCGTCCGCGAGCGTGACGTAATCTTTCGTTGCGCCTTCCTGTTGCTGTTGCTGCTGGCCTTTGCCGTCGGAGCCCGCGCCAGCGTCCGCGCCGGCCCTTGCTCCCTCTGCACTACCAGCGCCGGCGCCCGAGCCGTCCTCGGCCATGCGCGCAACACCGGAAAGCAGATATTTTTTAAGCAAGTCCATTTTTTGCCTCAATAAAAAAGGCGACGCGCGAAGCGTCGCCGACTATCGCCGCGCCAGCCGCCGAACGCGGCCGGCATCATGCGAACACTTAGGCCGGTGGTTGATCGCCAGCCGAACCGCTACCGGCGGCGGAGCCGCCTAAAATCTCGTCGAGCATCCCCCTTTGATGCGCGAGTTCATTCACAAGCTGGCGCAAAACGTGATGCGTCCCGTCAAGCTGCCCGCCATGCCCGGCCGCTTCGGCTTGTTTGACCTTTAGCTCGATCTCTTTAATCGCCTTGTCGAGCGCGCGAATCTGCACGTTGAGCGCCGCGGTTTGCGCTTTCGCTCCGGCTTCGGCGACGCTCGCATGTTGCTCGGCAATTTCAGCCGGCGACGGCGGAGGCGGCGGCGGAGGTCCCGGCGGCATCGGTGGCGCGCCGGGAGGCATTCCGGGCATTCCCGGCGGCAAGCCGGGAGGCATTCCGGGAGGCATTCCGGGCGGAGCGCCGGGGACGTTCGGCCGCGGGATTTCGCCGACGTGCTGCTTTTTCGCGGCAATCATCGCCTGAATCGGCGGCGGCAAAACCGCCTGAATGCGGTCGGCAATTTCCGAGGCTTGCGGCCAATCCTGCGCGCGAGCGTAGAGGTCGAGAACAAGCGGGGCAACGCCGGGCGCCGACTTGATAAAGTCAGCAATACCGTCGGCGGCTTGCTGGCGCTTGGTGGAGTAGCTCGGGCCCATTTCGATGATGATTCCGTAAGAGCCTACGGTCACATCGTTGAGGATTTTCGGCGCCTTGTTTTTCTGCGGCGCAATTCCCTCGTCGTCCTCGTCCATATCGAGCCCGGAATTGTCCGTTGGCTCGGGCGCCGCGCCAGCCGAAACCGGCGCCTCGTCGTCGTCGCCCTCGTCGGCGAGGTACGGCGTCGCCATGCCTTTGTTGATCGTGACGGTTTCCGCGCGATTGTCCTCGTGGACAATCTGCACGTCGCGTTCGGTGTCATAAACGTGCGGAATGAGGTCGACGATAATCCGGCCGGTGTGCCGGATTGCGAGTGAAAAGTTGTCCATATAGGCGACGTTGCCAACATCGCTCTCGTTCTGGCGCGCCTTGATCGCAACGCCGCTCGTCTCGTTCGACCGCGCGCCGAGCCCGGCGTCGTAAATGCCGATTGACGATTTGATATCGGAGAGCGCGTTTGCTCCAAGCTCCGTCAGGCCGGAATTTGCTTGCGGTCCCGGTTGCCGCTGTGGCGGAGCATTTCCGTTTCGCGCGTCGGGCGTATAGCGCAAGTAGGGATGATTTTTCGTGTTCGCCGTGTTCCAGTCGGCTTCGTGTTCCTCGAAATTTTTATCGGTGCCGACGAATGGCGACTTAGGCACGAGCGCGGCAAACTCGGCTTGCTGTGTGCGAACGAAATTGAACAGCCGTTGCGCGTCTTTTCCGACGCGGATTGCGCCGCGCCGAACGATGCGCCGGCCGATGCGAATTTCCTCGCCGATAAGCGGCACAATCGGAATGTACCGCCCGGCCCACTCTTTCGGTTCCTCTAGGACATGCCCGAGCGTGATAAGCGAGCGGTAAACCTTATGACCGTCTTTGTCCTCGATGCGCTCGACCTGATTTTGTGCCTTGTACGCGGAAATTTCCTCGTCGCTCTTGCCGGTCAAGTCGTGAACGCTGCCGTCGCTCAAGAGCGCGAGCTTGCGCTTTGCCGGCCGGCGCTCCCAATACTCGGCGACGCGAACGCGGTCTTTGTCCGTCCAATAGGCTTGAAAGCGGCGGTCGTAGCTCGCGAAGTCTGAAACCGGAACGTCGGGATATTTTTTTTCAAACTTGCGCCGGCTCATGTCGACCGGCACAAAACACCATTCCGCGTCCTCGCGCGTCGGCAAAATCGAGTCGGTATCCCACAGAATCGAAACCGCGTCGTCGATTGCGACAATGCGAATCTCTTGGTTAAACGTCGTTTCCTCGGCGTATTCGGTTGTGACCCGCCAAGCGCCGGAGCCGCACGATACCTGTTGATCGCCGCCGAGCGCGTAGGCAACGCGCGCCTCGGAGCGGTTTTCGATATAGCGAATCATGCCCGAGATAAGCTCGGCGACGACGGGCTTTGCCTGTCCGTCGGCCGGCGTCGCCTTTATCGAGGGCTTCATAAGCCGCATGTCGCCGGCAATCTGGCGAACGAATTGCGAGAGAACCGGGAATGTCAGAATGGGCCGGCCCTCGGCTGCGCGCTCTTTCTGCGCCCAATCCGGCCATTGCTTGCCGCCCAAAAATTCAAGGTCCTCGTAAGCCTCGGCGATATTGTCTTTCTCGCGCTGATAAGCCTCGTCCGCGCGCTCCATCGCCTCGTGAATAAAATCGTTGTCGAATTTTTTGCTCGGCTTTTTCTCGCTCGTCTCATCGGGGAGCTTTTCAGCCTTGAGCGACGCGCGGCCAGGACGCTTGCGCTTTGGCGGAGCTTTTTCCGCTTCGTCGACCGTGTTTTTCAGCGAGCGAGGCGCCATGCGTTAACCCATCCATGCGCCTTCCGGCGCGTTTGTCCGCGAGCGCGGCTTTGCTTTCGGCTCGTGTTCTGCAAAGCGGAGCATCATTAAGCCGACGCGCGACGAGGAAAGAATGTCGTCGCGTTCTTTGACGATGATTCCTTTTTCGCGGTGATAGAGCCGCTTTTCGGAAAACCACTCGCCGAGATTGCGAAAGACCTTCCAGCGCCCGGTTTGCATCCGGGTTAGCATTTCAATTACGCCGGCCTCGGTCCCGAATCCGCCTTCCTCGTGCGTGGCGTGTTCGGGGAGCATGTTTAAACCCTGCTTGCGGTAAAGCTCGGCGAGTTGATCGCCGGAGCCTTTGTCGTGCTGCAAGCCGTCATGCGGCCACGCGCACGGAATCCACTCGCCCCAAGGTTTGACCGCTGCCGCGTGAATGATCGGCGTCGCCTGTGACTCGCGATAGCAAGCCGTCACATAAATAACGTCCGCTTCCGAATCGTGCGCGAGCGACGAGGCGCCGAAAGGATGGTCCCAACCGAAGTCGAGCCCGTTAATTCGCCGGTAGTGCGCCGGTATCTTGAACGGGTCGCAAGCAATAGCCTCGTCGTCGACCGGAAACACGAGGCCGGAGCCGGCGGCGGGCTCTCCGTACAAGCGAGGTCCGCGCTCGTGTTTCGGAGTTCGCTCGATAATTATTTGACGTTGCTCTGGCGACAAATGCTCGGCGTCGTCAATCGTCATGGTAACGACGCCCTTGCTCATTCCCCACCCCGTGCGCGAAGCGCCCGAATGATTTCGTCGCGTTCGTTTTTGTCCACCCTGATTAACCACCACTCCTGCGGTCCAAGAGCCGCAATATGCGGTGGAGTTCGTTCTGTCGGGATGAACGCTCCCGCGTGCTGTTCATTCTCTATCCGGTCAGCCAATTTAGACATTTCTCAATCCTCTCCGCGTCGTGGCATAAGTGATTGGGTATGGTTGGTCAGGTCGTAAACAGTCGCAATGACGCAAGCCGCGATCAGCATCCAGAAAAAGAGATTCCCTGATAGGCAGTTTGGCCCGATTGCGATTTTTTCCACTCCGCCCATGCGGCGTCGCGGTCTTTGGCGAGCTTGAACCAATCCCGCTCATTCCGCATTTGATTTCGTAACCGGGTCGCGGTCGCTTGCGAGCGCATTCATTATCTCGTCAATTTCGCGCGTCCGAATTTCGGCGAGCTTCGGGTCGCGAGCGCCGGTTATTCTTTCGTAAGCCTCGCGAACCGGCGCGCTTTGTTCGGAAATTGGCTTTGACCAATCTAAGAAACGCTCGGGGTCGGCGAGAATGTTTACCTCATACATGCGACCGGGCCGCTCTAATGTCGCGTTGCCTGATTTCACAGCCTTGAGCGCGTCAACGATTGATTGAATACCGCCAGCATTCCAATGACCCTCGCGCTTCATTTCCGCAGCGCGACGCGAAAAATCCTCAATAACGGAATCGAGCCCGCCGGCGCCGCCCGGAGCGCCGACCACGATCGAGGCAAGATCGGTTGCGCGGTCGACCATACCCAATCACTTATGCCACGACGCGGAGAGGATTGAGAAATGTAATCGGTCGCGACGCGCCCTGCATAAACGTCGCCCGGAAGCGCCAGCGCCGAGAGCGCCGTCATGCCGAGCCGAACCGGCCAAGTGTCGCGCCATGTGAACGCCGGCTTGCCCGAGAGGTCGGCAAAGTCGGCCATTATGCTGCCCGCGCCTTGTTAATCGAGCCCGGCGGTCGCCCGGCTTTCGGCCGCGCCTCAAGTGCCTCGACGCGAGCGGCAAGCATGGCCGCGTGAGCCGAAACGACGGCGAGCAATTTCCAAATGCGCGCGGTGTCTTTCGGTGTGACAGGCCCCGTTTGCGAAACCGATTCCGCGCGAGCGCGGTTTGCAAGGTCTGTAAGCTCGACCGAGGTCATGTGCGCTCCGATACAAAATCGACCGCCGGCAACGCCGCGTTATCGCTAGTGCAACTTGGGCAACCGCATTCGTCGCTTACCGGCTGTGCTGCAAAAACCTCGCCGGCATTTGCAAGCAACGCCTCGCCCGTCTCCGTCGCCGGCTCAACCTTGACCGCTTGAACGGGACGGGCCCGCACGGTCGCCTCAAGCGCCTCTAGGAGCTTGCGCGCAAAGTACGGGTTTTTGTTTCCCGCAACCGCCGCGAGCGAAAGAAACAAATCGGCCGGCGTCACGCCGCGGATTGCTGCCATACCGAGAATTTGTGCCGCATATTGCGCGGCCTTGCGTTCATTCCGAATGCGGAACGATTCCGTTGACGGATTTTCGGTCATTGAACACCCTAAACTTGCGGGTGGCCGAGCGGATTTGAACCGCCAGCCTCGCGGGCCGATTGCTCGGCTGCACGCGCTCTACCCTTGAGCTACGGCCACCCTGCCGACGCCTATTTCGGCGCCGGAGTGAAATCGACGTAATACGCCTCACCGAGAGAAAATTTGTCGATAGCGTCCGGGTTCGTGATCGTCAGCGCAATCGTGCCTTGCGGCGTGTATTTGGAAAACGACTTGTTTTCCTCACCGTTGCCGTAGCTCCCGAACACCGGAGCAAGTTTAACCTCGGCGCAAGGGTCGGTCCCGGTTCCGTGAAAGTGCTGGATAGAGGTCACAAAGAATTTTGCGCGTACCATTTTTTTTCGCCTTTCTTGTTGGCCGGTCATTGCCGGCATTTTTGTTTATGGCCCCGTCGATAGCTTTGGACGGCACAGATGCGGCGCATTCGCGCCGGAGCGAGCCCGCAAGCTACCTTTCAAAGATCGGCCGAACCGGGAGCCGCTTACCCGACCGAGGAGTCGCCCGCTCTCATCAAGCCGCTAAAACCGAAAACCCCATGCCGTCGCTTGCGCGTTGGTATTGCCGGCGCCAAAGCTCGGCGCCGAGACGGCTATCGCTGTGTTCGCCGCATTCGCGGGGAGACAAACAGGAAAATTCACGATTAGCGGATTGATAGAAACCGTCGCGCCGGCCGGAATGACAAGCGCAAAAGACATAGCGCCGCCGGCAAGGTTTGACACCGTGACGCTGATAATCGACGCGGCCGTTGCGCCGGCGCCAGTGATCGCAAACCCGCAAATGTAATTCGTGAGGTCGACCGCCGCCGCAAGCGTCGCGGTCGCCGCGGAAGCGGCAACGTTGCCAGACGAATTGTTAATGATCGAAATTGGCCGCGACGTTGGCACCGGGAATTGCTGCGCGGAAGCGCCGACAATCCCCGCGAGCGCAAGAACGCCGACGAGCAAGAGCCGTTTAAACATTGTTCCCTCTCTTTCAGAAACCGGGACAGTCCTTGAAGCTCAAAACGACTTCGGACATGCCCTTAAGCGGAGTGAATGTCAGAAACACGATGCCGCCGGTCGCGTTGGTGCGCGTAATGCCCTCGCCGTAGATATCGCTCGACGGTTCCTCGTCAAACCAAACAAAGTCGAGCGTTTCGACTTGGAAGGCTTGCCGGCCTTGAACGTAGCTCTTGAGCCCGAGCGTTGAGAGCCCGTCGTAAATTCCGTTTGTGTAGTGGCGAACGACAAGGCTCGAGATTGCATCGGGTACGCCGTGACGGAGCGACCAATCGTAAATTTCCGCGCCGGGGATAATTCCGGTTCCCCACTTTTCGCGAACGCGCGGCTCGCCGAGCAAGATGCGCTGAATGCCGTCGCGCGTGTCCTCGTAACCATCCGACGCCGCCCACGCTCTTACCGGCCTATTCCATCGCCGGCCCGACCACCATTCGGGATAGAGCCCGGTCAGATGCGCGGCCGTCTCAAAACCGCCGCCGTAAGTTTTGCCGACTTGGTTTGCCGCCTTAAAAAGCCGCTCGTCGTGCACGGCGCCCTGTGCGTGAAACGCGGCTTGCTTTGCATACGGGCGATAGCGGAAAAAGCTAGTTCGGTCGTGGCGGCGTTGTAGCTCGCTCGTCACCGAGGCCAATTCCCGCAATAGACGGGATATCGACTCCGAGCCTTGCGAGTTGGTCGACGATTGCGGAGGCGGTACGGCGGAGTTCATCGTCGCTCTTGTCGGCGTGTTCCACAGTCACAAGACGGCGCTCGACAAAGAGGCCTAAGTGTTTGCCGAGCAATTCGAGAGCGCGGTTTGCGCTTTTCCCGTCGAAACGAAACTCGCCGGTCGGCTTGCCTTCCGGGTCAAGAACCGGCTCGGCTTGCATACACCGCTCGACGATTGCCATTAGCCGCTCAAGTATCCATTGCTTGTCGAGCGCGAGCGTATCGACGGCCTTTGCAAACGCCTGTTGCTCTACGTTTGCCTCTTGTAGCTGCAATTCGGCTACACGTTTGCAAATGTAGTCTTTTCGATTCAGCTTCGACGCGCTTGCTCTCGTGCCGGTCGCACTCGGGTCTTTCCCGTAAATTTCCGCGTAACAGGCGGTAGCGTTGCCGGCGTGTTCGCCTTTAACGTAGGCTTGGCAATAAGCCTCTTGTTTCGAGTTTTTGAGCGTTGGCATGTGAAGCCGTTAAGCGATGGTGACGCCGAGGGCAAAGCCGGCCACGAGCCCAACGGCGAGGATGGTTCCGGCGAGCGGCGAAATGCAGGAAGCCGCATAGACGAGGGCAATCGCTAGGGCGCCGCCGACGACGGTTCGCATTGCTCTACCCTTTCCAGCCGAAAGACGGCGCTCCAAGGATTGCCGCCGGCCAAGCCGATAAAAACGTAGTGCTTGCCGTCGGGAGCCTTCGGGCGATGCGCGTACCATAGGCCGTCAGGGCTCACAGATACCGGCACCATGACCTCGACGGGCGGACTACAGCCGGCGCCCGAGCGCGGCAAGCGGCACCATGCGAGGCTTTCGCCCCTTGCCCTCGCCGAGCTTGGCGCGAGCCTTGCGTTTAATTTCCGCCTCTCGCTCCGGCGAGATATTGCCGGCGCGCTCCGAGCGCGTGGCTCCCGAGATTGCCAGGCGAGCGTGTGTTTTGTCGTTGATCGGGAAAGACCTGTTCGGCCCGGCAAAGTCTCGGGCCGGGAGTTGCTTGCGAGCGAGCGAGCTTAGTCGAGCCATGTTCCGACCTCCGAAATTTGGAGCCCTCCCGGCGAGAGGCGCCGGACCTCTCTAAGCCGGGAGAGCTAAACGCGCGGGGATGAAACGCGCGTTATTCGGCCTCGGGCGCCTTGCCCTTGGCGTTCTTTGGTTCCGGCGCGGCTTTTGCCTTGTCCGGGTGATCGTGCCAGCCGTCGGGCAATTTTCCGCCCGCGGGGATATTGAAAATCTGCGGTTCCTCGGTGGCGTGATAGCCATACGTCGGAACCAATTTTGCTTCCTTTTCACTCATAGCGTCGGCTCCTATAAAAAAACCCGGCACGAGGCCGGGCGTTTAATTCTGCGGAGCGTAAAAAGCCCTGCGGGTGAAGCTCAACCGCTCCGTCGGCAGAAACGAATCACGCGCTCAAAATAATTATTCGACCGGGCGAACCCATGCAAGCGGAATCGTCACGCAAACATCACCGCCGAGCAAGTTAAGCAACATTTCCACACGCTTTTTAGGCAACGCCACCTTGAGCTTGCCGACAAAATCCGCAAACGGGCCCTCGGTTATCCGAATTTCGTCGCCGGGCTCCAACTTGGCGACCGCTTTCGTCTCGTCGAAGCATCCAACCTCGATTTCACCGCGTAATTTTTCAACGAGGCCAGCCGGGAGCCGGCTTGGAATGCCGTTATTCATAACCAAACACTCGATTCCGTCGGTTTCTTTGATCGGGGTCCACGGCATAAGGTTAGGGTCGAAGCCGACAAACAGGTATCGGCCGAACAACGGCCGCTCTCTTTCACTTTTCCGGCGCGCATGGCGAACCCATACTTTTTCGCGCGGCAAAAAGACCTCGTAACCCTTCGATCTAAGGCCCATTTCCGCGCGAAATTCGCATTTGATGTTCGTCCGCGCGACGTACCAGCCGACCCCCGCCGGCCAGCAAATCGGGTAAAGCGGCTCGCCGGAGACGGCGCCGCGGGCGTTGATATTCATACTGCACCCTTTTTAAGAAAACTCGTCTCGCCCGACCATCGAAACCAACGGCCGTCGCTCGTCGCCTCGGGCTCGTCGCCCTTGGCCTCCCGGTAGTCTTGCGCGTAAGCCTCAAACTCTGGCGTTCCGCGCCTGAAATAAACGAATTGCTTGTCAGCCGAGATTGCGCCGTGTCGTGGTGATCGAGCCTTCACTGTTTCACGTGGAACCTCTTTTATTAATTCCTTACTTTGTGAAGGTGATTGTGAAGGTGATTGTGAAGGTGTGTGCACTTGTTCTGCATTTGCAGAACTATTGCTATGCTTTTGTTTTGCCGCATTGGCGCGCTTTGTTGAAATATCGGCCGCTTTCGCAAGTTCCTTTTCTATTCGGGGATGAATCCAACCGTTTTCAAAAAATTCGGCGAGCGTGTCGCGGTTGTCAGCCCAATCGGCCAAATCCATGCGAGCGATTTGCATAAGTTTTTGTTCGTCGTTTGGTAGTGCACCCCGCTTCCAATAGCTGAGCAAAAGCAGAACATATGCACCGTGCTGAATCGTAGTCAGGTGTGCCGTGTCGGCGAGGTAGTCGGCGACGTAGAATGGCATCCAAGGGCGCGCCATTGCTACACCGTAAAGCTATCGAGGTAGCGGACGACGGCGGCAGTGTCGGCGGCAAACCATTCGGAGCCGACCGCATTAAAAAAGCGATGGCACGATTTTTCGACCCGGAGGCATTCGGAGCGCGGCCCTTCGTACACCGCCGCAAAGTGCAGCGGGCGCGGGTTTCCGGTTTGTAACGAGCAAAGCCGGCGAGCCGGATGCACGGCGACTCCAACCTTTATATTGCGCGTTCCAGATTCTTGAACGACGTAAACGGTACAAGCAAACGTCGAAACCTCATTAATGACAGGCAAAAGGCTTGTTTTGATCGGCGTAAGCACGGCGCGGCCGTCCTTTCGATAGAGCTTAACGGTACGCGGCGGATTACTTATCGCGGCGGAGCCAATGCGCCGAGGGCGAGCCCTCGTGCTTGTGGTCCCAAACGAGCCAAACAAAATCCTGTTGCCCGCCGCCCGGCTTTTCGCCGCGGGTAATGACATGACCGGGCGGCATGGACGGCCGCGGCGTCAGGAAATAGATTCGGGCGAGCGGTGTATGCTTGAGCCAGCGCGCGGCCGGCAAGCGGCGGAGCAACCAAATCAGCGCGACCTTGCCCGACGTGAGGCTGAGAGCCCGGAGAGCGTATTGCTCGAAAACGTCAAACGGCGGGTTACTCACGATGTTGGCAACGCGCGTCGTTTGCTTGAAAAAGTCGGCGACGCCGCGAAGCTCGGGAAAGCCGCGGTCGACAATATCGGTCCCGAACGCCGGGAGCCCGGCCGAAAGCGCGGCGAGGACGACACGGCCAAATCCACAGGACGGGTCTTGAATGGTGCCGTCGAAGCTCTCAACGTCAAAGAGCCGTTGCGAACACCATTGGGGCTCGACGTAATGCTCAAATTGCTCGCGCTTCCACTTGTGCGCGTCGACGGCCTTTTCGATTGCGTCGCTCATTTCGCCGCCTCAATCATTTTGCGAATTTCCGGCTCGTGCTTTTCCATAAATGCGAGCGTGTTCGCGGCGGCATTGAGCGCCGGGTAATAGCTCCGCGCGTGGTCAAGCTCGTGCGCGGGGCGCCGGCCGCGCTCGACAAGGCCGGTTAGATTTTCGATATGCCCGCGCAAATTCGCCGACGCGAGCGCGACGGCTTCCGCTTGCGCGTGGAGTGACGGCTTGCTCACGCGGCCTCGCCCCCGGCGAGGATCGCCGCAACGTCAAGCTCGGCCTTTGTCCGCCGCCTTTGATTTTTTCTTTGTCCCGATTTGCACAGCCGCCAGCGGGCGAGCGCCGGGTAGTCCTCGGCGCTTACAAGCGTCTCGTGTTGCTCGCGAGCGCCGAGGGATAGAACGACCTCGCCCGGTCCCGGCTCTCTCACCCGAAAACCTCATTTGCGATTGAGAGCGCGGCGTTGGCCCATTCGATTGCCGGCGCCGCCGTTGTGAGGCTGTCCGGGAGCCGGTCAATGACCGGCTTCATCTTGCGGCAAGCATGTAAGACCGTCGTATGGTCGCGATCGCCGAAGCGCCGGCCGATTTCCGGCAAGCTCCTAAGCGTCAAATGCTTCACAAGCGCCATTGCGATTTGACGCGGGCGAACAATGTTCGCGGTACGGCGCGACGAGAAAATGTCGCGACGACTGACGCCGCTCGCCTCGGATACGGCGCGAACAATGTCGTCGATTTTGTAAACTGCACGGTACTCGGCGGAGTTTTTCCATTCGTAATGGACGAGCCTTGCCACCGCGCTAAGCTCGGCAAAGCGCGTCACCGAATGCAGCAAAATAATTTTGTCGAGCGAGCGAAGGGCGGCGACAAGCGTTGCGTCGATTATCCCGAAATGCTCGCAAACGACCTCGCGCGGCAATACAAGCCGGCGAACGCAAAGCGCGGCGGAAAATTGGAGCGCCGCGGTCGTTGTCTTGTCGCCGAGCGTTTGCAGCATCGCGTCGACCGTGACCTCGAATGCCTCGGCGACGGCTTTAGCGGTTCGGTCAATTTCCGGGCGGATATGCTCAAGGTCGGGCGGAAGCTCCGCGCAAGGCTCCCGAGGCGGGAGCGGTTGCGGTGCGGCGGGCGGCGGTGAAAAAATTGTCGGCTTGTAGCTCTCTTGTCGTCTCCGGGTCGACGCAATCGCGGCTCGCATTACGTCGGCGGCGGTTTGGCAATGGTCGGGCGCGGTAGAGACGTGCGGCATTTCATCCCCCTTTCGGTACAAAGCGACGACGGCCGACCGAGACGACGGCCGACGACGCAACAAAAAGCGCGACCCGAATGGCCGCGCTTTAACGCTTCACGAGTTCGACAATGACCGCCGCAATGACAACAGCCGGCGGCTCAAACTCCCCAGATAACCAACGCTTTGCCGTTCGCTCGTCCTTTCCGGCGATACACGCGACATGCGCCGCGGTTTTTTCCGGCCAAAGAACGCGCGCAACAGCGCCAAATTTTGAAGGAGGGACAATTTTGTCCGTCTCGGGCGAAAAACGTCCCTGCAATTCGCTGGCGACGATGCCCGGATTCCCGAATGGTGTACGCATGACGAGCCACCCCTACGTTGAACGTCGCAATAATTCATGCGGCGACCTCCGCCGTTGCCGCGTAACGGAACGCCTTTCGTCCGCTTTTGTTTGTGTGTTGCTCGCTCGTGCGAATGACGAGGCCCGCGCTTTCAAGCTCGGCGAGCCGGCGATTGACGCGAACGTGATTGCCCCATGCGAGCGCGTCGGAGATTTCCTCCGCCGCCATTGCTCGCCCGGCACAGCGCAGCGAGCGGAGAATGTCGGAATGATCGCCGGCGCGAAAACGTGCTGCCGCCTTGCCCGCGGCTTTCGAGGTCGCCGGGTCGGAGGCGCGCCACGCTTGCGGGTCGAGGCGGCTCATGCGGCGACCTCGAAAAGATCGGGGCGCAATTCCGCTCGCGAAACCGCGCCCTCTAGGGCGCGCTCGATTGCGACCGCCATTTCGGCGCTCGCCCGGCCGCGGTGTTTTGCACGATGGATTGCGACTTGCGAAAAGCCCGTCAATTTGCCGAGTTTTGCCTCCGAGCCGGCCAGCTTGATTGCGCGCACGAGCGGCGAAAGCTGCTTTTTCGGGGGGGCAGTTCGTTTCATAACTTTTCGATAACATACGTTATCGAAAAAGCAAGCACTAAAGTTATTGAGCGCCGGAGCCCACGCGCGGCTAGAATTTGCGCGCCGGGCTGTTTTTGAGGGGATGCCGGTTAATGAAAGAGAGTGTCGGCGAGCGCGTAAAGGCGCTTCGCGTGGCGCGAGGCTGGTCGCAAGCCCAACTCGCAAAGGCGTCCGGCGTCTCACAGCCGGCAATCAAAAAAATCGAAGGCGGGCAGACGGTGAAAAGCCGTTTCCTGCCCGATATCGCCCGCGCGCTCGGTTGCGATTTAGCCGAAATTGAAGGGTTGCAGCAACGCGCCGTTAACCGAGGAACCACAACCACCGGGAGAACTGTGCAAAGGTCCGCTTTTGCTACTTTACTCGGCGACGCCGATTTGGCGGTATTTAGTTCCACCGAAGCCGGGGGCGGCGCCATCATCCTCTCATCGGAGCCGATAGATTATGTCCGAAGGCCGGCGCCCTTGCAGAACGTAAAAGACGGCTACGGAATCATCGTAACGGGTGATTCGATGCTGCCCGAGTTCCGGCCGGGCGACACCGCGCTTGTTCACCCGCATTTGCCGCCGATTGCCGGCGAGGCTTGCGTTTTCTACAGCGAGGACGCGGGCGCAACGGTCAAGGCAACGATTAAGATTTTCAACCGCGCCAGCGAGAGCCATTGGCACGTCGAGCAATGGAATCCGCCTAAAAAATTCACCCTGTCCCGCTCGGAGTGGCAAAAGTGCCATCGCGTCGTCGGCAAGTATTCCCGGCGCTAGGCGGCTAACCTCTACCCTAAGTTGTTGCAATCCATGAGCTTTTTACGTCGATCGGTTTCCGGTTATTCACATAACAAAGGTTATTGACAAGGCGATAACGTAGGTTATTATCGCAATCCTCAAAGCAACGGGGGTTGCAAATGAACGCTCTCACGATTGACGCCACGATAAGCTCAAGCATGGCACGGCAACGCTGGCTTGAGGCCGGCGTGTCCGCTCTCCGCTCGCGCTTCGCCTACAAAGGTTTTGGCGTGCCGGCTAACGTGCGTGTTTCCATCGGTTGGCCGCGCGGCTCGCATGGTCGCGGTCGCGCTATCGGACAATGCTGGTACGCCGAAGGCTCAAGCGACAAGCACCACGAGATTTTTATTTCGCCGGAGCTTGGCGGCAAGCGCATGAGCGTGAAAATTCTCGGTGTCCTCGCTCACGAAAGGCGCATTCGGTCGCTGGCCCAAAGGCGGGGCACAAGGCGCCGTTTAAACGAGTTGCCATTGCGGTCGGCCTCGTCGGGCAAATGACCGCGACCGAGGAAGGCCCCGAGTTTATCGAGTGGGCCAAGCGCCACATTAAAACCGTCGGCGAGTATCCGGCCGGAACCTTGAACGACGCCCGGCGGAAAAAACAATCGACGCGCCTCCTAAAGTGTGAATGCGGCGAGTGCGGTTACACCGTGCGCGTCACCCGCAAATGGCTTGAAGCGGTCGGCGCGCCACATTGCCCACAAGACGGCGAAATGGAGGTTGCGTAAATGACCGCTCTTATCAAAAAGCTCGAAAGTATCCGCGACGAGTACGCGCACGAGCGCAACGCCTATCTCGCGCCGCCGCGCGGGGAAGCAAACCGTTACGCGCTCCTGCGCGACCGCGCGCAAGAGAAAGTCGACGCGCTCAATCTGGCGATTTGCCTTTTGCACGGCGGCGCCAATTCGGAGGCCGCGTGATGAAAACTAAAACCATAACCGTCGCACATGGCATTCCGTCAAAAGATCACGTCGGCGTTTACGATTACCGCGTTGAAAAAGTGACGGATAGCGTTGAATTTCATCCCCGCCAAATCCTCACGAAAAAGCAGGTCGACGAGCTTTGTTCGGCTACGGGATGGAAAGTGACCGTCATAGCGTTAGAGGCCGCGTGAAATGTCTCCGCTCCGCTGCCTTCTCGTCGCAATCATTCTCGGCGCCGCGTTCGCCGGCGTCATGCAAACGCAAACCGTGGTCGGATGGTGAACATGAACACGTTTCAAGCCGGAGAAACGAAAGCGGGACCGGACGGGACTCCTAGGCTCTCGGTTCGGGATGGCGACGGCCAAAACCGAGCGCCCGCTTTCGACTGGATTGAGTCCGCGCGCCGGCGGTTCGCCGAGCGGTACGCCGAGGAAATGGGATGGAAACAATGAACATCGTAACGACCTATGACCCGCCGCCGATTCCGACGCGCTCTTGTGACTGGCGCGCGATGTGGGATGGCTACGAGCCGGGCGACGCTATCGGGTTTGGCCGGCGGGAAATCGACGCCGTTGCCGACTTGATAGACCAAACGCCCGACGTGCCGTTAGACGCAATCATTCCCTACGGACAAAGCGGGCGAGCAATCCAACGCGACAAGCAACGCCGCCTTATGCGCGGGCTCGCGTTAGCCGCTCCGCTCTCAATCGTCGCATGGGCCGGAATCGTTTGGCTCGCCGTCGTCTTTTACGACTTTCTGAAAGGGGTTCCGCAATGACCGAAATCACCCGGCAAACCGAATACTCGTATTATTTTGCCGCGCTCGCCGGCAAGGCGCCGCCATGCAGCGGTGACAGCGAGCGCCACTCCGGCCGCTACCGGATGCGGATTAAAAACAAGCAAACCGGCGAGGTATCGTTTCGCCCGGTCGCCTTCTGGCGCGACTGGTCGACGACGCCGCCGCGCGTCTTGTGCAAGGTCGGAGACAAGATCATCGACGACGAATTGCGCGCTTGCGAGATTTGGACGCATTGCGCCGCAAACCCGATTACGAGCGAGGTTTACAAAACCGCGGTTGCAACCGGCGAGTGGCCCGACGTTCACCCGGCCGCGCAATCAGACCGCGAAGCTCACGCCGACATGAAAAATTCGCCGAACGCTCCCGACCCGGACTCGCTTGAAGCGGTAAGGGATAGCGTCGAAAACCTTGCGCGCGAGGCCGAGCTTTTAGTCGAAAAAGGCGCCGCGACCTCACAGGACGCGAGCGACCGCGCCGCGGACCTCGCCGACCGGCTCCGCAAGTTGGAGGTCAAGGCCGACGAGCGCCGGAAAAAGCTGCACGAGCCGCACAAGGCTGAAATCAAAAAGCTTGACGGGCTTTGGAATCCGGTTCGCGACCTCGCCGCCTCGGCGAAAGAGCGGCTTAAGCTCTACGTCGTGACCCCGTTCCTACGCGCGAAAGATGCCGAGGCCGCGAAGCTCCGCGAGCAAGCCGCCAAGGTAGGCGACAACACGCCGCAAACCGCCGCCGCAATCGACAAGGCAAGCCGCACGGTCGCCGGCACGAATGGCAAGGCGGCATTGCGCGAGTTCAAGTCGGCAAAGATCGCCGACTATCAAAAGACGCTCGCCTATTTCGCGGAAAACTCCAAGGTCCGCGACCTCATTCAGCAATTAGCCGACGCCGCCGTTCGGACGGGAACCGTTCCAGATGGTTGCGAGATTCACGTCGAGAAACGCGCCGCTTAACCCATGACACAGGAAACCGACACAATGACCACCGCCGAAAAGCTCCCGGCTCCCGAGCCGACAAACGTTCACCCGCTGCCGGTCGCCGCGCCGACGAAAAAGCCGCTCGCCGTTCGCACGGTCGAGCATCCGATTCCGGTTTACGATACCGCGCGCTTTGAACACATGCAGCGCATTGCCGCCATGATGGCGAATGCGCCGCTCGTGCCCGAGCATCTACGCAAGGGCGATTTGCAAAACGCGATTGCCTCTTGCTTCCTCGTCGTCAATCAAGCGGCAAATTGGGACATGGACCCCTTTGCGGTCGCACAAGCGACCTATATCGGGCCCGGCAACCGGATCGGTTACGAGGGCAAGTTGATTCACGCCGCGATACAAAAAAAGCTCGGCATTGATTTGCAATATGAATTTTCCGGCGAGGGCGCCGGTCGCGCGATTAGCGTAAGCGGAACGCTGCCCGGCGAGGACGAGCCGCGCGAAATAATCGGGACGTTCGCGCAATGGCACACAAAAGACAAAGAGGGCAACGTTAAAGGCAACTGGCGCCAACAACCGGACGACCAGCTAATTTACCGCGGCGCCCGGCAATGGTGCCGGCGCTATGCGCCCGGCGTCATTCTCGGCGTCTATTCAGACGACGAAATCGAGGACATTGAAACGCGCGCTCGCAACGCTCGCGACGTGACACCGCGCGCCGACGAGCCGGGAGAGCCGGTCGACCCGAACGAGCCCGAGCCGCCGGAGCCGACACCGCCCGAGCCGACACCGCCGGCCGCGCAACCGGAGCCAAAGCCCGAGCCCGAGGCGCCGACGGAGGTCAAGGCGCCGATGATTGAAGGCGAAGCCGTCGACGTGGAGGCGTGGCTACGCGACCTTGAGGGCGCTTATGCCGGTTGCGAGGACGCGACACAGCTAACCGACGCGGTTGCGAAATACTCAATGCCCTACAAGGGCAAGGTAAGCCCGGCCGACTACGAGCGCGCGGCGAACCTCGCAATCGACGCCTTCCGCCGAATTTCCGCGGGAGCTTGAGCAATGCGCCGGGCGGCAACCCCCCCCAAGCCCCACGCCCGGCACAAGCCGGCGGAGCATTCGTGGCCGCTCCGCCGGCACCCTCTTTGCGCCGCAACGGTCGAAAGACCGGACGCGCCAACGTCAAAGGATGGCGACTGAAAGCGGATAACCACCTTTGAACCCTTGGCGGTGGCACGGAAAACCGCCCTCGTGTCGGCGAGAGTAACCACCGACCGGCGCCGCGAACGGCTCGCGGAATGGAGCAAGACCCCGATACGGCTCTAATACCGGCGGTCCAAAATCGGCGGGGTGAAAGTCCCCTGAATACTACGGGCGCGGCCGGCAACACTAACGGAGATAGAGCAATGAGCGTCACACATTACAAAACAAAGACGGGCGACCTCGTGCCGCTTGCCGAAATGAACCCCTACCATCTTCACAACGCGATCAAAAAGCACGAGCGCGAGAACGGCGACGCCGACATGATTGCCGCGCTCAAGGCTGAACAAGAACGCCGCGGAGGCCCGCCGGCCGATGCCCGCTAAGACGTTGACCGATATCGCTGCGGAAAAACGGAAAGAAAGTGAGCGCGGATTGTTGCTATTCGACGGCGCCCGCTCGGCATGGGTGCCAAAGTCGCTAGTCGAGGACAATGGCGACGGTACTTTCACAATGCCCGAGTGGCTTGCGAAGGATAAGGGATTCATTTGACCGAGGTTATTCTACGATACCGCGAAGCTCGGCCCTACGAGTTCGGCCTTTTCCCGGTCGACGACGAGGGCGCCGAGCTTTTCCGCGGGCTCAAGATCAATCGTGACATTGGATGCGACGTGAAACAGCGCCGCAATCCGCGCCATCATCGCCTATTTTTTGCAATTCTGAATTTCGTCAAGCTGCATTGCTCGCGCTTTGAGAACGCCTCGCTCGACCAAATAAAAGACGCTGTAAAGCTCGCTTGCGGGCTAACGCAAACATTCATCGACGCCGAAACCGGAGAGGTCTTTTACGTCCTCAAGTCGATTGCTTGGGCGGCGATGGATCAAACAAAATTCAACGAGTTTTTCAACAATGCTTGCAATGTGATCGCAAAGCGGTGGATGCCGGCCGGCACAACGGCCGAGAGCGTCCGCGACGAGCTTTTGAAAATGGTGGACGGTCCCTATCACGTCGACGAAAGGCGCCGCGCATGAGCCGCTTTTGTCTCGCGCCGCGGGCGCCCTACGGCTCGCTCTTGAAATCGACCGAGCCCAAACGGAAACGGAAGCCGGCTAAGTCCGCTCGAAACACGGACGACATGCACCTTGCCGCGGTGCGCCGGCTTCCGTGCATTTCCTGTGACGTTGACCCTGCCGGCGTCGCCGCGCACGTCCGCAAGAGCGCGCCGGGAAAGCCCATCACCGGAATCGGGATAAAGCCCGACGACAAATGGACCGTTCCGCTTTGCGACGATTGCCATACGCGCCGGCCCGACGCGCAACACAACATCGGCGAACCTGTCTTTTGGGCGAGGCTCGGGCTCGACCCGTTTAAACTCGCCGCCGACCTCGCCGCGGTTTCGCCCGACATTGCGAAAATGCGCGACGTGATCCACCGGGCAAAAGAGGCGCGACTATGATTTGGCTCGTCGTCTTTTTCGTCATTCTGACAATCGGCCTTTTGCTGCGAACCAAAGCGTTCCGACGAGCGGGCTTAAGCTCCACAGCAAAAGGCCGATTGTCGGAA